>Ga0210394_10005693_pt1 | contig 13873 bp, 9 predicted proteins | sample IncBWC12MmetaG_FD_160121 | JGI IMG/M metagenome (GOLD analysis project Ga0210394, IMG submission 160121) | Forest soil microbial communities from Barre Woods Harvard Forest LTER site, Petersham, Massachusetts, United States - Inc-BW-C-12-M | ecosystem: Environmental > Terrestrial > Soil >...
ATTCGACGGTGTCACGTTCGTGTGAACGAAATGGGCTCCTTCGAACGCATTCGTCGTATGGCACGTGTCGCAATCGGCTGCATGAAATGCCTTCGACTGGAACGGGATGTGCTTGGCGGGCATGAACACCGCCGAGCGCAGATTCCCTTGGACGTGGCACAGGTTGCAGGCGCGCGGAGTGCCTTCGAACGTACCGTTCAAATGGCACTGCTCGCACTTTACGTTCAGGTGCTTGCCGTCCAGCTTGAAGCCGGTGGTCGTGTGGTCGAAGTTGCTGTAATCGACCTGCTCCGCCAGGGCCGGTCGCCCCAACGCGACCAGGAGCAGCGCCGAAATCAACACCAATGCCGACCGGCCACAGCCTCGGGCCAGCGCAGCAGCCAGCCTCGACAATCGTGGCAAGGGTCGCAAATCGGCAACCATGTCGGTTTTCACGTCAACGCGACGAGCCAGGTTGTTCCAATGGTCGATTTCGTCCGTTCGTTCACGCGGACCCGCAGACCGCGCCTGCCCCCACCAGTGTGAGTATCCACCAAGGAGCCGCGCCGCCGCCACCCCCCGCGCTTCCGCCAGCATAGCGAGCGGCCCGGCCTGTGGCCTTCGAAATTACCTGACGCCCGATTCGGAGAAAGCTGTAGCTCCGGCGCGCGTCGAAGCGTGTCGTGCTCGGCACTTCTTGCGTCCGACGACGTCCTGGCAACAGCGCTACTAAGAAGTGCAATCATGTCGCATCCGGGCAACAGCCAAGGCTCCACAGTATAGGGTTCGCACGTACCGCATCAGTGCTGCTTTCCGACCACCGCGGGCGCGTCGATACGCCGAACGATTTGAACTTGGCTGCGCTGCTCTGCCTCCCCGCAGACTCGCGCAGTTCGATCAGGCCCCGGTCGGCTGAAGGCTCGTGAGCCTTCGAACTCGGAGCGCAAGCGAATGATCTCCCGCCAGCATAGTCGGCAGGCCGCAGCCTCGCCATTCATCCGGAAAGACGAAAAGGCTGTGGTCGCAATTCAAGCGCCAGTTCAATCGCCAATCCCGGGACCCCAACAGCGGAATTTGAAGGTTCAACTTCCGCTCAATTGCTCACTCAGCGGCCCGATGGGAGTTTGCTGAGGGAACCTTCAGAAGCGGAAGCGGCAACCCATATCCAGGGCATGGCTTCAGTCCGCGGCATCGAATCCGGTGCTTGCGCCAACGGCGCCGACTCTCGCTCGTTCGCCACCGGCATCGAGTCTCGTGCGCTCGCGCCCGATTTGATCGTCTTCCAGTCCTTCGTCACGTGGCAGCGTTCGCATTGCTTGCCGAAGCTGCCACCATGGATGTCGTCGGCATTGTGGCAGGCGACGCAAGCCATCGGCAGCTTCGCATCGTCGGTCGGCTTGTTGTGGCAGTCGTAGCAGGTCAGCTTCTTGTGCGCACCGTCGATCTTGAAGCGCGTTTGGGTGTCGTGATTGAAAGCCCAGCGCTTCCAATCCACCGCGTTGTGGCACGGCTCGCACAGCTTGCCCAGGCGCCGCTTGTGCGATTTCTCGTCGTCCTTCTGGTGGCACGACCAGCAGTCCAACGGCGCATCGGTATACGCCTGGGACTTGTGGCAGTCCTCGCATTTGATCTTCTTGGTGTCCGCGTGCTTGCCCAGCAGCGGGAAGCGCGTCAGGCCGTGGTCGAACTTGTCCTTGGTCGTCTTCCAGTCGGTCTCGAGATGGCATTGGTCGCACTTATCGCCCTCGACGCCGCGGTGCTTGTCGTCCTTCTGGTGGCAGCCGATGCAGGTTAGCTTGATCTTGTCGTGGTACATGTCGTTGCCGGTGTGGCAATCCTCGCAGCGGATCTTCTTGGTGTCCGCGTGCTTGCCGCGCAGCGGGTATTTCGTGTCCCGATCATGGTCGAACTTGATCGTCTTCCAGTCCTTGTCGACGTGGCAGCTCTCGCACTTCGGACCGAAGCGGCCCCGGTGGCCCTTCTTCTCGTCGTCTTGCTTGTGACATGAGAAGCAGTCCAGCGGCGTATCCGTATAGATCTTGGTCTTATGGCAGTCCTCGCACTTGACCTTCGGGTCGGCGTGCCCGCCCCTGAGCGGGAACTTCGTCTTGTCGTGGTCGAACTGCTTCGTGTCCTTCCAGTCCTTCTCCGTGTGGCAGCTCTCGCATTTGTCGCCTTCGACGCCCTTGTGCTTGTCGTCCTTCTGGTGGCAGCCGATGCACGTTGTCTTGGTCTTGTCGTGGTACAGGTCGTTGCCCGTGTGGCAATCCTCGCAGCGGATCTTCTTGGTGTCCGCGTGCTTGCCGCGCAGCGGGTACTTGGTATCGCGATCGTGGTCGAACTTAAGCGTCTTCCAATCCTTGTCGGTATGGCATGACTCGCATTTCAGGCCGAAGCGGCCGCGGTGGCCCTTCTTGTCGTCGTCCTGCTTGTGGCAGGCGTCGCAGGCGATCGGGGTGTTCTTGTAGTGATCCTTCGGGTGGCAGTCAGCGCACCGCACTTTCGGATCGGCGTGGGCGTTCTTCAGCGGGAACTTGGTCTTGTCGTGGTCGAAGAAGACATCCTTCTCCTTCCAGGACTTGGCGTTATGGCACTGCTCGCACTTCTGCCCGACCGCGCCCTTGTGCTTGTCGTCCTTCTTGTGGCAGCCGTAGCAGTCGTCGGGCGCTTCCCGATGCTTTTTCTTGGGAAGGTGGCACTTGTCGCACTTGAGCTCCTTGTGCTTGTCCTCCAGCTTGAAATTGGTCAGATCGTGATCGAATTTCTTTTCATCCAGCGGAACGATGTTCGCGTTGCGGCCCTTATGGTCTGCATGGCAGACCGCGCAGGGCTGGCGCTTCATCTTCCCGTGATAACCCTTCTTCTCGGCGAGGTCGCGCCCGATGTCCTCGTGCGTATGGCACTTCACGCACAGGTCGTCCTGCTGCTTCCTGGAGAAGTGCGAGTGGCAGTTTTCGCAATCGCTCTCGGCCTCGGCATGTGCCTTGATCAGGTCGCCGGGCTCGAGCACTCCCTCGAGCAGTGCGCCCCGGGCCGGCAGGCCCGCCAGCAGCGTGCCCGCGGCCAGCGCGGCGACCAACAGCGTTTGCAGGTTCCAGGCTCTGCGAAGCATCCGGGTCAATCGAGCTGGCAGCGGCCACCGCAGGTGGCCGGCACCGATTGAGAAAGCGGCAAGGCGCAACGCGGGACCGCGCAGACTCAACCGTGGTGGCGCCCCTCGAAGCCACCGAGGGATCGCGCTCAATACATGTGGACAGCGACTACGTGCGCGATCGCACTCAGCAGGAGCAAATATACCAGCGGCACGTGCGCCACGTGCCACATCCGGAACATCCGGTCGTACACGTCGAACTGGGATACCTTCTGCACGGAGACCAGGAATTCGTGCACCAGCCGAGTCGCGCGACCCAAGCGACGTCGCAGCTTCTCAGGCTCCCATTGACGGACTTCAGCCCGCTCGCGCATCACTCGCTTCAGATCCGTCGCGCATTGGGCGTAGAGGATCCGGCGCCGCGTCCCGAGCGTGAACAGACGCAGCGCGGATCTGCCGAAACCGAGGTTCTCGGCCAGCGCGTAACTCTGGAACTCGGTCAGGCGGCTTTCCACTTCGGGAACGAAATGCAGCTTCGAGTGCATCTCCTCGGACTCAAAGCCGGCCTTGGTCTGCAGCTCCTTGAAGTTGAGTTTCTCTCCGTGCAGGCCGCGGTGAATTCGCACATAGATGAAGCGCCCGATGATGCCGCTGGCCGCCACGAACAGCATGCAGATGAACGCAACGGTCGCGTTGGTCGACTTCAGCGTGAACGTCGAGTGCGCGATCACCAGGACCGGCCCGACCACGCCGAGCCACATGTGGATCGAGAACCAGTGGCGCACAGGTCCCCAGTTGCGCAGTCCATGCAGATACTTGCGCAGCGGGTAGGTCAACAGCAGCAGCATCAGCACGCCGCCAACCAACCCCAGGTAGTAGCCCACGTCGTCGCCGGGGGTGTAATAGCCGCGACGGCTGATCAAGTACGCGATCACGATCGTGATGAACGTGCCGCTAATCAAATAGCGGCCCTGGCGGTCGTCCGCCTCCGATTTGGCCGACACCGCCAGCAGGCTCGTTTGGTGCCCGGTTGCCGAAGTGGCGGCAGCATCCGCGCCGCGAGCAGGCGCCGAAGCGTGCGGAGCTGCGGCCGCCGACTCGATCGCGGCTTCGCCCGGCCCCGCCTTCGCAACTCGGGATTTGGCCTTGGCCGCTGGCGCCAACATTGCGAGGTCGTTCATTTCCATAATTGGTTACGTTTGGTCGCCGCTACTTTGACCGGCGTTGCCTCCATCGATCCCTGGACTTCAGGGCATTCAGGGTTTCAATTCGGCGAGCTAACCACTCGGCCGGATCCGACGTCAACGTCGAAATTCACGATGCCAGACCGCGAATCGACGCCATTTCCCGACATATTCTTAAGCTCTTGGGGGCCGCTAAGCAAAGTCCCTCCCCAGCCCCAAATATTGCCAGAAATTACAGGCCCCCCCGGGCACGGTCCAGTCGTCCTTAAGGACTCACCGGGAAGCGGTGGGTTCGAGGCCTTGAAGCAAGCACACGCATCCACCACATCCTCCTCCAGGCAAAGCTATGCTGCGAATGCACAGAAACGGGGACGTATGCTGAAGAGGTACTCGACATGGGGCACCGACCCGCGCGCATACTGCGCCTTGGATGCGTTTGCCCCTGAGTTAACGGCCTGGCCGGGCTTGTGAATGAAAACGCTGCTCACCTGGTTGATCTACTGCATCCCGGCCGTCTGGGCGGTTGTGCTTTATCTGCGGCGCTACCACCAGCGCAACTTGGAGCACGAAGAGACGCTACAGGCGTCGCTCGAGGCGGGGTTGATGGAACCGCCGTCGTTGCATCCAGTGATCGATCCGACCCGCTGCATCGGATCGTCGTCGTGCGTGAAGGCTTGCCCGGAGGATGCGCTGGGCATCATCAATAACAAGGCCGTGCTGATCAATGCCGCCCACTGCATCGGCCACGGAGCCTGCCTGCCCGCGTGTCCGGTCGACGCGGTCCGCCTGGTGTTCGGCACCGAAAAGCGCGGCATCGACATTCCGCATGTCAATCCGAATTTCGAGTCCAACGTCCCCGGCATCTTCATCGCCGGCGAGCTCGGCGGCATGGGCTTGATTCGCAAGTGCGCCGAACAGGGCCGGGCGGCGATGGACGCGATGCGCGCGACGCTGAAGGCCGGCGCGATGGAGTACGACGTGATAATCGTCGGGGCCGGTCCGGCCGGCATCGCGGCCGGCCTGGGAGCGATGCAGGCCAAAATCAAGTACAAATTGATAGAACAGGAAGAGTCGCTGGGAGGCGCTGTCTTCCACTATCCGCGCAACAAGATCGCGATGACCGCGCCGGTCAAGCTGCCCATCATCGGCAAGGTCAAGATGACCGAAATCAGCAAAGAGAAGCTGCTGGAGTTCTGGGACGCGGTAGTCAAGAAGACGGGCCTGCAGATCCAGTTCCGCGAGCGGATGGAGTCGATCGAGAAGATCGAAGGCGGCTTCGCTGTCAAGACGGCGAAGAACGAGTACCGGGCCAGCGCGGTGCTGCTGGCGATCGGCCGACGGGGAACGCCCCGCAAGTTGAACGTCCCTGGCGAGGAGACATCCAAAGTCGTGTACCGGCTGATCGATCCCGAGCAGTACAAGGGGCAGCGCGTACTGGTGGTTGGAGGCGGTGACAGCGCGTTGGAGGCGGCCGTCGCGATCGCCGAGCAGAAGGGAGCCAAGGTCACGCTTTCGTACCGCAGCGAGGCCTTCAGCCGGGTGAAGGAAAAGAATCGCTCCGCACTGAAGGCAGCCGAGGGCACTGGCCATTTGAGAGTCATGCTCAAATCCAGCCCGACATCGATCAAAGCCGACCGGGTTACGCTCAAGCTGGAAGACAAGTCGGTCGACATCCGCAACGACGCGGTGATCGTGTGCGCCGGCGGCGAATTGCCCACACCGCTGCTGAAGAAGATCGGCGTGATGTTCGAAACCAAGCACGGAGAGTGACCACGGAATCCGATCGTATTTCGGACGCAATGAGCCGCGAGACGGTGGTGCGGGCCGCGTGCCCGCACGATTGCCCCGATACCTGCGCCATGCTGGTCACGGTTCGCCACGACCCCGGCGGGCGGCGTGTCGCCGTGGCGATCAGCGGCGACCCCGACCACCCGACCACCGACGGCACGCTCTGCACGAAGGTGGCGCGTTACCTCGAGCGCACGTACCACCCCGAGCGCGTGCTCATGCCCTTGAAACGGGTCGGACCAAAGGGCTCCGGGCGCTTCGAGCCGGTCACGTGGGATCAGGCACTCGGCGACATCGCACAGCGGATCGGCCAGATCGCCGCGCGCGCCCCGGAAGCCATCGTGCCGTACAGCTATGCGGGCACGATGGGGCTGGTGCAGGGCGAGGCGATGGCGCAGCGCTGGTTCAACCGGCTTGGCGCCAGCCGCCTGGACCGCACGATCTGCTCGCAGGCAGGCTCTGAAGCGCTCACCTATACGCTCGGCTCGCGCCTGGGAACCGACATCGAGCAGGCGCAGCACAGCCGGCTGATCATCTTGTGGGGCACCAACGCGGTCACCTCGAACCTGCATTTCTGGAGCCGGGTCCAGCAGGCCAAGCGCAACGGGGCTCGCCTGATCGCGATCGATCCGTACCGCTCGTTCACCGCGGAGAAGTGTCACCAGCACATTGCGCCCATGCCTGGAACGGACGGTGCGCTGGCGCTCGGCCTGATGCATGTGCTGGTGCGTGAAGGCTGGCTGGACCGCGACTATCTTGAACGCTATACCGTCGGATTCGAAGCGCTGGCGGAGCGTGCGCGACAATTCACTCCGGATCGGGTGGCATCGATCTGCTCCATTGCGGCCTCGCAAATCGAGCAGTTGGCGCACGACTTCTGGCACATCCGGCCGGCATTGATCCGCCTGAACTACGGCATGCAACGCGCGCGCGGCGGGGGCAATGCGGTGCGCGCGATCGCCTGCCTGCCGGCGCTGGCTGGGCACTGGCGCGATGCCAGCGGAGGCCTCTTGCTGTCCTCGAGCGGTACGTTCGAGGTCGACGACGCCGCGCTGACGCGACCCGATCTGCTGGCCGGGCGCACGCCCCGCATCATCAATATGAGCGCGATCGGGGAGGCGCTGGCGCATGCCGATCCCCGCATCGAAGCCCTGGTGGTCTACAACTCCAACCCCGTCGCGGTGGCGCCGCACTCGGCCAGCGTGGTGCGCGGGTTTGCGCGTGAGGACCTGTTCACCGTCGTGCTGGAGCACTTCCTCACCGACACGGCCGACTATGCGGATTACGTGCTGCCCGCCACAACGCAGCTCGAGCATCTGGATGTGCATCGCTCGTACGGCCACCTGTATGTCGTGGCCAACAACCCGGCCATCGAACCGCTCGGCGAGGCGCTTCCGAACAGCGAGATCTTCCGGCGCCTGGCCGCGCGGATGGGTTTCACCGAGGCGTGCTTCGTGGAGACCGACGAGCAGATCGCCTCACGGGCTTTCACCGGCCGCAACACGACGGCCGGGTACGACTGGAACCATGTGCGCGAGCGCGGGTGGTGGCGTCTGAACGTCCCGGCCGCCTACGCACCGTTCGCAACCGGAAACTTCCCGACACCGAGCGGGCGCTGCGAGTTCTATTCAGAGCGGCTGGCAGCTCAGGGGATGGATCCGCTGCCGGACTACGTGCCGCCGTACGAGAGCGCAACCAGCTCGCCGGACCTGGCGCAGCGCTTTCCCCTGGCGATCATCTCGCCTCCGGCGCGCAATTACCTGAATTCGACCTTTGTCAACGTGCGCAGCCTGCGCGATGCCGAGGGCGAACCTCGGCTGGAGATCCATCCGCGCGACGCAGCCGGGCGGGGAATCTGCGAAGGCGATCGGGTCAGGGTATTCAACGAACGCGGCAGCCTGGAGCTGAAGGCGCGCGTGAGCGAGCGGGCTCGACCCGGAGTCGTCGTGGCGCTGTCGGTCTGGTGGCGCAAGCTGACATCCGACGGACGCAACGCCAACGAGCTGACGCACCAGCGCTTGACCGACATGGGGCGCGGTGCCACGTTCTACGATTGCCTGGTGCAGGTCGAACTTTCCTCGCAGAGCTCCAAGCCCCTAACCCCACTGCCGCCGGACCAGGGGAGGCGATCCGGCACGTCCACAGGCCCCGGCATGGGGTAGCCGGCAAGTGCAGCCGCGCCGCGCCGCGCTTGCAGCCGCTGCGATCGCTGTGCTGGCGCTGACGGTCTCTGGCTGCAGCTCGCTGGGCTATTACATGCAGGCTGCGCGTGGCCAGTGGAGCCTTCTGTCGTCCGCGCGGCCGATCGACGACTGGCTGGACGACCCGACCGCATCGGACGAGCTGAAGCAACGGTTGAAGCTGGCCCGCCAGATTCGCGAGTTCGCCACCCGCGAATTGTCCGAGCCCGACAACCGCAGCTATACGCGCTACGCGGACCTGAAACGGCCGGCGGCCGTGTGGAACGTGTTCGCGACCGCGGAGCTGTCCACCCAGCTTAAGTCCTGGTGTTATCCGTTCTTCGGATGCGCCTCGTACCGCGGTTACTTCGACCGCGCCCAAGCCGACCGCCTGGCGGCCGACCTGAGCGCGCAGGGATACGATGTCAGCGTCAATCCCGTGCAAGCCTACTCGACGCTGGGTTGGTTCGCGGATCCATTGCTCAATACCTTTATCAACCTGCCCGAGCCGGAGCTCGCCCGGTTGATTTTCCACGAGCTGGCGCATCAGGTGCTGTATGTACGCGACGACACCGTCTTCAACGAGTCGTTCGCCACGACGGTTGAGCGGGAGGGGGTGCAGCGCTGGCTGCAGGCGCATGGAACCGATCAGACGCGCGTCGAGTGGCAGCAGATCGAACAGCGGCGCACCCAGTTTCTGCAGCTGTTGACCGAGACCCGCGCCGCGCTCGATCAGCTCTACGCCAGCGATCGACCCGATGCGGAAAAGCGCAGCGGCAAGAAGGATCTGTTCGCACAACTGCAGGAGCGCTACCACACGCTGCGCGACGGGCCGTGGGGCGGGTACAAGGGCTACGACAGGTTCTTCGCGCAATCGCTGAACAACGCGCACCTGGCCGCGATCGGCGCCTACTACGACCGGGTTCCCGCGTTCGAAGCCCTGCTGCGCAGCACCGGATCCGACATGGCGGCTTTCTTTCACGAGGCCCGGCGGATTGCGGCGCTGCGCAAGGATGCCCGTGACAACGCTCTCGACGAGCTGTCCAAGCGCGTATCATCGGATTCATAAGCGGATTGATAAGCTGAAACGCAGACCGCTGCGCCTGAAGCGCGCGGCATCCCCAACCCCATGTTGCAGGACACACGCACGAGCGGGATCGACCGCTTCTGGCTGAAGAGCTACCCGGCCGACGTACCTCCGACGATCGACGAGAGCCAGATCGGCACGCTGCCTCAGCTGCTGGAGGCTTCGTTCAAGGAGCACGCCCACAAGGTGGCGTTCGCCTGCATGGGCGCCGACCTGACCTATCAACAGCTCGACGAACTTTCGAACGCGGTCGCGAGCTGGCTGCAATCGCGGGGACTGGCGCGCGGCGACCGAGTCGCCATCATGCTGCCTAACGTACTGCAGTATCCGGTCGCGATGGCAGGGATCCTGCGCGCCGGCTGCGTGGTGGTCAATGTCAATCCGCTCTACAAGCCGCGCGAGCTCGAGTACCAGCTGACCGACTCGGGCGCCCGCGCGATCTTCGTTCTGGAGAATTTCGCGTCGACCGTGGCGGCCGTAGCAGGTCGCGTTCCCACCGAGCACGTATGTGTTTGCCGCCTGGGCGACCTGCTCGGCGTCGCGCGCGGGGCGCTGGTCAATTTCGTCGTGCGTCATGTGCGCAAGCTGATCCCCGCCTACTCGCTGCCGGGTGCGGTCGCGTTTCGCGACGTGCTGCGAGAAGGCGCACGATCCGCGCCGAGGCCGGTGGCGCTCACGCCCGGCGCTGTTGCCTGCCTGCAGTACACCGGAGGCACCACGGGAGTTGCCAAGGGAGCCACCCTGCTCCATCGCAACCTGTTCGCCAACGTGCTGCAGGCTGACGCGTGGTACAGCCCGGCGCTCAAGCTGATTCCGGCCGGCGAGCAATACACGACGGTGGCGGCGTTGCCGCTCTACCATATCTTCGCGTTTACCGCGTGCTCGTTGCTGTCGCTCCGGCGCGGCGGAAAAAGCGTCCTGATTCCGAACCCGCGCGATATACCCGCGCTGGTGCGCGAGGTGCGCCGCCATCGCGTGCACTGCTTTCCCGCCGTCAGTACGCTGTTCAACGCGCTGGCCAACGACAAGGGATTCCAGTCGCTTGACTTTTCCTCGCTGCGGATCTGCCTCGGCGGCGGCATGGCGGTGCAAAGCGCCGTGGCCAAGCGCTGGTTCGAGTTGACCGGACGGGTCATTTGCGAGGCGTACGGACTGTCCGAGACCTCCCCCGGAGCGATCTCCAACCCGGTGCTCACCGACCGCTTCACCGGCACCATCGGTCTGCCGCTGCCTTCGACCGACATCGCGATCCTCGACGACGATGGCAACTGGCTGCCGCCTGGCGTATCCGGGGAAATCGCCATCGGCGGGCCGCAGGTTATGGATGGCTATTGGCTGCGACCCGATGAGACCGCGCGTGTGATGACGGCGGACGGATTGTTTCGCAGCGGCGACATCGGTGTGATGGACGAGCGCGGGTATGTGCGCATTGTCGACCGCAAGAAGGACATGATCCTGGTGTCGGGCTTCAAGGTGTTTCCCAACGAGGTCGAAGACGTCGTTGCATCTCATCCCGGTGTTCGCGAGTGCGCCGTGATCGGAGTGCCCGACGAGCGATCGGGAGAGGCGGTGAAGCTGTTCGTGGTGCGGGCCGATCCCGCCCTGACCGAGCACGACCTTGTCGAGTATTGCAACGAGAATCTGACGGGCTACAAACGGCCCAAGTTCATCGAGTTTCGCTCGGAACTTCCAAAGACCAACGTCGGCAAGATCCTGCGCCGCGCGTTGCGGGACGCTGCGCCGGCGCCCGCCCCCTAGACCTCGCAGCACTGAACCCCCGCAGTCGGCGGGGCGGCCCAACGCGGTGGGCTGTTATATTGGTGCGATGCATCCGACCTGGAGTCGGCTATGGACCGCTTGAAGCCCGCAGTAAGTGTCGTGGCGCTCGCTGTCGTCACTCTTGGCCTGACCGGCCTGGCATGCGCCGCCGAGAAGTCTATGGAGAAGGCGGAAGCCCCGTCGGCAGGGACGGTGAACATCAGCTCGCCGGTGGACGGGGCGAAGCTGCCGGGAAGCAGCGCCAAGATCGTGTTCGACGTGACCGCTGCGCCCAAGGCCGAGCACGTGCACGTCTATGTCGATGGTGACGAGGTTGGCCGGCTGCACGAGCTCAAGGGCAGCTACTCGGTTGACAAGCTGGCGGTCGGCAAGCACTGGCTGTGCATTCGGGTCGTCGACAAAGGTCACACGCCGATCGGCGCCGAAAAGTGCGTCGGTGTCACGGTCGGCAATATCCCGCCGATGGGCTACTAACCGTCTTCGAACGGTGCAGCCTCCAGGGCAAACGCGGACTTAGCCCTGCGCTGTGGACGCCCAGGATCTCGCGTACGCGCTGAATCAGGTCGTTCACAATTTTGGTGCCGTCTCGGTCACTGCCGGGGCCGCCGGCGGGCGCTGGGCAGCCTGGTCGGTCGCCGGGCCGGTCCACCGTCGGATGGCCTGGCTTGCCTTGGTCGGGTGGGTCGCGCAGAGCGCGAGCGGCGCCGGTTTTGGCGTGATCAGCTACGCCGGCTATGGCCAGCTACCCGACATCCACGGCATCGCGCTCGCCGCACTGTCGTTGAAGATCGCGTGTGCCGCGTTCGGTTTCGGCCTGAGCGCTCTGTACCTCGCGCGCGAGGGCAACTGGAGCCAGACGCAGCGCCAGGGCGCATGGACCGCGCTGCTCGTGTGCGCCGCCGTGGCGCTGGCTGCCGCCGCTTTTCTTCGGTGGTTCTCCTAGGTGGTTCTCCTGGACAGCGCGGCGCCCATGGCCAAGCGGCGGCCAACCACAACGCGTGACGGCCCGGTGCAAGTTCGGAGCCGGCGCCGCGCCCAAGCTGGTATATATTGGCGTCCGATCCGGACGAAGTGTCGACAATAACGCGACGTGCTCGCGGTCAGTCCGGTCGTGTAACTCGGGGAGAGGAGCAGATGCCGCACGGCGATCAGACATCGGTTCTGTCGCAGCCACCGCGTGTATTGAACCTGCGTCTGTTCTTTGAACTGTTCAAGCTGCGCATCGGGCTCGTGATCGGATTCACGGCGATCACCGGGCTGGCGGTCGCGTCGGGCCGGTCGCTCTCGATCTGGCAGGTGTTCGCACTCGGACTGGCCGTTACGATGGCGTCGGCCGCTGCGGGCGCCTTCAATCAGATCGCCGAACGAGGGCTGGACGCGCGAATGCGGCGCACCCGCAATCGGCCGTTTGTGACTGGCCAGTTGGCGGCGGGCGCGACCTGGCATGCCGCGATCGCGGCCATCGGCGCTGCGGGTGTCGGGCTGGCCGCGGTCGCATTGAATGCGACCACTGCTCTGTATACGTTTCTCGGCGCGTTCACATACGCCGTCGTCTATACGGTCTGGTTGAAGCGGCGCACCTGGTGGAACATCGTGATCGGCGGGCTGGCAGGCAGCTTCGCCGTGCTCGCCGGGGCGGCGGCAGCATCACCGCAGACGCTCGAGCCGCTGCCGCTGATGTTCGCCATCGTGCTGTTCCTGTGGACTCCTCCGCACTTCTGGAGCCTGGCGATTGCGTTTCATGACGATTACGCGGCGGCGAAAGTGCCGATGCTGCCGGTGGTCGTTGGCAATGCGCGCGCGGCGCGCGCCGTGCTGGTCGGCTCCGTGCTGCTGGTGCTGTCATCGATCGCTCCGGCGCTGTTCGGCATGGGTCGCCTGTATCTGGTGGTGGCGATCGGGGCCGGCGCCTACCTGCTGCTGAAAAGTGTGCAGCTTGCGCGAGCACCGAGCCCGCGCACTGCGATCGCCAACTTTCACGCGTCGCTCGCTTACCTCGCGCTGCTGCTTGGCATCGCGGTCATCGACACGATCATCAAGCTATGAAGCCATCGCACGCCGAAGCGGCGGAGCATCCGTCGGCCGCAGCCTTGTGTCGGCTCTTGTGTTGGCTTGACCAGGCCAATGCGCAGAAGGTAGAGTCTGCCGGCCAAAAAAGGGACCGATTTCGACTCTGAGGGGAGACGACGAGTGACGTTCGACGCAATCGAATTTCGGCGTAAGGGGCGGCGGACATGGTGCTAGCGATCGTACTGATCCTTCTGGTGCTCGGCTCGGTGCTGTTTCACCTGCTGAGCCCGTGGTACTACCTGCCGCTCGCCTCGAACTGGAGCATGGTCGACGATATCTCGCACACGACGATTGCCGTGACGGGCGCCTTCTTCGTCGTTATCTCGCTGTTCCTGGCCTATTGCGTGGTGCGATTCCGCCATCGTGAAGGTTCGCAAGCGGCGTACGAGCCGGAGAGCAAGAAGCTCGAGATCTGGTTGACCATTGTTACGGCGGTCGGGATCGCCGCGCTGCTCACCCCGGGGCTGTTCGCGTGGGCGAAGATCATCGATATACCGAAGGACGCCCAGGTGGTCGAAGCATACGGCCGCCAGTGGAATTGGATGTTCCGCTTTCCCGGCAAGGACGGCGTGTTGGGAGCTACCGACGCGCGCTTCGTCAGCGACACCAATCCGTTCGGCATCGATCCGAACGATCCGAACGGGCAGGATGATGTCCTGGTCTCGAGTGCCGACTTGCATTTGCCGATCGGGGTTCCGCGCAAGGTGGAGTTGCG
>Ga0210394_10005694_pt1 | contig 13872 bp, 8 predicted proteins | sample IncBWC12MmetaG_FD_160121 | JGI IMG/M metagenome (GOLD analysis project Ga0210394, IMG submission 160121) | Forest soil microbial communities from Barre Woods Harvard Forest LTER site, Petersham, Massachusetts, United States - Inc-BW-C-12-M | ecosystem: Environmental > Terrestrial > Soil >...
GGATCATCCTCGCTCGTTTGAGGGCGTGCCCCGGCATTCTGCTCCTCGCCGTCGGCGTCCGGCTAGCCCATCGTCCGCGGCGCTGCGCGCCAAGGCGTATATTGGCTTCGGGATGGACGAGCAACTGGAGCGCCTGTACCAGGCAACAACCTATCGGGCCCGCACGCCGCGGGGCGTCATCGCCCTGCGTATCGGCCTGCGCGATGGGCTGCTCGGCGCGCTGCTCGGCGAATACCAGGCGCTCGACTGGGCCTTCCTCACTGCCTGGAACCCGCGCTCAGTGCAGCGCCCGCGCGTCGAGAACCGCGCTGCGCAATCGAGGCTCCTCGCCGATCTGCGAAAGTGTCGCGCGATCGTGTTCCCCGGCGAAGGAGTTGCTGATGCGGGCGACTGGGAGTCCGAGAGCAGCTATCTCGCCATCGACCTCGCGGAAGAGCGTGCCCTTGCCCTCGCGCGCGCATTCGAGCAGAACGCGATCGTGGCCGGGCGTAGCGACGGCCCCGCGCGCCTTGTGTGGACCGACGTCTGATCAGTCCTCGCCGGCCGCGCTGGGTGGAGCCTCCGCTTCGCGCTCGGCCTCGTACGCAGCCGCCATACGCGGCTCCAGGCCGCTTCTCGCCAGGGCGTCGGCGAACATGACACGCACCGCCGCCCGCTCGTCGGCGTAGTCGATTTGATCGCCGCCCGCCCGGCGGCTGATCCACGCTTTCGGCACCCCTTGCACGTTGCGCAGCGCGACGCCTTCATGCTTGAACGCGAGATAGCGCGCCGGAACCTGCGCGGTGTTGAAGTGCTGGTGAAACCACATGTTGGGCGGCACGATCATCGTGCCCGGTTTCCAGTCGTAGCGGTTCGGCTCGTCGCCCTCCGGCCACATCAGCGTGTATCCCTCTCCACTTAGCACGATCACATGGGCCCCCGGCCCGTGCGCGTGCGCCTTCTTGTAGGTGCCTACCGGGAACTGGGAAATGTGGCTGTTCATCGAACCGCGCGCCATGTTGAACCGGATGTGGCCGCCGCCGGCGCCGCGTTCTTTCGCGCTGGCGAGCGGCAGGTTGACCGCGTCGGCGACGAAGTTGGTGTCGAGCAGGAGTCCTTTCTGTTCACCCTTGCCGCTGAAGTAGCCCGGCTCGCCGGAGAACCGGCTGGTGAAGTCGTAGCGCGTGTTGAACACGAAGTCGGTTTCTTCGTACAGATTGATCACCGGCGGCGCGTTGGTGACGGCGACGAAGCGGGCGGCGTGCCGGCCGGACACGTTGAAGTGCTGATGCCAGGCGTTGAGCGGGATGGCGAACAGCGATCCCGCCTGCCATTCGAAGCTCACGCGCTTGCCGGCATCGTTCCACACCGCGGTGGAGCCGCGCCCATCGAGGATGAGAATCATTTCCTCGAACAGCTGGCGCTGCGGCGCGAGCTCTCCGCCAGGAGCGATCTCGCACACGTAGCAGTCATTGGAGGTACGCGACGCCTCATGGTTGATGAAGACGCCGCGGCCGCCGCGCCGCGCCCAGGTCTTCAGCTCCACGGTGCGCAGGTCCGGCACGTAGTGGCCGGCAATGATGTCGAGCCCTTCGCTGCGTACCCAGCGGGTATAGGGCGTGTCCTTCTCGCTGGCGAACTTCTTCGCCATGTCCTCCGAGACGACGACGCCCGCAGTGTTTAATGCCACGCCGTTTCCTCCCTCTCTTCGGGCCGTGTCAGCCGTTCGCGAACAAGTCGGTAGCCGCCACGAGCGCGCTCTGGATGCTGGGCTCGCTCGACGCATGGCCGGCATCCGCAATGATGTTCAGGCGGGCCTGCGGCCAGGCGCGGCGCAGCTGCCACGCGGTGATCGGAGGGGTCACGGCGTCGTAACGCCCCTGCACGATGACACCGGGGATGCCGTCCAGGCAATGCGCGCGTTCGATCAGCTGACCCTCGGTCAGAAACGCGTTGTGCACGAAATAGTGAGTCTCCAGGCGCGCCAGGGCGCGCAGCGCCGCGTCGTCGCGGGCGGGCGGGGCGACCTGCGGCAGCAGGGTCATCACCTCGTGCTCCCAGGCGCACCAGGAACGAGCGGCGCTCAGCTCTACCGCCGGATCACCGCAGGTCAGACGCGCATGGTAGGCGCGCAGCAGATCGGCACGCTGCTGCGCCGGGATCGCGCCGGAGAAAGCGTCCCATGCTTCCGGGAACAGGAACGACGCCCCTTCCTGGTACAGCCAGCGCAGCTCCGCCTGCCGCGCCGTGAACACGCCGCGCAGCACCAGCGCGCTCACCCGCTGGGGCAGGCTTTCCGCATAGGCGAGGGCGAGCGCCGCACCCCACGAACCGCCGAGCACGAGCCAGCGTTCGATGCCCAGCCGCCGTCGCAAGGTCTCGATGTCCGACAGCAGAAGCGCGGTCGTGTTGTCTTCCAGCTTGCCGAGCGGCCGCGAACGCCCGCAGCCGCGCTGATCGAACAGCACGGTCCGGTAGCGGCGCGGGTCGAACAGGCGGCGGTTGTCGACGCTGCACCCGCCGCCGGGGCCGCCGTGCAGGAACAGGGCTGGTCGGCCGCGAGGATTGCCGCAGGTTTCCCAGTAAATGGAGTGGCCGCCTTCGCCGTCGAGGTGGCCGCAATCGTATGGCTCTAGCGGCGGGTAGAGTTCGGGCGGGCGCGCCGTTGAAGCGTGGTCACGACTCATGGCGATATTGTATCGGCCGCGGGGAACACCAGCGATTTGATGACCACCGGCACCGCGCCGGAAGCTTCCAGCAGCGCGCCGATGTCGATGAAGTCGAACGTCTTCAGGGAGACTCCGTCGATCGACACGACCGGGCTTGCCAGGCGGATCTCCTCGCGGCAATGAATGCCGACCAGCCCTCCCACGTCGCTGCCGCCGACGAGAATGAGCGGCAGCCCGCGCTCGAGGCGCGGCGCCATCGCATCCACGACGCCGCGGCAGAACGCGTCGAGGCGGGCGAACGTCGCGGCACCCTCCCAGCGGTAGCACAGGGCGATCGCACGCTCCTCCGCTTCGGCGCCGTACAGGTCGGCGCCGCGCAGCGCGGCGATGACCGACGCGGAGACCCCGTGCGGATCCAGCCCGTCGTCCTCGAACGGGAAGCGCGGGACGACGACCGGCACGTTGCGCAGCGGCAGCACGTCCTGCGGCGCGACGAAAATCGTGCTGCCGCTCACCTGAACCGTGTACTGGGAGGCGCCGACGACGGTCGCCCGGATTGCGGCGCGTGGTGTCTCCAGAAGCGGTCCCCACGCGGCGAAGCGCGCGCGCACGGCGACGGCCAGCGCCATGCCCAGGTCTCCGTAGTTGCGGTGCTCGCGCCCGTAGATGTACTCCGCGACCCCGCCGGAGAAGCTGACCAGCTCCGGAGGCGCAGCGTTGCGCAGGGGCGCGAGCCGCATCAGGGCGAGGGTGGCCGGACCGGGTGCCGGACTGCGCATGGCCTCGAACAGGCGGTCGGCCATGTGCTCGGCGAGGCGGGTCAGATCGGCCGGCGCGGGCCGCTCACCGGCGCTGAGCCGCACGCCCGCCTGTTCGGCGAGGCGGTGCCCGGTCTCCTCGATCCGCGCCAGGCGGCCGTCGCTGTCCAGGCAGATCAGCCGGGCGCCGACATCGAGCGCGGTGTGCTCGATCACCTCGCCGTTCTCGCACACCGAGATCTTCGAGGTCCCGCCACCGATGTCCACGTTCATCACCCGCTGCCCGGTCTGCACCGAGCGCGCCGCCGCGCCTGAGCCGAATGCGGACAGCACCGCCTCGAGCGCGTCCCCGGCGGAGAGGGAGACCAGTTTGCCTGCCTGCGCGGCAAACAGGCTGCCGATCGCCTGCGCATTGACGCGGCGCACCGCCACGCCGGTCAGGATCAACGCGCCGGTATCGACGGCAGCCGGCTGCAGGCCGGCGCGCCGGTACTCGCCGTCGATGAACATTCCCAGAGCCCGCGCATCGATCGAGCCGTCGCGCCGGTACGGGGTGAGGAGCACCTCGGATTCATGCTCGATCGAGCGCTCCGCGACGACGTAGCGATCGTCGAGGCGCTCCAGCACGAGGCGGGAGAACAGCAGGTGGGACGTCGACGAGCCGATGTCGATACCCACGCTGAGCAGTCGTATCTCGTCCTCGGTCTCCAGGCTGCGCCGCACGCTGCTGAAGAAAATCCGCCCGCCCTCGGTCACGAACGCGGTGCAGCGTACCAGGTTGGATCCATGCGGCATTCCACCCCGTTGCCCTGGAGCGTCTGCTCGTACTCGCGGCGGATATAGGGATCCTCCATCCAGTAGGGGATGGCGGTCCCGCCCTCGGGGATGTCGATCGCCGTGTAGTCGGTGTGGGGCTCGCCCGGCGCGCCGGCGTCCCGCCCCGGGTTGTGCGGGCCGAACCATGCGGTCAGGCGAAACGGGTCCTTCGACACGCTGAAGTGTTGATGGAACCAGCGCGCGCCGCCCGGGGCGGCGCTCACCATGCCGACCGGCTCGTAGTCGACCCGTCGAATCTCCTTCTCGCGCCCGTCGCGCCAGGGCGTCACCCCCAGGCGCTCGGGCCAGCTGTAGGTGTAGCCCTTGCCGTTCAGGCAGATGAGCACCGCGGCGGACGTGTGGGCGTGGGCTTTTGAATAGCGCCCGTTCTCGTGTTGGCCGATCCACAGGTAGAAGCAATTGCCCGTCATGAACGGCTCGACCCGGCGAAAACCGGGGGAGCGGCGGTTGTCCAGCGGCAGCTCGCACTGCATCGCATCGGGGATGAAGTTCGTACGCCGCATCGCCAGTCCACGCACGGGATCCGGCTCGATGTCGTCGCGGGCCTTGAAGAAGTCGTCCGCGCCGCTGAAGCGCTCGCGGAAGACGAACGGATTGTCGAACACCGATGGGGCACTGTTGAGCAGATTGAGGACGTTCGGCGCCGTCGTCCCGGCGAGCAGCAGGGCGCCGCCTGAAGTGGCATTGACCAGTCGGTGCCAGGCATTGAGGGGGATGGAAAACATCGACCCCTTCTGCCATTCGAAGACGTGCTTCCTGCGGTCACCGTCGAGCCACACCTCGGTGGTGCCGCGCCCCTCCACGACGAGGAAGATCTCCTCGAACATGTGCTTTTCCGGGTGCAGCGCCCCGCCCGGGGGGACCTCCACCACGTAGGAGCCCCACTTGCCCTCGGTGCCGAACAGCTGGATGTAGTGGCCGCGGCCGCCCGTCCGCTTCCATGGGACGAGCGGCAGGTCCTGCACTCTGCGCAGGCCGATGTCGCGGAACACCGGGATACCCTCCGACTCCATGAACGCGTCATAGGGTGTGGGCAGCTTCTTGAAGCGACCGTAGCCAGCTTTCTGGCCGGCCGCCGGCTCGTGCCAGTGGGTGCGATCCTGATCGTGCGGCATGCGCGAAGTATAGAGGCAGAACTTCCCTCGGGCGAAATGCCGCGCAGCTCGGCTGGCGAACTGCGGCAGTGCGGCGTCGAGGCCTCGGCAGTGGCGGCGCGCGTGCGGCGGTGCCCCGGTGTCGTGGCGGTGCCGCGGTGTTGCGGCGCGCCCGGCTCACCTCGCGGTATCGGCTTGGGCTCTCCGCGCCGGTTCCCGCCAGCTCAGCGCCAGGACGACCCGCTAAGCTCTCGGCCGTTTTCGCTTTGCGCTGCCGCGCGGGAACGCGCTTTCACCCTCCCGTCCACAGCTATACTTCGCTTCCATAGATCTCTTGATATCGGCACTAGACCGATGCGTCGATGTGGACAGTTGAACTCGCCCTGCGCCGGCCTTACACGTTCATCGTCGGGGCGCTGCTTATTCTTCTGGCAACCCCCTTCGCGCTGGTGAGAACGCCGGTCGATGTCCTGCCCGACATCAACATCCCGGTCATCAGCATCATCTGGACCTACAACGGCCTGCCGGCGCAGGAAATGGGCTTACGCATCGCTGCCGCGAACGAGCGCAGCTTGAGCGTGACCGTCAACGACATCGAGCACATCGAGTCGCAATCGCTGGCCGGTATCTCCGTCATCAAAGTGTTCTTCCAGCCCGGCGCCGACACCCAGACGGCCATCGCCCAGGTGGTCGCCAACATGCAGTCGCAGCTGAAGAATCTGCCGCCGGGCATCACGTCGCCGCTGATCATCAAGTATTCCGCGTCGGTCATCCCGGTGATCCAGCTCGGCCTGTCCAGCAACCGTCTCGCCGAGCAGGATCTGCTCGATATCGCCCTGAACTTTCTGCGCCCGCAGCTGATCACCATCCGCGGCGCCGAGGTGACCTACCCCTATGGCGGCAAGCCGCGCCTGGTCTCGGTGGATCTCGACACCCAGGCGCTTCTCGCCAGAGGCCTCACGCCGACCGATGTCGTCAACGCGGTGAACGCGCAGAACCTCATCCTGCCCTCGGGCACGGCGAAGATCGGCGGCACGGAGTACGCCATCGCGATGAACGGCTCGCCGGACACCATCGCGGGAATGAACGAGCTGCCCGTGCGCACGATGAACGGGGCCACCACCTATCTCGGCGAGGTGGCGCACGTGCGCGACGGCTTCTCGCCCCAGACCAATATTGTGCGCCACGACGGCGAGCGCGGCGTGCTGCTGTCGATCCTCAAGAACGGCAACGCGTCGACCCTGGAGGTGGTGGACACGCTCAAGAAGGTGCTGCCGGCGGCGATCCGCACGCTGCCGCCCGACCTGAAGATCACCGCGCTGTTCGACCAGTCCCTGTTCGTCAAGGCAGCCATCGAGGGGGTCGTCCGTGAGGCCCTGATCGCCGCCTGCCTGACCGCGGCGATGATCCTGCTGTTCCTCGGCAACTGGCGCAGCACCTGCATTATCGCGGTGTCGATTCCGCTGTCGATCCTCAGCTCAATCCTGGTCCTGCACGCGCTGGGCGAAACCATCAACATCATGACCCTCGGCGGGCTCGCCCTCGCGGTCGGGATCCTGGTGGACGACGCCACCGTGACTATCGAGAACATCGAACGCCACCTGCACATGGGCGCCGATCTGCACCAGGCCATCCTCGAAGGGGCCGGCGAGATCGCCGTGCCGGCGTTCGTCTCCACCCTGTGCATCTGCATCGTATTCGTCCCGATGTTCTTCCTCGCTGGTGTGGCGCGCTATCTGTTCGTGCCCCTTGCCGAGGCCGTGGTGTTCGCCATGCTCGCCTCCTACGTGCTGTCGCGCACGCTGGTGCCGACCATGGCGATGCTGCTGATGAGCCACAAGCGCGAGGCCGGCGCGGCCGGGCGCGGGCTGCTGGAAAGACTCTACGCGAAGTTCGACGCGCAGTTCGAGCGGCTGCGCAGGGGCTACATCGTGATCCTCAGCAGCCTGCTCACCCACCGCAAGGTCTTTTCGCTGCTGTTCGTCGGCTTCTGCGCCCTCTCGTGCGGCCTGTTCCTCGTGCTGGGACAGGACTTCTTCCCCAGCGTGGACGCCGGGCAGATCCGCCTGCACATGCGGGCGCCGACCGGCACCCGCATCGAAGAGACGGCGCGGCTGGCCGACCAGGTCGAGGCGGCGATCCGCCAGATGGTGCCGCCGTCCCAGCTGAACACGATCCTCGACAACCTGGGCATTCCGTACAGCGGCATCAATCTCTCGTACAGCAACTCCGGCACGATCGGCACGCTCGACGGCGAGATCCTCGTTTCGCTCAACCGGGGGCACGCGCCGACCGACCGCTACATCGAGCGCATGCGGGCAGAACTGCCGCAGCGTTTCCCCGGCGTCGAATTCTTTTTCCAGCCGGCCGACATCGTCACGCAGATTCTCAACTTCGGCTTGCCGGCGGCGATAGACGTGCAGTTCTACGGCAACGATGTGCGCAGCAATTTCGCCATGGCCGCCAAGCTGGTGGCGCAGATACGCGCGGTACCCGGCGCCGTCGACACGCACATCGAGCAGAAGCTCGACCTGCCGACCCTCGCCCTGCAGATGGACCGCACGCGCATCCAGCAGCTGGGCCTGAATGCGGTCAACGTGGCGCAGAACGTTCTTGTGTCCCTGGCCGGGAGCTTCCAGACCCAGCCGGCCTTCTGGCTGAATCCGGCCAACGGCGTCGTCTACCAGGTCGGTGTGCAGACGCCGCAGTACCGCGTCGATTCCATCGATTCCCTGATGCGCACCCCGGTCGGGGCGGGCAACGCGACTCCAACCCAGCTCCTCGGCAATCTGGTGCAGCTGCAACCCCGCCAGCAGCTGGCGGTCGCCTCCCACTTCAATGTTCTGCCGGTGATCGACATCTACGCAAGCGTACACGGGCGCGATCTCGGCGCGGTGGCGCGCGAAGTGGACAACCTGGTGGACCAGATGCGGCCGCAACTTCCGCGCGGCACCCAGGTAGCGATCCGCGGCCAGGTGCTGACCATGCAGAGCTCGTTCACCGGGCTGTACATCGGTCTTGCCATGGCGATCGTGCTCGTCTATCTGCTGATCGTCGTCAATTTCCAGTCGTGGATCGATCCGTTGATCATCATCACCGCGCTGCCGGCCGCGCTCGCCGGCATCGCCTGGATGCTGTTCATCACCGGCACCACCCTCAGCGTACCGGCGCTTACCGGGGCGATCATGACCATGGGGGTGGCCACCGCGAACAGCATTCTCCTCATCTCGTTCGCGCGCCAGCGGATGCAGGCGGGCGTGCCGCCTCTGTCGGCGGCGCTGGAAGCGGGAGCGACGCGGATCCGCCCCGTACTGATGACGGCCCTCGCCATGATCATCGGCATGGTGCCGATGGCGCTCGGCCTGGGGGAGGGCGCCGAGCAGAACGCGCCGCTCGGGCGCGCGGTCATCGGCGGTCTCTTCTTTGCGACGGTCTCGACTCTGTTCCTGGTGCCGCTCGTCTTTGCCGGTGTCCACCGGCGCCTGGCGGCGCGCCGCGCGCGCCGCGCGGATAATGCCGGCCGTAACTCCACGCCGGACAACTAAAACCGATAAAGCCATGTCCGAAGAGCACCACTCATCGCAGGGAGAGCGCCACGCGTCGCTGGGCATCCGCGACCTGCACCTGCACGAGCCGGGCCACGGCACCAATCGCGCCCTGATCCTGCGGCGCGCGTGGATGGTCGTGGTCTTGGTGGCCATCCTGCTCGGCCTGGGGGCGGCGCGTGCCGTGGTGAACAAGATCAACCAGGGGCGCAATCTCGCGGGCGTCACCGCCGAGCAGATGAAGACCTACGTCAGCGTGACCAGCGCTACCCGCAGCGATAAGGGGCAGCAGCTGGTCCTCCCCGGCACGCTGCAGGGCTTCGTCGAGGCGCCCATCTACGCGCGCAGCAGCGGCTACGTGCTGCGCTGGCACCGCGACATCGGCACCCGGGTGAGTCAGGGCGACCTGCTCGCGGAGATCGACGCACCGGAGCTCGACCAGCAACTCGATCAGGCCGTGGCTGCGCGCGCCCAGACATCCTCCAGCCTCGAGCTGGCGAAGAGCTCGTTCGAGCGCTGGCAGGGCTTGCGCGAGCGCGATGCCGTCTCACAGCAGGAGCTGGAGGAACGGCGCAGCGCGTACACCCAGGCACAGGCGAACCTCGCTGCGGCCGACGCCAACGTGCGCCGCCTGCACGAGCTGGAGTTGTTCAAGCGGGTAGTGGCCCCGTTCGCGGGGGTGGTGATCCGGCGCAACGTCAACGTCGGCGATCTTATCGACGCGGGCAATTCGGGCAGTACGAGCCGGGCCCTGTTCGTCCTCGCCCAGACCGACCCGCTGCGCGTCTACGTCTACGTGCCGCAGAGCTATTCCCAGCAGATCAAGGCGGGCGACGAGGTGACGCTGTCGCAGACGGAGCTGCCGGGTCAGGAGTTCCACGGCACGGTGGCGCGAACGGCCGGTGCGATCGACATTGCCACGCGCACGATGCAGGTCGAGATCAGCCTGCCCAACCGTGACGGCAAGCTCCTCCCCGGGGCTTACGCGCAGGTGGAGTTTCCCTCCACCATTCCGAATTCCCTCATCGTGCCGACCAACACTGTGATGTTCCGCGGCGAGGGCCCGCGCATCGCGGTCGTCGGCGACGACGGCCGCGTTGCACTGCGGGCGGTCACGATCGGTCGCGACTTCGGGCGGACGCTCGAGATCGTGGGCGGCATCACCGAGCACGACAAGCTCGTCCTGAATCCGCCGGATTCGCTGGCCGACGGAGACGCGGTCAGCGTGGTTCCCTCCAGCGAGGGCGAGGGCAGACCGGTTGCCAGCGCAAAGTCATGACGTCGCGCACAGGGCTGCATGGCTTCTCCACGCTGAGGCTGCCCCTCGTCTGGCTCGCCGCGCTGACGCTGTGCGCATGCGGCCCGGTCGGCCCCGACTACCACAAACCGGCCGTGGAAATGCCGCCGGCATGGACGCCCGACGAACCCTGGCGGCTCGGCGCACCAAGCGATGGCCAGATCAAGGGTCGCTGGTGGGAGATGATGAGCGACCGCGCGCTCAACGCGCTGGAGGAGCGCGCGCTGGCGGGCAGTCCTTCGCTTGCCATCGCCGCCGCGCGGCTCGACCAGGCGCGCGCGCAGGCTGCGGTCGCGGCCGCCGGCCTCTACCCGACCGTCAATCTCAACGCCGGCGCCGCCCGCGAGCGGATCTCGGCCAACCGGCCGCTCACCGACTATGGAAAGACGAACTCCTCTACTGTGCAGTCGGAATACTCCGCCGGCTTCACGGCGCGATGGGAAATCGATGTATTCGGGCGGGTGCGGCGTAGCGTCGAGAACACGCAGGCGCTCGCCGCCCAGTCGCTGGCCGATGTGGAGAATGCGCGCCTCGTGCTGACCTCCGAAGTCGCCGGCGACTACTTCAGCCTGCGCGAGACGGACTCGGAGATCGACGTCGTTCGCCAGAGCATCGAGTTGCAGCGGCGCGCGCTCGAGTTCGTCACCGCGCGCCACGATCTGGGGGCCGCCTCCGGCCTCGACGTGGCCCAGCAGAAAGCGCTGCTCGATGCCACCTCCACGCAGATCGACTTGCTGCGCAACCAGCGTGATCGCTACGAGCATGCGATCGCCGCGCTGATCGGCGCACCGGCGCCGGGCTTTTCCATCGCGCCGGCGCTGCTGAGCGGAACCCCGCCGCCGCCGCCGCTCGGGGTTCCGTCCGACGTGCTGGAGCGGCGCCCCGACGTGGCCTCGGCCGAGCGGGCGATGGCCGCAGCCAACGCGCAAATCGGCGTGGCCCAGGCCGCGTTCTACCCGAGCTTCATCATGGCGCCAGACTACGGCGTGGACAGCCGCATGTTCTCCACCCTGTTCAACGCTCCCAGCGTGTTGTGGGCGCTCGGCGTGCAGGCTTCGCAGGTCGTGTTCGACGCCGACCGTACGCGCGCGAACGTGCGGTTCGCCGAAGCCGGTTACCAGGGGGCGGTGGCCGCCTACCGCCAGACGGTGCTGACGGCGCTGCAGGAGGTGCAGGACGGAATATCGGGCCTGGTCACGCTGCAGCGCGCCTACAACGAAGCGGCTGCGGCGGTGGCGAGCAGCCAGCGCCTGCTCGAGCTTGCCAACGAGCGCTACTCGGGCGGGCTGGCGACCTACCTCGATGTGATCACGGCCCAGCAGTCGCTGCTCACCAACCAGCGCCAGGCGGCGCAGATCCTCGGCCAGCAGCTGGTCGATTCGGTGTTTCTGGTCAAGGCGCTCGGCGGCGGTTACCAGGCACCGTCGATGCCAACCTCACGCGGCTGACCGCGTTTCTCAGTAGACTGCGCGGGGATCGACACCCGCGAATAGTTGCGGTTGCCGACCGGCGGGGCACGTCGACGGAACGGTTTATCGGAGGCAACCATGAATCTGGAATCCAGCGGCATCCTCGTGCTCGTCGTGGTGGTGCTCTTCGTCATCGTCGCCGCGCGTGCGATCCGCGTCTTTCGCGAGTACGAGCGGGGCGTGGTCTTCACGCTTGGGCGCTATCAAGGTGTGTGGGGACCCGGCTTGCGCTTCGTGATCCCGTTCGTCCAGCAGATCGTCCGCGTCGGCCTGCGCACCGTCGTACTGGAGGTGCCAACGCAAGATGTGATCTCCTGCGACAACGTCTCGGTGCGGGTGAGCGCGGTGGTGTATTTCCGCGTCATCGACCCGGGGAAAGCGATCATCCAGGTCGAGGATTACATGGTGGCGACCAGCCAGCTCGCACAGACGACGCTGCGCTCGGTGCTCGGCAAGCATGACCTCGATATGATGCTGTCGGGCCGCGAGAAGCTGAACCTGGACATTCAGAAGGCGCTGGACGCGCAGACGGAGAGCTGGGGGATCAAGGTAGCCAACGTCGAGATGAAGCAGGTTGACCTGACGGAAACCATGATCCGCGCCATCGCCCGCCAGGCCGAAGCGGAGCGGGAACGGCGTGCCAAGGTCATCCACGCCGAAGGTGAGCTGCAGGCCTCGGACAAGCTGGTCCAGGCGGCCATTGTGCTGGCCCGCGAACCGAAGGCGATCCAGCTGCGCTATCTGGAGACGCTCACCGTGATCGGCGCCGATAAGAACACGACCATCATCTTCCCGCTGCCGATCGACATTCTTGGCCCGTTCATGGAGAAGGCGATGCGCGACAAGGCCTGATCCCGTTCCGGGCTTCGGCGTGCTACGCCTGCCCCGTCGCCCGCTTCAATGCTATTCCGTGGTCCGCGCCGCTCTTGCGGGCGCAAGCCCGCCTTCGCGGTCGCATCCCCGCGCATCCGCGCGGGGCCCCTGCTCTTCGCTCCGGCGTTCTACCTTGAGCGTCAAGCCGTCGACCGCGAGCACCCGCACCCGGGCGCCGGGCACCAGCGCCGCCAGGCTTTCCACGCGCCACAATTCGCCGTGCACGCTGGCCCACGCGCTGCCGGCTTCGGCTTGCACGATTTCGCCCGCCATTCCCACCAGCTCCTCGCGGCCGCTCACCACGGGCCGGCGGCGCGCGCTCAAGGCGACGCCGGCGACCGTGAGCACCAGCAGTCCGCCCACCCCGGCGACGGTGCCGAGCAGCGGCAGCGAGACGCCGAAGCCGGCGGTGTCGGTCCGGACCAGGATGACCACGCCGATGATGAAAGCGATGATGCCGCCGACACCAATGATCCCGAAGGTGGGGAGAAAGGCCTCGGCGACCATCAGCCCCACGCCCAGCAGTGCGAGCGCCACGCCCGCATAGTTGACCGGCAGCAGCTGCAGAGCGAACAGCGCGAGCAGCAGACAGATTCCGCCCACCACGCCGGGCGCGACATAGCCGGGACTGAGAAACTCGAACATCAGGCCGTAGATTCCCAGCATCATGAGGATCATCGCCATGCTGGGGTTGGTGATGACGGAGAGGAAGCGGATGCGCCAGTCCGGCAGATACTCGGAGATCGCAGCGCCAGCCGTGGCCAGCGTGCGGATGCCGCCGGCCGCCGCGACCCGCTTGCCGTCGAGCTGGCGCAGCAGGTCGTCCATGTCGGTGGCGACATAGTCGACCACGTGCTGCTTCAACGCTTCGGTTGCCGTGAGGCTCACTGCCTGGCGCACGGCCTGCTCGGCCCATTGCGCGTTGCGCCCGCGCAGCTCGGCGAGCCCGCGGATGTAGGCGGCGGCGTCGTTGATCTGTTTGCGCTGCATCGCCGTGGTCCCGGCGCCATCGTGCTCTCGCGGCTCCTTACTCGCCGCGGAACCGTCGCTTGCGGAGGAACTGTCCTTGGGCGCAGCCTTCTTGCCCGAGCCGGCGTCAGGTGCGGCTTTCTCCCGCGAGCCTGAATCGCCCGGTTCGGCAGGCTCGGTCACTCCGAGCTGCACCGGCGTGGCAGCTCCGAGATTGGTGCCGTTCGCCATCGCGGCGACGTGGCTCGCGTAGAGAATGTAGGTGCCTGCGCTGGCGGCGCGCGCTCCGCTTGGTGCGACGAACGAGGCGACCGGCGCCGGCGAGGCGAGAATCGCCTTGATGATGCTGCGCATGGAAGTATCCAGCCCACCCGGAGTGTCC
>Ga0210394_10005695_pt1 | contig 13870 bp, 14 predicted proteins | sample IncBWC12MmetaG_FD_160121 | JGI IMG/M metagenome (GOLD analysis project Ga0210394, IMG submission 160121) | Forest soil microbial communities from Barre Woods Harvard Forest LTER site, Petersham, Massachusetts, United States - Inc-BW-C-12-M | ecosystem: Environmental > Terrestrial > Soil >...
GCCTGCCTCGAGGTCGACGAGAAGAGATATGACGGCGGAGAAATTCGCCGCCTGTACGAGAGCGTGGACTATCCCTTGATCCGCGGCGCCGCGACTTAGCGCGATGACCACGCGCTCGCACGGCGAATCCGTCGTCTTCAGTCATCCATTTGAGCTAAAAGGGCGCGACCTAAATCATGACGCTTAGTTTTCCAAATCAAAGCCGCTTTTACAATGCAACGCGGCGTGCCGTGCGGTTTTGGGGGCACGATAGCGCAATGGAGGCGTCGTTTTTCGTCAATGCCGATGCGTTGAAAAGAATTGAACCCGACCTGGAGTTCGATGAGGTTGCACTTCTCAGCGCTTTCGATTCGAACCGCAAATTGATTTATTTGACGGCAGCCAAGGTTTACGATCGCCGGCATAAAGGGTCTTACGACCTGATGGCCGCTGATTTTTGATCAGAGCCCGCAAGACGCGTTGAACGAAACACCTACGCTCGCTGCGCCCGTTGGCTCTACCCATCCCAACCCACGCGACGCCGCGGCGGGCAGAGTTTTCCACAGGCGGAACATTGACGCTCGGCGCGCGACCACGCAAAATTCCGATCAGACATGTCAGTGAGTGAGCGTAATATGCCGGATCACTTGGCGCGGGCGCGCGAATTGCGCCGTCGAGCGGCCAAATGCCAACAGTCGGCCACAAACAGCGTTTCGGCGAAATTTGGCGACTGCTACCGCCTTCTCGCGAAGCATTATGTCATCTTGGCCGAGTTGGAAGAAGACTACATCGCCAGACAGAATTCCGCGCCCCTCGAAAATAAACTCATCGCTGCCGAGTAGCGCCGGCCCTCAAGCCAAAGCGTTGCGCCTGACGACTTCCGCGTAATACGCGGCGGAAAGTTTCGGCGTGCGCTCTTGCGTCGCGAAGTCGACATGGATCAATCCGAACCGGGTGCCGTAGCCGTCGATCCATTCGAAATTGTCGAACGAGCTCCACAGGAAATAGCCGCGCACCGGCACGCCTTCGGCGGTCGCCCGCTGCAGCATGGACAGATAATTGCGCAGGAACATGATGCGGTCGCTGTCATAAACGACGCCATCTTCCGCCGGCGTGTCGGCGGCGCCGCAACCGTTTTCGCTGATGTAAATTTCCTTCGCGTTCCAGAGTTTTTGCAGGTGCCGCGGCGCCCAGTAGAGCGCCTCGGGACCGATGAACTGCCAGGCTGACGCCATGCGCGGATGAGATTTGGCGAAGGGTACAACCTCGTAGCCCGGCGCCGCGCCGACCGCGCGCACATAGTGCGGCGCGTAGACATTGATGCCGACGAAATCGAGCGGCGTTGCGATCGCATGCAAATCCTCCCCGGTGAATTTCGGCGCGTCCGCTCCGGCCGAGGTCAGGAAGGCATCGGTGTAGCGCCCCTCGAGAATGACGGTCAGATAACCGGCATTAAGCTCGCGCGTGGCGCGTTCCGCGGCAGCGATATCGTCGACCGTCTCGATCACCGGCACGGCCGCGACGATATTCTCGGCGAGGCCCACTTTCGTCGAAGGCTTTGCGCTGGCGCGGATGGCCTGGACGGCCAGCCCGTGGCCGAGGACGGCGTGATGGCGGACTTGATTGAGGCGCGCCGGCGGCAGCGTCAGGCCGGGCGCAAAGGTGCCGGTGCCGTGGCCCAGTTCGACAACCGTATTGAGCTCGTTGATCGTGAAAAAGTGTTCGACCCGGTCGCTCAGCCTGGCGCTGACATAGCCGGCGTAATCGGCAAAGGCTTTTGCGGTGTCGGCGGATTCCCAGCCGCCGACGCTGTCCTGCAGCGCCTGCGGCAGATCCCAATGGTAGAGCGTCGCGAATGGCTCGATATTGTTGGCGAGCAGTTCGTCGGCGAGGCGGTCGTAGAAAGCGAGGCCCTGGCCGTTGGGCTGACCGGTGCCTTGCGGAAAAATACGCGGCCAGGAGATCGAGAATCGGTAAGCGCGCGCCCCCAGCGCCTTCATCTGCTGCACGTCGTCTTTGTAGCGGTGGTAATGATCGAGCGCGACGTCGCCGGTGTCGCTGTTCGCCACCTTGCCGGGCGTGTGCGCGAACCGGTCCCAGATGGATTCACCTTTGCCGTCTTCGCGCCAGGCGCCTTCGATCTGATAGGCCGAGGTCGCCGTGCCCCATAGAAAGTCGCGTGGAAAGCTTCGCGTGCCGCGTGCACTCGCTTGCTCCGCGCCGGCAGCGTCGGGTGTCCTCACGCTGGTTCTGGCGCTGGCCGGCGTCACGGCATTAACGGCGAGCGCACCGGCGCCGGCAAGCTTGAAAAGATCGCGGCGCGAGGTTTCTCCGACGGCCGATGGCGCGGAGTTTTGCGGCGACGGAGGTTTACGCGAAATCATTGGATTTCTACACGGTTACTCAGACGACTGAGACCGAATATGCAACTTAGATGCCACGCAATGAACGTCAGGTCTTCAGGCGCCGGCCCCGCCTCAGGCGTGGGAAGTGAGGAGTGAAATTGCCAGCAGCGCCACAGCGGCCACAAGACCTTGCAGCAGCGTGCCCGTGCTGAACCTGGCGATGGCGCGGAGCGGCGTTAGTGCGGCGCGATCGGCGACCAGCCAAAAATAGTCGTCGTTGATATGGGAGATCGTCATCGCGCCAGCGCCGACGGCGAGCGCGGCGAGCGCTCTTCCGTTGCCGTCATCCAGACCAAGCGTGAGCAATATCGGCTGAACCATGCCCGCGGTGGTGATGGCTGCAACCAGCGACGAGCCCTGCAACGTCTTCATGATCGCCGCGATGAGGAATGGGATCAGCACGCCACTTGCGCCAAGATGCCAGGCGAGCAGACGCTCACCGACCATTTCCGCCATGCCGGTCTGCTGGCAGAGACTTTGCAGGCCGCCTGCCGCGCAGACGATGAGCAGGATGCTCGAGACGCTACTAAAGATGCGCCCGGTCCAAACGGGATCGGCAAAGAGGTTGAGGCCTCGGCGCAGTTGGCCGATCAGCATGACGCCGACACCAACGAGAAAGAGGATCAGCGGCCGGCCTATGCCGAGGACCAGCTCGCGCGTCGGTCCGCCACCGAGCGGCTCGCTCGGAATATCGCCGATGGATTGCACCATCAGCAACAGCAACGGGATCGCGATGGCGAGGAGGAGCACGATCGGATTGCCATCGCTGCGTTTCGCTGCGCCGTCGAATGTCCCTGCCGGAAGCAGCTCCGGCGCGGCGCCGACAAGCGACAACCACCGCGCCAAGATCGCGCCGCAGGCCGCGAGTAAAATAGCCAGCGGCAGACCGAACAGCGCGACGCGATTCCACTCGGCGCCGATGATGGCCGCGGCCGCGATCGGCACCGGCGACAGCAACAACAGGCCGTGGCTGGCCGAAACCGATAGGGCCAGCGCGAGCGTGTCGCGCTGCGTATTGCGTTCCGCGTCGCGCTCTTGGCTTTGCCCGTCGCCGGCGATCGGGCGAATGAGCGGCGTGAGCAGCGCAAAGGCCGAGGCGGGCGAAGCGCCAATGCCGGCGATCAGGCCCAAGCCCGCCGCAATCCGATCGGAGCCGAGCCATCGCCAGCGATCGAGCTTCGCCATAAGCCGATCAGCGGCCGCGGTCGTTTCGGCAAGACCGGCGATCAAGCTGGCCGCGACAATGACAAGGCCGGGGGAATAGAATTTTTCGGCAAAGCCGCTGCCGAACAGGCTGCCGAGCTGCGACGTGGGATAACCGGCGATGTAGCCGAACACCGCCGCTATCACCACGAGCATAATGAACGGATGGAAAGGCCGCCATTGCGTTGCCAGGATGAGAACGACGACCGACGTCAGAAAGACCAGCGCCTGGGCGAGCGGCATCCCGTACATCGGCGATTTGACCCCTCTGTTGCGCGCGGGACGGCTGTGCGCATCGCGCCATTGGCGCTAGATTCTCTTTTAAGCATGATCGTGCAGGTCCCGAAAGGACACGCCTGATGAGGCTACGCGGTGCAATCCGGATTTGCGCGCTGGTGTTTTCCGGCGTGCTCTGCGGCAATGGTTTGGCGCGCGCCGCGCCGGCCGACTTTATCCATGCCGACGGCGCGCGCCTCGTCGATGGCCATGGCGACAATTTTGCCGTCAAGGGAATCAATCTCGGGAATTGGCTCGTTCCCGAAGGCTACATGTTCAAGTTCAAGCGCGCGCTGAGCCCAACCGAGATCACCGGGCTGTTCGACACGCTGCTTGGGCCGGAGGCGGCGGCAAGCTTCTGGACGCAATTTCGCGACGTCTATATTGCCCGAGAGGATATCGATTTCATCAAGGCAGCGGGCTTTAACACGATCCGCGTGCCGCTCGACTGGCGGCTTTTTGTCGAGCCCGGCGACGGCGGCCAGCTTGACGGGACTGCTCGCTTCGACGGATCGGGATGGACGCTGGTCGAGCGGTTGGTGCAATGGTGCCACGATGCCGGCCTGCGCGTGATCCTCGATCTGCATGCAGCGCCTGGCGGCCAGACCGGCGTCAATCACGACGACGGTCCGGGTTTTCCGCTGACATTTTACGTGCCGCGCTACCGGCAGCTCACCATCGCGCTATGGCAAAAGCTTGCCGCGCATTATCGCGACGAGACCGCGATCCTCGGCTACGACCTTTTGAACGAGCCGATCTCGCCCTATAGCGACGTGGATTATCTCAATCCGCGGCTGGAGCCGCTCTATCGCGACATCGTCGCCGCCATTCGCAGCGTCGATTCAAACCATGCGGTGCTGTTCGGCGGCGCGCAATGGGACACGAACTTTGCCGTGTTCGGCCGGCCGTTCGATAAGAACGCCGTGTACACCTATCACAAGTTTTGGCCCAATCCGACCCGCGACGCGCTGCAGGAATATGTCGACTTCAGCAATCGCTGGAAGTTGCCCGTGCTCATCGGCGAGACCGGCGAGTTCAACAACGGCTGGAACGAGAAATTCCGCCGACTCAATGAGCGGTTCGGGATCGGCTGGATTTTTTGGCCGTACAAGAACCTCGACTCGGACCTTTCCGTGGTGTCGATCCAAAACCCGGTGGGTTGGGATTTGATCGCAAATGCCGGCAGCGCGGCGAGCGCCCCCTTACCGACCCGCGAAGAGGCGCGGAGGATCCTTGATGCTTATCTGGAAGCCGCCAAGTTCAGCAACGTTCGCGTCAACGTCGATTATCTCACTTCCCTCGGCCTCGTCGCGCCATAGTCCGTCGCCTTCCGCCTTGTGGTATAAGAGGGCATGACCGTAAGCCACGATCATACCCGTCATTCCCACGACGACTCCGAACGCTGGAAGCACGACGGCGTGCGCGTCATTCCGGGCAACCAGTTGGATTCCAACGTCCCTTCAACCCTCGGCATGGACCGCAAGGCCGCGATCAATTTCGCCCGCGCCGGCGCGCAGAAGCTGTGGGCCGGCACGGTGACCATAAAGCCGGACGCCAAGACCGGCGCGCATCATCACGGCCATCTCGAAAGCATCATTTATGTGGTGCGCGGCAAGGCGCGCATGCGCTGGGGCGAGCGTCTGCAATTCACCGCCGAAGCCGATCCCGGCGACTTCATCTTCATCCCGCCCTACGTGCCGCATCAGGAAATCAATGCCAGCCCCGACCAGGTTCTGGAATGCGTGCTGGTGCGCAGCGACGGTGAGGCCATCGCGATCAATCTCGACATCGAGCCGGTGGAGAAGCCGGAGACGGTGTTGTGGGTGGACCCGATCCATCGCGATCCCGCAGCAAAGACGTGAGCAGCAGCCGGGCAATGCCATGCTTGATGAATCTTCATCCGCCGATACGGGCCGCGCCAAGCTCTGCCACGAGCGCGGTCTCGCCTATATAGCGCAGCATGAATTCGAGCGTGCCGCCGCCGAATTCGACGAGGTGATCCGGATCGAGCCGACATACGCCCCGGCCTATTTCAACCGCGGCCTCGCCCGCGGCCGCTTGGCCTTCGACGGCACAGGCGACGTCGATCCGGCAATCGCGGATTATAGCGAAGCGATCCGGCTCAATCCGGATTATGCGAAGGCATTTACAAATCGTGGCGTCATGTACTATTTCAAAGGTGAGCTCGCGCCCGCGCTTGCGGACTTCGATGCGGCGCTCGGGCTCGATCCAAATGATGACTTTGCGCTGTTCAATCGCGCCGGCCTGTACAACGCGATGGGCGATGCCGAGCGCGCGATCGTCGACTTCAGCGAGGCGATCAGGCGCGATCCGAGCGATGCCGGCCCCTATGAGGGTCGCGCCCAGGCCTATCGGAAGAAGGGCGAGCACGAACTGGCGCGCGCCGATCTCGCACAGGCAAAGCTATTGCAGCGAGGGAACTCTTGAGAATACGTGGAACATGAATGAAGGAGCGCTCCGATGACAATCACGCTGAAGGACATCACGATTCAGCCGGTCATCGAGCAGCCGCGGTGCACGGACTTCCGTGTGTTGGAGTTTTTCCCGGCGCTCACCAAGGAGCTCCTCGACGAGAATCGCTCGTGGCTCCAACCGACATTCCTCGATCCGGCGAATAATGGGCTCGTGCTGTGCATTCAAAGCTTTGTCATCAAGACACCGCACCACAATATCCTGATCGATGCGTGCGTCGGCAATCACAAGCCGCGGCCGGCGCGGCCGTTCTGGAACATGATGAACAGCGACCGGTTCGAGAAGGGACTTGCCGCTGCGGGCCTTACAGTCGACGACATCGATTATGTGATGTGCACGCATCTGCACGGCGACCACGTCGGGTGGAACACCCGGCTCGATAACGGGCGTTGGGTGCCGACCTTTCCTAAAGCGCGATACATCATGGCCGACCGTGAGCTGGCCTATTGGACGGCGCGCGAGAAGGACAATCCGCAAAGCGTGCCGTGGATCACCGACTCGGTACTGCCGATCGTCGCGGCTAAGCGGGAGCGGATCGTGAAGAGCGATTTCGCTTTCGACGATACGGTGCAGTTCATTCCGACGCCCGGCCACACCATCGATCATTTCTCGGTGCTGGTCGGGCGAAGGGGCGAGGACGCGCTGATCACCGGCGATATGATCCATTCGCCGTTGCAGGGCAAATATCCCGAGTTCGGCATGATGTCCGACTACGACTCACGGCAAGCCGGTTTTACGCGGCGCAAGGTCTTCGACCGGTTCTGCGAGGAGCCGACGATCATCTGCGCGAGCCATTTCCCCACGCCGTCGACCGGGCGGGTGCGGCGCTGGGGCGACGGCTACAAATTCGTCGCGGTGGGCGGTTGATGCGCTGCCCGGTCGCCAGCATCGTCGCCGCGCCGTAACTAGTTACCACTCAGAAAAATGCTCAAGTGCATGCTTGCGCGGCAATTTTTCATATGTGAGACTGACGCGTTCCCCCAGGGGGGTAATTTCCTAGGGTGTCTCAAGAGGTGGAGGAACTTATGCGCCGTTTCGGACTCTCGGTAGGTCTCGCGCTCGCGCTGTCAGGCGTTGCGTTTTCCGGATCGGCCTTCGCGGCCTGGCCGGCCTGCGCTGTCGGAACGTCCGTGCACAATCATGCGCGGATCGTGCTGCATGGAAAGACGATAGCTTCGTGCATGTCAGGGGCCAATGGCTGCAAGTGCGTGTCTTGCTACAATCTTGACGGCTCTGTGTACTCGGCCTGTTACGCGCTCGTCGCTCCCATGCCGAAATGAAGCCGCGCGCATTCGCGCTTCATTACGGCAACTCCTGCGTTCCAGCGGTTTCGGGCTGATTTGCGCGCGCTAGCTCTGCTGGCGCGCGAGGGATATCGGTTTCTCCGTTTCGATCTATGAAGCCGCCGATCAGCCCCGGGGCTTCTTTTCTTTGCCGGCAGCAGCCTTCCGCTTAGTTCGACAAGTGGTGTAGCATCGAGCTGCGAGCTGCTGTGTCGGACGTGCCGAAGTCACTTTTCAACGGCAGCGCTCATGCCGTCGGCGGGCACGATCTCTTATAGATCGCTTCTGCTAATTTCTGTCACGCTTTACATGCCATGGACCGGATGCTGCCGCACGCCGAGCCGCCGGGCTTTATGCGAAACAAAATGGAGGACGACATGCTTTTCATCTGCATGATCAACTGGACGGAACAAGGAATCCGCGCGGTCAAGAACTCTCCTAAGCGGAGCAAAGCAGCAAAGGAACTGGCTAAAAAGCTAGGGGTCGAGATAAAGGAGCTTTACTTGACATCCGGCGACTCCGATCTACTCATTATTCTCGAAGCTGCAAACGGCGACAGCGTCGCTAAATTCGCAATGGCGGTGGGCTCGGAGGGAAGCGTGCGCACCCGCACCTTCAGGGCTTGGACCGAGGCCGAATATCAGAAGCTGATAGCCGAACTGCCATAACGAATTGCAGGAAACGCGCTGCCGGGAAGGATCGGTTAGGGGGTCCATACGTCTGCCATTGGTCCTGCGACATTAGGCCATAAAAGCGATTTGACTGACGCGTGATTGAATTGCTTCCACGGGGGCGGCCATGGAGGACGACATGGCTGTCGATTCGGCAAAACATCACGACGACGGCACGCTCGACCAGAAGTTCGACCGCGCCGCGTGAAGCGCATTCGCCGTTCCGTAACACATCACTCGGTTGCGATTACGGGCAGCATCAGGCACGATGCGTGCGCGCCATCGTGATGGATGGTGTCGGTGCCCATCAGCGACGGATGATAGGGGTGCGAGAACACACCATCGGTCGCGGGCGAGTCGCCGTTGGCGAGTTCCAGCCGGATGCGGTGGTCCTTCTTGAACACGTAGGCGATCGGCAGCACCTCGATGTCGAACTCATAAATCTGGCCGGGCTTGAGCGGTCGCGGATTGGTGTGCGTGTAGAATGGCCGCTCCGGCTTTGAGCGCATCGCATCCTTCTCGCGATGCGAGGCCTTCAGCCAGCCTTTCGACACCGGCGTATAGGCCGGTTGCTCGCCTTTGGCGCGCGCCGCGGCATCTTGCGGCTGCTGATCGGTGAGCTTGACGATGAACTGGGTGTCGATCGCGGTCGATGACGCATAGAGTTTCAGCACGATCGGCCCGGTCACTTCGAGATCGACCTCGAGCGGCGCGCTGGTAAAGGTCAGCACGCGGCGCGGCGGATCCACCCGTCCGTCCGGGCCGATCACCGCAACGCCGTTGACCCATTCCCAGTCCGGATAGGTGTAGCTCGTCGGCGCCTCGCCCGGCGCCGGCTTGTCGGTCGACAGCGCGCCGTCATTGAGCGAAGTGACGCTGCCGGACGGACCTTCGCGCAGATAATAGGCGAGGGGCGTCGCGCGTTTTGGCGGCCATTCCTGTTCGGCACGCCAGACATTCGCGCCGCGCACGAACAGCTTCACCGGCTCGGTGTCCATGAAGCCATTGTTGGCGCCTTTGAGATGCAGATCGTAGAACGGCAGCAGCTCTTTCTCGTGAAATTCGATCTGGTCGAACATTCGGTGCGCTTCGAACGTGTTGCGCGCGCCGGTGACCACGAGCTTCTTCGGCGCCTTGACCTCCTCGTAGCCGAGAATATTGCCGCGCAGGTGCAGCCCCATCTTGCCCCAATGTCCGATCGACAGCACCGGGCACTTGATCTTGTCGAGCCGCCAGTAGGGCGAACGCTGGCGCCAGAACTCGTCGTCGAGCGGATGCTCGATGATGGCGCCGACCAGATCGAATTTCATCGGCGGCCGACCGTGCCCGCCGGCGAGACGATGCTGATTGTCGTGGCGCAGCGACGTGTACCAGACCGAGCGATAAGAGCAGTAGATGCCGCCGTGATAATTCGAGCCGCGATACTGGTCGACGAGTCCATCGTAAGGCGCAATGCAGGCGAGGCCGGGCGGGTTGTAAGTCGCCATCAGCCACTGCGCCATCGCGTAATAGGATTGGCCGATGCCGCCGATGCGGCTGTTGCACCACGGCTGCCGGACGATCCAGTCGAGCAATTCGAGATAGTCCTGTTGCTCGTTCGGCCCCATGAACTCGAATTCGCCTTCGGAACGCCCGGCGCCGCGCACATCGGCGTGCACATAGGTGTAGCCCTGGCCGACATACCATTCGACAGGACCGGTCTCGCGCCAGAGAAACAGCGGATAGGCCGGTACTTCGTCCATTTCGTATTGATAGGGCGAGGCCGCAAACAGCGCCGGAAAGCGCCCCGGGGCGTCCGGCCGATAGACGCAAAGCGAAATGCGAATGCCATCGCGCATCTGCACCGTGATGCCTTTTTCAACCTTCATCGCATAACCGGACACGCTCTACCTCCATGCATCTGCGCGTTTTAGCCGCTTGCCTGCCCGTGGCCCGCTACGGCATTCTGCCCCGCAACAATAATAGGTGACCCTGGAGGGAATGATATGCGCCGCTGGATTCTCGCGCTGCTTGTGCTGACCGTGCTGCCGTTGCCCGCAGTAGCGCAGAACTATCCAACGCGGCCGATCAAGGCGATTGCATCGCAAGGTCCCGGCGGCTTGAGCGACATATTCATGCGCGCACTCGGCGATCAGCTCGGTCCGGCGCTCGGCACCTCGATCGTGATCGAGGATCGCGCCGGGGCGGAAGGCACGATCGGCGCCCAGGCCTGCGCGGCGGCGGCGCCGGACGGTTACACGATCTGCATCCTTCCCGGCGAGACGGTCACCATCAACCCCATCATCCAGCCGAATTCCGACTTCGACCCGGCGAAAAGCCTGATGCCGGTCACCAGGGCCTATTACTTGACGCAGGTGTTTGCGGTGGATGCATCGCTGAACGTCAAAACGTTCGCCGAATTGGCGGTGCTGGCGAAGGCCAAGCCGAACACGCTCAATTACATGGCGCCTTCGCTGTCGAAGGTCGCTTTCATGCAGGAATTCGACAAGACGAACGGCGCCGACATCGTGCGCCTGCCGTTCAAAGGCGGCGGCGACGCCGTCAACAGCATGCTCACCGGCACGACGCAGATCGCGATTTTCGGCATTGGCAACCTGGTGTCGTTCATCCGCGCCGGAAAGATCGTCGGCCTTGCGATCGACGGCGACACGCGCTCGCCGCTGGCGCCCGACATTCCGACTTTCAAGGAGATCGGCTACACCAAGCACATCGCGGCGACCTTCTTCGCCATTTTCGCGCCGGCCGGCACGCCGAAGCCGATCGTCGACAAGCTGTACAAGGCGATCGCCGCGATCGGATCGAAGCCGGATTTTCAGGAGCGCTTTCTCTTCGACCGCGGCTTGACCCCGGTGTTCAGCCCGCCGGACCAGTTCGCCAGGGAACTCGTGGACGACCGCACCGAGGGCCTTGCCGTAGTGAAAGCTTCAGGGCTTTATCTCAATGTGAAGTGACACGGCGGTCTTTTGGGCCGCGGCCGAGTGACTTTGCTATTTGCTTGCCTCTGCAATAGGCACTCAGCATCGGCAACAAAGTTTCGTAACCAAATATTTATAATTATGTCGGCCTCCCGGCCGTTGCGGAAATACGTAGCGACACAGTCTTGAATCCATTCGAACCATACTCACAGTTCAATTGTCCGTCAGCGCGGGCAGGTAGTCCTCGGCCGGCAGAGTAGTCGTCGGTCCGGATTTGGCACACCGATTGCATCGGCGTTGGCCATGAGCGATGAAAACTATTTGTCACTCCTGGTATGGACCATCTGCGTGCTGATGTTCGCCTGTAGTGTCATGGCGATCACCGAGCACCCCGAATGGTTCGGCGCCTGACGAAGCGGCCTAGTCAGCGCCCGCGTGCACAAGGACTTCCCGCCCTGATCGTCTGATCGAGGCGTGACGCCTACTGCCCGCGCCCGGCGGCGGACGCGAAACGCTCGGTTTCCTCGACGGCGCGGAATAGCGCCGCGGCCTTGTTGATGCATCGCTGAGCCGGTGAAGAGGTATCTCAGCGATTGTCGGCATGAGTGTCCGATTTCCGTCGTTACGCCCGCAATCCCAAACTGTGGGCGACAATGTCGTATTTGCGCTTCACGAACATTCCGTCAGCTTTACCCAAGCGCACCGTCTCTTGGCAGTACGCATACAAGGCATCGTAAATAATCCACTCGGCGGCGTTGAGAGCGTGATCGTCGTGGTATCCGAGATGGCGGAATCCTTCGGCAATTGCCTGGAGTCCCGGGCCTTCGGGTTGCCGATAGAGCGTATTATCGGTATCCGCTCCATTGACGATTTTTCCCAATAACACAAGCGCGGCATCGTCTGTCAGCCTGTACCTTTTCAAGATCGCCTCGAACGAACACTCCTGCCCGTGATGACCTAATTCGACATTTTTCACATCATAAGGGATTGCGTCGAGGCGTCTCGCTTCGTCCATGACTTTGTCGGGCGGTGCAAAGATGAACTCCGCTTCCGCGTCGACGAACTTTTTGATGAGCCATGGGCATGCGACGCGATCGACTTTTACATGTTCGCGCGTGATCCATTTCATGTTGGTTCTCCGATAAACCCATTACCTTTCGGCTGCGGGGCGGACCATTTCTTCCGGCGGCTTGAGATGGCGGAATGCGAACAGCAGAGCCAAGTCATAGAAGATCTTGAGCGTTCCACACACGACCAGCGGCAAGCCCGGAAAGGCGGTAGTCAGCAAAACGCCGGCGAATGTGGGGCTAACCGCCGAGGCGAGGCTGCGCGGCACGGCAGTTACGCTGGCGGCGCTCGCCCGCTCGGCCGGTGTAACGACGGCCATGACGTAGGAGGTCCGCGTCGGCACGTCCATTTGCGACAAAGCGGAGCGCAGCAGCAACAGGCCAAGCGTTGCGTATAAGTTCGACGAGTACGCCGCCAGGATGAGAAATAGGCTGGACGGAATATGGGTAAAGACCATGGTATTGACCAAACCGATACGACGCGCCAACCACGCGGCGACCGGGTAGGAGAATGCGCTTATTGTGCCAGCCCAGAAGAAAAACACGGCTGCGGCCCAAATCGACAGGTTGAACCGCTGGAATAGCCAAAGCGCCATCAGCGATTGCATGACGAAACCGCCGGCGAATGCATCGAGGCTGAACAGTGCTGCGAGCTTGTAAACGATGCCCCGTGAGGGTCCGAGTGGCGTATGGGACCTTGGCTCAGCGATATGGGCGTGCGGCAGGCGCCGGTAAAGCAAAGCGCATCCAAGGCCGAGCACGGCATAAGCGTAGAACATCAACTTAAAAGCCTGGAGCTTGCCGATGCCCTCGTAAGTCAAAATATCCGGCGCAGCCGCCGCCAACGTGCCTACCGCCATCGACAGCGCGCCGATCAGACTGTAGTGAGCGAAGGCTCGCGTTCGCTCCTGATCCGAAATGCTGCGTGCGAGCATGGCATGTTCAAGCGGCACTAGGACGCCGAGGTCTCCGGTGGACGGATTGACCGTACCGGCGAAGGCGACCAACACGATCACGACGAGGTTCTGGAGATTGGGGAACGCCAATCCCGTGAGCGCCATGAGTGACGCACCAATCAGCATGAGGGTGCGTATGTCATGGCGCGGCGCAAGAACGCCGATCGCCAACGTAAAAACGGCCGTGCCGAGCAACGAGCCGGTTAGGACAATGCCGATCTGAATGGGGTTATAGCCCATCGCGGTTAGATAGGCCGGTAAAATTATCGTCGCGAAGCCATCGCCAAAACCGCGAATGCCGCGAGCCAGATAAAGCAATCGAACGTTGGATGGCATTGACATTTCGCCGACAAGTCCTCGCCCGGCGAGCAGGCAAGTGCAGTGCTTGGGCGAAATGCCTTGGCAGAGCCGGGCGACTGCAATCGAGCCCGACACTCAAAAAACTGATCCCTGCAACATCGGATGTCAAGAGGCGCTTGGGTCCGCTCGCGCCGCTTATACCAAATCTCTGAAGGCATGACTCGTTGGGGATTCACAAATCGGCACGGGTCTGATTCAACGTAGCGAACCTAGGAGGTTCGCCATGTCGGTTCCGATACCATTGCGGCGGGATTTTAGTGCG
>Ga0210394_10005696_pt1 | contig 13870 bp, 13 predicted proteins | sample IncBWC12MmetaG_FD_160121 | JGI IMG/M metagenome (GOLD analysis project Ga0210394, IMG submission 160121) | Forest soil microbial communities from Barre Woods Harvard Forest LTER site, Petersham, Massachusetts, United States - Inc-BW-C-12-M | ecosystem: Environmental > Terrestrial > Soil >...
ACCACCAGCGTCTTGTCTCCCACCTTCTCCGGGCCGTAGTCGATGCGCTGGCTCTCCATGCGAACCGGGTCCGAGCCCTTCAGATCCGCCACCGTCACCAGCCGCGCCACCACCCCTGTCTCCGGGTTCACAAAGATCTCGCCGTGATAGGGTACAGTCCCCTTCCAGTTCTTCCATTGATCCTGCGACTGGTAGTTACCGGCGCCCCCCGGGCTCTCCGTCCCACGCAACGACATCTGTCCGGCCTGCGACACCTGCGGGAAGCAGCAATAGTTCAGCGTGTAATGGCTCTTTTTCTTGTCCACCGCATAGGAGAAAACAGCCACCGTCTCGCCGAAGAGTGTCTCCCAGCGGACAAAACTGATCTTGCCGGAATCCTGCGCCTCCTGCATCACCGTACTGAGCACCGGCACCTGGCCCATCATCGCAATCATTCCGTTCAGGCCCCAGGTGGTCTTCTGGCTGCTGGACGCCCACTGTTCTGCCCCGTTGCGGAAGGAAACCGAAATCTCGTCCGAAGCCGTGTAACGAATCGGAGTCGCCACGGGAGCGACGGTCGCGGTGGTCCTTGAAGCGAAGGATTCCGGCTGCTGCTGCGCGCCGTCCTGGAAGCGCCGCGTCACCTTGGTCGCCGCAACTGCAGGGAGCTGCGCAAACGTCTTCGTCGTATAGTCCGTGGCCTTGTCCAGAATGGCTTTCTGTTGCGTGGCGTCCGGTGCAGCCTTGCTGGGCACGTTCATCGCCGGCGGCGGCAGCACCGCGCTGCGAATCTCCAGGACAAACAGCTGCTCGGTAGTCAGCTGCCCGGGGACATTGGGCTCCATGCCGTTCATGGTGCTGTGGGTCAACTGCTCGCTCAACTCCAGATTGCGCAGCTCAGCGGCCACATCGGCGTCGGACTTCTGCGCCTGCTTGTCCGCGGCCAGCATCGCCTTCAGTTGATCAACGGTGACCTTTTGGGCCGCCCACACGGGCGTACCTGCCAGAACAACTGCGACGAGCCACGCCATTTGCTTCATCCACCATCTCCCTGAGGTTTTCTGCGGCAGAGCCATTGTACCCACACGGCGCCGCCTCTCGCAGATCAATTCTGCGGTAGACTGTTGGACCCTTTTTGGAACTTAAACCAGCCGCGCGCCGGCCATTTTTTCAAGGACGGCTACAGGCGAGGACTCCGGCGTCACCATCGCGGCTGGGTCGACGAGAAACGTCTGTTCCAGCGCGTATTGGCCGGCAAGCACGGCGTGCGGCACGGTCTCGGTGTAGACCATCCAACTAGAGCCGGGGGCAAACTCCACGTGCTCCCTGACGCAGGTTTGCTGGAACTCGGCGCTCTCCTTCATGGCGTTGTGCAGCTGCATCATGAACTTGTCGTAAGCCGTCCGCTTCCACTGCGGAACAAGATTCGCCAGGCCGGTTGCCGTGGCAAGCTTCTTGCCTCCGCGGGTGAAGATGCTGTCGCGGTGGGGGATGGGCAGCTTATCGGGCGCAAAGCTGCCCACCACCCTGGGAAACGGCTCGCCCACTACCCAGTCGCGCGTGCGCGTGGGATGGATGTTGTGGAAGAAGCGCAGAATTCGCCAGCCGCGCGTGGGCCGAGTGGGGAATGCGTCGGTATGCAGAAGATCGTTGCGGTGGCGAAGGGAGAGGTCGCGCCCCTTTTCCTCGAGCGGCCGAAAACTGGCGTAGTCGAGCACCCACCGCTGGCGATAGGGGGCCAGGAAGCGGGTCAGAAACCGCTCCACGGTCTGCGAATACCGCCGCATCACATCGTGGACCTGGTGAACGGTTTGGGCCGGCGAAGTTTTTTCGTCCAAGCCGGTCAACTCGTCGGTCCGGGGCTTGTAGGCAATGTTCTTGTGCAGCTTGCTTTCGGTTTGTTGCTGGCCCAGCAGGATCTCGAGATCGTCAGCGGGAATGGGCAGCGGGGTCTCAGGAAAATAGAGCACGCCGCCGGCTTCGAGATCCGCACACCAGGCCCGGATTCGCTCTGATCCGCCGACCGCAAATCCGCCGCGAAGGGCTGCCGGGGTGATTGCATGAACTGGCATTGTTGCCTCTAGTTTTGGAATTTTGCGCGAATCCACAGCACCCCGAAAAACGGCAGAGCAACAATCAGCGCCAGCAGCGAAGCGGGCAGCCCGACGTAACGGTAGCTGTCCGCGTAGTCCACCGAATGCTTGAATCCCAGGTTCCAGATGAGAAGGGAGAAGATGGCGACCATGGTGGTCAAGCAGAACGTAAACAGGGCCGACGCGAAGGAGAGTAAAAGGCTGGTGAACAGGCCGAATCCGCGCAGTGGAAACCCCAGGACCGTTTTGCCGGTGGGGAGCGCGTTCGGAGCGGAATGCATGATGACAGTGGCCTCGCTCGTCTAGAATACAGACTTGATGGCATCTGGTGCACAGATCGACCTTTGGCACGCGGACAAGGTAGCTACCCAGGTATCGGTGTTGATGGCTGCTAATGGTGTCCATTACGCCGCATGGGGCGAAAATCGCATCTCCGACACCGACCTGGAGCGCCTGGTGGGCGCGGTTCCAACCACGCTTTCAGCGGCGCTGACGCAGAGGGCCTACTATTTTGTGCCCCTTGCGATTGCAGACACAGGCGACATCATGATCGCTCCCTCCTACACGGTCGACCTGGGCGATCGCGCGGTGTGCCATCGCAACGCCAGCTTCGGCGCGACGGAGGCGGTTTTCCTTTCCACGCGGCTGGTTGAAGATCGGTTTGGGCTGGCTTTTGAGTTCTTTATCAACGTTGCCCACAACTTTGTGGAGGCCGCGGGGGTTCCGGAGAGCTTTGGCGCGCTGGCGTGGTCGCAGGCACAGTCCCAGGTGCGGGGCGAAACCAGCCAGGACGCCTGGGAGACTCGCCGACGCGCCCAAGACAGCCGCAACGGCACCAAGGGAATCGACGAGCGTGTACGCAACATTTACATCGAATCGGCTTTCTCTGACGCCCTGGCTATCTACATGTTGTCTCTTGCGGTGGACTTCGACTACCACGACCTACGCGAGCGCGAGTATCCGCTGCTGGCTGCGCCGGCGCTGGCTGAACGACTGCGCCATGTGGCGGCGGTCTTTCCGCCCAATGCGGGCTACGATTTCCAGATCCTCTACCGGCGCAAAGGATAGAGTGGTTCCCGCAGTTTATGTGGGCGGCGCGCGCCCTGGTGACCTGGTGGTGGATTGTGTTCCCCGCGCCAAACGATGAAACCGAGCTGCCCGGGGTTGCCGCCGGACCTGTTCCCATCGTCATCCGGGTTGATCCGTTTCGTTGCGATTCAGTGACCTGGACAACGGACTCCGGAGTGAGTGTGGTTCGCATTGGCTTGGCAACAACATGAATCTGGACTCGGATCAGGACTCGAGTGATGAGCGGCGAGACGTCGGGTTGCCCGGCTCAACCTCGTCGCGTGTTTCGTGCCGCGTGTATTTGGTTACGTACATGGCGGCGTCTGCAGCGCTGAGGAGACTATCCTTCGTGCTTCCGTCTTCCGGGTAGAGGGCGATGCCGATGCTGGCGGATCCGCTGAGGGAGTATCCCTCGACCTGGAAGGGTGTTGCGAAGCAGTTCTCCAGGCGAACAGCGACCTCCTTGACGTCAGCGCGGGTACGAGCGGTGGGCACTAGCGCCGCGAACTCGTCGCCGCCCAGCCGGGCCAGAAGGTCGCCGGCGCGCAGCTGTCGCGTCATGCGGTCAGCGACTTCCTGGAGATACAAATCGCCGACCCGATGACCGTATTGGTCGTTCACCTGCTTGAACTCATCCAGGTCAACGTAGATCAGTCCGAAGATGGTGGCTTTTCCCCGCGCAATGGCGATGCGGCGCTCAAGCTCCTTGTCTAGCGAGAAGCGATTGCGTATATCGGTCAGCAGGTCGAACTCGGACCGGTGCACGAGGTCGGTGTAGAGACGTCGCGTCTCAATGGCGAGCGTGGAGAGACGGGCGCCCACAAACAGCGCCTGACGTTCGTCGCCCAGTGGCTCAGTCCGCGGATCGAGGGCGGCGTACAGGGTTCCAAGTGCCGCTCCGGAGCGCGCCGGGATTTCATCCAGGACGACGCGATAGCTGCCTGAATTGCCTGGGAAATGGCCCAGTCGCGCGCCATCATTGATCTCGCACCAGCACGGCGCTCCATTGAGATGGAACGACACCAGGGCGGTGATCTGCTCCAGAACTTCGGCTAGGGGCAGGGCCCCGTTGATATCTTCAAGGATCCGGCTGCGGCGCTGTTCAATCTGCGCGTTGCGCCTCTCCGTGGCCGCTTCCGCTTCAACGCGGCTGGCCAGAACGGCCGTCTGCCGATGAACCTTGCGCTTCAGCGTCCAACCCCAGCCGCTGACTGCCAGCACCAGGAGGAGCAGCACCGTGACTACCTTCACGAGATTGGCAACCGACAGCCAGGAAGGCCGCGCAATCACCTGAATGTCATCCGCGGACCGCATCAACAGGTTGTAAGGCACGTTGGCGTCGAATGGGTTCGCGTCATCAAGCACGCACACGCCGACGACTTGAACCGTTGATCCCAGCGGAATCTCCTTCATGGGCGGCAGCGGGGGCGGCGCGATGGAACCGTACGTCGAGGACGGATGACGGACGATGGCCGAGAACAGATGGCCTTCTGCCATCAAAACGTATTCATCCTGTGCCGCTTCCCGAGCCTCCATCACCACCTTGCCCTGGTTTGAAACCAGGTCGAAAAGATGACGGCTTTGCGAGAGTTCAGTCCAGGTGGAGGCGCGTGGAGTGACTGGAACCCGGAAACCCTTGTCGTGGATTTCGCCCCGCGTCAGGGTCAAAAACCCATCGTGCACATCGGGGATGCCGGTTGCTTCAGCCACATCGCCGACGGTCAGGTCGTTGCGCTCCTGGGTGATGATCCACAGGCTCTTGGAGCCGCTCTGCAACACCGCAGCCGAGCCCGGCTGATAGTAGGTAATGGTACCCTCGACCCGCACCCGCGGGTTGCGATTGTCCACACTGTAGTCGTGCAGAATCTGGTCCATCGGCGTGACTGGAATCGACCAGGGACTGGTGGCAGCGCCCTTGAGAATCTTGATGTCGGCGATGGATGTAACGTGAATGAGGACTCCTGTCTGCTGCATCTTCCCATCGAAACGCCCAGAAGCCACCCCCGTCACCTCGACCTCGGAATCAAGCAGGTTCCTCAGGCTGGGCGCGTCGTCGGTGTCGACGGTGGCACTGATGTCCCCACCCTCAGCCATCATCTGCATGCTTGAGTTGCGCTGCGAGGCATTCAGCACATCGGCTGTCCGAACGAGTGCCCGGACCGAAACCAGCCGGCAATCGTACCGGGCCTGAATCAGGTCCTTGAAGGTGGCGGGCACCGCGTGGGGCATCGGACCGTGGCCCAGAAGCTTGATGTCGCTGCTCAGAACGAAGGGGCGAAAGCTCTCATGAGTGGTTCCCCGCACCAGGATGCGATCGCCCGGTACCACCTTGAGCGCAGTGGGCGCCTGCACATAGATCGCCGTGTCGCCGTCCTGGACGAACATTGTCCGTTCATAGGGGCGGTAGTAGGTGATAGTAGCTTGAAACTCGACGGGCAGATGCCGACTGGCCTGCTCATTGGTCAGGGTGTGAATGGCGCTTAGAGATAGGAACCGGGCCGGCTGTGCGGAGAGAACGCCTAAAGCCATTCCCAGCAACAGCGCAACCGCTAAAAGCCGGATCTTCATCAAAGAATCGTCCAGGGGGCCGACTGCCCCTCTCCGCCAACTTCGGCATGCGTTACACCATTTCGGCGTACGCGCCGTCAGCAACAGCTCTGTTCACCTTTTATGCATTCATTGCAGATTAGTCTTACACGTACCAGAATATGGTGTAATAGTCCTTTCGGGTTATTCGGGGGTACTCTCCCGAAGTCTCCATGTGTGGTGCCGATCCCGCCTCCCAGATACCTCATTTACAAGGGTTTTTGGCCGCACACCATTGAAGACGCAATTTTCGGAACGAAAGCCCAGCCATGTCTACTAGTTCAGGGATTCCCGAGGCTCAAGCACCAAATCCGCACAGCGGCTTGCAAGCCCTTCCCACCCGCAAAATCCACGTTCTCGGTGTACCTCTGGACATGGGAGCAAGCCGCCGTGGCGTCGATATGGGCCCCTCGGCCATGCGCGTCGCCGGCCTGGAGGCGCGCCTGGAGGCGCTGGGGCATCGGGTTACCGACGGGGGAAACATTCGCGTGGAGATTCCCGAGACCCAAGCTTCGGGCAGCGACAACGCCCGCTACTTGAAGTCGATCTCGGAGATCTGCACCCGTACTGCCGAGGCGGTTTTGAAGGCGCTGGAGGAAGGCATGACCCCGCTGGTGCTGGGCGGGGATCACTCGCTGGCGGCCGGGTCGGTGTCGGGGGTGGCGGAGTTCTATCGGCGTCAGGAGCAGAAGATCGGGGTGCTTTGGATCGACGCGCACTCCGACATCAACACCCCGGAGACCTCACCCTCAGGCAACGTGCACGGCATGCCGCTGGCGGCACTGCTGGGGCTGGGCCCCGCCGAGTTGGGCAACTTGTTTGGGTACGCGCCCAAGATCGCCGCTGAGAACACGGTCCTGATTGGGGTGCGGGACATCGATTCCGCGGAACGCGCCAACATCAAGCGGGCGGGCGTGGCGGAGGTGTACACCATGCGCGACATTGATGAGCGGGGGATGCGGGCGGTGATGGAAGAGGCATTGCGCGCCGCCGGCCGCGGGACGGTTGGGTATCATGTGTCGCTCGACATGGACTGGATTGACCCCGAAGACGCGCCCGGCGTGGGCACGCCCGTACGGGGCGGCGCGACTTATCGCGAGGCTCACCTGGCCATGGAGATTCTCGCCGACCACGGACGGCTGCTCAGCTTCGAGATTGTCGAGGTAAACCCGGTGATCGACGAGCACAACCGCACTGCGGATCTCGCCGTGGAACTGGCCTGCTCGGCATTTGGAAAGAAGATATTGTGAGGGTCGAAGGCCATGGGGATGGCTCACGGCGCCCTCACAGTTTGCGAAGTTGGTTCAGCGTCCGGAGTCAGACCTGAATTGTCCGCGATGGTGACGATTGAATTACGTCGATGGTGTGAAATAGAGGCATGGCCGAAAAGCTGCGCGTAGGAATTCTGTTTGGAGGGCGCAGCGGCGAACACGAAGTTTCGCTGCTGTCTGCTGCCTCCGTACTCAATGCAATCGATAGGAAGAAGTTTGATGTGGTGCCGATTGGCATCACCAAGGATGGGCACTGGCTGGCGGCAGCCGACGCGCATGGCCTGCTCGAAGGCAACACCAGCGCGGTGGCAAGCAGGCTGCGCGCCGGCGATCCCGAAGCGACGGCGGGCGCGAAGCTGCTGGAAAAGGGCATGCCGATACTGCTGGCGCCCGAGCCCGGGCCGCAGGGGCCGCAAGGCAGATCGATCGACGTCGTGTTTCCCGTACTTCATGGGACTTTCGGCGAGGATGGCACCATCCAGGGCCTGTTTGAGCTGGCCGGCATCGCGTACGTTGGCTCCGGAGTTTTGGGCTCGTCGGCCGGCATGGACAAGGACGTGATGAAGCGCCTCTTCAAGGAGTCCGGCCTGCCCATTGTGAAACACGTGACGGTGTTGCGCAGCGAGTGGGAGAGGTCGCCGCGGAAGGTTGTCGGGAAGGTCGAGGCCGCGCTCAAGTACCCGGTGTTTGTGAAGCCTGCGAATCTGGGCTCGTCGGTAGGCATCAGCAAGGCGCACGACCGCAAGGAACTTGGCCCCGCGCTGGACGAGGCCGCCAAGTTTGATCGCAAGGTGGTAATCGAGCAGGGAGTGGGCGGAGCCATCAAGCGCGGGAAACTGGAGGCAAAGGCCCGCGAGCTGGAAGTTGCCGTGCTCGGAAACGACGCGCCGCAAGCCAGCGTGGTGGGTGAAATCATTCCCGGCAAGGAGTTCTACGACTACGAGGCAAAATACCTGTCGGAAGGCTCAATTCCCGTGATCCCCGCGAAACTGACGCGCGCCGAAGCGAAGCAGATTCGCGAGATGGCGGTGAGAGCATTCCAGGCATGTGATCTCGCCGGCTTGGCACGCGTGGATTTCTTGATGGAGGCGGGAGGCAAACGGCGCATCTATTTAAATGAGGTAAACACGCTTCCCGGCTTCACCAAGATCAGCATGTACCCCAAGCTGTGGGAGGCGACCGGCCTCAGCTATAGCGACCTGATTACGCGACTGATCGAGCTAGCTCTTGAACGGCAGCAGGAAAAGAACAGAAACAGTTACAGCAGGGACTGAAGAACAGGGAATAGGGAACAGATTCAAGGTAACCGGTGTCTAACCTACGAGGGCTGCTCACCAACTTCTTCAGCTCAGCGTTATTTTCTCGCTGCCTCGTGTTTTTCTGCTCTGTGACTACCACCGAAAGTCACAGATTATTCAATCCGGCCCCGGCAGGTGGCGCTGCTATTCCCTGACTATTCCCTGTTCCCTGTTCCCTGCCTTTCGTGCCGTATCCTGAACCCTGTGGGGGGAGTTTGACCGATGACGCTGCTCGATGCACCTTCATACAACGAGGCCCGGGAGCGCCGGAACCGTCTCATCGTCATAAGCGCCCTCAGCGCGTTTTGCGGTCTGGTTATAGCATTCTGGATCGTCTCCGGGTGGCCGGTGGACTGGCCGTGGAACTGGTGGACGCACATGCAGGGGCGCGCCGACGTGACCAAATTCTTCAAGGATGTTGAGAAGAACGACATGGCCGCGGCCTACGGCGTATGGGTTCACGATGCGCAGTGGCAGGGGCACAAGGACAAGTACGGCAACTACCCCTTCGACCGCTTCCAGGAGGACTGGAGCCCGACCAGCTCGCAGAATGAGTATGGCGTCATCAAGAGCCATGACATTGTGGCCGCGCGCATGGCGGGCAATGTGCTGCTGATGGGGATTCGCCTCAACGGCGCGAAGAGCAAGGCGCTGTTTCTGAACTACGACCCCAAATCGCACCAGCTCGGGTTCTCGCCGGTGGAATTGTACCTGGGGCCGTAAGGGCAGTTGACAGAAGACAGAAAACAGGGGCAGCGGCTCAGTTGACAGCGCTGCCCCTCAGTTCTGCGAGGGTCTTTTCCAGGCTCGCCGGGTCCTCGACGTGCAACGCCTTTCGCGCTGCGTCGATCTGCTTCATGAGCCCCGCGAGAACCTTGCCGGGCCCCGTTTCGACGAATACATTCGCTCCAGCCGCAACCAGAGTGTGGATGCAGTCCACCCAGCGCACCGCGCCTGTGACTTGCCGGATCAGTGCATCACGCGCCCCGGCAGCCGAGCTGACGAGAGCGCCCGAAACGTTTGCGGCGACAGGGATGCGCGGGTCGCTGAGTCGGATCGCGGCAAGCGCGCGGGCAACTTCTTCCTGCGCCGGTTCCATGAGCGAGCAATGAAAAGGTGCGCTTACGGGAAGCATCAGCGCGCGTCGCGCCCCTTTTTCCCGTGCGATGGCGCCGGCACGTTCGACGGCAGCGAGCGTGCCCGAGATCACTGTTTGGTGGGGATTGTTGAAATTGGCAGCGGCGACGACCTGGCCGGTCTCCGCCTCTGCTTCCTCGCACGCCTCGGCAACCTGGGCCGGGTCAAGCATGAGGATGGCGGCCATGCCACCCTGCCCCGCGGGTACGGCCTGTTGCATGGCCCGGCCGCGGGCCTTCACGGCGCGCACCGCGTCGGCAAAGCCGAGCGTACCCGCCGCCACGTGTGCTGACCACTCGCCCAACGAATGACCCGCGGCAAACTCCGGCGTAATGCCTTCGCCGACGAGCACATGCCACACCGCCACGCTCACGGTCAGAATGGCGGGCTGCGTGTTTTCCGTCAGCCGCAGTTCTTCTTCCGGCCCATCAAAGCAGAGCTTCGAAATCGGAAACCCGAGGGCTTCATCGGCCTCGGCAAACGTGGCTGCGGCCACTGGAAACTGATCAGCCAGTTCGCGGCCCATGCCCACGGCCTGTGAACCCTGTCCCGGGAAAAGAAAGGCAATCTTCGCGCTCATGTCAATGGATTGTATCGTTTGGCTCCATGACGATCCGGCTTCGTCAGCCGCGCTAAAATTTGACTATGCCCGCCGCTGCCGCTCTCTCGGGGGAAGTCCTGGCCAAATACGAGCCCGTGATCGGGCTTGAAGTGCACGTCCAACTGCTCACCTCCACCAAAATCTTTTGCGGCTGCGCCAATAAGTTCGGCGCTGAGCCCAACACCAACATTTGTCCGGTGTGCATTGGACTGCCCGGCGCGCTGCCAGTGCTCAACAAAAAAGCCGTCGAATTCGCCACGCTGGCCGCCCTCGCGCTGCATTGTGAAGTCCGCGAGCGCTCCATCTTCGCGCGCAAAAATTACTTCTATCCTGACCTGCCCAAAGGCTACCAGATCTCTCAATTCGATAAGCCCATCGCTGAGAACGGCTGGATCGAAGTGCCGACGGCCAACGGCTCGATAAAACGGATTGGCATCACTCGTCTGCACATCGAAGAAGACGCCGGCAAGAGCCTGCACGATGGCTTCGCCGACTCAGCCACCCGTACTTACCTCGACCTGAACCGCTGCGGTACGCCGCTCGCCGAGATCGTCTCCGAGCCAGACATCCGCACTCCTGACGAGGCCTTCGAGTACCTCACCCGCCTCAAAGAAATCCTGCTCTACACCGGCGTCTCCGACTGCAACATGGAAGAGGGTTCCTTGCGCTGCGACGCCAACGTGAGCGTCCGTCCGCGCGGGCAGGAGAAGTTCGGCACCAAGGCGGAAGTCAAAAATGTGAACAGCTTCCGCTTCATCCGCGCGGCGCTCGAATACGAGATCGAACGCCAGATTGAAGTCATCGAGTCGGGCGGCAAAGTGATACAGGAGACGCGGCTTTGGAATGCCAACGAAGGACGCACTTACTCCATGCGCTCCAAGGAGCAGGCGCACGATTATCGCTACTTCCCGGAGCCCGATCTGCCGCCGCTTATTCTTTCGCCCGCATACATCGGCGAGACGGAGAAGAAGCTCCCCGAGCTGCCGGAAGCGCGCCGTGCGCGCATGGTTTCTGAGTACGACCTGAACGAGAAGGACGCGCGCACGCTTACGGCCTCGCGCGAATTTGCCGATCGGTTCGAAGCCGCGGCCCGCACCGCCAAAAATCCGCGGCGCGTGGCCAATTTGTTGCTCAGCGAGATTGGCGGCCGCCTGAAAGCACTTGGCCTCGAACAGGAGAATTCGCCCGTTTCCATGGCCGGCATTGTGCTTGCTGCTGACTTGCTTGACGACGGCAAGATCAGCTCAAAACAGCTCAAACAGCTCTTCGACGTTTGCTTTGAAACCGGGGAAGACTTCCCTGCGGTCTATGAGCGTGAAAAGCCGCAGCAGATCACGGACTCGTCAGCCATCGAAGCGCTGATTGACGAAGTGATCGCCGCCAACCCCAAGCAGGTGGAGCAGTACCGTGCGGGCAAAAAGACGGTGGCGGGGTTCTTTGTCGGCCAGGTGATGAAAGCGTCAAAGGGGCAGGCGAATCCCGCGCTTCTCAACGAGCTGGTCGCCAAAAAGCTCGACGGCTGATCACGCTGTCGGGGCCCCCGGATCGAGCTGGAGGCTTCGCCGGTTCGCCCGTCAGGGAACTTCTTCGGCTGCTCTGCGTACTTCTGTGCAAGCCGTTCTGCGGGTCCAATAGGAGAGTCCACCATGTCAGCGATCCTCGCCCGTACCTTCGCCATCAGCGCAGTCACCGTTGTTCTTGCCGGTTGCGTGGGCGGTCGCATGGAAATGGCATGCGTCGATCAGCTGTCCTCACTCCCCGGCTTGCACACCAGCGTGGTCAGCGTTCACAAGATGGGCGGCGGAATCGACGTCGCCGACGCTCCGGACGGGGCCGACCTTTCAACCATGGGCGGCGATATTCACCTGGGCAGCGCGGGGTCCTTCGCCAAGGTGAAGACGATGGGCGGCGACATCGACATCAATCGCGCCGCGGGCTCCGTGGACGCCTCAACCATGGGTGGCAAAATTACCATCGGCCAGGCCGGCGGCGCCATTAAAGCCAGCACGATGGGAGGCGACGTGACCGCGCATCTGACTGGCCCATCCACCGCACGTCGCGATATTAGCCTCAGCTCGATGTCGGGCGCCATCCTGCTCACCGTGCCCAAAGACTTTGGGATGGACGTGCAGATCAAGCTTGCCTACACCAAGAATTCCGAAGGCAAGTACCGCGTGATCCAGCACCTGGGCCTGACCGAGCGCCAAACCACTGAATGGGACGACACCAACGGCGGAACTCCGCGCAAGTATATCTACGTCACAGGGCGCGTGGGCAACGGCGGGAATACAGTCAAGATCGACACCATCAACGGCGACATCAGTCTCAAACAGGAGTAGCGCCACGACGATTGTCTCGAACCAGGTGCACTCGGTACGCCGCTGCTACTTGAGCTTCAGCTCACACTCGAAGTCCTTCCGGGAATCCCAGGAGCTGACGGTCTTGATAGCGCTTTTCCTGCCTTCTTTCTCCGCCCACAGGTCGTAATCCTCTGACATATTCACCTGGACGAATCGGAAACGCCCCTCCTTGGTCGAAGTGTAACTGCGGATTGACTTGTTCTTGGAGTTCCGCAGAAAGACGGTCGCGCCCGCCACCACTGCGGAGTCAGCATCCACCACGGCGCCGCTCACCACGCGCTGACCAAGGTTTTGTGCGTGGCCGGTGGGCGTTAAAATACCCGCGATAGAAATGACTCCAAACGCAAGGGCGGCAAACACTGCCCCGGCGGTGACGCGTGCGCCAAATTTCATTCTTCCTCTTCTTCTTCCTCTTCAGCGTACTCGTCGTCGTCTTCGTCGAGTTCGTCGCCCACGCGGGTCAACTCAAGCGGCTCGGTGCCCACGACTTCGTACTCTGTGCCACATTCGTCACAGGCGACTACATCGCCTTCTTCTACTTCGTCCATCTCAAGATCCAGGTCATTCTCACATTCAGGGCAGCTGGGCATGGCAGCCTCCTCTCTTTTCGCAATGCTTGGTCGGTCGTACTGTAGGATGGCGTTACTTGGACTACGCTCCGCTAGTTTTAGATGGTACCCGCCCTCAGGTCAAGAGGGGAGGCACGGCTTGAATCTGCAACTTTTGTGTGGAGAAACCTTCATGAAGATTGCCCCATTCCTCCTGTTTTGTGCAACGGTATTCGCGCCGTCCCAGGGTTTTTCCCAGGCCGATTTCACGCTCTATGGAAATCCCGTGTCTCCCGCTCCTGCCGACCCGGCCATCCAGCGCGCCGTGGCCACCATCGACCCCGCGCGCATTCATCAGACGATTGAAAAGCTGGTTGGTTTCCAGACCCGCAACACCCTTTCCAGCATGGAGCAGAACCTGCCCGCCGGCACCGGAATTCAAGCCGCTGCCGACTGGATCTACGGCCAGTTTGAAGAAATATCTAAACAATGCGGCAACTGTCTCGACGTGAGCCGCGACACATTCGTTGCCGACCCGGCGGCCGCTGCGGGAACCCCGTGGGCCAACCGAATTCCCAAGCCCACCCGCATCACCAATGTATACGCCATCCTCCGCGGCGCCGATCCAGCCCAAGGAAAGCACATGGTGCTGGTCACGGGCCACTACGACTCCCGCGCCACCAACGTGCTCGATCCTCTCGTCGTCTCCCCAGGCGCCAACGACGATGCCTCGGGCGTCGCCGTCTCGCTCGAATGCGCACGCGCCCTCAGCACCAAGCACTTGCCTGCCTCCATCGTCTTCCTCGCCGTCGCCGGTGAGGAGCAGGGCCTGGTCGGCTCCGCCCACCTTGCGCACCTGGCCAAGGAGCAGGGCTGGGACCTCGAAGCCGTGCTCAACAACGACATCGTGGGCGGTAACACCACGCCCG
>Ga0210394_10005698_pt1 | contig 13865 bp, 16 predicted proteins | sample IncBWC12MmetaG_FD_160121 | JGI IMG/M metagenome (GOLD analysis project Ga0210394, IMG submission 160121) | Forest soil microbial communities from Barre Woods Harvard Forest LTER site, Petersham, Massachusetts, United States - Inc-BW-C-12-M | ecosystem: Environmental > Terrestrial > Soil >...
CAGCGACCAGATGCGCAGCGGCGCAAATTCGAATAATAGAAATGTCGCAGCCATGTTGAGTAAAAAGAAAATCACCCACGCGGCCGTGACTCTTCGCGTGTAGCGCAGCTCTCGCAGGCTTAGGGGCCCGTGCAACCGGTCGGCGAGCTGCGTGCAAAGCGGCACGCGGCCTTCGAGCAGCGAGCGTCCAAATCCAAACGCCATGATGGCGTAGAAACCGCATTGCTGCAGCAGATAAACGATGGTGAAATTTTGCGTCAGCACCGGCCAATAATGGCGCAGAACAAACCACGCCGCCGCCGCCGTCAATCCAGCCTGCAGCGCACCCGTCCAACGCCAGATCAGAACGAAACCGATGGTCAGCATCGGCGCGAGCGCAAGGGCGGCCCCCAAATCATGCGCCTGCGGGCGGGAAGTGCTGTAGTGCGACAGTCCGGAGTATGCGGCAAGAAATACGATGACGGCGGCGAGCTGCAGTCTAGCGCTCAAGCGCATGGCTACTTGGTTCTTCTTGCCGCAATGTACTCTGCTAGATGCCGCAATGAACGAAATATCTGTTGATTCTCCTGGCTGTCGGCCCGCAATTGAATTCCATACTGCTTGGAGACGATCAGCGCCACCTCCAAAATATCGATGGAATCCAAACCCAGACCTTCGCCATACAAGGGGGCATCGGGATCGATATCCTGCGCTTGTACCTCGAGGTTCAGAGCTTGAACGAACAGCGCGGCGAGTTCCCGCCGTAGACCGACATCGGTCAGCGGCGCCGGCTTCTGCATGAGCGACGCTTTGTCGGACATAGATCAGGTTTTCGATTGGACTTGTAAGTACTCGGCATTATATAGGTGCCGGCCGGTGCGGCAACCCACCACTGATGGGCGTATGCTTGAGCAATGCAAGCACCGCATCCGCCGCTGCATGAATACTACGCGCGCGAAGCGCAGCGGCCGGGTTGGGTGAGGCAATTATTCGACCGCACGGCCGGTGATTATGACCGCATAGAGCGGATCATGGCCCTAGGGTCAGGTTCGAGGTACCGCCGACAGGCGCTCGGCCGGGCGGGGCTCGAGAAGGGTATGCGCGTGTTGGATATTGGCGTCGGAACCGGGCTCATGGCCCGTCAAGCGGCGCGCATTGTCGGGACATCGGGACGGGTAACCGGCATCGATCCGAGCTTGGGGATGATTCGAAGCGCCAGAGTCCCTCCCGGCGTGGAACTGCTGATGGGCAATGCCGAGAGCATCCCCGCGGCCGCGGAAACGGCCGAGTTTCTGTGCATGGGCTACGCGCTGCGCCATGTAACCGACATGTCGGCGGCATTCCGGGAATTTCATCGAGTACTCAAACCCGGCGGCCGGATTTGCTTGCTCGAGATCACTTGTCCCAGAGGGCGGGTTGCGCATGCCTTGCTCAAGGCCTATTTGCGCGGTGTCGTGCCGATGCTCGCGGGTCTGGTTGGCGAAAATCCCGATTCGTCCCGGTTGATGCGTTACTACTGGGACACGATTGACGCGTGCGCCGCTCCCGGCGAAATCATGGCGGCAATCCGCGACGCGGGCTTCGTCGAGGTCCAGCGCCATGTGGAACTGGGAATTTTCTCCGAATATGGCGCGCGCAAACCCGCCCATTAAAGCCGGCGCACGCGGCGAGCCCACAACAGCGGCAGCCGCAGGATGAATCCAAAAAACAGGCGACAATGCATCCAGGTCAGCAAGGCGTTGTCGCGCCAATAGTTGAAGTGCGAAACGCCGCCTTCCTCCGGCCGGAAATAGCGCACCGGCGCCGGTAGGTTTATCGGCCCGACGCCGCGCCAGCACAGGCGCACCGCAGCCTCCACGTCGAAATCGAAGCGCCGCATCCACGGCTGCCGGCGCATGACGTTTACCAAGGCGTCGATCGGATATACGCGAAAGCCATATAGCGAGTCGTGGATACCGGTCCACAGTGTTTCCAGATTAGCGCACCAATTCGACACCTTACGGCCTTGAATCCGCAGGCTTGGCGCGCTGCGATCGAATACCGGGATTCCCAAGACCATCGAACCGGGGGATGCGATCGAGGTTTGCATGAATGCGGGAATTCTCTCGGCCGGATGCTGGCCATCGGAGTCCATGATCAATGCATGGGTATAGCCCAGGGATTGCGCTTCTCGCAGGCCGAACAACACCGCGGCCCCCTTGCCGCGATTCTTGGGGAGCACAAAGACGCGCAGGTTCGCATCCTGTGTTGCCATTTGCGCCAAGCGGTGCTCGGAATGATCGGTGCTGCCGTCGACCACGACCCATACGGGAGCCCATTGATCCAGGGCTGCCCGCACGGTGGCGAACACTTTGGGGCCCGGGTTGTAGCTCGGAATGAGCACCAGATGCGTGTTCGACCGCTCAGGCATGCGGCTTGAGCCAGCAGGATTGCAGCGCGCCCTCGAGAGCATGCCGGTAGTACTGATCGAGCTGCTCGGTAAACGCGGCGACGTCTGATGGGGGGTCGAAACGCTTGCCGAGACGAACCCGGTAGGTAATCGGCAGCCCGGGACGCTTGAACAAGGGCCACCCCTTGCTCAAGTAGGGCGAATCGGTCTCAATCAACAAGGTTTGCACGGGCACATTGGCGTGTTTGGCAATGAGTCCTACGCTGCCTACCAACGGATTGATCGGCGCTCGGGTCGTACGGGTGCCCTCCGGAAACAGCAACAGCACGCCGCCCTCTGCCAAGTGCGCCACGGATTGCTTGACCATTTGCCGCGTAGAGTCATTTCTGACGTAGCGCGCCAGACGTGAGCCCGCACCCAAGAACACATTTTTCATGAGTTCCGACTTCATGACGCAGACGAGGTTCGGATGCCGGGTCAGAATCAACAGCGCATCGATCAACGCCGGATGGTTCGGCGCCAGGATTACCGCCGGTCCGCCTTTGAGAGAGTCAATGGCGCGCAAATCCAAGCGGTAGGTTCCCGTGATCCACAAAGACCAGCAATAGAGGCGGAATCCCGCCATGATGCCGCGTCGGCCGACCGCGGTTCCGAGACGGGCCGGCAAGATGAAATACAGCGGCACTGCGAAAAGCGACCAGGTCAGGCAAATGAGACCCAGCAGGGTCAGCGAACTATACAGCGCAAAGTACTCATAGATGACTTTAGGAAAACGCGGCATCGGTGCGGGTGCTCAATCTGCAACTTCCACCATGCGCGAAGAGCGGCGCAGCATCCAGGCAAAGCCGAATCCCGCCGACCAATAGCTTTTGCTCCGCACCAGCGGGCTATCGACGAAGACGGCGCCGGCCAGCGTGTCGTAACGCAGGTAGGCACCCGCCCAAAACTTAGGATATCGCTTGGACAATGCGGCGGTGCTCTGCGTGCCGGCGTAGCCGCCGTGCGCTTGAAATTCCGGCCGCGAGGCGGTCGCGTATTGCCGGTCGACCGAATAAAAGTATTCGTTGTAGCGGCGATCGGCGTACAGCGGTCCCGCCAAAAGCCCGAGATTCCAACCTGCGTATCCAAAGGGATCCCTTACGTCCAAATTCAACCGTGGCGTGAATGTCCAGCCAATCGCCTGCGGAGATCCTTGAACCGTGATTGCGGCCCGCAGCGGCATGCGCAAATCAAGTTTGAACTTTGCGTCGGCGCTGCGAAATAAGTGAATATCGAACGAGGGCCCAAGCTCCACCGTGGATTTGAGGTCAGGCATGCCGCTGCGCTCGCTATCGCTGCGTACCGGCGTGGTCACGTTGAAGCTCAAATTGATTTCGAGCCGGTCCTGATTGAACAGTGTGCCGCGCACGCCGTCGCGATCCGCTTTCAGAAACCGGCCGTTGTAAACGACATAGGGAACCGGCACCGGGTAGGCGTGAACGGTATTCGAACCGCGATAATCCTCAAATGCTATCGCGCCCAAGCCGAGTCCAAATTCCCACAGGGGTTCCTCCTTGGCGTGAGTTGGTACCGCCCAGCATGCGGCCGCGAGCAGCACGACGGCGCGCGCCGAAGATTCGCGGCAGCTCTGCTTTGCAGCCGCCATCAGCCGCTGATAGTCTCGGGCAATTAATTCGCCTTGCAGGGCTGCTACGAGTGAACCCAGTCGACCGCATCGTAGTCTAAGATAACGTGTCATGCACATCTTGATAGTTGAAGATGACGAAGTCGCGCGCGACTACCTGGCGAAAGCGCTCCGGCAAGCCGGTCACACGGTGGACGTCGCGGGCAACGGTCTCGAGGGTCTGCATATGGCATCCTCGATTGCGGTTGATCTGGCGATCGTCGACCGCATGCTGCCGAAGCTGGACGGTCTGGCGCTGGTGCAATCGCTGCGCGCCACCGGCCGCAAGATGCCGGTACTCATATTGAGCGCCCTCGGCGATGTGGATGACCGCATTACCGGTCTGCGCGCCGGCGGTGACGATTATCTGACCAAGCCGTACCATATGTCGGAGCTGCTGGCGCGGATCGACGCGCTGGCCAGGCGCGGCGAAGCCGGCAACACGGAAGCCAACACGAAATTGAAACTGGCCGACCTGGAACTCGACCGGATGACCCGCCGCGTCATGCGCAACGGCAAAAAAATCGAGCTCACCGCGCGCGAATTCCAATTGCTGGAGTTCATGATGCGCCACAGCGGACAAGTGGTGACGCGCACGATGCTGCTCGAGGGCGTCTGGGACTACCATTTCGATCCGCAAACCAATGTGATCGACGTGCACATCAGCCGTTTGCGGCAGGCCATCGACAAGGACTTCGACAAACCCCTGCTGCACACGGTGCGAGGCGCGGGGTACAGCTTGCGCGAAGACGAATAGCGGGTCCGCAATGGGCCCCGATCAACGGTTTCTCGGCGTTCTCGATACCTCGCCGTTTCGCATTGCAATCGTCTATTCGATCGTATTCGCGTGCGGCGCCGCCGCGCTGTTGGGCGCGGTCGATTTTGCCGTCTCGCGCGTGGTGGACAGCAGCACCGACAATCTCATCGAAGCGGAAGTGCAGGGCCTGCGCGAACAAATGCTGGTGCTTTCGCGCAGCGACTTCATCGAGTTGATAGAGCAGCGCTCGCAGGACCAGGATGTCCGCGGCGCGGTGTATTTGATGGTCGATCCCCAACTGCGTCCGGTGGCCGGCAACGTACCGGCGTGGCCGAAGGTGGGCGACAACGAAGGCAAGTGGTTCCACTTCAAAGTTTCCGTGCCGTTCGGGGACGAAACCCGGGAACACGAGATGCGGGCGCAGCGATTTCCATTGCCCGGCGGCTATCGAATGCTGGTGGGGCACGATGTGCAGGAACGGCAGGACGTCAAGAGTCTTATGGTTCGAGGATTGATCACCGCGGTGGTGCTCACTTTGCTGCTGGGCCTAGGCGGCGGTTTCTGGATGGGTCGGCGCATCCTGGCGCAGGCCGGGGCGATTTCAGCCGTAGCCACGCAGATCATGCGCGGCGATCTTTCGCAGCGTTTGCCGGTGCGCGATGCGGACGATGAAATCAACACCTTGGCGCGCGAAATCAACACCATGCTCGATAAGATCGAGCAGCTCACGCTCGGCATGCGCACCGTTTTGGACAGCGCCGCGCACGACCTGCGCACGCCGCTGAATCGCCTGCAGGCGGCCGCCGAGGAAGCTATGAGCTCGCTGAATGCGGGCTCGGCGGAGCGGCGCGTTCTCGAAAGAGTCAATACCGAGGTCGATCAAATGCGCAGCACTTTGGACGCACTGCTGCGCATTGCGCTGGCCGAGACGGGCACCGTGGCGCGCGAACCGGTTGATCTATCTGAACTGGTCGCCAGCGTGGTCGAATTGTACGCGCCGGTAAGCGAACAGCGCGGCATTGTGCTGCAGAGTTCCGTGGCGCCCGGAGCTACCGTGCAAGGCAACCGGCAATTGCTGGCGCAGGCTCTTGCCAATCTGCTCGACAATGCCATCAAGTTCACGCCGGACCACGGCCACATTCGCGTGGTGCTGCAGGGATCAGGCAGCGGACCGGAGGTGATCGTCGAGGATAACGGACCCGGCATTCCGGCGGATAAGCGCGAGATCGTGCTGGGCCGCCGCGTGAGGTTGGATGAAGCGCGAAAATTTCCGGGGTCCGGCTTGGGGCTGTCGCTGGTGGCGGCGGTCACCAAATTGCACGGTGCACATCTGGTTCTCGACGATGCCGGACCCGGTTTGAAAGTCTCGCTGAGGTTCTAGGCGAAAGCGTCAATTTATCGGCGTTATCTCAAGCTCCCGCCGAAAGCGGCGATATGGGATAAGTTGCTGAATACCCTGAGCAAAGGGCACTAAAACTCGTCTGGCACAGAACTTGCTCGATTCCATTGCGGCATGTGACCGCGCTTTGGAATCGTACTATGGCCGACGCAGCTGACGATGCTCCTCCACCTCCGCCGCCAAAATCCGGCGGCATCATGAGCACTGCAACCAACGGGGCCGGCATCTTCGCGCTGGCCCTCATCGCCGTCGTGATCGGCGGCTACATCAACGCCAAGCTGCATCCGCTGCCGGATCTGAAGCTGGACAAGGACGGCAAGATCACGGCCATCGTACCGGTTGTGGTGGCCGCCAAGAACGAGGAGAAGAAGGGCCCGACCAAGCCGGCGCTGTACTACGCCATCGATCCGCCGCTGGTGGTCAACTTCGAGGACGGTTCGGTGGTGCGTTTCCTGCAGATCAGCATGGAAATCATGGCGCATGACGAAAAGGCCATCGACAGCGTGCAAAGGAACCATCCGGTGATCCGCAACAATTTGCTGCTGCTCATGAGCAATCGCAACTATCAGTCCATGATGACGCGCGAAGGCAAGGAGAAGCTGCGGCAGGAAGCGCTCACCGAAGTCCGCGCGGTGCAGAAGAAAGAAGGCAGTCCGGACGTGGACGATCTGCTATTCACCAGTTTCGTGGTGCAGTAATGAGCGGAGCACCGCGCGAGGCGATCTCGGACGAGGAAGTTGCGGCGCTTCTTGAAAAGAGCGGCAAAGAAGGCGTCAACGCCGTCCGGCCCTATGATTTTTCCGTACAGCGCATCAATCGCACGCAACTGCCGCTGCTCGAGGCCATCGCCAAGAACTTTGCCGATCGGGCGGGACCCTCTTTGTCCGGATTGCTGGGGCGCGATGCCAGCATGCAATTCGATTTGCTGGAATCCGTGAAGAGCGCCGACCTGCAGGCGTCTTTGCCGGTGCCGGCGAGTCTTGCGGTCGTGCGCCTCAAACCATTGAGCGGTTTTGCCTACGTCAGCGTCGAGCCTGCGCTGTTGTTGACTCTGCTCGACGGCTTCTTCGGCGGCTCGGGCCGCGCAAATGCGGACAGCCAGGCTGCCGTCGCGCCGGCTGCGCAGCGATTTCTCGCACTGATGCTGCGCAGTCTCGCGGCCGATTTCGCCGCTGCCTGGCTGCCCGCCGCGCCGCTCGAGCTGGAGCTCGTGAAGCAGGAGACCAACCCGCGGCTGGTGCAGCTGGGCGGCCAGCTCGAATCGGTGATTGTCGCCAGATTCACCGTGGAGTTCGCGGCACGCAGCGGCCGCATCGATTGGCTGATGCCTGATTCCCTGCTCGTGCCCATTCGCGATTCCCTCGCCGGCAACGGCGCCGCGACGCCGGTGCGCAAGCAGGAAGCCTGGGCTCCGGTGCTGACGACGGCATTGCAGGAGGCGCAAATCGATACACGCGCGATTCTTGCGCAAGCTCAAATCAGCCTGCGCGAATTGGTGAGCCTGACGCCCGGCGACATCATTCCCATAGAAGCGCCGCAGTTGGTGACGCTAATGGCCGGCGATATAGCGGTGCATCGCGGCAGATTTGGCGTCTCGCAGGGACGCAACGCCCTCAAAATTCTTCCAGGAGCCCCCACATGAGCCCGCCCGATTCGAAGACTGCCGCCGTCGCGCGCGCGCAATTCAGCGACTTGACGCCCAATGCCGCAGGCGCCGGCGGGCAGGAAATGAACTTGAATTTGATCCTGGATGTCGCCGTCACGCTGGCGCTCGAGGTCGGACGGGCGCGAATGTCGGTGCGCGACCTGCTGCAACTGGCGCCTGGCGCCGTGGTCGAGCTCGATCGCCTCGCGGGTGAACCTCTCGATGTGTTGGTGAACGGCGTGCGTATTGCGCGCGGCGAGGTGGTGGTGGTCAACGAGAAATTCGGCATCCGGCTCACCGATGTGGTGAGTGCGACCGAACGAATGGAGCACGCACAATGATGGGGATGGCGCAACCGGTCTCGCCGTTGTCGGTGGGCAGCTTGACGCAGCTCACTTTGAGCCTCGCCGCCATCGTTGTGCTGATTCTCGCCATCGGTTGGATATTGAAGCGCTTCAGATTGGCCGCGCCGCGCGGCTCCGCGGATATTGCCGTACTCGACGAGCTCAGGCTGAGCCCGCGCGAGCGAGTCGTATTGATTCGCATCGGGGACGCCCAAGTTTTGCTCGGTATCGGAGCGGGCGGCATGGTGCCGTTGACGCCGCTGGCCGCATCGATCGTGCTGCAAACCGCCGCCCCCGCACCGGCATTCGCCGAGCGCATGCGGGAATTGATGAAGCGAGCGGGCGGGCTGCCGCCCGGCGGGTCTTCACCCGGCGCACCGCCGCCCGGCGCAACCGCGTGACCGACGTGCGCGGGGCTGCCAATCGACGGCTGATTGGGGCAGCTGTTCTGGCGCTGCTGCCGGTCGGTGCGGCGATTGCACAAATTGCGCTGCCGGCGGTCGCCGTCAAAACCGCAACCGACGGCATGCAGACCTATTCGCTTACTTTTCAGATATTGATTTTGATGACTCTGCTGACGCTGTTGCCGGCCATTCTGCTGGCAATGACGGCGTTCACGCGCATCATCATCGTGCTGTCGATTCTGCGCCAGGCGCTCGGCATGGCGACCACTCCGTCGAATCAAGTTCTTACCGGCCTGGCCCTGTTCCTGACTTTTTTCGTGATGGGTTCGACGCTCGAACAGTCGTATGCCGCGGGCATCAAGCCGTACATGGACGGCCAGCTTGCCGGTGAGGTGGCGATCGAACGCACCGTGCAGCCGCTCAAGAAGTTCATGCTGGCGCAAACCCGCGAAAATGACTTGCAGCTATTCTCCAAGCTTTCCGGCAAGGCGCAATTCGCGAGCGCCGACGATGTGCCGATGACGGTGCTGGTCCCGACTTTCATCACCAGCGAGCTGAAAACCGCTTTCCAAATCGGCTTCATGGTTTTCATACCGTTCCTGGTGATAGATCTGGTCGTCGCCAGCGTGTTGATGTCGATGGGCATGATGATGTTGTCGCCCGTGCTGGTGTCGTTGCCGTTCAAGATCATGTTGTTCGTGGTGGTCGACGGCTGGACCCTTCTCATCGGCACGCTGGCCTCGAGTTTTCATCAATGACGCCGGAAAACGTCATGGATCTGGCGCACAAGACGCTGCTGGTCACCTCATTGATCGCCGCACCGCTGCTGCTCATCGCGCTCATCACGGGGTTGGTGATCGGCATGCTGCAAGCGGCTACGCAAATCAACGAGTCGACCTTGAGTTTCATCCCGAAGCTGCTGATGCTCGTGCTCACTCTATTCGTGGCGGGCCCTTGGATCCTGCGCGTATTGATCGACTTCACCCGTGAACTGTACGCCGGCATTCCCACGGTGATCGGCTAGGCCAAGATGCAGCCGCTGACCCTCAATGCATCCGACGTATCGATGTGGGTGGGCCGCATGTGGTGGCCGGTCCTGCGCATCGGCGGGTTTGTGCTCACGGCGCCCGCCGCCAGCGAGGCAGCGGTGCCGCGCCTCGTCAAAATCGTGCTGACGCTGGCGCTGGCATTCTTGATGGCTCCGCTGGTGCAGGTGCCCGCAGAACTTTCGATTTTCTCGGCCGCCGGGATGCTCAGCGCGGTGCTGGAGTTGCTGATCGGCGTGTCGATCGGCATGGTTGTGTATCTGGCATTCGAAGCGTTGGTGTTCGCCGGGCAGAGCATTTCGCTGACCATGGGCCTGGGCTTCGCGACCTTGGTCGATCCGCAGCGCGGTGCGCAGACGCCCGTGCTCGGCCAGATGTTCATGATCTTCGGCATTTTGACCTACCTTGCAATCAACGGTCATCTGCTGCTGCTCGGCGCGCTGGCCGAGAGCTTTCACACCCTGCCCATCGGGGCGGCGCATGTGGATAAGAATTTTCTGCTGTCGGTGGTGCTGTGGGGGGCGCGGGTCTTCGACACCGGTTTGCTCATCGCGCTGCCGGCTGTCATCGCGCTGGTGATCGTCAATCTGGCGCTCGGCGTGGTTACCCGCGCCGCGCCGCAGCTCAATCTCTTTGGCATCGGTTTCACCATCACCTTGCTGAGCGGCTTCCTCGTGCTCATTGCCGGCCTCGACGGCATCATGTCGGGCATTTCCAGTCTTATTAATGGCGCGCTCATGGCGGTTACAGACCTGGTCGGCTCCGCGGCAGGGGGAGTGCGCTGATGGCCGAATCCGAAATGGGGGGCGAACGCACCGAGGAACCTTCGCAACGACGCCTGCAGGAAGCGCGCGAGCGCGGGCAGATACCGCGCTCGCGGGAACTCACCAACTTCGCCACCATGATCGGCGGCAGCGCGGCGCTCGTCGCGATCGGCGCATCGTTGACCGGCCGCCTGTCGCAAATGATGCGCAGAGGGCTTTCGATTGATGAACGTGCCTTGCGCAACACGGACTCGATGGCCGCATCGCTCGGCGACGCCGGCACGAGCGCGGTAATTGCCGTATTGCCGGTGTTCGGAGCACTTGTTGGGCTGGTGTTGCTGTCCTCCGTGTTGCTCGGCGGCTGGAATTTCAGCCCCCGCGCGCTGACGCCCGACTTTTCCCGCCTGAGTCCGTTGGCGGGCCTCAAGCGGCTATTCGGCCTGCGTGGCGTCTCGGAACTCGGCAAAGCACTGCTCAAATTCTTGATGGTCGGCGGCGTCTGCGCGGCAGTCGTGGCGTGGCTATTCAGCGACGTCCTGGCCCTTGCGCGCATGTCGCCGCAGGCGGCGATCGGTCGCGGGGTCGGGCTCTTGAGTTGGGCATTTGTCTGGTTGTGCGCCTCACTCGCGTTGGTGGCCATGGTGGACGTGCCCCTGCAGCTGTTTCAATTCAAGCGGGCTCTGCGCATGACGCGCCAGGAGGTGCGCGACGAATCCAAGGAGCTGGACGGCCGCCCGGAAACCAAGCAGCGCATACGCCAGATGCAGCAAACGCTCGCGCGGCGCCGCATGATGCACAAGGTACCCACCGCCGATGTGGTGATCGTCAATCCGACGCACTTTGCCGTGGCCCTGAAGTACGATCCGAATAAAATGCGCGCGCCTCGCGTGCTCGCCAAGGGCGTCGATCTGGTCGCGCAGAACATACGCCGCATCGCCGAGGAACATCGCGTCCCTGTATTCGAGTCGCCGAAACTGGCGCGGGCCCTGTATCGGTCGACAGACCTCAACAAGGAGATCCCGGCCGGTCTATATGTCGCCGTGGCGCAGGTTCTGTCGTACATCTTCCGGCTGCGCACCGTGAACCCCACAGTCGCAGCCCGCATGGCGCGTCCCGACCCCAAAGTCGGCGATGAGTACTCAGACGCATGAATGCGCGTACCGCAGTAGCGACCTTCGGCGAAGTCGCCCGCAATGGCCTGGGTGTGCCGCTGCTGGTGATGGTGGTTCTTGCCATGATGGTGCTGCCGCTGCCGGCGTTTCTGCTGGATGTGTTTTTCACCTTCAACATTTCACTGTCGCTCATGATCTTGCTGGCGGTGATCTACGTGCGGCGTGCGCTCGAGTTCGCGACTTTTCCAACAGTGCTGTTGGGCGCCACGCTGCTGCGTTTAGGCCTCAATGTCGCCTCCACGCGCATCGTGCTGATCAACGGGCATACCGGCTCGCAGGCCGCCGGCCACGTCATCGCCGCTTTCGGCCATTTCGTGGTGGGCGGCAACTACGCCGTGGGGATGGTCGTGTTCACGGTGCTCGTGATCATCAACTTCGTCGTGATCACCAAGGGCGCGGGGCGCATCTCCGAGGTGAGCGCGCGCTTCACCCTGGACGCCATGCCCGGAAGACAGATGGCGATCGACGCCGATTTGAACGCCGGCATCATTACCCAAGCCGATGCAATCATCCGCCGGCAGGAGGTTCGGGAAGAAGCCGACTTCTACGGCGCGATGGACGGCGCGAGCAAATTCGTCCGCGGCGACGCCATCGCCGGCATTCTGGTGGTGTTCATCAATCTGTTCGGGGGCACCATTATCGGCGCGGCGCAGCACGGCATGCCGCTCGCCGACGCGGGCCGCACCTATGCATTGCTGACCATCGGCGACGGGCTGGTGGCGCAGATTCCGGCATTGTTGTTGTCCGTGGCGGTCGCGATTCTGGTCACGCGCGTTTCGCGTCCGCATGACATGAGCCAGCAGATCATGGCACAGGTGCTGGGACAGCCCCGCGCGCTGGGAGTCACCAGCGGCATACTGGCTCTGCTCGGCATCATTCCCGGCATGCCGAATTTCGTATTTCTGGCGATGGCCGCAGTCTGCGCCGTCGGTGCCTACTTCTTGAGCAAACGCCCGGCGCCCGGCAAGTCTGCCGCCGCCGTACCCGCCGCCGCCGCAGCGGCCGTTCCTGCGGAACAAAAGGAACTGTCCTGGGACGACGTCGAGCAGGTCGATCTCATCGGCCTCGAGGTCGGGTATCGGTTGATTCCGCTGGTCGACCGCAATCAGGGCGGGGAACTAATGGGGCGCATCAAGGGTGTGCGCAAGAAGCTGTCCGAAGAACTCGGCTTCCTGGTGCAGGCAGTGCACATACGCGATAACTTGGAGCTCGGGCCGAATTCCTATCGCATCACCATTCTCGGCGCCCCGGTTGGCGAGTCCGAAGTGTTTCCGGATCGGGAACTGGCCATCAATCCGGGGCAAGTCGCAGGCAGCTTGCCGGGGTCGGCCACCAAGGATCCCGCGTTCGGTTTGGACGCGATTTGGGTCGAAAAGTCGCGTCGCGAGCAGGCGCAGGCTCAGGGCTATACGGTGGTGGACGCAAGCAGCGTCATTGCGACTCATTTAAGCCATTTATTGCAATCGCACGCCCATGAACTGTTGGGTCATGAAGAAGTGCAGCAGCTGCTGAACCGTTTGAGCAAATCCGCACCCAAACTCATCGAAGACCTGGTGCCGAAGCTGTTGCCGATGAGCGCGGTGGTCAAGGTACTGCAGTATCTCTTATTGGAACGGGTGTCCATCCGCAACCTGCGGACCATCTGTGAAACGCTCGCCGAGCTCGCACCCAAGTCCCAGGATCCGGTGGTATTGGTGGCCGCCGTGCGCGTCGCGCTCGGCCGCAGCATCGTGCAGAACATAGGCGGCCTGCGCCAGGAATTGCCGGTGATCACACTGGATCCGGCACTCGAGCAGGTGCTGCAGGATTCGATGGCGGGCGGCGGCGACGCGTCGCCCGGATTCGAGCCGGGTCTTGCGGACCGGATTCAAACCGCGCTGGGCGATAGTACGCGGCGACAGGAAGCGGCAGGCGAACCAGCGGTGCTTCTGGTCGCGCCGAAAATTCGCCCGTGGATCGCCCGTTTGATGCGCCATTCGACCCCGGCGCTTTCCGTACTGGCCTACAACGAGATTCCGGAAAATCGCCGCATCCGCGTGATCGCCGCGGTCGGGCGCTGATGAAACTTGATTCAGGAGGTTGACATGAAGATAAAACGCTACACGGCGGTTAGCATGCGCGCGGCTCTAGGCCAGGTACGGGCGGAGCAAGGGCCTGATGCGGTCATTCTGTCCAGTCGCCGCAGCGACGACGGCATTGAAGTCATCGCTGCCGTCGACTACGACGAGGCCTTATTTACCGAAGCCAACCGGCAGCGCCCGGCGCCGATCGGCGCAGCGCCGCCGGTGACGGCGGCGCCGGCG
>Ga0210394_10005699_pt1 | contig 13865 bp, 8 predicted proteins | sample IncBWC12MmetaG_FD_160121 | JGI IMG/M metagenome (GOLD analysis project Ga0210394, IMG submission 160121) | Forest soil microbial communities from Barre Woods Harvard Forest LTER site, Petersham, Massachusetts, United States - Inc-BW-C-12-M | ecosystem: Environmental > Terrestrial > Soil >...
GCCTGTTGATGCATCGCGGGCGTGAAGTCGATCAGCACATCGGGCGTCACGCCGGTACGCGCGTACGCGGGGGGCTTGGTGGGGAAGGGCTGGGTCGGGGCATACCATTCACCCGGCACATCGCCCTTGGGCACGGGTCTTTCCACGATGGGCCAAACCGGCTTGCCCGTGATCCGGTCAAACACATACAGATAGCCCTGCTTCGACGGCAGCGCCACGGCCTTGATCGGCTTGCCGGCGACCGTGATATCCATCAACAGCGGCATCGCGGAGAGGTCATAGTCCCAGATCTCGTGATGGATGATCTGGTAGTACCATTTGATCTTGCCGGTCTTAAGATCAACCGCCACCAAGCTATTGCCATACAACCCATTGCCGGGGCGATGACCGCCGTAGAAGTCTGACGTCGGAGACTCAACCGGCAAATAGGCAAGGCCGGCTTGCGGATCGGCGGTGATCTCAGTCCAGACGCCGGTGTTGCCGGTGTATTCCGCCGAGCCGCTGAGCCAGGTTTCATAGCCGGGCTCGCCTTTCTGCGGGATGGTGTGGAATTCCCAGAGCTTCTTGCCGCTGCGCACATCGTAGGCACGGGCCGAACCTTTGTTGTTTCGATAGCTTGCCGGAGTGAAGCCCTCGCGGAAGGCCGTGCCGATCAGCACCATATCTCCGGTCACGGTCGGCGCTGATTGCCAACCGATCTCGCCGGTGATGAGGTCGGGCTCGATTTTCTGGTCATCGTCCGCCTTCATGTCAACGACGCCGTTATCGCCGAAGGAACTGATGCGCTGCCCGGTCTTGGCGTCCAGTGCAATGAGCCGAAAGCCCGGAGTCACGTAGAGGATGCGCGCCTCTTTGCCGTCGCTCCAATAACTGAGGCCGCGCCCGGACAATTGCCTAGGAGCTGCGGCGCCACGCGCGCCTTCGCGCTCTCCGTGCACCCAGAGCAGCTCGCCGGTTACTGCGTCCAGGGCAATCACCCCGCGGCGCGAACCGGCAGTGGTATAGACAACGCCGCCAACTTCCAGCGGCGTCCCCTCCAGCTTGAACTCGGGTCGATTGCCGATGTGATCGGTCTTGAACCGCCAGACGATCTCGAGCTTGCTGAAGTTGGATGCGTTGATCTGATCCAGCGGCTTGTACTTGCTGGCATCCCAATTACCCGCATAGGTCGGCCAGTCCACGTTGGGACCGCCCGTCGAGCCACCGGTTTGCGCCGCGGCCGCTGAGCTCAGCAACACCAGCACCCACAAGCCGCAGCCAAAGCGGAGATTGTTCACGTGACGCAGCATTTTTGCTTCCTTCTTTATAGCTTTTAAGCGGGATCGCCCATGGCGGATCGCCAGCCCCATCCGGCTCCCCCCGCCGATGGTACGCGCCGATGCATAATTTGCCAGTCTGTTCGCGAAATTTGACTTGGCGGAAATGAAACGGCCCCCGGAGCTTGCGCGCCGGGGGCCGTTCCTCTAATCGCTGCTCATTCAGTGCGAATAGCCATTCCAGTTTCCGCCCTGGTCGCTCAGCATCCAGCCTTGGATGCCGCCGAAGTTGGGCGTGCCCCAGCCGGTGGCGAGGTCGTAGCCCGGCGTTGCGGAATATCCCGTGATTGTTACCGGGCCCTGGGTCGTTTCTTCGGTGACCGAGTTGTTGCCGATGGTGACATCATGGGACAGGCGTTTCAGCAACCCGGAGCCGCCCAATTGATATAGCTGCGGATTGATGAATCCCAAGTTCCCGCCCTGCCCCTGAGCCAGGTCAGCAACGATACCCGACATTTGCGGCGAGCCGGCGCTGGTGCCGCCGAAGATATAGAAGAAACCAGGGCCATTCGGAATCGCCCATGCCGTGATCACACCGCCAACGACACCGGCGTTGTACGCGATGTCAGGCACGCCGCGGAAGCCGTGCAGCGTCTGGTTCACCGACTTTGGCACGTTGTCGCTCTGATAGTCGGGCTCGGACATGAGTATGCTCATTCCGCCGCCGCCTGCGCCGAATCCATCGTTCCACACCTCTTCGGCCTGGTACTTACCGGATGGCGGCGGTGCCGCATTCGTGGCGGTGCCAAACTGCAGGTTGGTGCCGCCCACGCTGGTCACAAGCGGCGAGGAAGCGGGAAACGAAACGTTCGGACCGATGGCCACGAACGCGGTGTCGACGCCGTTGTCGGCCGAGGACACGAACAGCGTGACATGCTGATGACGCGCCTGCTGGAAGGCGCTCTGCCAGGCATTCACGTCGTCCAAGCCTGACGGGTTTGAGAGGTCCCATTCGCTCTCGCCGAAGCTCATGGATACCACAGCGGGGTGGTAGGTATTGAGCGCGTAAATCAGCGCTGCGGTGAGATCCGAATCTTGGTCGCTCTTCGCGGCGACCAGGACGATTTTCGCATCCGGCGCCATGGCATGCGACCACTGTGTGTCGAGGGCGATCTCGCCGGTCCAAGAGACCATGTCGGCATTGCTGGGATCGAATGGCGGCGGATTCAGCGAGGTGTCCTGGATGAACACCGGATCCTTGAGTCCGTACACCGAATCGAACAGCTGCAGGTCCGACAACGCAGCAGGGCTGCCGAATGCATCGAGGATGACGATGGTCTGGCCCTTGCCGGTCAGATGAGCGGCCTGAAGCGCGTCCACGCCGTAGGCGGCGCGGATCGCCGCCGGTCCGTAGCAGTAGAGACCTTGGCTTAGATCAAACGGCACGGTCTCGCAGCCGAACTGCGCCTTCGCAGCGGGATTGATTTCCGCCTTCGGACCCGGAATTGCGAATGGCCTTTGCTGACCGGCGTTCGCCGCCGCACCCAGCAGCAGCGCAGCCGCGGCCGCAACAACACAAAATTGCTTCGAGAGTTTCATACATTCCCCACTGTTATTGATGATTCTTGACGCGTCCGTTTCAAGACGAGCGGCCCGCACGCACCTTGCAAGGCTGCTGCAGACATGTGCCCGACTGAGGGATTCCCTTTGATCCACCTTAGTCCAAAAATAATTCTCAAGTCAACAAAGAGTGCTTGAGAAAACCACCGAAATCTGCGCGACGCATTTTGCATAATGTGGTTGCGCGCGCGAGCAACACACCTGTCATACATTCGGTGTATCAGCGCTGCCTGAATGCAGGCATCGCAACCACCACGTGGAGTTCGGCGTCTTGGATGTAATCGTGCCGAGCGCTAGCCGCGCGCCGCCGCGATTTGCGCCTCATTGATTATCGGCACCTCGACCGAAGCCGATTGGTCATCGGTGGTCCTGGCCGTCATCCACGCCGTGAATTCCTGCGCAGGCAGGGGCTTGGACACGTAGTAACCTTGAATTCGCGGATCGCTGGCGTTCTGAAGCGCACCGCCCTCACTCGCCGCCGAGCTCGATTTCAAGATCGTTGATCACCCGCTTCACCCCCGGGGTTCTCCTGGCGATGCGCATTGCAACGCGAAGATCCCATTCGTCGTAAATGAACCCATGCAAGGTAACGACACCATCCTTGATGGTGACCGTGACATGTTCATCGGGAAAATAAGGGTTGGACCGCATGGCCGTCTCGACCTGCTCCTTTACTTCCGCATCGGACTCCGGGATTCGCTTGCCGGTCACCACGATCGAATTCAGCTTGCTGCCTGGCGATGGCAGGACGTCGGCCGCGAATATCGGAGTTGTGCAAGATGCCAGCCCGGCGAGAATCACCATGAGATTGCGTGAAACACACATTAGCGGGGCGCATCCATCGCGGCAGTCGCGAATAGATCGTGAGACGGCTCGTCAGAAGACCCTGCGCCAACATCGGCCGCTGATGCCAAGATGGGGAGGCGTACGACGAATCTGGAGCCCACGCCTTCCAGACTCTCCACGAATACCTCACCCTGATGCAGCGCCACGACCAGCGAAACCAGATGCAGTCCGACCCCGGTGCCAGCAATGCTGGTCGCGTTGCTGCCGCGAAAATAGCGCTCGAAAAGTCTCTCTCGATCTTTTGCGGGTATACCGATGCCGTGATCGCGCACCTGCACCACCAGCCAGCCCGGCTCCTGCCGGGCAGTCACGTCGGTCTGGCTTCCGGCCGGCGAATACTTGATGGCATTGGAGATCAAATTGCTGAACGCGTGAAACAGCAGTTTTTGATCACCGTGGATGGTCGCCGGCAAGGACGAGAAATCCTCGGTAATGACCGCGCCGCGGGTTGCGTCGCGATGCGCCTGGCAGGCATCACGCAGCAGCGCAGCGGGATCGAGGTCGTTTGGATGGAATACCGCTTGTCCGTCAAGAACGCGGGACGCCCCGAGCAGGCTGTCCATGATGTTGGTGATTCGTTGCACGGCGCTGCGGATGCGCGAGCCGCGTTCTGCGGCGTCCATCGGGTCGAGCCGGTCGCTCATTTTTATGAGGCGCTGTGCATGTCCATCGATGATGGTGAGCGGAGTTCGGAATTCATGAGAGGTCATCGAGACGAAATCTCGCTGCTGCGCCGTCAGCTGCCGCTCATTCTCAAGTCCCTGCTCCAAGGCGGCAGCCTGCTCGAGTAAGCGGCGCTGACTGGTGGCCAGAGCAACTGCATTGTCTCGAAATACGGATACGGCCCGCGCCATTTCACCGATTTCATCTTCGCGCTGGATGCTGGGAATCGCAATGTCGGTGTTCTGGCCGGCGAGCCTGCGCATACATGTCGCCAGCTGCAGCAAGGGCGCCAAAATGCCGCGGGTGATGTAAGCAATCACTCCAATCAACAGAAGCGCCGCCAACAACATGGCTGCAACGATCATGTTGCGGGCGTGCGAGTAAGTGGCGGCGGCCCGATCCGTATCCTGGCGCGCTTTCAGCACGGTTTGATCGGTGAGGCGACTCAATATGTCGCTGGACGAATCAAATGCTTGGCGCGAATCCGTGTTGTACACAGTAACGGCTCGAGCCGTCTGCCCGGCGCGTGCCAGCGCGATCACTTGAGCTGCAACCGCCTGATATGCCGCCCATTGCTTGGAGAATTGCGCATACAGCGAGGCTTCCGAGGGGTCTTGAGCAATTTCCTCATAGGCACGCTGACTGGCAGACACCGTGTCGTGCAGCGATGCAATTTCCTTCTCGCTGGCGGCAAATTCCAGCGGTGTCGAAGACAACAGCCGATTCGCCTCGGCGGCGCGGTAGTCGGACATGTAGTTGCTCAAATCGCCGAGAATGCGGGTGTCGCGCAGCCAATGATTACGGATAACCTCGGAGACGTGGTTCACATCACTGAGGCGGGCGAAGCCGACGGCCCCCAGCCCCAGAAGCAGCAAGAAGAGCAGCGCAAACACCGAATACAACCGCACACGAATGGAATGCGAATGCAGCCAGCGCCTCGCACGCCGCCACTGCTCGCCCAACACATGGCGTCGCACGGCAGGGGGTTCGATCCGGTCGTTCATCACTTGGTCCATCGGTTTCCCTGGGGGTCGATCAGGCGCCCGGCAGCGGCCTTGACTACCGCCTCGGTGCGCGTCGCCACGTTCAATTTCCGGCAGGCGTTTTCAATATGAAAATTGACTGTTCGCTTTGCAATGCTCAGGATGGTCGCAATCTCGGGTGAGGTTTTCCCGCGCGCCGACCAAGTCAGGCATTCCACTTCTCGATCGTTCAGAGCCACGTGCCGCGACAACACTTCATTGCGCGCACCCTTCCCCAAGCGGGCATCGATTATGGCGGCCAGAATCTCAAAATCGACCGGCTTGGTGACGTAATCATCGGCGCCCAGCCGCCGACCCTTCAATTCGCTGTCGCGATCCGTGCGGGCGGTGAGAAAAATGAAAGGCACGGCTTCGAACTGCGGCGCGAGCGCGATCAAGCGCTCCATCACCTCAAAGCCGGTCATACCGGGCATGTTGATGTCGCAGAGCACGAGATCAGGACCGGTTTTGAGTATTGCGCTCAACCCTGAATGGCCGTCGATTGCGATTTCCACGGTATAGCCGCGCTCCCGCAAATCCTCCGCTATCAACGCTGCGGTTTCCGCATCGTCCTCGATGCAGAGAAGCCGTTTATTCGGGGCAACCATCGGCAAAAACTCCGCTAAGGGAACAGATGCTCGAGTGATGTCGATTATCGCGCTTGCCATCCGCCGCGACATCACATTTCATGGGGATGCTGCAGCACTGCGGTAGCTGCTCGCGGTGGGCGCGGCCGCACGATTCCACCAGCCGCCCCCGAGGGCCTGAAACAGCGCCGCGGTATCGCCAAATCGAGTCGCCTGAGCCTGCGCCAAGCTCAACACCGCTTGCTGGTAGGCCATTTCGGCGGCGAGATCCGAGAGAGAGTCGGTAAAGCCATATTGCATGCGCTGGTGCGTCAGTTCGAGCGTCGCTTTGGCCGCGCGTTCCGTCGCGACGGCGGCGGCCAGCGCGTCGGCGTCGGCGACCAGCGCGTGCAGAGTATCCGCGACATTTTGATACCCCGCAAGAACCGCATTTTGATACTGAGCCGCGGCCTGCAACAGCGCCTGGTCGGCGGCACGTTTCGTATGCAGCAACGTGCCGCCGGCGAACACCGGCTGCGTTACATCGCCGATCAGGCTCCAAAACGGTCCGCCGGAGCGGAATAACCACGGAAATTCGCTAGCTGTTCCACCTGCCGAACCGGAGATGGTGAACTGCGGCAGCATCGCGGCGATGGCAACGCCGACCTGGGCGTTGGCTGAGCGCAGCTGTTCCTCGGCGGCGCGAATATCCGGGCGCTGCTCGATAATCCTCGACGGCAGGCTCAATGGAAGTTCAGCGGGCAGCGTGAGCGACGCGAGTTCGAAGGTTTCTTCCACGTCCTGGTTGGGCAGATTTCCCACGAGCGCACGAATCAAATCCCGAGTCTGTTCGAATTGTTTCTGCAGGGGCGGCAGCAATGCCATTGCCTGGGCCAGCTGCAGTTCTTGAGCCGCCACATCAATCCCCATCGCGTAGCCCAGTTTGAATTTGTCGCGCAGCAGTCCCAAGGATTTCTCGTTGTCGGCAATGATTTCCTTGACTGCGGTGATTTGCGCTCGCGTCGATGCCTCTTGAATGGCCGCGGCGATGACGTTGGATGCGAGAGTGAGATATGTCGCCTCGAGCTCGAAGCGTTGCATCTGGGCCTGGGCGTCCAACGATTCCACTTTACGGCGGTTGCCGCCGAAAACGTCCGGCGTGAAGCCCACGGTCAACTGCGCGGTTTGGAAATTAAATATCACGGGTTGGGCTGGCCCGTTGGGGCTGATGTTCTGCCCGTTGCCCTGCACGCCCGGCGCCGATGAGGTCGCCGTGTTGCCAGGTAATCGTTGACGCTGAAAATTGTAGTCCGCGTTGATCGTCGGATAGAAATATCCTTGTTGCGCATAGACCATCTCTTGCGCCTGCCGCAGCGCCGCTTGCGCGGCTTTGACGGTCGGGTTGGCGATGAAGGCTTTCTGCACCAGCGAGTTGATCGCTGGCGAGCCAAAGGCTTGCCACCATGCATAGGGCAAGTCCTGCCCGATTACCAGCCGCTGGGCATCGCCCCCGCGTATGTTGGCCGCGGCAGTGGCATCCGGCAGCGGTGTGGTCGTGTAGCCCGCTCCATTCGGCGCTTGCGGATTCTGGAAATTGGGTCCCACCGCGCAGCCGGCCACGACGGCCACGACGGCCACGACGGCTACGACGGCCATGCAAACCGCATAAATTGCTGGCGAGCGGAAAGCGTTCGGCATAGTCATTGATTCGCGCGGCGATCGGATGGACGAGCGCATTGTCAGCTGGGTCAGCATCGCGACGTAACTGTGAATCTTCACTGTGAACAATCACAGTGAAGATTCACAGTAGCCTCGGATAAGCCGCCTCGACATCATGCGTAGCTGATCATGAGCGGGGATCGCATGCGCCTTCCGAACTTCAATTCGCGATTCAAGGGCCGACGCGCGCTGTTCGCTATGAGCGCGCTGATTTTCTTCGCAATCCTCGCGGCAGCGCTCTACTCGGGATCGCACGCCAAGACAGCTGCCCAGGCTCCGCCTGCCACTACAGCAGCGCCGGGCCCCGATATGGTAAAGCTCTCGGACTCGCAGCTCAGTTCGATCAAAGTGGCGGCGGTTGCGGATCGTGAATTTCTCGTCGAGAAGGACGCGATTGGCAATATCGATTTCAACGAGGACAGGAGTGTCCAGGTATTTGCGCCCTTTCAGGGCCGGATCATTCAGGCCTTTGCGGATCTTGGTGATGAAGTAAAGAAAGACCAGGTCCTATTCACCATCGAAAGTCCCGATTTCATCGCCGCAGAATCCAATCTCATCTCAACGGCGGCGGCGCTCGATCAGACCAGCAGCGCGCTGACGCGCGCCCGGGCACTTTATGCGTCAAAAGGCATTGACCAGAACGACTACGAGACCGCGGTCGCCAGTCAGCAGAGCGCCGAGGGTGCATTGCGCGCTGCCCGCCATGCGGTCGCCATTTTTGGCGTGACTGAGACCGGGATCGATCAGATCGTGGCGTCGCGCAGGGTCGAAACAGCGCTCATCGTCAGGAGCCCGCTCACCGGCCGCATCACCGCCCGCAATGCGGCACCCGGCCTACTTGCACAACCCGGGAATGCGCCGGCCCCCTATGCGGTCGCAGACCTTTCAACAATGTGGATGCTGGCGAACGTGCCCGAAGCTGATAGCCCGCAATTCAAGCTTGGACAACCGCTGAGGGTCGCGGTGATGGCGTTTCCCGATCGTTCATTCAACGGCAAGATCACCGCGATAGGTGCGGCGGTGGATCCCAATTCGCGCCGCATCACAGTGCGCTCGGAGATCAAGGACCCGAACCATGAACTCAAGCCGCAAATGTTCGCCACGTTCGTCATTCGCACCGGTGCGCCGGTGCGCGCTCCCGCCGTGCCGCTGAACGGAGTCGTGCGCGAGGGCGACGGCACCATGTCGGTGTGGGTGGTCGACAACGATCCGCATCGCTTTACGCGCCGCAGCGTCAGAATTGGTCACCAGCAAGCCGGCTACGACGAGATTCTCGAGGGATTGAAGTCCGGAGAAACCATCGCGGTCAGCGGGGCGATATTTCTCAGCAACATTCTCTACGGCGGAGCGTCCTGAACGCACTCCCGAGTCCGCCGCGTTCGAAGCAAGTCCACGTTGAAAGAGAAAGCTGATGATCAGAGCCGTTGTTGAATTTGCGCTCAGCCGCCGCGCAATAATCTTGTTGGGCTTGTTCGTTTTCATCGCGGCCGGGCTGATCGCGTACTCGAAGCTCAATATCGAGGCCTATCCGAATCCCGCGCCGGTCATTCTTGAAATCACCGCGCAAGCCGCGGGGCTGTCCGCCGAGGAAATGGAAAAATACTATACGACTCCGATGGAGATCGGCCTGTATTCCACGCCTGGCATCGACAACATTCGCTCCACGTCGTTCTACGGTCTGTCGTTCGTCCGAGTCACTTTCAAATACGGGGTGGATTACTATTTTGCCTACACGCAGGCAGCGCTCAGTCTGCAGCAAAATGTGCAGCTTCCCGGGAACCAGGTGGCGCAGATCCAGCAGTCGAGTCTGGTCGGCGAGGTGTATCGCTACCAAGTGGTCGGTGCGCCGCATTTCGGGCTCACCAATCTGCGCACCGTGCAGGATTGGATTGCGCTGCGGCGCTTGTCGACCATTCCGGGCGTGGTCGCAATCAATAGCTGGGGCGGCACGACCAAGGAGTTCGAGGTTGCGGCGGATCTGAACAAGCTGCAGGCTTACAGCATCACGGTTCCGCAGCTGCTCGCGGCGCTCAGCAACTCGAACAGCAACATCGGCGGCCGCGAGATCACCGTCGGTCAGCAATCCGTGAACATCCGCGGTGTCGGTTTGATCAACGATGGTGGCAACGATGATCTCACGCAGGGTTATCGCGTCGATGACATTCAGAATGTGGTCCTCGGCCAGTTCAACGGCGTGCCCGTACTCGTGAAGGACATTGCCAGAGTCGATGTCGGTTTCGTGCCGAGACTCGGCATCGCCGGCCGTGATCATGAGGACGACGTCGCGGCCTCGATCGTGGTGATGGGCCGCACCCAGCACACGAATGATGTCGTGCCCCGCATCAAAGCCGCAGTCGCAGCAATGAACAGCGATGGCAGCCTGCCGCCTGGAGTGAAGCTGGTTCCCTATTACGATCGCACCACGCTGGTCAAGGTTACAACCCACACCGTTCTCCACAATCTCATTTTTGGCTGTCTGCTGGTGTTTTTGATCCAATGGATTTTTCTCGGTGACCTGCGCAGCGCGATCATCGTTGGCGCCAATATTCCGTTCGCATTGTTCTTCGCCATAATCATGCTGGTGTTGCAGGGCCAGGAGGCGAACCTGCTGTCGATAGGCGCGGTCGACTTCGGCATCATCATCGATTCGGCGGTCATTCTGGTGGAGAACATATTTCGCAATCTGCAATCCATGCCGACTTTGCAAGCGCAAATGGTCGAGGCGCTCCGCCAGGGAACCTACGGGAATGACCCTACGTCCGGAAGCGCTTCGCATTGGAGCGTACGATTGCGGATGATCTACGTCTCGGCTCTGCAAGTCGACAGAGCAATCCTGTTCTCCACCGCAATCACCATCGCCGCATTCGGTCCGCTGTTCACCATGCAGGGGGTCGAAGGGCAGATTTTCGGACCGATGGCTCGAACCTATGGTTATGCTCTGGCCGGGGCGCTGATCGCAACCTTTACCGTGTCGCCGGTACTGTCTTCGTTTCTCCTGCCAGAAAGGCTGAGAGAAACTGAGACCGTCATCGTGCGTGGATTGCACAGGATTTATCGACCGCTTCTTGACTTCGCGCTGCACCGAAGAAAGCTCGTGGTGGGACTGGGCGTCGGATTTCTGGCGCTGGTGGCAATTCTGGTGCCTTTTCTGGGCAGTGAATTCCTACCTGCTTTGGAAGAGGGAAATTACTGGATCCGCGCGGCGATGCCCCAGACCATGTCGTTGGAAGCAGGCACCGAGGCGACGCGCAAGATGCGCGAAATTCTGCTCAAGCATCCCGAGATCATTACCGTGGTGTCGCAGCACGGCCGCCCGGACAACGGCAGCGACGCATCGCCGTTCTCCAATGTCGAGCTATTCGCCCCGCTCAAATCCTATGACGAGTGGCCCGCCGGCATGACCAAGGACAAACTCACGGCGCAGCTGCAATCTGAGTTCGACGCGGCGCTGCCGGGGGTGGTGTTCAACTTCTCGCAATACATTCAAGACAATGTCGAAGAGGCGCTCTCCGGCGTGAAAGGTGCGAACTCGGTCAAGGTCATCGGCCCGAATTTGGACGTTCTGGAAAAATACGCCGGCCAAATCCTGCAGGAAATGCAGCAGGTCAAAGGCATGGAAGACTTGGGCATCTTCCACATCGTTGGTCAGCCGAATCTCAACATCAAGGTCGACCGCGCCAAGGCAGCTCGATACGGGCTCAATACCGGCGATGTGAACACCGTGGTTCAGGTTACAATGGCCGGCGCAGTAGCCACTACCGTGCTGGAGAGCGATCGGCAATTCAATCTGACGGTGCGCCTGCAGCAGCAATACCGCGACAGCATCGAGAAGATCGGCAATGTACCGGTCGCCTACCAAACCCCCGGCGGCACGACGTCCTATATTCCGCTGCGCGAGCTCGCCACCATCAGCTTGGATTCCGGCGCATCCTACATCTACCACGAGACCACGCAGCGCTACATTCCGATCAAGTTCAGCGTGCGGGGCCGCGATCTCGGCAGCACGGTGGCCGAGGCGCAGACGCGCATCGCCAAGAGCATCCATCTGCCGAGCGGCTATCGCATCATGTGGGCGGGCGAGTTTCAGGATCTACAGACCGCCAAATTGCGGCTGGCTGCGTTCGTGCCGATGAGCCTCGCGCTGATCATGATTCTGCTCTACAGTCTGTTCAGTTCGGTCCGCGACAGTCTGCTGGCATTGGCGGGAATACCCTTTGCAATTGCAGGTGGCGTCCTCGCACTTTTCGTGACGGGGTTGCCTTTCAGCATCTCGGCAGCCATCGGATTCATATCCCTGTTGGGAGTGTCGGTGATGAACGGCATTCTGGTGCTCACCTATTTCAACGAGCTCAAGACCCAGGGCATGAGTCCGTTCGATGCCATGGAGCGGGCCGCTGAAAAGCGCATGCGGCCGATGCTGATGACGGCACTGTCCGCCTGCATTGGCCTGGTACCCGCCGCATTCTCGACGGGTATCGGCAGCCAGGTGCAGCGCCCCTTGGCAACCGTCGTGGTCGGCGGAATGCTCATTGGGCCCATCATGCTGCTCATTGTGGTCCCGGCGCTGCAACTCGTGTTCCTGCGCAAGTCGGCCCAGGTCAATGGGGAAATCCCGCCTGAACCGGTGGCGGGTTGATGCGCATACCCGCTCTCTTTGCACTCATCGCCTTGGGGACATTCAGTCCTGCCGCGCGGTGGGCCGCGGCGAGCAGCACTGCGCATGGTGCCAACAGCGGTCCCGCCGCGACTGTGCATCAAAGCTCGGCTGCCAATGTACCGCGCGGCGTCGCGGCGAAGGATCTCAGTTCGGCGCGGTCCCCTTCGATACGTGCGAGCCGGACCGTATCAAACCGTGGGCATTTCACGCCTCGCGCATCAAATACCGGCGCCGCGTTGGGAGCATCGGGAAACGCCGTAGGCGGTCACGCCCGCGCAGCTCACAGCATCGCCGCTCAGGCCTTCGCCGCGCCCGTACTCGGTGGGCGCGCACCGTACGACGCCAAAAAAGGTGCCGTCATCGGCGGCCCCGCCATCTCGCACAAGCGCTGAGGTGCAGCGGCGGGATCGATTCAACCCGGCGGACGTGTGCGCACTTGCCGGATCGAGCCCAAGGCGCTCAACATGGCGGAACAATGGATCAATCAACGATGCAGGACCACATCATGGCAGACGCAAATAAAATCCCCGGCGCGCGAACGCCGCCGCTGGTGATATCGCGCGTGTTTCCAGCGCCACCGGAGACGGTGTTTCGAGCGTGGAGTTCCGCGGAACATCTCCGGCATTGGTTCTGTCCGGCGGCATACACCGTGGCTGATGCCCGGGTCGACTTTCGCGTCGGCGGTGCCTTTGACATCTGCATGCGCTCTCCGCAAGGCCAGGACCACTGGACGCGCGGTCGCTACACGGAAATCGTGCCGCATAGGCGGCTGATCATTGACATGAACGCGGTCGCGGAACGGGACCGGGTGCTGTTTCGCGCCTACACCATCGTGCGCTTCACGGCGGAACGGGGTGGAACGCGGCTCGAGGTCACGCAGAGTTACACGTTGCTCGACCCTGCGGCGGCGGCCATGATTCAGGGCGCGCCGATCGGTTGGGGCCAGACTCTCGATCGACTCGCCGTCGAGGTGGCGCGCATTCAGAATGCGGCGGGTTTGGAATCATGAAGCACAAAAAGACGGGCGCGTACTTGACGCCCGCGCAATGCCCGCAGGCCGGTCGGGAACGCATGATCTTGCCGCAACCGATCGCGCTGATAGGCATGAATAAAGACAATACCGAGCGGGCGATGCTGCAGCACATGCGCCGCACCGGTGCGGTTTTCATGATGGGACAGAATCCGGAACTGCCGCTGATGCCCGAGCGGCCGACGCTGCTGGATTTTTTTCACTACCGCTTTTCGGACGTTGCATTCATGCACCTGCTGCAATGCGCGAAGCTCGCACTGGAGGCGGGCCAAGAGGAAAAAGTCGTGCTCGCCTGCCTGTTGCACGATGTTGCCAACGGCGCGCTGCTGCGTACCGATCATGGCTATTGGGGCGCGCAAATGATCGCCCCCTATGTCAGCGAGGAGATCGCCTGGGCTGTGAAGTACCATCAGGCGCTGCGTTACTTCGCAGATGAAGCGGTTGGCTTCAAATATCCGGATGCGTACACGGCGTTTTTCGGACCGG
>Ga0210394_10005700_pt1 | contig 13862 bp, 13 predicted proteins | sample IncBWC12MmetaG_FD_160121 | JGI IMG/M metagenome (GOLD analysis project Ga0210394, IMG submission 160121) | Forest soil microbial communities from Barre Woods Harvard Forest LTER site, Petersham, Massachusetts, United States - Inc-BW-C-12-M | ecosystem: Environmental > Terrestrial > Soil >...
GGCCTCGCTCATTCTCGCTTGCTTCGCCTGTTGGCGTGGGGCGGGTGCCAGTTGGACGGATTGCCCTACCTGTACACCGTCATGGAGTACGCCGACCAGACTCTAGCGCAGCTGTTGCTACATCGCGCCCTGACCGAAGACGAAGCGCGAGAAATGCTGCTGCCGACCTTGGACGCACTGGCGTTCCTGCACGGCCGAAACCTGGTGCAAGGCCAGTTGAAGCCGGCAAACATCCTGGTGGTTGGAGATCAGTTGAAGCTGGCAAGCGACACGATCCGTCGCGTCAGTGAAGGCACGATGAGCACCAACACGCCCACGGTGTACGATGCCCCGGAAGCCCGGCACGGAAGCAGTTCCACCGCCGGTGACATCTGGGCGCTCGGCGTCAGCCTGTTCGAGGCGCTTACGCGCCGTCCGCCTTCGGGCTTGGGCGAGCCCAGGGAAGCCATCGTGCTGCCGGCCGAATTCTCCCCAGCATTCCGCGACATTGTGGCCCGTTGTCTGAGCCCCAATCCGCAGGATCGTCCCAGCGTCGCGGAGCTCGTGGACTGGACCTGTGGCCGATCGAGGGCGTCTGTACCGGCCGCGACCATTCAGCCGGCGGCGGTCGTGCCGCCTGAGCCGAGGACACCCGAGCCACCGCCGCCGCGGACTGCATCCCCGCAGGTCACTCCCGAAGCGGCGCGGCCCGCGCCGTGTGTGGCACAGTCCCCAAAGCCGCGAGCCTTGCGTACCGTGATGATCGGAGCGGTCGTGATTCTCGCGTTGGGTTGGACCGGAGTGCGCGTGTTCAGAACCCATCGCACCCCGGCTCCGCCGCCTGTTCAGGCTGCCGGAGGATCACTGTCACAGACTCCGCGCGCCGCCGCGCCCGCGGTAGCGGAGGCGCGGGCGCCTGTCTCTGCGGTGTCCGCAACAAAGCCGGGTCAGAGCGACGTGACCGCGTCGCCATTGGTGCTCCAAGAGGTGATCCCTGACGTTGCGCGGAGCGCCCGTCGAACGATCCGCGGAGACATCAAAGTGTGGGTGCGAGTCATCGTCGACCAGGATGGTTCGGTGTACGCCGCGGTCGCGGATCGAACTGGCTCGAGCAGTTATTTCCAGCGACTCGCCATCGAAGCGGCTAAGAAATGGACGTTTTCACCGGTGGACACTCCGTCCCGGCGCCTGATGCAGATCCGGTTCGACTTCAGTCGCGACGGGACGACGGGGCGTGCCGTCACACTCCACTAACGCGGTGGCAGCTGTCGCCGTGGTCTGCCTGTCAGCCGAGGGATACTAAATCACCCAGCCAACATTCCGCTCTAGCGGGAGCAGACATTTGCCAATGAGCCGCCTGCCGTCTTTGAGCAGGGTACAGGGTCACGTACCAGGCGAAGCGTCGTCTCTCATCGGCAGCGCAGCCGCTCGGGTTCTGAAGAGTACACCTGCGTAGAACAGTACGTAGTAGCCGACCAGCACTGCGAAGATACCGAGGGTCAACGGATTTCTTTGATACGCCACTGCGAGATCCTGATTCGTACCGATCACCACGTTTGCGCCGTAGAAGAGGCAGAAGAATCTGTAGAGTAGGCGGCCAAGAAACAACGCGGTCACCGCGAGGCCTATGTAGGTGTGTGGCGCGTAGAAACGACCCTCCGGCGTCACTTCGAACTTCGTGTGCCGCAGCCCGACGTACGCGAGCGCCGCACCGCAGGCGAGACCGGCAGTCAGAGCCGCGAGCGCTTCAGTGTTTCGTGCGACACTCGACGCGATCACGAGCCCTCCGACGAGGGTGAGCATGCCGATACGAAGCCAAATCCGTCCGGCGTGGACAGACTGGCGACCGACGGTCCGCCGCACGCGCCTCAAGATTCCCCAGACCACCAGGGCGGCGAACAGGATCGGGGCGATGAGTTTAGGATCCATGGTCATTCGTCGTTCGCGGGAGCACCGATCATGGCCGGACTCGCTCCGATGAGCGCAGCGGTCTACTCGCCCGCGTATCCCGCCTCGAGCTGATGTCGGACGGCAAGGATGAGGACGATGTCTTCGGCGGGAAGCCAACGGTATTTCGCCATACATCCGTAACGGCCGCGCGAGAGGATGAGTTCCCGCCGACCTTCTTCCGCAGGCCGCCCGAGTAGAGGATGATCGGCTAGGAGCTCAAAAGCCTTTCGCACGCTCAGGATCTGTTCGCGCGCTTTTTGGGGGTTCTCGGCAGCGATGAAGTCAAAGAGCCGTTCGAGGTCGGCGAGCGCTTTTTGCGTTATTTCGACCGTCGCCATGCACGAGTCTTGGGACGGCGCGCCTTGGCGCCGGACGCCCGCGCAGTCAGATAGTCAAAGGTGGCTGCGAGCTCAAAGGATCTTCCGTTCGAGAATGCCTCCTCCTCTGAACGTGCCGCCTCGTCGGCGAATCGCGCCTTCAGCTCCGAACGCTCCGCTTCACGAGCCAGCGCTTCAACCATGAAGGCATGGGGCGTTTTATTCGCGGCATTCGCCAGGCGCTTGATGCGGCGTTTGAGGTCTTCGGGAAGTTTCAGGCTTGTGGCGGCCATCAGCGGATTCTTTCCTCGCTATTTAGGTAGTCATAAGGTAATACCACACCGTCGGGGCGTCAAGGATGAGGGAATCGGTCTCAGAGATGTCCGAGACCCCGCTGTCGGACGGCTCATGACGGAGCTGCCGTTCGCGAGTGTCAGCTTTGAGGAAGTCAAATCAGGACTTCTGCTTCGCTAGCGCGCGTGCTTCCTTGAGTTGTTTCCAGTTCGGCGCGTACTGAAGAGCCTCGTCGTACTTGGCCAGCGCGTCCTTCGTTTTGCCCTGAGTGGCGAGCACGTCGCCCCAGGCTTTGAGAGGGTCGGCCCAGTGCGGGCCTCGCTCATGGGCGGCCGCTAGCTTCTCAATCGCGGCCTCGTACCGCTGGTGCCCGAGGAGTGCCTTGCCCCAGCTGAAGTATACGTGCGGCAACGACGGCGCGAGTGCGACACCGGCAGCATAGGTCTGCTCGGCCTGCGTCCACTCGCCACGATGATCGTATACGTCGGCGCGGAATCGGTAACAATCAACGTTGCTCAGCGTCTGTGTAACGGCGATAGCCTCATCCGCATCGACGGGCCGCCCCGCCATCTCGTAGACAATCGGCAGCCAGCACCGTTGGCGAGGGTACCGATTTCGGTATGGAAGATCTTTCGGTGACGCGCGAGCAAGCCGGTGGTCCCAGTCGTCCCAGTACTGTGCCGCCTCGGAGTAACGTCCCATTTCGAACGCGGCAATGCCGCGCGCTGACGCCGCTTCAATCACGGGCGATGCGCCCAGGAATGACGCCTGGTCGCCTGCGGCATCCGGGTTGGTTTCCAGAATCAGGTCGGCCGCGGCCGGGTCGTGCTGCAGCCCATAGTAAGTCGCGAGTACGGCACCGGCCGGCCACCCACTCGTTCCGTAACCACCTGACGCATCGTAGTCACTCCGTGACTCATGGATCGCCGCAGGGAGATCGAAACGAAGTTCATCAACATTCACAAAATTGCCGTCGAACTTTGGCAACCCAAACCATCCGCCGCGGCGCGCGATCCTCTCGAATCCGCGGCCGATCCCCAGCGCTTCCTCCTCGCGCCCTGCCCACGCATAGAAGGTCACGAGGTTATAGTAGGGGTACCAGAACTTGGGATTGAGATCGATCGCGGCGCGGTATTTTGGCAGCGCCTCCGGCAGCCGGTCGAGCGTCGCGAGCACATTGCCCCACACATTGAGCAGCATTGCCTGAGCTTCAGGGGGCATGGATGCAAAGCGGCTCCGAATGAGTGCGATGGCCTCCGCTGGTCGACGAGCGCGATGCAAGTAGTAGGCCATCTGCACCGGATCTGTATGGCCATAGGCGTACTCCGCCGCTTGCGTCACCAACGCCGTCAACTCCTCTTGTTTTCCTGAAAACGCTTTGGCCGGAAGATTCGTGCCACGTACTGTTAGCACTAATCCATCGGCGGATTCGGTCAGCTCGCCGCGGAGCTGGGTGCGGTGACCGAGTGCTTCGTGAAGCAAACGGCGCAGCTCACCGAAGGAGACGTGGACTTCGGGCAACTCGATCTGGACCTGTTCCGCCAGCGAGTCGATTACCGCGCGCTTTCCAATGTCGGACCGTGCCGACTCGCGCAGGCGAATGAGCTCATCGAGGAATTGCCCAGCGACCGTGGTACCGGACGCGCCCGCGCTCTCGAGCTTCGGGGCAACTGTGAATGCATTGACCACAATCGACCGGTCGCCAAACGCGCCGTAGAGCGTCCAGGCGATTCCAAGCAGGAGCGCGAGGCCCAAGGCGGCGAGCCCGATGTCGAGCACGACGCGCATCCCGTCGTGGATGTGCCGCATGCGCAGGTGGCGGTTCTGCGCCTCGATGTGCTCCTTTTCAAGTCCTGCACGTGCAATTCGGTGGTCAAGCAGCGCCGACTGCTTGTCAGCGACGACGTGCTGTCTAGCGGCTAGCTCTTGCTGCTCGTGCAGGAATCCCCTGAGCGCCTCAGTGACCTCTGGACCTGCAGCGGGTGTGTTGAGAGCCAGGCTGGCAATACCTGCCGAGTCGACTGCTGCGGCAGGTGCGCCGATTCCCTGCTCGAGATCGACTGTAGAGGCAGCAGCTTCCAATGCCTCGGTCGAGGATTTGTCTTGCGTCATTTCGAGTCGTCAGCCTTGGATCCAATATTGCGGCAACGCCCGGCACCGTAGAGCTTGAGGCAATATATTCCTTATCTCGGCGCCCCCTCGTATCTGATCGATCCTTAGCGGAGGATTATGAACGGCCGCTATCGGGCAGGCATCCTTATCTCGCGTGCGGCTGGTCTTGGCCGGGTCCTGCCGTCTATGAGCAGTGGACCTCGAGCAATCTCCGCTGCGTGAGACGCGGGGCGCTGCAAAGTTCCGGTTCGGGCGTCGCGAGGAGCCGCCTGGACTTGATTCAGGCGAGCCGACTCAGCTTTGCAACTGCAAAGCGGTGACTACTGCTGCAAGTCGTTTGTCCAGCGTCCAGAACGGAAGCCTTCCCAACCTCGCGGAAGCGAGCAAGTGAACATCCACCCAGCCCAACCCTCGCCCCATCAGATGATGGGTCTCCAGCAACGCAAGCGCCTCGTCATGACTGGCTACCGGCGCGTGCGGTAGTGCGGTGAGAGCACTAAGCACCTTGTTTCGTTGCGCGAGGTTCCCGCAGGCCAGCTCTCCGACAACAAAGGCATGCGTCCACACCTGCGCTTGTTCCAGCAGCCCCACTAACGTCGCGTTGCTTCGGCGCAGATGATCGACCCAAACCGACGTGTCGACCAACATCTGGCTAGCGGGAAATGCGGGTCCGCCGGCGAGCAATCGGTTTGAGACCCCGTTCGGTGCCGCCGAGCGCCGCCAATCTGCGCGCATTCTCGCGCGAGATCAGCGCTTGCAGCCCCGCGTGCAGCACGGCGGTTTTTTCCCGCAGACCGCTTAACTCCTGAGCCTTAGCCAGGAGCTCGTCGTCGATGATTAGCGTTGTCCTCATATGCATTAATATGGCTTACTAATGCATATGAGTCAACCCCACCTCAGAACCCCAATGAGAATGCTTGCGCAGTAAGTGTCCCAAATTCGAGACTGGCCAGTTCAGGAAATTATCCGCAGCTCTTGTTCTATAATGGTGGGCGGTACTGGGATCGAACCAGTGGCCCCTGCCGTGTGAAACGGAGGTAGGGCGCCTACGAATCAACGATATGCGAGTGCAGCTCCCAATTGCAACAAGGACTTGGTATCACGTGATGTCACTTGATATCACGCGATGTCACGAGCTGACTGTCCCAAAATCGTCCCAGCACCCGCTATTACCTTCTCCTCCCATTGCAGCTCTTACCCGAGGACTCCGGGGACGTCCACATTGCAGGGACTTCAGGGGCGGCCAGCACCGGAGCCCCGCCCGCGCCGCGTCAACGGGCCCACCCAGTTGCTCCGAATCCAAACGGGAACGGGCCCTGGGTCGAATGTGGCCTGTCCACGGCGGCGGCGCCATGCCTCGAGGTCGGCGCAAACCTCGGACACGTAATCCACGAAAGCACTAACGCGGGCCGACCGACGAGAGCCGCGCGGGTAGAGCACGTGGATCGGCGGTGCTTCGAGCGCCTCCCAGTCACCCAGCACGGGTTCGAGCAACCCTTGATCAATGAACGGTGCCGTCTTGAGGTCAATCAACCTCACGATGCCCGCACCACGAACCGCGGCCTCGATCATCCAGTCCATGTCATCGCTCACCATGCGCGTCTGCAGGCCGACATCGCGCGCTTCTTCACGGCGCCGGTACTTCCAGACATCGAGCACGGCGCCCCATACCGAACGCAGTGCCAGACAGTCGTGTTTGCGCAGCTCCTCGGGGTCACGCGGTACGCCGTGCGCGCGCCAGTAAGCAGGTGCGGCGCAGGTCACGTACTGCATCTGCCCGCATCGCCTGGCCACGAGGTCGGTGTCCGCGATCCACCCGACGAAGACGAGCACATCGACGAGTGCCGCCAGCGGATCCTTGGGATTGCGCACGAAGCGCAGGTCCAGCGTGATCTCCGGGTGGCGCACGAGGAAGGGTGCCACGAAGTGGCCGAACGTCTTTTGCACGCCGACCACGAGCTTCCCTGAGGTACGCGCACGACTCGTCGACAGCCGTGCCTCCGCCGCCTGCAGCTCATTCAGCACCGTCGCGCAAGTCGGGAGGAACTGCTCTCCGTCCGGGGTCAGGCTTAAGTGCCGCGAGCCGCGCCGCAGGAGCTTGGTCCCGAGCGCGCGCTCGAGGGAGGCGATGAGATGCGTCACCGCCGGGGGGCTCACTTCGAGCTCACGCGCCGCCGCGGCGAAGCCGCCCGCCTCCACCACCCGCACGAAATACTGTAGTGCACGGAGCTTGTCCACCGTGCCTCCATCGTTAAAAGACGTTTAATCATGACTTAGGTGGCGCCCTCTTTTCCACCCGGCCAGAGCCCATTACCGTAGGCGCCAGTCTCGCCAATTCTGCAACCGGATATTCTGGGCGAGAGTGGGGGTGGTACCGGTGGGTAAGTCTTCCGTAGGCCAGTATTTCGCCGAGATCAATACTCTCGCGGACCTTCAGTTCATGGGGGAGGAGAAGCCCTACATCGATCGGCCGGCATCGGCGGCGCCGGCACCCAAGGAACTGCTGCTCTATCTCGGCTGCAATGTGCTCAGAACCGCGCACCTGGTCAGGACAGTGATCGACGTCCTCCGGGCGATGGGCTTCGATTTCAATACGGCCGGGGGACCTGCCCACTGTTGCGGGATTGTTCATTTGCGTCAGGGCCAACCAGAAATCGCGGGTCGCGTTGCGGCGAACAGCATGCAGCATTTCGGTCGCTACGGTGCAAGGCACGTCCTCATGTGGTGTCCGTCGTGCAACGACCACTACGACGACGTAGTCACAGAAAAGCAGGGAGTCGAGTTCACCTACGAGCCCGTCACGGCTTTCATCGCGCGGCACATCGACCGCCTACCCTTCGTCCGGGCGGTCAACAAACGGGTCGCTGTTCACTATCACCGCGGATCCGAACGGTCCATCCAGGATTGGACGAACGTGCGCACGATCCTGAGCGCCATTCCGGGTCTCGAGCTCCTTGAGCTGCGCGATCAGGCGACACCGGGTCGCAGCTGCACTACGAACTGGATCCGGCAGATCGGGCGAGCGCATTGGGAGACGATGATGGCCGGCGTCCTTGAAGCGACGCGAGAATCACGGGCTGACGTTCTGGCCACGGTCCACTCTTCCTGCCATCGGGAGATCTGCGGACAGGAAGCGAACCACCCCTTCACGATCGTCCATTACATCAGCCTGCTCGGGGAAGCCATGGGCATCGAGTATCCCGACACCTTCAAGCGCCACAAGATCCAGGCTGACCGCGAAGCGACGGTAAAGCACGTTGCGCCGTACGTCGAAGCGACGAGCTGGGATCCCGCGCGCGTGCGCGAAGTGCTCGTTAGCGCCTTCGCGCCGCCCGAGAAGCGCAAGATCCCATGAGCGCCCCGGCTCTCGCCGCGGCGGACGGTGTGCCTCTCCATGCTCGACCCGGCGATGCCACGGAGGTCTCGCGCACCTCCCGTTTGCGGTCGATCTGCGGAGGCTCTCTTGGAAATCTGATCGAGTATTACGACTGGTTCACTTACGCCTCGTTCGCACTCTATTTTGCGCCCGCGTTCTTCCCGGGCGCGGAGCGGACGACGCAGTTGTTGAACACCAGCGGCATATTTGCGCTGGGGTTCTTGATGCGGCCCGTCGGTGCCTGGCTGCTGGGACGCGCAGCCGATCGCTACGGGCGCAAGCCCACTCTGATCGCCTCGGTGAGTCTGATGTGTCTCGGGTCAACGATGATCGCGGTCACACCCGGATATTCCCGAATCGGACTCTGGGCCCCGGCGTTGCTGGTGGCCGCACGGATGCTCCAGGGCCTGAGCGTTGGCGGTGAGTACGGCACAAGCGCTACGTATCTCGCAGAGATCGCTCCGGGCGATCGCCGCGGCTTCTGGGCGAGCTTCCACCTCGTCACCACGATCCTGGGTCAGCTCCTCGCGCTGAGCGTGCTGCTCGTGCTCCGGTTCGTGCTGTTCGACGAGGCGCAAATCGAAAGCTGGGCGTGGCGGTTACCCTTCGCGTTGGGAGCAGCGCTTGCCATCGCGGTCTTCTACATCCGCCGCGGGATCGCGGAGGCGCCGGAATTTCTGTCCAAGCGCGGCGCATCGGGCGCGCGGTCGGGAGTGCCGGAACTGCTTAAGCACCGGCGCATCGTGCTCTTGGCATTCGGCATGTCCGTCGGCAGCAACGTTGCGTATTACTCCCTTACCACGTACATGCAGAAATACCTCGTCGCCTCGGTCGGGTTCTCGATCGGTCAGGCCTCAGCGATCTGCACGGCGGGACTCCTAATTTTCGCGGTCGCGCAACCTGCCGCCGGCTGGGTGTCGGACATGATTGGCCGCAAGCCGGTACTCCTTTGCTTTGGCGTCGGAGGAACTCTCTTGACGGTCCCCCTGATGACGTTGATCGGGAGGACCCATGACCCCCTGGCTGCCTTTGGGTTGAGCGGAGCGCTGCTCCTCATGCTGGCGGGCGGGACATCCATCAGTGCGACTGTGAAAGCAGAGATGTTTCCCGCAGTCGTGCGCACGCTCGGGGTGGGGCTGCCGTTCGCGATCACTCAGTCGATATTCGCCGGAACAGCAGAGTACATTGCGCTGTCCTTCAAGACTCTCGGCCACGAGAGCGGATTCTTCTGGTATGTCAGCGGCTGCATCACCATCTCGCTGATCACGTTCCTGTATGTGCCTGAGACGCGTTGGTCGTCGCAAATGACCGTGGTCGATATGCCGGCCAGGCGCTGAGCTCACATGGGCGCGGGCTGCATCGTAACCGAACACTTGGGTTTCTAAAGCGTGTGGAAACCGTGCGTACGATCAGCTGCAACTAGCTGAAAGTGTCCCAAACTAGGAAGAAGCGGGCCTAAGGAAGCGCCCCAAGTGCTTGTCTAAGATGGTGGGCGGTACTGGGATCGAACCAGTGGCCCCTGCCGTGTGAAACGGGGGTACGGGGCTTACGGATCAACGATATGCGAGCGGAGACCCCTATTGCAACAGGCACTTGGTATCACGTGATGTCATTTGATATCACGCAATGTCACGATCTGACTGTCCCAAAATTGTCCCAGCGCCCGCTTTCGTGAGGGGCGGCTCATGACCCGTTGGGGTCGATCGCGAGCGTGCGCTTTGAAGCACGACACCCCGGCCTGTCACCGCGATCGCACCAGGTCCGGCGGCTGCCTGCCACGACCGCTCGCACTCAGTCGGGGAATTTGAGTTGACGCTCGATTGCCTGAAAGCGCGATCGAGAGGCCGACGATGTGCGCGCGCTCGATGCCAAGGTGCGCGAGCACATCGCGGATGTCATCGCGAGCCCGCGTCTGGGAGTAGCGTGCCGGATCTTCGGGCACGTCCGAGGGAGGGTAGCCACGCGCGTTGAATGTGATACAGCGGAACCAGCGCGACAGGAAGCGCACCTGCGGTTCCCAGCTTCGATGATCTCCTGCCCGTGCTTGCTCTTGGAAATGCGAGTACCGAAGAAAAGGTCGCGAACATTGCGCCGACGAGTGAGCGTCGCTGCATAACACCCCCGAACGCGGCCCGTTTACCAGGCGATCACGGTGCCATCGTAGTTGAGGATGCCCCGCACTGCCTGCGTTTGATCGAGCTTGTCGATTACTCCGATCATCCCGCTAACGCTCTGCGCCGGAGTGATGGCTGGGTTATTAACCCCGTAGTCAGCCCTAAAGGAAACATGCATCGCGGTATCAGCGACACCAGGCGACACGACTGCGACGGCGACGCCCTGCGACTTAAGGTCCGCGCCGAGCGCCTGCAGGCCCATATTCATGGCTGCCTTGCTCATGCGGTAGTAGTACGGGCGCTTTGGCAGATCGGCGGCGCCCGAGATGGAAGCCATCCGCCCGCTCGACGTCCATCACGTCATGGAAGCCCTTGCGGCTGAAGGCGCCAAGGATCTGCCCATCATGGTCACCGAGAATCCCTGCGTTGTTGACGAGTACGTCGATCGGCTTGCCATGATATTTGGTCGCGAGCGATCGCACGCCGGCGTCGTCCGTCACGTCGAGTTTTCTACCACGACGGACTTGTTCGCAGCCGCGAGTGCTTGCAGCTCGGCGGCGTCTTCGGGGTGTCGGCAGGTCGCGATGATGATGTCGCCGCGCGCCGCGTATTGCCTAGTGAACTCGAGTCCCAGCCCACGATCGGCGCCAGTGACCGGTACCGTCGCCGCGTGAGCGGGTCCGAAGGTGGCAGCGAGTGCAACACACAAAACCACAAACACGGCTTTCATCGGCCTTCCTTCTTAGTGAATCAGGTCCTCAATTTTAGGTGCGTTTCATTGTGCCTCAGCGGCGCGTTTTAAGTGCGTCTCCTAGGCGATGCCTAGTATTGATCCGAACAAGCCCACCGAGAAACTGGAAGGGTTCACGTTGCATTGCGAGAAGGGTCAAGGCCTCGCGGCGCAACCGGACGCGCACCAAGTGTCGACGAAAATAAATCCCAAATTGCTTCCCGCATCTCCATTCCCTACAACCGGGATACCTATGCTTTCGCTGACCGGCTCGACCTTGACTGACGGCTTTGCGGAAGTTTAGGCGTGACGCGTGAGGGGTCTGGAGTTGGCCGGCTGCGCTCGTGATACTGCGTGATATCAAGTGATATCAAGTGATATCACGCAATGTCACGACCGCACTGTCCCAAAATTGTCCCAGCGGCCGCTATCGACCCGGAGCGGTCCGACGGTCCGCCCGTTAGCTGCCGTTCGAGAGCAACAGAGCCGGACATTGAGCGCGTCGCCTTTCGGTCGTCACCGGCTGTCTACTCAGCCGGGGAGCTCGCTCGGCGAAACTGAACCACTTGGGCTAAGCTTCCGCATACGGAGGAGATGAGAAGACCTCCGACGCATCAGCTCAGGGGTGGTCCCATCGTTACAGAGCCCTCGCACGCGGTGTTTCTGAGCTACGCCTCGCAGGATGCGGAGGCCGCTCAAAAGATTTGTGAGGCGCTGCGTGCGGCCGGCATCGAGGTCTTTCTCGATCAGAGTGAGCTGCGGGGCGGGGATGTTTGGGATCAGAAGATCCGCCGGGAGATCCACGACTGCGCGCTCTTTGTTCCGGTGATTTCGGCCAGCACGGCGTCACGGCACGAAGGCTATTTCCGTCTTGAGTGGGATCTTGCCGATCAGCGCTCCCACATGATGGCTCGCAGCCGGGTGTTCGTAGTGCCGGTGTGCCTGGACGCGACTACCGAAGCCGCTGCAGATGTTCCAGAGTCGTTCAGGCGGGTGCAGTGGACGCGCCTACCCGGCGGCGACACGCCCCCTGCTTTCGTCGAACGGATACGACGCCTGCTGTTACCGGAGCTCTCACCCGTAAGCGCCGTGTCCGGTGCCGCGCCGGCAATCAGGGAGCCGATGCGCTCCTCCCGAAGGTCAAAGCCCGTCATGCTCGCCGCTGTCGCCCTCGCCGTGCTCGTGGTGCTGACGTACTTCGTGGCTAATAAGTTCGGGATCCCCAAACATGCGACGACGGCTGCCCGCGCAGGCGGGCTCCCCACCGCCTTCAACCCCCCGCCGCACTCGATCGCTGTGCTGCCGTTCGTGAACCTGAGCGCGGACAAGGAGCAGGAGTACTTCTCCGACGGGCTCACGGAGGAACTACTCAACTCCCTGGCTGAGATCGACGGACTGCAGGTCGCGGCCCGCACCTCATCCTTCCCATTCAAGGAGCACCCGGACATTGTCACGGTTGCGCGCAAACTCAACGTCGGGGCGGTCCTCGAGGGGAGCGTGCGGCGCTCAGCGCACACGATCCGCATCACGGCGCAGCTTATCAATGCGGTCACGGGCTTTCACCTGTGGTCCAAGACCTACGACCGGGACTTAGGGGATGTGCTGAAACTTCAGACCGAGATTGCCACAGCGGTGGCCAGCGCCCTGAAAGTAACTCTGCTCGGCGATGTCTCTGCAAAAATCGAACTCGGTGGCACGCGGAATCCGGCTGCCTTCGATGCGTACCTGCGCGGCCTCAAACTTGCCCGCATAGCTGCTGCCACTACACCGATGGAGTGCCAAGCCCCTATCGATGCATTCAGCGAGGCAATAACGCTCGACTCCAATTTCGCTTTAGCGTACGCCAACCGCGCACTTATAACGTGGGAATGCGCGGGTAACAGTCCAGCCTGGCTGCAGCAGCCAAAAGAGGAGGCCGTACGTGCGGACGCCGAGCGTGCCATCGCGCTGGCTCCAGGCCTAGCCGAGGGATATGTTGCCTTGAGCCGGCTCGAGCAGGGATTGCTGAAGTTGGAAGCCGCTGATCAGGCGTGCGCTCGCGCCCTCGCCCTCGGTCCAGGTAACGTTCAGGTCCTTCATGAGTGCAGTCTTCTGGCGGTTTATCTGGGACACGCTGACACAGCGATCTCCGGTGCGCGGCACGGCGTCGCGCTCGACCCCCTAAATCCGCTAAGCCATCGCGCGCTGGGTGACACGCTGCGATACGCACGACGCTACGAGGAGGCGATCGCGGCATATCAGGCCTCGATCGCCGCGGACCCCGAACACTCGGCCGAGGCCTATGCGCTGCGCGGCCTCTCGTATTACTTGGCTGGTAACCTTTCTTCGGCCCAATCTTCGTGCGAGGCGAGACCAGACTTCTTCCGGAGCCGGGTGTGTCGGGCGGTGATCTATGACAGGCTCGGTCGTCATGGGGACGCCGCGGCGCTAGTAGCAAAGATCAAGCAACAGGGAGGTGATGCAGCCGCGTATCAGTACGCCGAAATCTTCGCTCAATGGGGCGACCGCAAAGTCGCTTTGGACTGGCTGGAGAAGGCCACGCGGCTGCACGATCCTGGATTGGTGTACACGAAAGTCGACCCACTAATGGATCCCTTGCGCAAGGAGCCGCGCTTCCAGACGGTGATGCAGGAATTGCAGTTTCCGCACTGAGCGGCGATGCGATGTCGAGACGTTGCGCCGGTCTGAACGTCCGGTAATCGGAAAATTACGCGATCGAGCCGTGTGCCCGCTCTTGGCCGGAATGCGCCACCGCATGGCAGAACGCCAGGCGGAGCACGCCCCGCCAATTTGTGCCAGCGGGCTCGGCGAAATACACTCATTCGGTACCGCGCTCGCTCGCGCTCAATTGCCGAACGCACATTTGCGCGGCGGTACGACAGGCGCGTAAGTGACAGCGGTACCGGAGAAACCTCGCGTGAAGTTCAGAATGAAGGTGGGGTGCTTGGCAATGGTGTGCGCCACGGTGACGGCCTGCGACACGAAGGATT
>Ga0210394_10005702_pt1 | contig 13861 bp, 11 predicted proteins | sample IncBWC12MmetaG_FD_160121 | JGI IMG/M metagenome (GOLD analysis project Ga0210394, IMG submission 160121) | Forest soil microbial communities from Barre Woods Harvard Forest LTER site, Petersham, Massachusetts, United States - Inc-BW-C-12-M | ecosystem: Environmental > Terrestrial > Soil >...
AGACCGCTGACCCGAGCATGCTTACCGCACAGCATCGCTGGGACAGCAGTGCCTTCGCTCTGGCTTCTATCGCGCTCTGCCTGGGATCCAAGCGTGGACATCTGGTGGCCTCCGGACTCCTCATCGCCTGCGCTGCGTTGGCCACTCCCTCGGTCGCATTGGTCGCGCTCGTGACGTTGGTCTGGTTGCGGCGACGGGCCTGGTGGTACCTGGTCGGGATCGCCATCGCCGGAACGTCGGCTCTCGTCGCACTCTGGCTCGCTGGAATCTTGCCCGCGTTCCTCCAGCAACTGCAGTGGCTATCGAGAAACTATTCGTCAGTGAACGTGATGCCCTACGGCGCTATCATCGGCGGGTACGGGGCGCTGTTTCAGGGAGCTAGTCTTTGGGAGCTGCCCATCCGGTTCTGCGTGGTGGTTTGCATGGCTCTTCCAGCGCTACTGCCGATTCTGGTCGTGGGGATGGTCTGGACGCAGCGAAAGACGGAACTCCTGTATCTTTTACTCTGCGTAATCGCGTTCGTCGCGTCAACTTACCCGCGATCGGACGTCGCGCACTTGGCCTACGTCGCCGCCTTGCCGTACGCTTTGATGGGCATTCTGGTATATCGCTTGCTCGCGCCGCGCCCCCGTGCCTGGCTCACCGCCGCGATCGCGATTTGGGCAGCCGTGTTCGCCTGGCAATCCGAGCTCCCGTGGAATCTTCGGCCGCTGCATACTCCGGTCGGCGATGTTCGCGCCAGTGCCGAGGATGCTCCCATGATCGAGGGGCTGCTGGCCCGCGTCCGCCCGCATCAGTCGCTGTTCGTTTATCCCTACAAACCGCTGCTGTACTTTCTAACACAGGCCGAAAATCCTACGCGCTATTCGTATCTCGCGCCGGGAATGATGACTAACCGGGATGCAATGCTGGCACTCTCTGAATTACAGGCCCGTCCGCCCGAATGGGTGCTCTACATGGACTTGGACCCAGCTGAATTCGAGCGCGTGTTCCCGGCCGGCAAGGGGCTCGATGCGCACTATCCGCAACTCGAGCATTGGATACAGGCCAACTACCGCCCGTCCGGCTGTCCGCCGGTGGGAGCGTACGCGCTGCTGCGCCGCGATCCGACGATGTATAATATACATCATGAGGCGTACACAACTATACCTCGAAGATGAGCTGTGGAAGGCGTTGCACGTCCGTGCCCGCCAGTCCAAGAGTACGGTGTCGGAGATAGTCCGTCAGGCTCTTCGCGAAAAGTATCTCGGGGACACAGCCGGACGTAAAGAAGCACTGCTCTCCGCGGTGGGGCTGTGGAAGGGCAGGACGGATATTCCCGACGCCGAGACTTATGTTCGTAACCTCCGAAAGGGCAATCGGCTTCAGCGAATCTCAAAATGAGCGGCATCCTGGTGGATTCCGATATTTTGATCGAGGTGCTTCGGGGTCGCAAGCTTGAGGTCGCGCGATTGTGGGCGGACACCGTAGCGGCGAATGAGCCGCTCTTTTATTCCCCGGTTACGCTGGCTGAGATTCGCCATGGAATGCGGACACAGGAGCGCGAGTCCATTGAGCGAGTATTTTCTTCGATGATTTGTGTGCAGATCGAGATAGAAATTGGTGCGCGCGCAGGAGACTACCTTCGCGCCTTCCATGCCAGTCACGCAATCGAATTGGGAGATGCGCTGATCGCCGCCACTGCTTCCGTTCATCACCTGGATCTGTGGACACAGAATCGCAAGCATTTTCCCATGAAGGACGTAAAGTTCTTCGCAAAATAGGGAGCCCTATTAGCGTTTTGTAACGCCGGTTGGATTCGTGCCAGAGTCGATTCCACTCCTCAGAGGAATAATCGGCAATGGAGTGAACGTGCGTGCTGCAAGTACTGCAGAAACGCGCGCACCCGTCGCCTTGTAAATCCGACCATTTTTTCTGACACGGATTGAGGATCGCGAAATTCCCACCCATCCGGCCGATTCTATCGCAATTTAAAACAAAAAAGCCGCCCCAACTGCCCGGGCGGCCTTCTCCTCTGATTTGTTGTTTGACTTAATCCCCGAACGAACCCACCGCTTCTTCTTTGTCCGCGGCTGCTTCGGGCTTCGGCGCGGGCATAATCATCTGCACCAAGTCGGCGGGCGCCGGCTTTTCCTTTAGTATTTGCTCGCGGTACAGCTTCGCCATACGCTCGTTCTCCTGCTGTTTCAGTTTCTCATCGCGCGCGCGCTTCTTTTCCTCTCGCGCAGTCTTGGCGATGCCGAGATCGTCGAGATCGTGTTGTTTGGCATGATTTACGTCTTCCGCCCGCAACACCAGAGAGTGATCCTTGTCCACCAGATTCACCGCCTTGCCGCCGGCGATGATCTCATGCCGCCCATGCTCTTCGTACCACTTGGTGAGCGTCGCGGTCATGTGCATCTTCTCGATGATGTTCCGCCAGCCCACACCCGTGTTGTAGGCGCAGAAAGAAATTTCGCCTTCCTGCGTCGCATAAGGGATGATGCACTGCTCGGTGCGGCGGAAGTCGTAGTTGAACAGATCCTGGAACCACATGCCGGCCACGAATAGGAAGTTCCAACGGTCATTACGGCGCTTGGTGATATCTTCCATGGTGCGGTCGCCCGTCACCTTGCCGTAGCCGCCCTTCTGCGCTTTCGGCGTCATGCCGAAGCACTTGTCGAATTTCGCGATCAGGTCGGTCAGTTTGAAATGCGTGGGCGATTTGAACGGATTGTAATTGTGCAGTAGCGCCAGGCTCACGCCCATCACGTTCATCCAGCGGCTGGTTCGAGCGGCGTCGTTGATGCGCGCGATGTCCTTCGCCAGGCGATCGGCGTTGAGGAACGCGGTCACCGGTACGGCTTCCTTGGTTTCCTTATCGCACATCACCGCCATGCCGATCCCGCAGTTGGGATGGCAGCCGCAGCTCAGTTGTCCCCAGTCCGCCGACGGCCCGTGGACTAGATCGGCGAAATCGGAGAACGTGCTCATGAACGAAATCGGGAACCAATCGCGCACCGGCTCGCCGAGTCCAGTTTGATTCTTCACGTCGTGCGCCAAGTGCGAGAGCGTGTAGCGTTGAGCTTGGCGGCGATCGTCGGTAACGGCCTCATCTCGGCCAGTAAACGACACCGGTTGGAAGCTCAGAAAGGGGATCTTCTTCGGATTGTCGAGGGCGAAGCGCACTACCGCGCCCACCTGCTCATTGTTGATGCCGTTGATAATGGTGATCACCGGCACGATGTCGACACCGGCCTTCCACAGGTTCTCAATCGCGCGCAGCTTCACATCGAACAGGTTGCCCACCGCGCGATGCGAATTGGCTTCGTTGCCGATCCCATCGAATTGCAGGTATGCGTAGCGCAAGCCCGCTTCGGCGGCCTGCTTGCAAAACTCGGGACTCTTGGCGAACTCGATGCCGTTGGTCGCGGCCTGCACGCTGTTGTATCCCACCTTGCGGCAGTAGCGCACAGCGTCCAGAAAATAGGGCGAAAGCGTCGGCTCGCCGCCCGAGAATTGCACCGACATCTGCCGACGCGGCTTGATCGAAATCGCATTGTCGAGCAGCGTCTGAATATCTTCCCAAGTCAGCTCATGCACGAAGCCTACCTGATTCGCGTCCATGAAGCAGGGATCACACATCATGTTGCAGCGATTCGTCAGATCGATGGTCAGTACCGATCCGCGACCATGCTTGATGGTGCTGGTTCCATGATTGTGCAGCTTCTCATCGGCGTGCGCGCGAATGTCGCGGCCAGGAAAAACATCTTCCAGGTGCTTGAAGAACGCCGGATCCATGGACATCAGATCCTCAAAACGTCCATGCTTCGGGCACTCCTTCACCATCAGTATCTTGCCGTCGCGTTCGATGATGGTGGCCTTAATCTCGCCCACCTTCTCGTTGAGCAGGATCTCATGCGGCAGCTTGCCGTCCACGATCTGCTGGCGAATCTCCGGCACGCAGCGCGGGCATAGCGAATCGGTCTCGCGCGGCCAGCCCAGCGGCGGCTTCTGCTTCTCGTAGCTCTTCAGCAGCGGCTTGTCGGACCAAGTCGGCGTAAAGGACGGGTTCTGGTTGATTTGGTTGAGTTTGTCAAACGCAAACCAGGCAGCCCCCGCTGCCATTGTGACGGCTTTTTCGACGTACTTGATTGGCTTGTGCATAGCTGGGTTGGTGTTTTCGAGTATAAGGCCCGCCGGATTAAAGAGGCTACACGATTGTGTTAAACAGGCCCTTTTCTAGCCTCGGCGGGGATATCTCTCATCGAACGGAGCGCGGAAAACCCGCCGTCCCATTGAAAATGAAAGGTTTAACCGGCCGGGAACCGATCGCGCTATTCGGTGTCTGATACGTCATAGACGACAGTTTGATGCCGAGAGCTCAGAGTCGCCTGCTTGCCGGGTTGACCCCGACGGAGCCGTGGAGGCCGCAGGCTGGTCTCGTCTTGTTGGCCCAGTTGGCGAGCTTGGCCGCAACTGGCTGGATCGTCTGGTCGATAGCTGCCTCTTTTCGACCGCATCCGCATTCTCTGGCCGGTGTGGTAACGGAGGCCGTCGTGGATGCACTGCTCGCGTTCCTCTGCAGCGGCGCATTCATGATCGCCTTCCAGTCGGTGAGCACCCACTCCCTGGGAGCCGACGCCCTCCGGATCTCGCTTAGAACCGCGCGAACTTCCATATGGTTGGCGCCAACCGCAATTCTGCTTTCACGTTTGTCGCCGCTCGCGGTAGGCGCTGCCCTGGCGTTGGTGATCGACATAACACAGATGCTGTACTCCCAATGGGCGGAGCTCGAAGGGGTCGCCGGAGCACAGTCCGCTAACTCGTACAGGTGGCTTCGAGCCTTCGCCTACGCTGTCGCATTAGGAGGCCAAACCACAATCGTGTGCCTATGGATGGGAGCTCCGGTCCTTGCCGCCACGCTGCTATGCTTCAGCGCAGCCGGCCTCACACTCCTATGCATGGCAGCTGACGCCTACCGATCCAGGGAGCCATCCAACTTGCCCGATTCGCTATTGCGAATTCTGCTCACGTTGATTCTTGCGCAGGGTCTGACCGTAGGCGGACGACTACTTAGTCTCGATTCGGGAGCCCAAGCGACCGGAGAGGCGGATCCTCAAGTGCGACCCAGTCCGCTTGGATCTGCGCGCGCGTTGATCCGAAAGCTAAGTGAACCTAACAGAGACCAGCAGGACGCTTCCAAAAAACCGAACGAGGTGATAACCACGCTTTATCAGCCATCGGCCAGTATCGAAATCACGGACAAGAGTTATCAGGGTGTGATCCTTTGGCCCCAGGTGAAGGAAACGCAAAGAGTCCTGATTGAGCCCCATCCTACACAGCTATCGAATCCGCTGCCGCCCCTTGTCACCCCCACTTCGCTCCGAATTCCATTCTCCGGGCAGTACTGGATGTTCAAGCCTCCCCTAGCCGCCCCGCCCCGCGGTTCATTGTTTCGCAGATCGAGCCCGCTAGATCTCTCCTTCTTGACTACGGACCAAGAACCGATGTCCATGAAGGCGCTCCAGAAGCTGGATCCTCCCCTACATTTGGCATGTTGCCGCGCAATTCAGCTTAGCATCTCAAACGCCGATCGCTATCCGGGAACCGTCGCATTGGAAGTCCTACTAATCGACACGCAGTCGCCGGGACAGCTCGTCCAAAGCTTGGGAAGGCGCGATGTGTTATCGCGGCCAAATGTCAAAGGATTGGACTTGGCCGTGCTCCCGGTAACGGAAGTTCTCGAATTCCCAGTTCCTCGCAGCGCCCGAATACGGAAGTTTGATGTGATTCAGGTGCTATTTCATCGAGCGCTCTTCAGGAGCAATCGAAGCGCGAGGATTTCGCTCGAACACTTCATTCTGGTGCCGTAGGTTCGGTTCAACCAACAACCAACCCATAACAACCAACAACCAACCCCTAACAGCCAACCCTGGCCCCTGTGTCAAAATCAGTGCAGAGGTTCTCTTGGCAGAGGAACGCAGTACCCCAGGAGCCGTCACGCCTGGCGCCGTTGGATCCCTTCGCTTGATGGGCGTCCCCATTCGGCTGCACTTTACCTTTGTTCTGCTGCTCATCTTCCTGATCGTGATCGGCCTCGGAGGTAACCAGTCTCCCGGCAGCTACACCCTCTTCGTCTTGGCCTTGATCGCGTCCGTCCTGCTGCATGAGCTCGGCCACGCCTTGGTCAGCTCGCGCTACGGCATCAGGACTCTGGAGATTGTGATGTATCCCATCGGCGGAGTCGCACGTTTGGAACGCCCCGCCAAACCGAGGGAAGAATTCTGGATCGCCGTCGCGGGCCCCGCCGTGAACCTCGCCATCGCCGGCCTGATCCTCGCCATCCTTTATTCCCAAAACCGAGTCGTCAATCTGTTCGCGTTGACGCAGCCTTCGGCCGAAAATCTTTTCGATCGCATCGCTCTTGGCAATCTCATTCTGGCCGGATTCAATCTGCTTCCCGCGTTCCCCATGGACGGCGGCCGCATGCTGCGCGCCATTCTGTCGCGCTTGAAGTCCGAGTATGAAGCCACGCGTATCGCCACCTGGTCCGGCCGCATGCTGGCCATCAGCATGGGACTCTACGGGTTCATCTATATGCCCATGCTCGCCTTCGTCGCCTTCTTCATCTATTTGGGCGCGGCCAACGAAGGCGCGGCATCTCGCGGCCGATCGCTCACGCAAGGCATTCCGGTCCGCGCTGCCATGATGACCGAATTTCGCACCCTTCCGCATGGCAGCACCATTCGCGACGCCGCCAATCTTTTGCTGTCCACGTCACAGCAGGATTTTCCCGTCGTGCATGGCGATCAGGTGATCGGTCTGCTCGGCCGCAATGCGCTCCTGCGCGGGCTGGCGAACGACGGGCCGGCTTCCTATGTCGCCGGATTCATGGAGCGCGAATTTCCCAGCGTTCCCCCCGACCGGGACCTTTCAGAAGTTCTGCCCCTTATGGCTCACGCTGGCGCCTGTGTGCTGGTGATGCAAGACGGCCAGCTGCTCGGACTGCTCAGCTCCGACAATCTCTCGCAATTCCTGCTGCTGCGTAGCGTCGGCCTGCAACCCTCTGAAGGAAAGTGATGCGCTTCCCACTCCCCACCGCCTACCTCCTGCTACTCTTCGCGTTGGCGCTCTCCGCGGCGAACTTCAAGCTGTATTTCAAGGACGGAAGCGATCAACTCGCGCGCGAATACAAAATCGAAAACGACCGGGTGAATTACTACAGCATCGATCGCGACGAGTGGGAAGAAGTGCCACTTTCGATTGTGGACCTCGATAAGACCAAGGCCGAGATCAAACGGCGTGCCGACGATGCCCGCGCCGATGCCGCCGCGCAAGACGCCGAGGATAAAGCCGAGCGCGCCGCCCGCAAAGAGGTTCAAAGTGTTCCCGCGGAACCAGGCGTCTATCTGATCGAAGAACAGAATCAGGGGCCACCGAAGCTCACGCCGTTGAAAGTAGGCGAATCGAAGATCGTCGATAACAAAAGCCGCACTTTGCTCAAGGTCATCACCCGGGTGCCCCTTGCAGGAAAAGCCACGCTCGAACTCGACGGCCCGCACTCCTCGCAAGGCACCGCGAATCGCAGCCCAGAATTCTACTTCCGGCTGTCGGAAGACGAGCGCTTCGGTATAGTGCGCCTGAGTGAGCATAAAAACAATCGCGTGGTCGAGAAGCTGAGCATCCAGCCGGTAGTGAACGAGGTTAATCAACAGCCCGACTTGGTCGAGATATTTCGCCAGCAAGTGGCTGACGGGCTTTTTAAGATCTGGCCACAGAAGCCGCTCGATCCCGGCGAATACGCGGTGGTCGAATATACCGACGACAAGATCAACATGCAGGTGTGGGACTTCTTCATCGCGCCGGGAACCGGCCAATGATTTACGCGCGTCGAAAAAACTCCAGGCTCTTTCGCGCGCAGACGCTCCACCGGAATTCCTGCCGCGCCCGCGCCATTCCAGCCGTTCGCAGTTTCTGCCTCAACTCTGCCGACGCCAGTAGTTTGTCCATTGCTCCCTGAATCTCCGCGGCGCTCCGCGGATCCACCAGCAGCGCGCCTCCTCCCGAGACTTCCGGCAGGCAAGAAGTATTCGACGTAATCACCGGCACTCCCGCCGCCATCGCCTGCGCCACCGGAAAGCCGAAGCCTTCATATAACGATGGATAAACGAAAGCGCTCGCGCCTGCCGTCAGTCCCGGTAGCTCGTCCTCCGGCACATACCCGAGATATCGGACGCCTTTCGGCTTCGCGATCAAACGCGCCAAGTTCTTCTCGCCCGCCCAGCCGCTTGCGCCCGCGATCACCAGATCAAAGTCGCTTCGCGCTCTGCAGCTTTGCCATGCGTCCAGCAGAGTGTCGATGTTCTTCCGCGGCTCAATCGTTCCAACGAAGAGAATATACGGACGCTCCGCCGGCCTGGGTTGCGCGCCAAAGTAGACTTCCGGCACCCCCGAATAAATCACCTCGATGCGTTCCGGATCCAGGCCCGTCAGCCGCACTGCGTCGGCCTTGGTGCTCTCAGACACCGCAATCAAGCGCGCCGCCCGCTGCAGAATATTTTTCGTGAAACTCTCATCGGCTTTCCGATTGGCGGGAGTGTGCAGTTCCGGCATCAAGCGGCAGGTCATGTCGTGAATCGTGGCGGTCAGTTTGATGTTCCGAGGAGGATTGCGGATCAGCGTGGAGACATGCAACACGTCTGTGCTGGCCATTCCCCAGCTCCGCAGAGCGGGGACGACGTTCCCCGCGGAGACCAATGCCAGGTGCGACAACGTTTGCATCGGGCCGAGCATCGACCGTTCATGGTTCAGCGCCGTTAACTTGCTGATGCGCGGAAAGGTCAGAATCTGTTCGTTGCCCGCCTGCTCCAATAGATGTTGTATCCAGTGATAGGTGTAGGTTTTGACACCCGCGCTGCGCAACAACAGCGGCGTGGCATCTACAAGGATTCGCATCCCTCGCGTTATCCTAGCCGCCTGAAGAACTCCAGGCTCTTGCGCGCGCTGTTTTCCCAGCGGTATTGTTGGGCGCGTTCTCTCGCCGACTCACCCAGCTTCTGCCGCAGCGAGGCCGACGTAAGCAGCTTCTCGAGCGCCGCCCGAATCTCCGTTGGACTGCGAGGATCCACCAACAGCGCGCCATCGCCCGCGATTTCCGGCAAGCACGAAGTGTTGGACGTAATCACCGGCACGCCCGCCGCCATGGCCTGCGCCACTGGAATCCCGAAACCCTCATAGAGCGAAGGATAAACGAAAGCGGCCGCGCCCGCGGTCAACCCAGGCAGATCCTCTTCTTTCACATAACCGAGATACCGGACGCCCGGAGGTTGTACAGCCAGACGCGCCAGCGTCTTCTCCGCCGCCCATCCGCCAGGGCCGGCAATCACCAGATCGAATTCAGCACGAAGCGGGAAGTCCTGCCAGGCATCCAGCAGCGCATCCACATTCTTGCGCGGTTCAATCATTCCCACGAACAGCACGTACGGCTTCCCTGCGGGCGTTGGCAGCGCGCGGAAGTAAGCTTCCGGCACACCCGGGTAAATCACTTCGATGCGGCGCGCGTCTAAGCCGAGCAGGCGAACTGCGTCCTGCCGGGTGTTTTCTGAAATCGCGATCAGCCCCGAGGCTCTCCGGAAAACGTTCGCCGCTAGGCTCTCGTCCGCGCGAAGGTTGGCCGCAGTGTGCAGTTCCGGCATAAGGCGGGTGGTCATGTCATACAGCGTGGCCGCGAGCCGGATGTTCCGCGGAGGGTTTCGAATCTGGTTCGACACATGGAACACGTCCGCCTGTTGCATGGTCCATTGCAAGACCCGCAGCCCCGGCGCGGCATTAGCCAGATAAACGCGAGCCAGGTGAAAACGGGTTCGGGCCGCCCCCAGAACCGACCGCTCATGATTCAAAGCGGTCATTCCTTCCAGGCGCGGAAGCGTTGCAATCTGATCCTGGCCCGCCTGCTCCCGCAAACTTCGAATCCAGTAATAGAGGTAATTCTTGACGCCCGCGCTTCTCAGCAACAGCGGAGTGGCGTCAATCAGAATTTGCATGGAGCGAGCACGTTCGTGTAAACATGTTTGCATACGGACCATGACCGCTGCCGACTTTCGCGACATCGCGCTCAGCTTTCCGGAAGCAGTGGAACATGCGCACATGGATCACCCGGATTTTCGCGTGCGGGGTAAGATCTTCGCTACGCTCGGCTATCCCGACCATACCCACGGCATGGTCAAGCTCACGCCCGAGCAACAGCACGACTACATCAAATCCGAGCCCAACGTTTTCGCGCCCGCCAATGGTGGTTGGGGCGTGAGGGGCAGTACCATCGTGAAACTCAAGGCCGCGAAGAAAACCAGCGTGCGCAAGGCCATTGCGGCCGCCTGGCGCAACGCCGCTCCGAAGGCGCTCGCCAATCCCTAATCCCAGCTCCAAATCCCTCCCCGTTAGAATGGTTTCTTGCGGCTCCCATGAAGATCTCGAAAGCTACCAGCGGCTACGAAACCTGGCTCGCTAAACACCTCACGATCCTTCCCGCCGATCTCAAGCGTAAACACCAGGCCATGGCTGAGGATGTGTTCCCTTTCTTGCGCGCTACCTTCTACCGCTGGATGCAGCTCTGGCCTAAGGTTTGCCCCAGCGAAGCGCGCGCCCCGCGGGTGCTCGCGGTCGGAGATTTGCACGTTGAAAACTTCGGCACCTGGCGCGACGTCGAAGGCCGCCTGGTATGGGGCATCAACGATTTCGATGAAGTTTACGAGATGCCCTACACCATCGATCTGGTGCGCCTGGCTGCCAGCGCACACATCGCCATCCGCCAATCGCGCCTGCAGATCGCGACCAAAGATGCTTGCGTGGCGATTCTCACCGGCTACAAGAAGGGCCTCGAAACGGGCGGCCTTCCCTTTGTCTTGGCCGAAGAACACGCCTGGTTGCGTCATATGGTCACCGGAATACTTCGCGATCCCGTTCAGTACTGGAAGAAGCTCGACAGCTTGCCCACTTGGAAAGGTCCCGTCCCCAAGAGCGCCCGCCGTGCCATTGAGCGCCTGCTCCCCGAGCCCGGCCTCGAGTATCGTTTGGTCCATCGGATCGCTGGCCTCGGGAGTTTGGGACGCGAGCGTTATGTCGCCATTGCCAATTGCCGTGGCGCCCACATAGCGCGTGAAGCCAAAGCTCTGGCTCCTTCGGCTTGTGTTTGGGCGGCGGGCGGCAAAGTCTCGCAACGCATCTGCTATCAGGAGGCTCTAGACCGCTCGATTCGTGACAAGGATCCTTTCGTACATCTTGGAGGACGCTGGATCGTGCGGCGTCTTGCGCCCGATTGCTCGCGCGTGGAACTCTCCTCCATGCCCGAGGAGCGCGACGAGACCAGGCTGCTGCGGGCCATGGGATTCGAAACCGCCAACGTCCACCTGGGCACCCGGCGCGCCGCCAAGCTGATTCTGCCCGATCTTGGCAAACGCTCTACCGACTGGTTGCATGAAGCCGCTGCCGCTATGGTGAAAGCCACCACCGATGATTGGAACAAATGGCGCGCGAGCATGCGGCGCCAGCCGCCGGCGAAAGCCTAAGATGGAAATTGCATCTTAGAATTGCCGTACTATGCTGCCTGCCTCCGCTTCTTTGTGGCCAGACGCCTGACAACGTCCTCATCGTCGTCAATCAAGCTTCCCCGCTTTCGCTCAAAATCGGGGAATACTATGCGGGCCACCGACGCGTTCCCTCCGTCAACATTTGCAGGCTCCAAGCCACTACCGATGAGGAAATTTCACGCGCCGATTTCGACGGTCAGATTTCACGCTCTATCCAAAACTATCTCCGCGTCCACAACCTTACTGAGAAGATCCTGTACATCGTCACCACCGCGGGCGTTCCCTTGAAAGTTCGCGGAAGCGGGGGATTGACCGGCGACGCGGCGTCGGTGGATTCCGAATTGACTCTGCTCTACTCCGATCTACACGGCCGCGCGCATGCACTGCCTGCTGGCGTCGCCAACCCATTCTTCGGTAAAACCAGGGCCGCGTTCCGCCATCCCGATTTCCCGATCTACCTGGTCACTCGCCTGGCGGGATATGATTTCGACGACGTCAAAGGCATCATCGACCGCTCGCTTGTCGCCCACAATCGGGGGAAATTCGTAATCGATCTGAAAGGCAGCGATAACACGCAGGGCAACGGCTGGCTGCTCCAGGCCGCCCAACAACTGCCGCGCGACCGCGTGGTGTTCGATCGCTCGCCCGCTGTGTTGGAACACGAAAGCGATGTGATCGCGTACGCCGCGTGGGGCTCCAATGATCCCGCGCGCAAACAACGGCATCTCGATTTTCGCTGGCTACCGGGCGCCATCATGACCGAGTATGTGTCTACCAACGGGCGTACCTTTGCTCGCCCTCCCGATAGTTGGAACATCGGAGGCGGCTGGGGCGATCCGAAGACCAGCTTCGCCGGATCCCCGCAAACGTTGGCCGCTGACTATATTCACGACGGCGCGACTGGCGCGTCCGGCCACGTTTATGAACCGTACCTGCAATTCACGCCGCGTCCCAACATTCTTCTTCCGGCTTACTATTACGGTCACAATCTCGCCGAAAGCTACTACCTGGCGATACCGATTCTGAGCTGGATGAACATCGTCATCGGAGACCCGCTATGCAGTCTCGGGAAGCCGTAAGGGAAAATAGAAATAGATGATCCAACTCTCCGGCGCCGGCAAGCGCTTCGGCCCCAAGCTGCTATTTGAAGATCTCAACTGGATGATCACGCCCCAGGACCGCGCCGGTCTGGTGGGCGCGAACGGCAGCGGCAAAACTACGCTGCTCAAAGTCCTGGCCGCTCTGGAATCGCTCGACTATGGCAAGCTTAGCGTCACGCGCGGAGTCAGCTCCGGTTATCTTCCACAGGACGGGCTGTCGCTCTCGGGCCGCAGCGTCTTCGCCGAATGCATGTCGGTTTTCACATCGCTGCAGAAGATGGAAATCGAGATGGAAGAGCTCACGCATAAGATGGCCGAGCTCGATCCTGCCGGCACAGAGTACGCCGAAGTGGCTGATCGTTTCCATCACCTGGATAGTGAGTTCCGTAACCGCGACGGCTACGCAATCGAAGCGCAAGTTGGAACGGTGTTGGCAGGACTCGGGTTCCCGCATGATGAATGGAACAAGCGCACCGAAGAGTTTTCGGGCGGCTGGCAGATGCGTATCGCGCTCGCCAAGCTGCTGCTAGAAAAACCAAACCTGTTGTTGCTCGATGAGCCGACCAATCACCTGGACCTTGAGGCCCGTAACTGGCTGGAGCAATACCTTGCCAATTACCCGTTTGCGATTGTCCTGATCTCGCATGACCGCTACTTTTTGGATGTCACGGTCAATAAGATCGTCGAGATATGGAATCGCGGCGTGCACTTCTATTCGGGCAACTACGAAAAATATCTGCGGCAGAAACAGGAACGCTCCGAACAACTGGAAGCCGCTTATCGCAACCAGCGCGAACGTATCGAACAGCTCGAAGCCTTCATCAATCGTTTTCGCTATCAGGCCACCAAGGCCAAGCAGGTCCAGAGCCGCATCAAGGAACTTGAAAAGATTGAGCGTATCGAGCTGCCAAATGAAGAGAAGACCATCCATTTCTCATTTCCGCAGCCCAAGCCGAGCGGCCGCATTGTGGCCGAGTTCCAAAACGTTTCAAAGAGCTATGGCGAGAAATTCGTCTTCGGCGGCGTCGATTTCATCATCGAGCGCGGCGACCGTATCGCGCTGGTGGGCGTGAACGGGGCAGGGAAGTCGACGCTGATCAAATTGCTTGCGGGCACCGAACCGCTGACCTCTGGCGAATATCGGCTCGGCCACAACGCCGAAGTCGACTACTTCGCCCAGGATCAATACAAGGA
>Ga0210394_10005703_pt1 | contig 13859 bp, 13 predicted proteins | sample IncBWC12MmetaG_FD_160121 | JGI IMG/M metagenome (GOLD analysis project Ga0210394, IMG submission 160121) | Forest soil microbial communities from Barre Woods Harvard Forest LTER site, Petersham, Massachusetts, United States - Inc-BW-C-12-M | ecosystem: Environmental > Terrestrial > Soil >...
CTGAAAATACTGAGGGGCCTGGTAATGAAATATCTTGCTGCATTGAAGGAGAGGCCAGCGTAGGCACTGTTCCATCCGTAGTATATCTTACTCCAGCTGTATCATCGAAATACCAGAGTTTAAACGGTACCCCTGTCAGGACGATTCCCGCCATGGGATGAACGACTACGGGATTGGCACTATAACCATAATAAGTAAATCTCAAGCCATCGTAGATGCTTTTTAGTCTGACGGTGCCATGAGTTTCATTTGGATAGGCCGCCAGTTTCCATTTGAGTTCAGGTGGCGCCCACTTTTGAAGAATCGTATCCATCGGTAAAATCCTCATCTCTCGCAAACCTTGACCTTCACGACCCGATATAAAAAGGGTCCTATTCATACCAGATAAACCTGGCAGTTTTTCTTTGGCCAATTTTTCCATATTCCCATTCCCCCACCAAAAGCTGGGATCTGCGACGATATAGGATTTGAAAACCTGAGGTTCGTTTAGTAGCGCATACATCGCGAATAGTGCGCCGAATGAATGTCCGAAAAGCGTATTGTCTCCATTGGATGGATAGCTCTTATTGATGTAGGGTATCAGTTCATTTTTCAGAAAGCTCAGAAAATGATTGGCTCCGCCAGATGATTCGAATCCCTGTTCATGAGAAGGCGTAAGATCCCTCGTGCGATCAGTATTAAAGATGCCTACAATAATCGTCTGCGGCATAAAGCCTTCCTCCCCAATGAATCGCTGGATGTCTCGCGTGAGCGTGGTGTTCCCCTCACCATCCAGCACATAGAGCACATCATACTTGTCAGGCGTGCCGCTCTTATAATTATTAGGCAGCACCACTTGAATAAATCTCTTTTCTTTTAATATCGCGGATTGGAGAGAATCCTTTTTGCCCGGGAGGTCTTGGGCCAACCCAGCTGTAAAAAAAAGAATGCAGAAGATCAGGAAGTTTCCGCGCAAACTAGCAAGTGATTCAATAGTCATATCGATGGGCTTTATTACTATGAATTGGGATAGCTGGTCACTAAAAGAATGCCAATTTCTGTACTTATCCCTCAAGAACTTAGCCCTAGGCGCGTCATTCAAATGCTCGTTTTTGATGCAAAAAGTTGTTCACTAATGAATTATCGAAATAGCGAACCATCACAAACTGGTCAGTTTTCCAGAAGTTGTTCAGTTGACCAAAGTTGAATGATTACGCTCCGTTCTGACGCCAATAAGGAGCAGGTAAAGCACCATCGAAATCTCCGCGATAGCTGACGGGATGACGACGAAAGGGTGCATAATTTGCCCAATGCTGGGAACCAAAAACGCTGCGAGCAAGTCCACAAGGTAGCAGACGCCTCCCACGATGAGTACGACCCCAAGCCACCTGGGGAAAAGCACTGATTTATAGGCAAGATATCCCAACGGTACCAACCAAAGGCCGAAGAAGACCTGCGCTATAAAAGTCCCGTAATGCTGCATATCGAGCAAAAGCAGCACGATGGCATTCGAGCCAGTCGGGCCGAAGGCAACCGTATACGAATGGTCTGTTGCGACTCGCAAGCCCTCAAACTGGAAGACAGCATTGAGACAAATGACGCCAGTCGCGAGAGCGACGAGGACTATCATTGCCCTGGCGACGTTTTTCTGAACGTGCTTAAGCAAGATGTATAAAGTTAGGGCCACGAAAACAAAGAACGTTCCATCCAATAGGTGTGCGACAACTCCGATGCGGACTAGTCCGGGGTTCGCAATAACATTCCCGGTAGTAGCTGCCGCGTTGCCAGAAACATACAACTTGGGGTCGACAAATCCTTCGGCAAATGCGCCAAAGATGCCAACAAGGAGGTAGAGGAACCCGGCGATTCTTGCAGTCCTTTTGTTTAATTTCACTTGGTCATCTATATCCTTCCCTTTTTTCAACTTGAATCTTTCGGTTTTCGGCCGGTTAATTGGCCTAAATAGATTTCATAATTTTCTTTTGCTCATGGAACTGCTATCCTCAAAAGTAAGGCTCTTTAAGTGGCGACAATATGTCTAAATTTATAAAGACAAATGAACTCCCGTATATGTCGGCGGGTTTTAGTCAAATATTTTGATTCCAATCGAGGGCAAATCGAGGAGAAAAGTAGGCAAATATTATCCCGTAGGTTGTGATGAGTTTGCAGGCCCCACCCGGTCTGCCCATATAGTTTCAATGAACTACCCCGCAGCAAGCTGCGGGGTATCTTAGAACAATCGCAGCTGTGTCTGCTTATGCAATTGCTTATATTCCTTTTCATTGCCCTGCTCGCGAACATAGGCAGATATTGTGCTCTCGTCCCCGAATTTGCTTACCGTATTCACAAAATACCCATCCGTCCAAAATTCTCCTCCCCATAATTGCTTTTTGACTTCCGGGTGTCTTTGAAACATTTCTCTTGCCGTAATACTCTTCACAATTTGTACGATCCTCGTTGGGCTCAACAAAGGAACCGATTGAACCAAAAAATGCACATGATCCTTGTCCGTCCCAATCTCCAGAAACTCAATGTCATACCTCTTCGAAAGTTCCAAGCAGACCTCTTTCAAACTCAAGTCCACCGACTCACTGAATACCACGCGTCGATATTTTGCAGGACAGACAAAATGATACAACAAAACAGATACATTATGCGACTTGTGAATATATTTACTCGTTGGCATTCCGCAAGTTAATCCTTCGCCGCAAGCGGCGGGGAACTAACCCCGGAGTGATTAGAGCCCGTTGAACGGGTAGCTTTCCTATCTTGGGGATCCATGTATAGAACGAGAGTCGTTCTTGTTGATGCATTTGCAAATCGCGGCAGGTTGCCTTTTGAGGATATGTCCACGGAGTATGTATGCTAACGACGGATGAAGCAATGCAAAAGTCGCATAGGGGCAGTCATTCTCAGATTAGGAGAATTCAAAGAACCTAATTGAAAGTACTGAATAGCTTACTCGCTGTCCGAAATAGCAATTCGGACAATCGAAGAACGTATTGAAAGCTGTCAGCGAAATAATTAGGAAATCGACTACTGAACCCTAATTGGTCCAAAAGTTGGGCGGGATCAGGGGCCTGTGGAAAAGATGCTCGCAGGTCAGAATTAAGGAGTTATATTAAACATATTAGTAATCTGCTCATAGTTCCCACGTACAGATTGCGATAGGACAGCCCCGGGTATAATAACGTACCTGAATGAAAATTGATTCAAGTTGTAAGCGGCACTACATAGGATATCGATACTTCCGACAAATAAGAAATCATTAATATAGAATCCACTTCCATTTACATTGTCATATGGCAATTGATAAACAGCAGTTCCCTGTTTCAAGTAGACCAAAATGACTGCACTATCAAGGACTCCTTGAGTGATTGCCGGCACGCTCCACGCCGCAAAAGTACCCGAAAGAGATGAATTCCATTCCGAATAAATGACATTGGCAGTTCCAGCGGCTCCTTGAGGGCCCTGGGGTCCAGCAGGGCCACCAATACCCTGTAAGCCCTGCGGGCCTATAGGACCTTGCGGTCCTGTTTCATACAGCCTGATAAGGCTAAAGTCGCAATTAGAACAACTATGGAATTTGGGAATGAATTTCTCTTTTTCAATTTGACAAGAATTAAAGTTGAAGAGCAAATAGTATCAAAGACAGAAGTAAATCTAAAATCTAAGTTTCGAACCAACAATACCTAAAAAGGGGGATAGGCATATCAGAATTAATATCAAAACAAATGGCGAAAACACAATTGGAGGGCATTTGAAAAATATTTGAATGGCAAAATTTGCGCCTGTTTCATAACTGAGCGATGATTCCTAAATGCTCCGCTGATTGAATCCGCCTGGCAGGGATTGCCGTATTGGCGCATTCAATAGACTCTTCCCCAACTTCTTTTCTATCAGGAAGTGATCAGCCCAATGCGGCTAAGCAGAAAAACCAAACCGGTCGTAAAACGCCTTTCTGCCTTTAGCTGTAACTAGAACGGTTCTGGAATTCCTTATCTTTCTTAGCCAATCCAGGGATACCATTTCATCCAGGAATGCAGAAGCAAGCGAACCGGCCAAGTGGTATCTTCTTTCACTCCAATCTAAACATGGGCGAATGAAGGAGCGTCTTTCCTCCATTAACGCATTGATATCCAAGCCAAAATTCGAAAACCACCGGAAGCCTTTTGAGCTCAATTCAAATTTTGATTCGCCGGATATGATTAGCTTTTGATCGAGCAGCCCTTCAGTTAGCGCGACGCCGACTTTTCCAGCCAAATGGTCATAGCAAGTTCTGCATTCCTTGATCATCGGTTCTTTTTCCTTAGCCAAGCTCTTATTCGCGCTCGAAGACGGAATGAGGATTGCCATGGACTCGATAGCATAAGCAATCTCCGTTCTCGCAAACGTATAATACTTATACCTTCCCTGACTTTCCGCAGAAAGCAGTCCTGCTCCGACCAGCTTGGACAGGTGCATGGTGATGTTTTGAGGCGATGTGTCCGCTACCATGGCTAATTCTGTTGCCGTCATCGCCCTACCTTCCATGAGTGCCCACATGATCGTTGCTCTTACAGGCTCTCCTATCAAACAAGCTGTTTCAATAAACTGGGTATCTATCATATCAATCATACTTCATTTCATATTGAAGTGTTCCTGAATAAAGCTACTTTATTTTGCACAAATGAACCTAAATTCTGGCCCATAATAGCAAAATATTGAGTCATATGAATAAGACATCAATTGCAAGGGCTATCGTGATCTTGCACATTCTTTTTAGGCAGATCGAAGCCAGCGCACAAATTCCGGCAGGCAAGGAGCCCCACCACAAAACAGTATTTGAAAATCAATATATCCGGATATTAGATGGACAAATTCCTGTTGGAGATACCACGCTGGTTCATCGGCATTCATCATCTTCCGTTGTAATATTCCTTACCCATTCAACTTTCGGAATTCAAATACTGGGAGACACGGCCGTGATAGCTGAAGTAAGACCGGGAGACATAAAATTTGCCGGCTATGATGAGAAGCCCGTAACGCATATTGTGTGGAATCAAGGGTCTTCCTTATTTCACTTTCTGGTAGTTGAAATTGTAGACCATCCTGCGTCGGCCGACAGCTGCAGAATTCCCCCGTTCTCCGGGCTGCAAAATCAATGGCAGAACGCACAAGTAAAAGCTTATGTTCTCAAATTTGACCAGGGAACAGAATACCGTCTTCAAAAATCAGCTTGTGCTTTTCTCTTTATAGGAATTTCAGGATCATTCGAATCGGATTCATCAGGCAACACTCGTCAAATAAAACCTAATGACTTTATCTTCTTTCCTCCTCAAAGCAATATTCATATCAAGAGCGGAAGAAACCAAAATGGTCGAGGAGTTTTATTGCAAGTAAGATAATTCGTATATCACTGACTCCATTCATTACGAAGGCTGAATGGCGGCAACAAAAAACATTCTCACATAAATGTTATGGTCCAAACTGCACGTACAAAATAAACATTGCTCATTCTACGGGGAAATTAGCCAGGAACGCATCGAACGCTTTCTGTTCAGTGAATTAACGATCTAAATTTCCTGAAAGTCGCTTTGCAATTTTTTTTCGCAGTAGCCCAAATCGAATGAGGCTTAGGCAAATGCATTTCCTTCGTCAATACATTTAGATTAATCCGATCAAGTCAAAATGAGGTCGTTTTAAGGACTTATTCCAACAAATGGTATGATTGAAGATCAAAAAAGTGGGAAGAGCGGATCCTAACTCAAAAATTTGACTTGGATTTGATTAGAATGCGTAAATAGCCAATGCTAAATCAACCCAGCCCTGCTTGTCTATGCTGGTAGATGGATAAGCGCAAATGCTTTCTTTATTATAGCCACGCTATTCTGATCTTAAGCTATTGACCGGGTTGGCAATAGCCGCCTTAAGGGCCTGAAAGCTGACTGTCCCGAGGGCAATAATCAAACCCATCGCTGCCGCTGCTGCAAATATCCACCAGGCAATAGCAATCCGGTAGGCAAAATCGCTCAGCCAAGTGGACATGCCCCACCAGGCCAACGGTGCCGCAATTAGAAAAGCAATTGCAACCAGCTTCACAAAGTCCTTCGAAAGCAATCGAACAATGCCCTGCACGCTAGCTCCCAAAACTTTTCGGATTCCGATTTCCTTTGTACGTTGCTCCGCAATGAAAGTGGCGAGTCCAAACAAACCCAAACAGGCGATCAAGACAGCCAGGACAGAAAATATCAGGGCAATCTTGCCAATTCGTTGTTCAACCTGATACATTGCGTTAAATGATTCATCTAAAAACCGATATCTAAAGGGAAGGCCGGGGGCCATCGATTTCCAAACGGATTCCACTTGCCCTACCAGGCCTTTGATATTTCCTGTATTGACCTTAAATGACGCAAGGCCATCACTGCTTCCAAGAAACATAGCCAGAGGGCCTACATTTGAGCGAAGCGTCTCAAAATTGAAGTTTTTTACTATTCCGATAATATTGAAGGAAGTAGTTTTATTGCTATTTCCTATCGTATAAATTTTTTGCCCAATTGGGTTTTCATAACCCAGAAATCTCGCCATCGTTTCGTTGATGATGGCGGCATTGGAATCACTCCCAAATTCCTTAGAAAAATTTCTGCCTTTTATGATCTGCATCCCCATTGTTTTGACGTAGTCAAAATCAATATTCCAAGTCTGCACATCAATACCATTCTTTACATCCATAACTGCCTCCTTGGAAAAGGTATTGTCATTGCGGGAAGATTGGCTAACGGGCAAAAAGCTGCTGAGGGTGCCGGATACTACACCACTCATTTGCAATATTTTATCCTTAAATGCTTTAGCATTTCCCGGTAGATTACCCACATCATCAACAATCAACACCTGATCCTTTTTGAACCCCAAATCTTTGGTTTGGATGTAATCCAATTGTTCATAAATTACCATCGTGCCGATTATGAGCACAATAGATGTAGTAAATTGAAACACCACCAATAAGCTTCTCAGGCTGCTTCTTCCACCCCCCAGTTTTAGTGTCCCTTTCAAAACGTCTATTGGCTTAAAGGACGAAAGAAAAAATGACGGGTAGCTTCCCGCCAGCAAGCCCACAGCGAAGGGAAGAACGATCAATACGGGAAGAATAGCAGGGGAAAACAGACTCCCCATATTCATGGTTTTGCTGGCAATATTATTGAATAGCGGCAAGACCAGCCAAGCCAGTCCAATGGCAATCAGGAGAGAAAGGGAAGCCATGACGGTTGATTCGGTTAAAAACTGAAAAATCAATTCTTTCTTTTCAGTTCCCAGGACCTTCCTGATACCCACTTCACGCGCGCGGTTTGCGGATCTTGCGGTGGTCAGGTTCATGAAATTGATGCACGCTATCAGAAGGATAAAGACGGCAACAGCAGAAAAAATATATACATATTGAATATTTCCTCCAGGCAGAATTTCGAACGGACGATCGGAATATAAATGAATGTCCCTCACAGGAATCAACGAATATTCCAATTGATTCCCTGCTTTTCTAAAATCATCCATGCTGGTTATCTGCATAAAGCGTTTTGCTTCCGGCAGGCAGTATTTCTCAATATATTGAGTGAAGTTTTTTTGAAATTCCTTGTAGTTTGTTTCCTTCCTGAGCAGGAGGTAGGTGTGAAAATTATGGCTCAGAAACTGCCCCCATTGATAGTCCACGTTCTTCATCGAAAAATAGAAGTCAAATTGAAAATGCGAGTTATGGGGAATATTCTTGATGACCGCCGTTACTTTGTAAAGGGTCTTGTTGTGGTCATTGGTCTCAATAATTTTTCCGAGAGCGTCGGATGATCCAAAATATTTTTTTGCCGCATTTTCAGTTATGACAACCGTGTTCGGCTCATTCAAGGCGTTCCGAAGGTCGCCTGAAATAGCCGGCAATTGGAAAATCCTGAAAAAGGTAGAATCTGCATGAGTTACGTTCATTTCATTGATAAACTCATTGCCTTTCTTAATTAGCTTGCTACCACTGTTGTTATATAGACGAGCATAATCCTCAACCTGGGGATAGTCCTTCTTGAGGATTTGCCCCATCATATCGGAACTAAACGGCATGTGCATATCGCCGCCTCCAAAACGGATGTCCGCATTAATCCGATAAATCCTCTCGGAATTCTGGTAGAACCGGTCGAAATTCAGTTCGTCCATCACATAAAGTGAAATCAACAGGAAGCAAGCCAGGCCGATAGCCAAGCCGATGATATTGATAATAGAGAAGGTTTTACTCCGGATGAGATTTCTCCAGGCAATTTTCAGATAGTTCTTAAGCATGTTGCAGGTTGTGAGTCCATGTTGGACGATTAAAATGAGATCCTTGTTACAATCCGCTGGACATTTTGGCGCCTTTCCTTCGGCGTATCATGAGCAAAGATTGAAAAATTACCAAGATGCTGACGCCCTATGGATCAAGGAACCTATCGATCGAAGCCACTACTTTCTTCGATTTGGCCATGACCCATAATATAATCCATTGATTATCAACATCTGGCTTTCAAACGAACAGGAAAATGATTTCATGGCTTCACCGAAACCCCGCATATCAAGGTCAGCAAGCACCAGGGAGACGTTCTCGACGTCCATTTGGTTCGAAAAGCATATTCCTCCGCCCCGCACCGGGGGCCTCGTGTATCTGCGAATCGGTAATTTGTAACTTTCGGCTCAGAATTGATTCTCAAAACGCAGAAGATCAGCAGCGATTGATCCGTTGCTAGAATCTCTTTTTGTTTAATAGACCAAATGATTTATAGAAAGTTTGCAAATACTCAGGAATTGCTTCCCTCCATAGGACTGGGGTGCATGGGCATGAATCACGCCTACGGTCAGCCCGACGACCAGGAAAGTTTGGCGACCTTGAACGAGGCTATTGACTTGGGAATTACCTTTTGGGATACGGCTGATATGTATGCAGATGGCAAAAATGAGGAGCTTGTGGCAAAAGTGTTGAAACCCAACCGGGACAAAATCTTTATCGCTTCGAAATTTGGATTCCGGGTGAACGCCAATGGTCAAAGAACATTCGATGGTTCACCGAAATACATGAAAGCGGCCATAGTAGGAAGTCTGAAGCGCCTGCAGGTGGAAGTAATCGACTTGTACTACGCACACCGCGTGGATGCGAATGTTCCGGTTGAAGAAATGGTTGGTGCGCTGGCTGATCTTGTCCGAGAAGGCAAGATCCGCTACATCGGTTTGTCAGAAGCTTCATCAAATTCCATTCGGAGAGCCTGTAAGGTGCATCCCGTTGCTGCACTGCAAAGTGAGTATTCCGTGCTCACTCGGGAAGTAGAAAAAGATATCTTACCTACCTGCAAGGAGCTGAATATCACTTTTGTACCTTTTAGTCCCCTGTCCCGGGGATTGGTAACGAATTCCTTGGATGTTTTGACTCTGAAAGAATCCGATTTTAGGAAAACTATACCCCGGTACCAACCTGAACAGGTAGCCAAAAATAAGAAGCTTATAGAGGAGTTTGCGGGGATGGCCGCAGAAAAGAACTGCACACCCGCGCAACTGGCCCTTGCCTGGATTCTTGCCCAAGGTGAAAACATAATCCCCATTCCGGGTACAAAAAAAAGGGTCTACTTGAGAGAAAATGCTAAGGCTGTTCATGTTTCCCTGACTCGGGAGGATTTAATCCGGATCGAGGCCCTTTCAGTCAAGTATCCGGATACAGGAGGCCGATATGACGAAGCCAATGAAAAATTCATTGATAGATCATAAGGCAAGGTTTCACCATGACATTAGGCCCTCGCCCTAAATTCTTCCATTCCCGTGGTAGGAAACCCAAACAAGAGTTACCAGCCAGACTATTTGCTTATCCCACCTGCTTGGCTTTTCCCCCAGTCCTCCCGAATCTTAAGAAATCGATAATTTCATCCTTATTCCCCCAAATGGGAATAAAAAAACTGAAAACAACACAATAAGGTTTACGCTGCTCCAGTTTCATATATAATACCCTTATTCCAAGCTCGATATGCTCAGGGATATTCCAAAAATCAAAATTTTGTCCTTTTCCTTTTGCATTTGAAAATTTATGCTTATATTTTGCTAAGCCAATTATCTTATGAAGGAACTATTGCTCAGTTTTCTTTTGATATCATTTTGCGGCGACCTGGGGCACCCTACCCGCCGCACGTCTTCAGACAACTTAGTGGAAGTCAGATCGGGTGATTGGCCCATCAGCCTGGAAAGAAGCGTTGAGGACGCCGATACCTCTTTCTCGCTTCAGTTCAGAGACAATCAGGTCCTGACCAGTGTGGTGATGGATACGCTCCCGTTCGTCAATTTATCCCAGTTAAAATATTTTGGCCAGGCCTTATCTGTTCTCCGGGTAGGTACTAATGGAGATATAGCGCGATTCAAGGATTATTCCATCAAGAGAACGGACAGGAAGTCGGATGGTACCTGGTATGTACTAAAGCACAAGTATGGGATAACCGATTTTAAACAACCAGAGGCTGACATTATGATCAGCACCATAAGAAAATTGTAATTACTGCTATCCTTTGCCTGAATAGAAATAGATCTTTTAAGAAAATATCAAAATCAAATAGTATCCTATTTCGTTAAAAAAACACCGACATGAAAAATCTCCTCTGGTTATTGTTTTGCATTCCATTTGCCGCTAAGGCTCAGTTTACCATTGTCAATACGGCAACGATCAATTTGGTCGAACTAAGACAAGGTGGTACCTGGCCCATAAATCTGCAACGAGTCACTAAAGAATCCGATACGTGCTATGTATTATCGTTCCGGGATCAAGAATATACCAACGATGTGATCATGACCACCCTGCGCTTTAAAGACATGGAGCAGTTGAAATATTTTGAAAAGGGTTTATCTGCTTTGAAAATGGGATCAAGTGGGGACATAGCCAAGTTCAAGGAATACACCGTGAAGCGATTGGACGTGAGAAAGGAGGGTATTACCTATGTGTTAAGTCTGACCGAAGGAGCAACCACGAATTTCCAACAAGGCGAGGCGGATAAGATCATTGCTGCCATTAAGATATTGTAATTCATCCAAATTGCCCGATCGAACGCCTTTGTCTGATAAGCCGACAAAGGCGTTTTCTTTTCTAAACATTCTCACCCTTCTCGCGGTGGAAATTATTTTCGAGGGTAATAGCTACCTTTGCCGGGCCAAAACGGGATGATCAGGTGAACCCGCGGCTGCATAGGAGATCCCAACCGTTCCTGTCCCGTCGGTTAATAGCACCTTGCATAGTCGGTAACAAATAAAAGCGTGAATCGTTGGTCGTTTTACCAGAGACAGGCGCGTAAACCACTATTGGTCGAGGAAAATATAAATGAATAATGATTCATGGGAACTACAATATCGAAAGACGGGACTAAAATTGCGTTTGACAAATTAGGGCGGGGGCCTTCGCTGATTTTGATTGATGGGGCACTTTGTAGCCGGGCCATGGGGCCTATGCCGAAACTGGCCGCCTTGCTTTCCCAGCAATTTACCGTCTTCCTGTACGACCGTAGGGGCCGCAATGCCAGCGGCAATCAGCTTCCCTATTCTATAGACCGGGAAATTGAGGACATCGGTGCTTTGCTCGGAGAAGCCGGCGAACCGGCCCATCTAGTTGGGATCTCAACGGGCGCGATACTGGCTATATTGGCTGCTTCGAAAGGACTTCGTGTGGCCAAATTGGCCGTTTATGAGCCGCCCTTTTCCACCAGCCCGGATGGCCCCCGTCCACCGGCCGATAGTGTGGAAAGAATATCCTCATTTCTCGATTCGGGCCAGAAAAGCAGTGCTCTGAAATACTTCCTGCACAAGGTCGTGGGAATCCCCAGCCTGATTGCGAACCTGTTTCCCTTGTTTCCCCAATGGTCTAAAATGAAGTCGGCCGCCCAAACGCTGCCTTATGATATGGCCATTTGGCGGGACTATTCGCTGGGCTTGGCAGGAGCTTCCCAGATCCGCATGCCGGCCCTCGTTGCCGGAGGAACCAAAAGCCCGGTCTACCTGCGCAACGCTGTGAAAGCCACTGCGGAGGCCATGCCCAACGCAAAACTTGTTTTTTTGGTCGGCCAGAATCATGACGTAAAAGCCCCCGCCTTTGCCCCCGTACTGACCGACTTTTTTTTCAGCTGAATGCCAATGGATGGTTGGTTAATCCTTCATTTCTACCGTTGGTACTTAGGCTATCGCTGCAAGCAATGAATCCCCTACCTTTGGGTTCTGATCCATTGTCCATGACCGTAAGCCGCGTTTGGACAGCGCAGGTACACTGACTCCCTGGAAACACAAGCAGCTATACGTCCCAATAGGTCCGGGAAAATGGATCTCAAGCCCCTTTCCGAAAGCCATAAACAAGTACATTAAACCACCAGCAAACTGGTGAATATCCAAGTCAAATAAACCATTGCAACATGAAAAAAGCAACGATTACAGCGGTATTGGCGTTCCTGTCGGGAATGCTTATCGTGTCCTCCGTCTCTGCACAGGGAGACAAATCCAGTAGGCCCAGTCCGCCAGCAACGGCAACCGGAAAAGTGGGTGCGGCTACCATTACCATCAATTACAGTAGCCCGTCAGTCAAGGGAAGGACGATCTGGGGCGACTTAGTCCCTTATGGAAAAGTCTGGAGAGCCGGAGCGAACGAAGCCACCATTATTGAAACGGATAAGCCGATTCAAGTCGAAGGCAAAAGCCTGCCAGCCGGCAAGTACAGCTTATTTGCTACCCCGGATCAAAAGCAGTGGACGATCATCCTCAACTCCGAAACCGGGCAATGGGGTATTAAGCGCACCGGAGATGCCAATCGCGATCCGGCCAAAGATGTATTGACAGTCACCGTGATGCCACACAAGTCATCCAGCTTTAATGAGCGGTTAGCTTATGCCGTCACCAGCAAGGGCTTTGATCTTCGCTGGGAAAACCTGGAAGTACCAGTCAAAATAAAGTAACCGCAATTTTCCTTTTCTGTCCGCCTGCCTGCCTTTCCCGTGTCAAGTGAAAGGCAGGCATTTTTTTTGAAGAGCCCCGGATCATATCCTTCGTCTAACCTTAGAAAATGCTTCAAATCACGATTTTTGACCTAATTTCATTAGGCATTGCCCGAGCCATGAAATTGCCCTTGTTCCATTTTTTTTTGATAGCCTGGGCTATCCCGAACCTGGCCAGATCGCAGGACTTGACGGTTGCGGTGGCCGCGAATATGCAATTCGTTATCCGGGATTTGCAAAAAGAATTTGAAGCGGAGTCCAAGAGTAAACTGACCATTATCCTGGGCTCTTCCGGTAATCTCGCAGCCCAAATCACCCAGGGCGGCCCCTTTGACCTTTTCATTTCTGCCGACACCCTTTACCCTCAGGAGATATACCAGCGTCATCTTGCCAGTGATCATCCCCGGATCTATGCTCAGGGCACCCTGGTGCTTTGGAGCCTTAAGAAAGACATCAACCTTTCCGGCGGATTGCAGATCCTGTTGGATCGGAAAATAAACAAAATTGCGCTGGCCAATCCAACGCTTGCTCCATACGGAAGGGCTGCTGAAGAAGTGCTTCGTAAGCTAGGACTTTTTGACCAGGTGGACGGAAACCTGGTGTACGGAGAAAGCATTTCCCAGACTAATCAATACATCCTGTCGCAAGCAGCCGATATCGGATTCACTGCGAAGTCTGTGGTGATGTCCGTTGAGATGCAGGGACGCGGAGCCTGGATCGATATTCCAAGAGCCGATTATTCGCCGATTGAACAGGCAGCAGTCATTTTGAATTATGGCCGGAAAAATCATGATTTGGCAGCCAGAAAATTTTTTGATTTCCTATTTAGCCCGCCGGCAAAATCTATCCTGATCAAATATGGCTATCTTGTAAATCCATGAATCAGGTTTCAGG
>Ga0210394_10005704_pt1 | contig 13853 bp, 27 predicted proteins | sample IncBWC12MmetaG_FD_160121 | JGI IMG/M metagenome (GOLD analysis project Ga0210394, IMG submission 160121) | Forest soil microbial communities from Barre Woods Harvard Forest LTER site, Petersham, Massachusetts, United States - Inc-BW-C-12-M | ecosystem: Environmental > Terrestrial > Soil >...
CCCCGCGGGCCCCTGCATTAAGTAACACACCAAGTAACTGCGATACACGTCACATACTTACAGCATACGTGCGCTATACTCTGCACGTACTGAAGACATACAGGAGGTCATATGCAAGGGTTAACAAAGTCGATGGTGCTTTGGGCTACACACAAAGGGTATTCATCGCGCATGATGAAGTACCTAGAGTGTTGCCGCGAAATGAAACGCGAGCCGAAAGACGATGATCTGTTGATGTATCTGTACGGCTGGAGCGATGGCGTTGTAGCCGAGTTACAGAGGCAGATTAAGCGTGGATAAGGACACGCCACCGAGCGGCAGCGGTATCGCATACTGTCGGAAGACTCGCGGACGTAAACTACATTTCATTGTTGGAGGTGTTACACATGAGCAAGCAGAAAGGTTTGTCATTCCTCGCGATGGTTTTGTGTACTTGTGGCGTAGTTCTGATGACGGCCGCATGTACTACTACACCCCGCGCGGCTGATCCGCCAGTGCAGGCGAATTGCACACACGTTCAAATACTTTTCGTTGACGTTCTTAAATGTTCTAAGGAGTAATGTATGCATCACTTTATAGGTATGGGTCACGGTGGCGGCGGTTTGCTTTTCATCGTGCTTGTTGTCGTCGCGATCATCGCGTTAGCCGGGGCGCGTTCCAAGTGACGCCGGTCAATTGGGAATCGCCGGACTTGGCGGAGGAACTTGCACGCCGACTCTGAAAGGAGCATGATCGAGGTCCGCACCTGCCCCGGCGCGGACTCAGAGACCCCCAAAGGGACCGCCATCCCCGAGGGGGTTTCGCTTTCAAGCCGGGGACAACTATAACAGGCGCGCCACTCTTGGCGGAGTGTATGGCAAGCGCTGATGACCTAGAAGAAATCGCAGACGAATTCCCTGAAATAGATTGGGATTGGGACGATTTTTATGATGAACTAGAGGGGTTAGACGATGCCGAAGACACGTCGTACGACGCAACCACTTAAGAACCGCAAGCCGACGATACGCGACCGTCTAGACACTTTGCGGCGCATGTTTCCCCGCCGGGACGGCTTGCATATATACGGTTACGTGAAAGATAAACAACGCAGCAGTAAGCGCGCGACGCTCTACACATATCTGAAATCAGAGGAAGGCGATTACACTATTCATGAAACGTTGTTCAATAAAAAGGATGCAATGACGGCGTTAGAGTGGAAGCATTTCATTTACAACAAAGCATTAAGAGGAACCAAGCACAAATCGGAAGGCACTCCCGCAGAGCGATTCGGCATCATAGAAGGGGCGGTGATACCGGGAGTTAATAGACGTACCGGAACGTTTTGGGACGTTGTGGCGGTTATAGGATACGTCTTGCATGATATATACGGGCCTGATCATTCCGCGATGGTTAAGAGACGGAATAAAACCAAACACAAGAGGAAGCCGCATGGACAAAGTAATTTACGGCGCAGACACGGAAACCGTAAAAGGAAAGCCAAACAGTCTACAGTTTTACAGCGAAGACGTGCCATGCGAAAGAATAGAATTCGTAGACGAAAGAAATAGTGCGCGGAAGTTTATAGAATGGTGCAATACTCGAAAACCGCGTGTGCTTCATGTTGTATACATGCACATGCTTTCTTTCGACATTATCGAATTATTTTGGGGAAAGTATGAAAACCTTATCCAAAACGGCGGAGAGTTTGATTTCAACGCCTACGGCTGGCACGTCCGAGGATTGTACGGAACACCTACGTTCGCCTCCCTGTCTCGCGGCCATGATAGGCGAATTGTTCTCGTTGATTCCTACAGTTTCTACCGGGGATCGCTTGCGAGCGCTGCTCAATTGTTCTGCCCTGACTTGCCCAAATTGCCAAGGCCGCGCGGGATCGGAGAGCGGCGATATACTGCAAAGGATACTAGCTTTGTCGAGTACGCGATGCGCGATGCGGTTGTCGCGTACCACATCGGCAGACAAGTAGAGGAGTTACACCGTGAATTTGATTTACAACAGTGCATTAGTATTGCTGATATGGCTAGTCGTATCTTTAGGCATTGTTTCCTTACCTATAATATCCCGCAGCCTAGCGACGATGTTATCGCGGCGGCTCTTGACTCATACCACGGTGGCAAAAACAACCTCACAGCTAAGCCCGGATGGCATACAGGTATTACGGGAATCGATATTAGCAGCGCGTACCCGCACGCTATGCACCAATTGCCCGCTTTCTCGAATGGAAATTTATATAAAAGGTATCGAGCGTTACGAGGGGCGCGACTCTCTAGCGTTCCGTCATATGGGGTTTATCGTGTCGCAGGCACATTGCGCGATTGTCGATGGCCGGTGTTATTTGGACATGACTTCAAGCCGTTGCGCGGCGATATTGAGGGGGTGTGGATACAGGGTATAGAACTAAATGAAGCGCTGCGCAGCGGAGAGTTTCATGCAACAAAAATCAGCGGATTCTATTACGACGCCGAGCGCGACAACCAAGCGCCAGCGCTGCGCAAATTCTGCGAAGATTTCTATGACAGAAAGCAATCGGAAAAGGATAAGGTGCGCCGTCATGGGTACAAAACGATTCTCAACAGCCTATATGGAAAGTTTATCCAAACACGTAAGCGTAGTCGGAAGTATTATCATGATATTGATTCGTCTGAGGGTACTGATGCTTCTGAATTGGTTGCTGGAGGTTTGTTTCATCCCTTTATCGCAAGTGCAATTACAGCAGACACAAGGGCGCGGATACATCGTATTGAGCATCATTACAAAGCGCTACATACGGCAACTGATGGTATTTTCACGTACGCAAAACCGGAAAGGACTGGCATGTATCGCGTACAGAAAGGCGCTGCGGATGAACTTGGGCAGCTCACAACGGAAGTAGAAGGCAACCTTTTGCTTTTGCGTTGTAAATGCTACATCGTTTACGCGGATACAGGAGAAATAGAGTCACGCGCATTTCAAGGCAAAAGGATCGCCAAGTATGCTCTACACGGTTTTCAAGGCGGAGTGTTTGAACTTGAGCGCCTGATGGCAACCGGCGAGCGTAAGTACAAGGCTTCACGGCCGAATCGTTTGAAAGAATCCCTTAAGCGGGGCCTTACTCCAAACGAATTCGTAGAACGCGATTACGTTTTAAAGATAGGACCGGTGAAAGTGCATGAAAACGAAAAGTAAATGGGCGGAATGCGTCATGTGTTGCAGGCAGTTTCGTAGTTTTCTGCTGCGGGATGAAAAATATTGCCCTAGCTGCCACCAACAATTGATCGCAGTGCGCGCACATTTGCGACGGCGAAGGCGCGAACCTGTGCAGTTAAAACTGCCACTATAGACGGCTGCTTGTAGTGATGTATTTCAAGCTGCAAGCCTTCAGGTAAATCGAACGTGTGCGAGAATGCATCCGCAATGTTGTCCTGCGGATAGCGTTCTAGTTCATTGTGCGAGACACCGAATAATTGCCCGCGCTCATTCTTGAGTACGAGCCAATACCCGGCAATGTTACCGGGTCGCGGCTTTGCTAACGGGAATTCGCTCATCGTCCGCCGCGTGTTGCAGTCAAAAATCCAACGTTGTGAAATTCATGGTTTGCGCCGGTCGGATTAGTCCAAAATGCAGGCCGCTTTACCGTATTGCTGCTGGCGGTTTTAGGTACGCCAAAAGCGTTTCGCCCGGGTGTACTTCCCGGCTCGCGCAGCGGATGTGGCAGAGTCCGCTGTCCGCTACCGACGAAACCGGGTCCGGTAAAACCGGGGCGTCCGCCGCCGATTGCTCTAGCCCGTGCCATACGATCCCCCGACTTTGCCCTTAGCGGTGCTGTAGGCAAAATGCCGCGACGTGGGGGACGCCGAAGGCGGCTGATTGTGCAGTGATTGCGGAATGCGCAGCGTCGGCAACCGGCCTGCGGGTCCGCGCGTCGGCGGTTGCAGGCTTCCCATGATGGTGTGATTTTTCAGGTACGTTGTACCGTGTATCGTCGCCATTAGGGTGTTTCTCCCGTTGGATTTCCCGGCGGTCGCGGTCGCGGAGAAATAATACCCGGAGCGCGATTAAGCGCAATGGTATTTAAGTCTCGCGTGACCGTCCCTGTACCGCGCACAAAGGGAATACGATTCGACGCCGTGCGAATCGCACCCCCGCTTGCAATGTGCGCGTTTTGTACCCGTGCGACCATTTTAAGCCGCTGCCGCTGGTTCCGGTTCCGGCGCGGGCGCAACCGTCTGCGTCTTTACCGCAGGCAGAAGTGCGGACGTGCCGTGTCCGGTGGCAACCGTGAGTGCCGCAACGTGCTTTTCTACCGCGTCAAGTCGTGACGCCGGATCGGTCGGTGCGGTGATGGTTGCAGCCGTGCCCGTGAGAAGTCCGGTCACGTAACTGTCAATGGCATCGATGACCGGAGCGGCTACGATACCGACGACAGGGTTAGCTGCGCTGACTGCCGACTTTGCCGCCGCATCGATCATCGGCAGCAAATCGTTTTTGAAATCCGCCATTGCGGCGGCGAGTAGCGCCTTCAGTTCCGCGCTGACATTTGGATCAAGAGCCATGAAAAATCCTCCTATGTGCCTCGATTACGTTCTTCCTGTACACCTTCGGCTTTGCCAACTGCGTGCGATGCCGCCAGCAGTTTTTCTGTTTGTCCATTGGTCACAGTTTCAAGTTGAGTAGATAGTGTACCTGATCGGGTATCAATTTGCGTCGCAATGCTGCGCCGTCCCCTGATACCTATGTAAATGTTCGCCAGTACGGTTAGAAAGCCGCCGAGCGATGCGAGAAATGTTCCGAGTGCGAAAAGATCCTTGTTCAATTGACCGTCTTTCCTGCGTTTCCGGTTACAAGAATGCTCGCCGTGTACAACGGATCGGGCGGTGAATTGTCGTACGCATCATGATATGCGGCGTTGTTCCCTTGCTGATGCGGGCGCGCACTCCATGACTGAATTGCACCGCTACGCTCGCGAAACTGGTTCGAGGTCGGAATGCTGCCGGAATGCACATTCGTAGACGCCTTACGGAAACGATCTTCAAACACGATACCGCTGACAGGATCGGTGCTCGCTACGCTGCAACCAATAGCAACCGGCGGCGCGTTGGGATCGTAGGTGCAGGTAAGATCCGCGACCTTTCCGCCGATCCATTCACCAAAACTCGAAAGCAATCCACCACTGCCAGCGTTAGCCGCAGCGCCCGCCCATCCGAGTACACCGCCGACCTGTCCGTAAGCGGGGACAGGATTGCCCTGTGCATCCGTCGCGTTGGTTTCGGGATTGAATGAGCCGTTTTGACCAAACAAAGCGCTTGCAATGTTTTTGATCAATACGACGCCCACGACAACGGCAATCGTTCCGGCGATAATCAGACCTGCCGGGGTTTCCGTTATACGTGCAATGTCCGCAGCAACGCTCTTAGACACAAGGGCACTCCTAAAGTACGCTGCCTATCAGGTCAAAGGGCAGAGTGAAGCTACCCGGCTGTGCAACGTACTTGTTATACGCATACGCTACCACAAGGTAGCCGCCGACCAAGTACAGAATGTGATGTTTCTTCACGGAAAATACTCCTAGCTGTTGAGGTACGCGAGCAAGTCAGACTCGTCAATCGAATTGTAACCGTTCTCATGAAAGATAATCGCTGCGGCGAGGTCCGGCAAAGCATCCTGAAAAGTGAAGTCAGCATTAGGATCAATGCCGACCTTTTGCGACACGTCAGCGATATACGCTTGCGTGTTGTTATCATCCGCTGCCGGTGCCCAAACTGAAATCAATTTCGCAATCGTGTTGTTTCCCCGGTTGTAATCAACGGATAACTGTTTGCCGATCGCACGCACGCCATTCTTTAGCGTATCGTACTGACCGTATCCGTTATGATTCGCAATCTGTCCCTGCCACGCATGCGGCGGGGCAATATACCGGATATTCCCCGGATTATTGATCGCGAAACCGTTTGAAGAACCTTTCACTTTAGCGCTCGCTTGATCCTCTGAGCATTGCTGTGCAGCCTGCGCCGAATTCTTTAGAATCCATGCCGCTACCAGCACAAAGCCGAACAACAATGCAATAGGCATACATCAGTTAGTCCGTATAACCCAAAGCATCGCACCATGTGCAGCCGCCGGAACGGTTGTATTCGCACCGTTGCTGACACTTTGCGCCCAAGAAAATGCAATCGTACCCGACACGCCCGAACTTGATACGCCTTGCAACGCAAGTGTACCGCAGCCGCTTGTAGGCATGATGGTTGTATTGATTGCGCCGCTACTTCCTGTAGATGCGGCAAGTGAGGTTGCGGCAGCGTTTGAGGTACTGACGCCTGAAATATCCATGCTGCCGGGACCATTAAAGGTCCACGCCAGACCGCCACCGCCGCACGTCGTCTGTGCGAAAAATTCCACCCAATAGGTGCCCGCTGGTACGCTGGTAAAGGCAAGTACCGGGTCATTAGTAAGCGTGGTAGTGGTATTGCGCGACGTACCCGCCGTAGTCCAAATGACGGCGCTTTGTCCGACTTTGATACTGGCAAGGCTGCAAGACGCGTTGCATGTGATTTCTTTCGGCGTACCTGCGGGCGGAAAGCCGCCGCCAGTTTGCGCGAAAGCGTCATGTAGAAACAGCGCCGTAAACAGCGCGGAGAGTGCGATTACAAGTTTTCTAGCCAGCATATAAAACAGCTCCACCAGTTATTGCAGCGACAGACCGGAGGGGGGATTGGCGTAGTGAAGACACACCTCATTAGACGGTGCGCTTTCCGTCGTACCTTCAACGGCGGTCACATACACGCACGGACCCGTGACACTTGCGGACGTAGCAGTAACGTTGCCTTGCAAAGTTTCTGCGCCTTTTGCGCCGTTGTACACGTTGTACGTCAGCGTGCCAGTGATCGCGGTTCCGTCCGTGTTTGTGGTCGGCGCAGTCCATGAAGCGACATGCGTCGCAGCCGCCACTGCGACGGATGCGATCAGCGCGAGCAAGAATGCATAAATTTTCATGGTGATTTCGTCCCGCCTAGTTTTGGAATGACGTACTGTTGATACACGTATTCACCGGCGACCGTTGCCGCAGCAGTGACGACGAAAAACCAAAACAATGACGCCCATGTAATGCCTACTTTGGTTCCGCCAACGTTCACATTGAACGGAATCAAGTGTACTCCTGCCACCAATATTTCTGCGAATTCGCATCAGGATTATTCACGTCAAGCGCTGCCTGCGTCGCAATGTTAATGAACTGCCCCGGCTGTAATTCGACGCCTTTACCTACACCGCTGCCGTGCGCGATGACGCGCAGGTTCAATGATGCGGGCGCATTGCTTGAAAAACTGCCAATCGAAACAGATTTTCGCGCCGCATTGACACCTACGCTTGTGTCTATTGTCGTCGCGGCAACCGTAACGTCCGCGTGATCTGTCGGTGCATTTGGCGAACCTGTCCCCGGCGATATGAGCACCGTACCTGAAATCGTCGCAATCGTTTGCACATAGTCCGTCGAATCCTCGCGCGGCGTTTCTGTGCCATAGAAGAATGTAAGCACCGTCCCGGCTGCGCCGATAAAATTGGCATTAGCCCATGAATTCAAACGCTGTATACGCAAACCCGCCGACAATCCGTTGAAAGTTTCATTTGCGGCGCTGCCTTTTTGTGTAATGCCGCCCGTGAACTGTATCGCAATAGGATTCGTAGAAGACAGCAGAAAAAAGAAATTAGCCGGATTCGGCATCTTAGCGACGCCGCTGGCGGGAAGCGTCAGAGTGTAGCTATCGACTGACATTTTACTTCCTTAAAAGAACAACCAGCGCAACGGCAGCTATAGCCGCGATGATAAGCGCCTCTTTTGCGAACTGCGTAGACTGCGCTGCCTGCGTCGTATCATTCGCTTGTGCGATATTCGCCAGTGTTTCAGACGTATTCGCAAGCTGCGCGTTTTCAGCCTGTGCGGCAGAAGATGCCACGCTGATAATGCCAGATTCAGATTGATTGAGTAGCGCGCTGCCTTGCGCAAGAAAATTGCTAACAAGTGTCGCACTGCTGACTTGCTCCGACGAAAGTACGTCCGTCAAATGGTTCGCGAAAGAAAAGGAACACGTCGCAACACTCTGCGCGAGTCCCGTGTTTGCTGATACGGTTTTCTGCGCCAGTCCGACGCCTGCCTGTACTGCACCCTCGTCCGTTGAAACGGAAGTCAGCGCGACGCTGCCCTTATTGCCTAGGATCGTTACACCGCTGGTATTCGTCGCGGCGTTGTTGGTTTCCTTTGCGTTTGTAGTGGTGCTTGATTTCTGGCACGCACTGCTGTAACTGCCGCTCATGCTGTCTGCCTCTGCGCACACCGTTGCGTGTCAATGATAAATTGCATTTCGCCCGGCTCTTTCGTCGTGAGAATTTCAGGATTCATTGACCGCAAAGCGCGCCGTGTCGCTTGCATGTGTGTGAAGAATGACAGCGAAGAAAAACCATTGACGTGCGCGTACTCCGTCATTTTGTGAATGAAATCCACAAGGCCGCGCCCCTGATAGCACCAAATGAAAAACATATCGGGCATCCGCTCAAGCACACACCATGATTCGCCATTGACGCGGTACAGTTCCATACGTCCGCGATTCACACCCGCGCGTATGCGATGCAGAGCACCGAAAAAAGTATCCTGCAAACCTTCCTCGGCCGCGATGCTCCACGGCTGACGGACAAGGGTAAAGTGCGTGACCTCTGTGCGGATCATGCTTTGTGCTTCAGGAAATACCACAACACTAAGCCGAGTCCTGCGATCAGGAAAAGCGCACTGCTGTTGCTCGCGGACCCGACGCCCGTAAGGCTAGAAAGCGGATTAAGCGACAACGGATTGTTGCCGGTAGGCGATCCACCGTTACCCTGTCGCGCACTTTGATTCGCTTCCGGGTTACTCGAAAGAACCGCCGGAAGATTCTGCGAACCTAGATTTATGCCGCCAAAATTCAGCAGCAGACTTCCGGTTGTGCCCGCTTGCGGACCAGCACCGGAAATCGAATCGTTACAAATGCTGCAAACGTAACCGGCCATGTGTTACTTCTTCATGAGGAAGAAAATCAGCAGCGCGGCACCGCCGAGTAGAATTATCGGAGAAATGCCGCCGAGCAATCCGCGATTTGGCGACTGCGCCGCGAGCGGCGTTGTCTGCCCCGTGGCCGCGACTGCAATACGATCATTGAGCGCGCCGAGTCCGAATTCCGTTGCACCGATTGCAGCTTCAGAAAGTCCTTGCGTCATGACTTGCTGAAGCGCAGATGGAAATGTGCCATTGCCGCCGGATGCATCCGGGGCGGGCAGAGGATTCTGTGCAGTGTTTTGTACACCGCCGGTTGTACCTGCGACTGCTGGCGCATACGGCGCTGTACCGCTCTCCGTGGCACAACTTATATTGTCCTGATAACTGCCGCCGCCGCCGCCGCATGACGAATAACACGCGAGGGGTGCGCCAGTGCAGGAATACGCACAACAGCCCATAGTTTTACTCCACAAGGGGCGGTGTCAGTCCCGCCCCACCTTCGCCGGGGTTACAGACCGTTGATATTCGCCAGTACGTCGGCGTACACGTTGTACGCGCCAGCGCCACTGTGCGAAATATTGATGAGCTGCGGAATGAGGGAAATGTTTCCCTTACTGTCAGCACGCACACTCGTCAGCGCTTTCGATTCGATGTTGTCTTCCATGAAGTCAACAATGAAGTTATTCGCTACGGGCGTGTGAAACTGTTCCGTCTCAATCGCATTCGCAACCGTCGTGGGGATCTGCTCGTAAATGTCCAAGCCGTCCCGCTTGACTTCCACCGCTGTAACGAGCGCTTGCTGCGCAAACAGCAGTCGCCGTGTCAGCGCGCCGCCAGCCTGTCCATAGTTGATAAGGAACGGCTGAAACGTGGTCGCGCCTGATGGCGCAATCGGCGTTTGCAGAATCGCGCGAAACAGCAAATTGCTTGCCGTGTCGAGCGTCTTCGGCGGTGCAACCTCCGCGTAAGCAACCAGCGTTGGCGCAGTCGCGCCCGTGATTGTCGGGAGGATGGTAAGGTCACGCACACCGACCGATCCGAAATCAACAGCACCGAGGTACTGCTGCTTAGGCGTGCGCGCAAACCAGTTCGCGAAATTGATCGACAGATACGTAACCGTCGCCACACGATTTTCATAGCTGTTGAGAGTCTGCACGTCGGTCCCTGTCGTATACCACACGGTTTTTTGACCGAGACGGACTTGCAGATTGGTGATCATCGCTTTGGTAAACGTGGTGCCGCCGAGTATCAGCGCGATATACTCAAGCGTGTTCGGCCAAATGCGCTGCGTTGTAAGCTGCGCCTGCCCTGTCGCTACCACGTTCTGAAAAGGTTCCAGCAGGATTTTAGCCATGTGTGCTAACTCCCCGCCGGCTTGCTGCCAATGCTCGCGAGCGGATTGGGAATGAGCGTCGCCACCCATATACCAACCACAACCACAAGCACGGCTCCGACGTAATGCCATGCCTTATGCACAAAAACCTCCTAAATTCGAGTGGTGACACGACACACTGCGCGTCGCTTTTCAATCGTTCACACTGAACGCATTTAGGAGGATGACAACCGGGGCCGCTATGTCAAGGGTTTGGGGGATCTTTCGGCGGGATCGGGTCCGGGGTCGGGTCCGGGGTCGGATCGGGAACCGGGTCGGGGGTCGGGTCCGGCGGGGGAGGGTCGGGCGTCTTCGGCGGCGCTTCGCTGCGCGGGCGCTTGTGGTGCGGCGCTCTCTCTTTCTTGTCGTAGGTTCCGTCCGCCATTTCGAGAATTCGTATCAGTGTCATTGAAAGGCACTCCAAATAAAGAACCGCGCGTAACTTCACCGAAACGCGTAGCGTGAAAGTATTGACCCTTTTGCAACGTGTGACAGTTCGCTAGCACGGGTGCATTCCACTCATTTGCATGAATCTTTCCATCGGCGCTGCTGCTGGTAAGTAGAAAAATATGCGAACACTGGTCACGTACAGTAGGGGCGATCTGTACGCCTCGCTGAGAAATGAAATGCACGTTGTGACCCCAATGGCGGCCGCGTGTCGCTGTTCGCTGCATGACGACATTGTACCGTCCAACAGCGTCGCCAGCTTCATCAATGAACACTGCACATTTGCGACTGCTCCAAAACACCGCCAAGAATTCGTCGGGGTCCGTAGTCTGAAAATCGCACGGCCATTGTGGATCGTTAAGCGAATCGAGGACGATGACCTTAACGCCATGATATTGATTCCTAGCGGCGAGACGCTTTGCGAGTGTCGTCTTTCCGCTCTCTGTCATTCCAAAAATAAGGCAGTGAGGCATGCGACGCTATCTTGCGGAAGTAATGCCAGCTAGTACGCGGCGCAGAATGCACACGCCGCGCATATAGCTTGCCGAGATAGTGTGACTTTCTCACACCTCAATTGATGCGACCGGATCTTTTTCACCGACGAAAACCTTAGCGGTTTCCATGCTGCTGAAACAAAAATATCCGCCTTCCGTGTTTACGAAAGCCTTAGCCCACGGACATTTCTCTTTCGCTTCCGCCAGTGAATACGGAATAACATTCCCCTTTTTATCCTTGCGGGAATGCTCTACAAGTTGTTGCCTGCTCATCCTTTGATACCTCGCTCAAGTTTCTGAATGATGACCGCCGCCCGATACTGAATCAGTTTTACCTGCGTTGGCGGTACACGCCGATCCTTGCCAATCTGTTTCGACATGGCACCGAGTGCTGCGCACAAAACTTCAATTTCTGCATCCGTGAAAGACGGCTCAGACGAAAGGAATTGCGCGGCGAAATGCTGCGCTAAACCCGGTGACATTAGCCGCCCCATCATGGCGACCGTAGCGGCAACTAACTGCAAATCTTCTTGCGTTAGTTCCGCCGTTCTACTGCCGTGTATCATCGGCGGGACTTTCTACAGTCGCAGCCGTTTCTTGCTGCGGCGTGTTCTTGTCGCGCTCACCAGTGCGACGCTTGATGCGGCGGAACCGGAACGCGTGCCACTTGTCGCGCAACCATCCCGCAAAACTACGCGCACGCTTTTGGGTCTCAGGCATTTGGAAGCGCGGCAAATAGTACATCGCCAGTGCGCCCGCAAGCATCCATCCCGGAGGTAAATCCTGTATATCCTTGGCGACAAAATAATCGCCAAAGGCAGACGACAAAACTTCAATTTCATCGTATTTGATCCCGCCCGGTCCTTGCAATATACGCGGCATGAATTCGGGACCGCCAACGCCTACCGAAATGTTAACGAGCAAACGCGCGGCCATCATGCCGCCCTGTCTGCACGCTAGTTCTTTTGAAGCGCTGGCAGTCGCCGCTTGCTCCACTGCGGGATCTTTTGTTACGGTTGCTCCCGGCCCACCAAGTACGCTAGCTGTGCCAGCAACACCGCGTCGTCGTCGCCACTGTCCTTTAGCTGTTTTAACTCCTTTACCGTCTTTCCCGGTAGCGTGAATTTCGGCGTTCCACGGGATACCGAGCGCGTCAATATCCCCCGTGGCTCCTGCGGCCTCCGTCTGTTCCGCTGTCGCTTGATCGATTGCATGCTGTTGTGGCTCCGGCAGTGAATGAACCATTTCGTCAGCAACGGACGCAAGTTCGCCTACCTCTCCATTTATAGGGTTTATAGGTTTTGTAGGATTTGTAGGCGGATCATCGTCTAGGCTGAACGGTCTAGGATCAGGCATAAGAGTAGCGCTCCCAAAATTCCCGCCAGCAGTAGCGGGTTTTGTACTAAAGAAATTTCGTTGAATTCATACACCATTGCACCGCAACGGTGACACGTATGGATCGCATCATTAACGCGGCTTGTCATGGGTATGGGCGCTTTGTGCGTCCATGAATTGCCGCATTTCTTACAACGGTGAGTGTGCCGTAAATACTGACCCGGTACGTTAACGTAGTCGCATGGGGCGGGGGTCGGCATCGCCGGAGTCTAACAGAAAAAAGGGACCGGTGTTAGTCCCGGTCCCAAGAGGGGAGCGCTCGATGCGCCCGACTATTCTACTTGACCCCGACGAGATACTCCCGCATTGCCTGTTTTCCCTTTAGCTTTTTCATACCAAGGAAAACTATATGCACCGTCTCGCCTTTCTTCACTAGCTCCAGCGCACCGAGTCCGCCGCTCTGTGTAACTTCCACGTTGCGGCCTCCGCCCGTGTCGAGCAAGTACACTTTTGCATCGCGTGCGGGATACCGCCCGTTGCGCTCAAAGTGTTTAGTCTTCACGGACACCAATTTCCCGGTAACAGCGTCGCCGGGATTCTCGCCTTTGAAGAATTTGCCAAGGCGTTCAATAGCCTTGAAACCCTTCGGCAGTTCAACGTTTTTTCTTCGCATTGCCATGTGGATTTGCCTTTTGATCGTTGATGATAAGCATACGGATATACGCTCGCTTACTCATGTTCAGCGCTTTCGCGCGTGCGTTAGCGAAGTCGGACAGTTCCGGTTCCAGATCGTAGTACGCACGCACAAAACCGCGCGGAGTGTCGGCGGTGTTGTACGGATCGTTCACAGATCAAAACCCCCTTCCTTTTTCGCTTCCGGCGTTTTGAAAGACGCTTCCACTGCGGCAAGCTGCCCCTTCAACGCTGACAGGATCTTTACTACCTGTCCGTCGTCGTAGGTGTAGCTGCTGCGGTTGCTCAGATTGGCAATACCTGCCATCGCTTTAAGCGCGCGATTCGTACGCTTGACCGCCAATTCCTTGAACTTAGCAACCTTGTGTACGGCACGATCCTTATTCGCTTCTTGCGGTGATTTCTTAGCCATATGTACCTCATACTGCTGCGATATGCAGCGTCCGCCAGTATGCGCGCACATACACACGGTGTCAAGTGGCACTCACTGTGTTACTTAATGCAGGGGCCCGCGGGG
>Ga0210394_10005705_pt1 | contig 13849 bp, 11 predicted proteins | sample IncBWC12MmetaG_FD_160121 | JGI IMG/M metagenome (GOLD analysis project Ga0210394, IMG submission 160121) | Forest soil microbial communities from Barre Woods Harvard Forest LTER site, Petersham, Massachusetts, United States - Inc-BW-C-12-M | ecosystem: Environmental > Terrestrial > Soil >...
CGTCGTCGAAACATGCGGTCAATGAGCTACTGCACGCCGCCATCTGACGGCAGTCTCATTGTACAGGCGCACTCAGGCACCGCGCCCGCCAATTGCGGCCATGCTGCGGGCAGCATGGCCGCGGGGGCACTGGAGAATTTTCAAAGTCGACGACATTGCGCTTTGCCAGCGCACCCGTGTCGGCGATGGCGCTAGAATTTAACCATCACTCCCGCCGACAGAATAGCTTGACGCGTGCGCAGGTCAGGGTACCAGACGCCCGCCGCACCGCACGCTGCAGTGGCCTGCGTCGGATCACTGGTGCCGGCCGAGGCGCCCGAATTGCACGTATAGTTGGCAGGCGAGCCGTTATTGCCTCCCGGGGGCGTCACACCGCCCGTGCCCGTGAAGTAGGGGACACTCGAATGTCGGAAGCCGAACTCCGACCACCAGGTGATCCATTCCTTGGGCATGTACTGGAAGTTGAGCGTGGTATCCCACTGGTAGAGGGTCTGCCCCGGATTTTCGGTGAAGTACGGCGTGCCGGTCTGCGCCGTTGCGCCATTGATTGGCGGTAACAGGGCAAGATACCGACCGGGATTGTTCATGAATCCACCGCCGAGCGTGAGCGCAAAGAGATCATGGTCGAACCACACGCGGTTGTAGGCCATCGCGCCGATGAAATTGGCCTTGTTCGGCCCGTGGGTGCAGCTCACGCCACCGCCGTACTCGCACCCCAGGTCGACTGTTATGGAGAATGCCGCCTTCGAAATGCCCGCACCGTTAGTGGGCCCGCTGAAGTACTTCACCAGCAAGCTGTCGTCGGTATGCACGCGCGTCGTGCGTGACAGCGGGTTGGTCGGCTGACCGGGATAGGTATAGGCAAGATTGTCCTCGCCAACGCCGTAGTTGTTGAACACCATCTTCACATTTTCATTCGGCGTATAGAGTATCTGTCCGCCAAAACCGAGATGGCCGTTGAAGCGCGCATAGGATTGCCAGCCATTAATGATCCAGGGCTCGATCTTCAGCTTATTCGTCGGGAACCACTGGATGCGCATACCGTTGAAGAACCACGGCGTGTTGGATGACACATACGAGGGCTGGTACGTCCAGTTGTCGAAGTTGTAGTAGCTGAACAGGCCGATGTACGAAACAAATATGCCCGCGTCGATATTGAGACCGTGGTTCACGTCGAAGTGATAGCCCGCGTTCGCCTCGGACAGGTAGCGGTAGGCATCGGCGAGATCCCACTGACCGACGCCCGAACTGGCGTCGTTGCGCGGCGTGGTCGTGGCAAACAGGCCCAGCATTGAAAGGAACCGGGCCCGCACGTTTTCGTAGTGGAAATCGCCCCCGAAACTGACCTGCTCCAGTTGGAATTCGCCCGACCGGAACGACTCCGTCGACCCGACGATCGTGTGATCCTGCGGGTGGTTGAAGTCGTCCATGTAGTGCACATCGAACCGGATGTCGGGCGTAAAGAATTTCGTATCGAACACCGGCTTGTGGTTGCGAGGGCTGCCGTTGAGCCAGGTGAAATCTCCAAACGCGAACGGCGTGTCATTGTCGACACCCTCGGTCGGCTCGGGCTCCTGCAGGGCATCGGCGACTCTGGCCACCAGGCGCTGCGTAGCGGTGCCGGTATTCGTCTGGGCCACCAGCGGCGCCGCGGGCGCTGCCAGCGGTGCGGCCGGCGCCGCCGATGCGCCGCTCATGGCAATGTCATAGCGCGTGGCTTTGCTGGCGATCACCAACTGAGGCGGCGCTGTCACCTCGGGATTTCCTTCGGACTGCACGCTGATCGACCATTGACCCGGTGCCAGATCGGCAAACGTGTACATGCCGTTGCTGTCGGTGATCGTGGCTCGAATTCCGTCGCCGTCGGCGCGGATGGCCGTCACGGTGGCACCTGCAACCGGCCGCTTTGCGGCATCGGCCACGATTCCAACGATCGTGCCATTGCTCGCGTGCGGACGCGCCGCCTCGCTCGTCGGCGCATCGGCAGCGTGCACCGCCGAGCTCAATAGGCCGGCCACCAAGGCCGGCAGCCACATCCCTCGAAGATCCGTCTTGTATTGCATTTTGTTCACTCGGAGCGCGCTGCGCGCGAACCTAACTTGAGTCTTGCCAATCTGCGATCGTGGATAACCGCAGCTACGACCGCACACGGGCGAACGCGGGCTGTTCCCGGTCGCCTGCGAGGAAAGCCTACTGAGTCGGGAATTAAGAAGCCGCTAAGAAAATCTTTGACAATACCGGCGGCACGCTTGCGGCATTCAGCGCGCGTTGCGGTGCCCCTCGCCGCCGCTTCGGAGCGATTCCACCAGCCGCCGCCCAGGGACTGAATCATTGCCACGCTATCCCCGCAGCGCGCCGCCTGAGCCTGGACACGCGCCAGCACAGGTCAGGCGGATCGCGAAGCCTCGAGTGCCCGCGCGATGTCTTCGATCAGATCGTCGATGTCTTCTAGGCCGATCGAGAGACGCACGGTCCCCGGGCCCACGCCCGAGATGCGGCGTTGCTCGTCGGTAAGATCGCGGCTGGCCAGCAGTTGCGGGGGCATCACCAGCGAATCGGTGGCACCGATACTGGCTGCCATCGAGAACAGCTGCAGCGCATCGGTGAAACACCGCGCGGCATCGGCGCCGCCCTTGATCTCGACGCTCACCACGGCTCCGAATTCGCTCATCTGCGCGCGTGCGAGGCCATGGCCCGGATCGGTGGCAAGCCCGGGGTAGTAAGTCCGTTCCACCGCTGCATGTTGCGCCAGGTATTCGGCCACCCGCTGCGCGCTCTGGCTCTGCGCGCGATAGCGCACGAAGTAGGTTTTCAATCCCCGCTGCAACAGGTACGCGACGTGCGGATCGAGTGTACCGCCGAGCACCGTGAAATCGGCGCGCAGGCCGCGAATCAGATCCCGCGATCCGATCGCTGCGCCACCCATCACATCGCCATGCCCGGAGACGTACTTCGTCAGACTGTGCAGGTACAGATCGACCTCATACTGTCCGTGCTGGTGCACTCCGGCGAAGGTGTTGTCGAGTACGGTCAGCGCTCCGTGCGCGCGAGCCAGGCGCGTCAGCTTGGCGATGTCCGCGATCTTGTTCACGGGGTTGGTGGGGCTCTCGAAGATCAGCAGCCGCGTGGGCTTCGAGCGCAGCACCTGCTCGACGCCAGCGAGATCCTCGATCGACAGCCAGGTGTGGCCGACGCCGAATTTCGCCAGCGTCCGTTGCAGCAGATGCCGCGTCGGCCCGTAGCTCTCGATGAAGCCCAGGATGTGATCGCCGCTGCGCGTCAGCGACAACAGCGTCTGCGCGATCACGCCGATGCCCGAAGCGCAGACGACGCAATCCTCGCGACCCTGGAGCTCGGCCAGCGTCAGCTCGAGCTGCCGCGAGGTCGGATTGGACGTCCGCAGATAGGAAAAGCCCGGGCGCTCCCCGCGCTGCGAGCGCATCGCTTCATCGACACTCTCGAATTCGAACTTGACGGTTTGATAGATCGGCGCCACCACAGGCCGGTTGTCCGCCGGCACCTCGATCGTGGGAGGATGATTCACACGCGTCGGCTTCTTCATGCGGCAGCTCCACGACGCATATAGGCGACCAGTCTCGAGGCCCCTTCGATCAACGTTTCATCGCGTTTGGCAATGCATAGGCGCAGCAGCGTCATCGGTGGCGCGCGCTCGTAAAAGACCGACAGTGGAATGCTCGCCACCCGTGCCCGGGTCAACAGCTCCTCGGCAAATTCCAGATCGCCCGCCGTGCTGATCGCGCCATAATCGACCAGCTGGAAGAACGAGCCTTCCGCGCGCGGCAGCGTGAGGCCGCTGCCCTCCAATGATGCTGCCAGCAGATCGCGCTTGGCGGCAAAGAACGTGCTGAGGTCCTCGCCACAGTCGGGGTGTTCTTCGAGGTAAAGCGCAATCGCCTGCTGCAGCGCCGTCGCAATCGTGAAAGTATTGAATTGGTGCACCTTGCGCAGCTCGGTGGTCAGTGCCACCGGCGCAACGGCATAGCCCACGCGCACGCCGGTGGCATGCAGCGTCTTGCCGAACGAAAACACCGCGACGCTGCGCGCCCGCAGTTCCGGGTGCGCCAGCACGCTGTGGTGTGTGAGAGGATCGAATACGATGTGTTCGTAGACTTCATCCGAGATCAATCGGATATCGCGCCCACGCAGCAGGGCTGCCAGTGCGTCCATGTCGGCCGCGGTCAGACAGGTACACCCGGGGTTGAGCGGCGAGTTGATGATCAGTAGTCGCGTGCGCCCGGTGATCGCCGCGGCGATCCGATCCCAGTCGTAGCGGAAATGCGGCGGCTGCAGCGGCACGTGCACGCAGCGTGCGCCGGCCAGGTGCACGGCGATGTCGTAGGAGTCGTAAGCCGGATCGAATACGATCGTCTCCTCCCCCGAGCCGACCAGCGCCTGCACGCTGGAATAGATGGCCTCGGTGGCTCCGAGTGTCACCGTAATTTCGGTCTCGGGATCGACCTGGATGGCGTAGCGGCGTTCGAGCTTGGCGGCGATCGCCGTACACAGTCGCGGCATTCCAGGCATGGGCGCGTATTGATTGAAACCCTGCCGCATGGACTGCGCGACCAGCTCGGCAAGCCGCGGATCGATGTCGTAGTCGGGAAATCCCTGCCCGAGGTTGATGGCGCCGAGCTCGGTCGCCCGGCGTGACATGACCGTGAAGATCGTGGTGCCGACCTGCGGCAACTTGCTGTGCAGGGCCACGCGGCCTACCCCTCCGCGGCGGCGGCGAGCTGCATCTCACGCGCGCGCTGACGCTCGCGCCGCTGCAGGAACCAGGAAGACGATACCACGCCGACCGCGACAATCAGCACCAGTAGCGTTGCCAGCGCATTCACATCCGGGCTCACACCGAGCCTCACTTTGGAGAAGATCACCATCGGCAGCGTGCTCGAACCCGGTCCGGCGACGAATTGCGATATCACCACATCATCCCACGATAGCGTAAACGACAACAGCCAGCCGGAAAGCAGCGCCGGGGCGATCAAAGGCAGCGTGATGCGCGCAAATACGGTGGCAGGCCGGGCGCCCAGGTCGAGTGCCGCCTCCTCCAGCGACTCGTCGAAACCCACCAGCCTGGACTGCACGATCACAGCCACGTACGACAGTGAGAAACTGATGTGGGCGATCGTGATCGTGGTTGCGCCGCGCGCCCTGGGCCAGCCGATCAGCTGCTGCATGGCCACAAACAGCAGCAACAGCGACAGTCCGGTGATGATCTCCGGCAATACCAGCGGCGCGGTGCTGAGCGCAGCCAGCAGTGCCCGACCGCGAAAACGGCCGAAGCGGACCAGTGCAAAGCCGGCCATGGTGCCGAGTATCACCGCGCCGGTGGCGTTCATTGCGGCGATCTTCAGCGACAGCAGCGCCGCATCGGTGATCTGACCGTTGGCGAACAATGCGCCATACCACTTGAGCGTCGGCGAATGGGCGGCATCCCAGACCGTCACCAGGCGCGAAGCATTGAACGAATAGGCGATCATCGAGAGGATCGGCACGTAGAGGAATGCGAAGCCGAATGCCAGCGCGGTGGGCAACAGTGCCGAGCGGCGCATGGTCACGGCGCGGCCTCGAGCTCGCGGCTGCGGGAGCGCTGGAAGGCAAAGATCGGGCCGAGCAGTACGATCAGAATCAACATCGCTACCGCACTGGCGACCGGCCAGTCACGGTTCTCGAAGAATTCGTCGGACAGGACGCGCCCGATCATGAGCTGATTCGAAGGGCCGAGCAGCGACGGAATGACGTACTCCCCCACCGCGGGTATGAACACCAGCAGTGCGCCGGCCACGACGCCGGGCATGGACAGCGGCCAGGTCACTCGCAGGAACGCTTTCCACGGCGGCGCGCCTAGATCGGCAGCGGCCTCGAGCAACGCGGCGTCATGCTTCTCGAGATTGGAGTACAGCGGCAGCACCATGAAGGGCAGATACGAATAAACGATGCCGACGTATACCGCCATCGGGCTGGCGACCATCGCTATCGGATTCTTGATCAGATGCAGAGCGATGAGCATGTTGTTGATGAGCCCATCGTCCTTGAGCAATCCGATCCAGGCATAGACCCGCAGCAGAAACGAGGTCCAGAACGGCAGTATCACCAGCATCAGCAGCAGATTGCGCCGCACGGGCGGCGCCCGACTGATGCCCAGCGCCATCGGGTAACCGAGCAGCAGGCACAGCACGGTCGACACCGCGGCGACCTTGACCGAATAGAGAAACGAGTCCAGATACAGCGGATCGCTGAACAGGAAAGCGTAGTTCCCCATGTGGAGTTGGATCAAAAGCACGCGCTCATGTGTCCAGACGAGCAGCGGTGCGTAGGGCGGCATGGCGAGCAGCCCTTCGGAGAAAGAGAGTTTCAGGACGATCAGAAAGGGAATCAGAAAGAACAGCAGCAGCCACGCGAGCGGCACCGAGCTCACGGCGCGGCGCGCGAAGCCGCGCGATTGCAAAGCGTAGCCGAATCTGCGCCAGCGATCGATCATGTGCTGCCGATGACGGGACTCGACGCGTCCCAGGACAGATACACCGGCTGCTCGCGCGTGAACTGCTCCTCGGGTTTACGCGTGCTGTTGGCGAGCGTGGCCCGAACTTCGCGCCCGGACGGCAGACGCACCAGGTACACTGACCAGTCCCCGAGGTAGGCGATCTCGCGGATCACGCCCTGCGCCCAGTTATCGGCGTCGGCCGACTGTTCGCGCGAGAGCACGATTTTCTCGGGGCGCACGGCCACCCACAGTGGCGCGTCAGGCGGTGCACTGATGCCGTGATCGACCAGCACCGGTGCCGGCAGATCGGGACATTGCACGCGCACGTAGTCCGGCTCATCCTCGATCAGCTTGCCATCGAACAGGTTGACCGAGCCGATGAAGTCGGCCACGAATCGTGTTGCGGGGAACTCGTAGATCTGGCGCGGCGCACCGATCTGCACGATCTGCCCGTGATTCATGACGCCGATGCGCGTTGCCAGCGTCATCGCCTCCTCCTGATCATGCGTGACGACCACGAAGGTCACACCGAGCTGCTGCTGGATGTTGATGAGCTCGAACTGCGTGTGCTCGCGCAGCTTGCGATCGAGCGCACCCAGCGGCTCATCGAGCAGCAGCAGCTTCGGGCGCTTGATCAATGCGCGCGCCAGTGCGACGCGTTGGCGCTGCCCGCCGGAGAGTTGGTGCGGCTTGCGCTTCAGATAGGGACCCATGCGCACGATTTCGAGGATCTCGCTCACTCGGCGGCGGATTTCGGACTTGCCGAGGTGCTCCTGCTCCAGACCAAAGGCGATGTTGCGCTCCACCGTCATGTGCGGAAACAGCGCGTAAGACTGGAACATCATGTTGACCGGACGCTCGTATGGCGGCACCGCGGCAAGATCCTGGCCGTCTATCAGCACTCGCCCGGAGGTCGGGGTTTCGAACCCGGCCAGCATTCGCAGCAGCGTCGTCTTGCCGCAACCGGACGCACCGAGCAGGCAGAATATCTCGCCGCGCTCGATCTGCAGCGAAACGTTGTCGACCGCTGCGAAGTCGCCGAAGCGCTTGCTGACCTGGTCGATCTCGACATAGGCGGCCATTACTGCCCAGTCTTGAAGCGCGTCCAGGTGCGGTTGAGCTGGCGCGTAAAGGCGATGCTGCGCGACGCGTTCGGATACAGGTGCGCCTTCTGCGCCTCGCTCGGATAGATGCCGCGATCGTTGTAGACCGCCGGGTCTACCAGGCTGTAAGCGGCGGCGTTGCTGGTGGCGTAGTGCATCAGCGCCGAGTTCTTCGCCGCCACTTCCGGCCGCAGCAGATAATTGATGAACAGGTGCGCGTTGTGCGGATGCGGCGCGTCGGCGGGAATCGCCAGCATGTCGAAGAACATGATGGCGCCCTCTTTCGGAATGTTGTATTTGATGGTCAAGCCCTTGCCGTCTTCCTGCGCGCGCGAGCGCGACTGACCGACATCGCCGCTCCAGCCCAGTGCCAGACATAAGTCGCCGTTGGCGAGATCGTCGATGTAGCGCGAGGAATTGATGTAACGGATGTACGGCCGGATCGACAGCAGCACCTGCTCGGCTGCCTTCAAGTCATCGAGCGATTCACTGTTGGGATTCTTGCCGAGGTAGACGAGCACGGTGCCGACCATCTCATCCGGGGCGTCGAGGATCGACACTCCGCATGACTTGAAGTTTTTGACCACATTGGGGTCGTAGAACATGGCAAAGCTATCCACCGGCGCATTGGGCATGGCCTGAAACACCTTGGACTCGTTGTAGCCGACGCCCGATGTGCCCCAAAGATAATTGACGCTGTACTGGTTGCCGGGATCGTGGACCTCGATGATTCTGGTAATCAGCGGGTCGAGGTTCTTGATATTCGGCAGCAGCGACTTGTCGAGCTTCTGGAAAACGCCGGCCTGGATCTGCCGTTGCAGGAACGACGCCGAGGGCACGACGACGTCGTAACCGGTGCGTCCGGATAGCAGTTTGGTCTCCACGACCTCGTTCGAATCGAACACGTCGTAGTTGACCTTGATGCCGTATTCCTTCTCGAAGGCCGGCACCACCGTCGGATCGATGTAGTCCGACCAGTTGTAGACGTTGAGGACTTTCTGCGCGTCCGTCGGCAAGCCGTCCGGCGCGGTTGCGACCGACGCCGCCGCGCCGGGCGCCGAAGCTGCGGGCGCCTGCGCGCCCGAACCGTCACTTTGACGGCCGCATGCGGCCAGCAGCAGCGCGAGCAAGAGCGGAGCGGCAGCGCGCCAGGCGCACTGAGTCATCGGCGGGCCTCGTGGGTGCCGCGGGTCAGCGGCACCTTATTATGGGTGGCAACGCCAACGTCCGAAAGACCCCCGATGGCCGACCCAACCCGGCCGCGCCCTAAGGCGCCGCTGCGCCCGCGCTCAGACGTTCAGCAGCAGGTGCTCGCGCTCCCAGGAGCTGATCACCTGCAGAAACACCTCGTGCTCGGCCTGCTTGACGATCGTATAGGCGGCAACGAACGGCTCGCCGAGGATCTGCAGCAGCGGCTCGCAGTCTCGCAGCCGGGCCAGAGCCTCATCGAGCGAGCGGGGCAATGAATAGGGCAATTCATGGGCGCTGCCCGAAATCGGCTCGGTCGGCTGCAGGCCCTCGACCATGCCGAGGTAGCCGCAGGCGAGCGATGCCGCGATCGCGATGTAGGGATTGGCATCGGCGCCGCCGACCCGATTCTCGATGCGGCGCGCCTCGACGCTCGACATCGGCACGCGCAGTCCCGCGGTGCGATTATCGTAGCCCCACTGCACGTTGATCGGCGCCGACAGGTAGCGCGTCATGCGTCGGTAGGAATTGACGTTGGAGGCAAACAGCGACATCGCCGCCGGCACATAGCGCTGCAGGCCGGCGATGTGCGAGAAGAACAGCGCCGAGGGCGTACCGTCGGCGTTGCTGAAAACATTCTTGCGAGTCTTTATGTCGATGACGCTCTGATGGATGTGCATGGCGCTGCCGGGCTCCTTGGCATGCGGCTTGGCCATGAAGGTGGCGTACATCTTGTGGCGCAGCGCCGCCTCGCGCGCGGTGCGCTTGAACAGGAATGCCTGATCGGCCAGATCGAGCGCTGCGCCGTGCAGCAGATTGATTTCCATCTGCGCCGGGCCGTCCTCGTGGATCAGCGTATCGATCTCGATGTCCTGCGCCTCGCAGAAGGCGTAGATGTCGTCGAACAGCGGATCGAACTCGTTGACGGCCGCAATGCTATAGGACTGCCGCCCCGGCTCCGCGCGGCCCGAACGGCCGACCGGGGGTTTGAGCGGGTAGTCGGCATCGATGTTCGGTTCGATCAGGTAGAACTCCAGCTCCGGCGCAATCACCGGCTCCCAGCCGCGTTGCGCATACAGCTCCAGCACATGCCGCAGCACGTGTCGTGGCGCCATCATCACGCGCCGGCCGTCGGAGTAGAAACAGTCGTGAATCACCTGCGCGGTCGGTTCCGCCGCCCACGGCACGACCCGCACGGTCTTCGGGTCGGCGCGCAGTACGATGTCGATCTCCGCCGGGCTCATGGCCTCGGAAGTGTCGGGCGGATAGTCGCCGGTCACGGTCTGCAGGAAGATGCTCTCCGGCAACCGCATGCCCTCGTCTTCGGCGAATTTTTCGGCCGGCATGATCTTGCCGCGCGCGATGCCGGCCATATCGGGAATGATCGCCTCGACTTCGGAGATGCCGTGATCACGAAAAAATTGTTGTATTTCGTTAGCCATAAATCACCTATTCCTGATGCGGCAGGCGGCGCCAAATTCGGCGAACAGCGCCTGCGAAAACGGATTGCCGCCGACGCGCCACTCCGGATGCCACTGCACCGCGAGCGCGAACTGCGGCGCCCGCTCGACCCGGAACGCCTCGATGACTCCGTCCGGCGCACGCGCCTCGACGGCAAGTCCCTGGCCCAGCTCGCGCACGCCCTGGCCGTGCAGTGAATTCACGCGGATACGGTCGGTGCCGGCCAGGCGCCGCAATTGGCCCTCGGGTTCGAGAATCACTTCGTGCGCGAGCTCATACTGCTGCTCGACCGGTAATTTCAGATCCTCGCGATGATCCATGTGACCGGGCACCTGGTGCAGCTTCTGCCAGAGCGAGCCGCCGAAGGCGACGTTCATCTCCTGAAATCCGCGGCAGATGCCAAGCACTGGTACGCCGGCCGCCACGGCGCGCGGTATCAGCGGCAGCGTGGTCTCGTCGCGATACGGATCGTGCAGAGTACCCTCATCGCTCGGCTCGCCGCGGTAGTGGCGCGGATCGACATTGGAAGGGCTGCCCATGAACAGCAGTCCATCGAGCGTCTCGAGCAGCTCATCGAGTTGCAGCTCGCGCCCGATGGCCGGCACCAGCAGCGGCAGTCCCCCGGCAGCATCCAGCACTGCGGTGACATACTTCTCGCCCACCATGTGGTACGGCTGATGGTTTTGCCCGAGCAGGCGGCGGTCCGCCGGAATACCGATGAGAGGACGCTTCGGACGCATGAAACACGTGTCGCGCCTGGCGCTGAAGCTGTATGAAAATACAGTTCCGCCCGCGCTTCCTTCGCTTGAATGGTCACCATTAGACCATAGGCGGGGCGCTTCCGCCCGGAACGGCGCCACTATTGTTGCCTGCCCGGGGTTTCCTCTTGCGATTCAACTCATTGATTTTTAAGCTTCTGCCCGCGAGACTGGACGGATGTCGGAAAGCAAGACGCCAGATTATGTAGAAAGCTACTACCGCGACTCGGCCCCGCTGCCGCAGATCACTGCACCGCTGCGGGGCGCCGAGCGCGCGGACGTCTGTGTGGTCGGCGGCGGGATCGCCGGCTGCTCGACGGCGCTCGTACTGGCCGAGCGCGGCTATCGCGTGATGCTGCTCGAGGCGCAGCGCATCGGTTGGGGCGCTTCCGGTCGCTCGGGCGGACAGGTGATCTATGGCCTGGCCGCCGAACAGGATCGAATACAGAGGATGGTCGGACGCGAGGATGCGCGCCGAATCTGGGATGTCTCGCTCGCGGCGATCGATCTGATCAAGCAGCGCATCGCGCGCCACCAGATCGAGTGCGACTGGGTCGACGGGCAGATGCTAACGGCCATCAAACCGCGGCAATGGCGGGCACTGCAGCAGTGGCAGGCCGAGCTCACCGATGAACTCGGCTACACCAGTGCGCGGCTAATCGAGCGCCAGGAACTGCGCTCGCTGCTCGCCACCGATCGCTATATCGGCGCGCTCTACGACCGCAATGGCGGCCACCTGCATCCGCTGCGCTACACGCTCGGGCTCGCGCGTGCAGCCACCGCTGCCGGCGTGGCATTGCACGAAGGCAGTGAGGTGCGCGAGTGGCAGGGCCATGGCGCGCGCGTGCGCGTGTTGACGGCCGAGGGCAGCGTCGACTGTGCGCAGCTGGTGTTTGCCGGCAACGCCTGGCTCGGACGCACGGTGCCCGCCCTGCAACGCAAGCTGATGACGGTCGGCAGCTATATCATCGCCACCGAACCACTGGGTGAGGAGCGTGCGCGCGCGTTGATCGCCAACAACGCCGCGATCTGCGATACCAACTGGATTCTCGACTACTTCCGCCGCTCGAGCGATCACCGCCTGCTGTTCGGCGGGCGCGTCAACTATTCAGGGGTCGATCTGCGCGGCGTGGGACCGGCAACGGCGCAGCACATGCGTCGCGTGTTTCCACAATTGAGCGATGCGCGCATCGATTACGCCTGGGGCTGCCTGCTCGACATAACGCTCAATCGCGCGCCGAATTTCGGCCGCCTGCAACCCAATGTCTACTTTCTGCAGGGTTTCTCCGGGCACGGCATCGCACTCGCGGGCATTGCCGGCCTGCTGGCCGCCGAAGCCATCGCCGGCACGAGCGAGCGCTTCGACGTGCTGGCGCGCCTGCCGCATCGCGATTTTCCAGGCGGCATGTGGCTGCGGCGCCCGGCGCTGGTGCTGGCAATGCTGTGGTACCGGCTGCGCGATCTGCTTTAGCATAGGCGCATGAAACGCAAACACGCCGTTCCGATCCTGCTGAGCTGCGGACTGATCTCAGGCTGCGGGCTCGCCGGCACCGCGACCAGCACCGCGACCGGTGCTGCGGCCGAAGCCCAGCAGGCGCGCGAGGCCAAGCAGATCGAGGCGCAGGTTCAGCAGCAACTGGACCAGGCACAGCAGTCGGCTGCCGCCCAGCGTGAGGCGGCGGAGAAGGATGCACGGTAATCGGGCGGCGAGGCGCGGCAACGTTCAGGTTGCGGGTGGCAACGTCTTGGTTTCGCGCTCTGACAGTCACTGGACGGAGTGCTCAACCACCCGGTTGCACATCATCCGCCACGTAGCTGCCGATACGCTGCACCAGATCCGGTGCCCTTCGGGCGAGAATCACCCCATACACGGCCGAGAACAGCAGCAGCCCGAGTATCGCGTAGGGATAGACGTTGAACGGGTACGGCTGACCGGGTTCCACCAGGACGTAGAGCGGGAACAGCATCAGCACTGAACCGAGCAGCGGCACGACCAAATGCTTCACCGGGCGGAATTCCCGGCGATGGTGCCTCAGCATGTACACTGGCAGTGCCAGATTCGTGACTAGATAAGCCACGATGATCGGAATGCCGCCGAGCGTGCCGGTCTCGCCGAACAACGTCACCGGATCGATTTCGTACGCGTAGCCGAACACGATCACGATGGCGAGCGCACCCAGGATGAAGCTCCACATCGCCACATGCGGGGTCCTGTGTTGCGGGTGAATCTTGCCGAACGCTACCGGCAGAAGCCCCTCGCGGCCGGAACTGAAGAGAATGCGCGCCTGCGAATTGGTGAGCCCGATCAGTGCCGAGAAGATGCTGGTCAGACCGGCCAGGTAGGCAATGATCAGCGATCCCGCCGCAGAGGCCTTGAAGGCATCGACGAACGGGATTGCGGATTTGCCGATGGCCGCGGCGTCGCCGTGAAAGGCGATCTCGGTGCTGTAGGCCAAGAGCACATAGAGCACGCCAATGGCGAGCGTGCCGGTGATCAGCGCGCGGGGCACGTTGCGGCGAGGATCGATGGTCTCCTCCGCGAGCATGGCGGAGTTCTCCCAGCCGATGAAGAGATAGATGGCCAATGGGAAGCCCGCGCCGACGCCGGCCAGTCCACCGGAGACGCTTGACGGCAGCAGCGGCGCCCAGCCGATGTCCGCACGGTTGATCACGAGCATGACGATGGCGCCGGCCACCAGCAGCAGCATTTCAAAATAGAAGAAGATGGCCGCCCAAGTGGTCGAGAGCACGACGCCGCGCGAGACCAGCAGCCCGACGATGACGGTGGCGGCGACGCTCAGTACCTGCCAGGGAATGTCACCGCCCACGAA
>Ga0210394_10005706_pt1 | contig 13849 bp, 12 predicted proteins | sample IncBWC12MmetaG_FD_160121 | JGI IMG/M metagenome (GOLD analysis project Ga0210394, IMG submission 160121) | Forest soil microbial communities from Barre Woods Harvard Forest LTER site, Petersham, Massachusetts, United States - Inc-BW-C-12-M | ecosystem: Environmental > Terrestrial > Soil >...
ACCCTTAGCGAGCCACGGAACGCCCTGGCGGCATAGTAGGATTCCGCACCGTTGTGATACACGAAAACAGTGTCGTAACGGCGATCACAAAAGAGGGCACCGCCGAGTTTTCTGATATCAGAAGGTGTTTTCACCCAGCTCGACGTTTTCGTATCGAAACCTCCAAGCTTCTGCAACTCGCGATATTGTTCTTCCGTTAAAAGCTCAATGCCCATGGCAGCTGCCATATCAACAGCGTTATCTTCTGGTTTATGTTCTTTCCTTGACTCCAGCCCTTCACGGTCGTAGCAAAAACTTCTGCGGCCCTTCGGACTTTCCGCTGAACAATCGTAAAAAATGTATTCGCCCGTCTTTTTATCATGGCCAACGACGTCCGGTTCACCGCCAGTTCTTTCCATTTCATGGAGTGACCACAGTTTTTCGGCATTCACTTCCAGCTTTGCTTGTACTTTAGCCCATTCAAGACCTTTATGGCGGTTCATGTTTTCCTCAAAACGGGCTTTCAATGCTCTGAGCAGTTCTTCACGTTGTTCCGGTGACAAGTCCGTTTTATTGCTATCGATGTTTCGCGCTCTTGTTGCTCTCACAGTCGTCGCTTCCCGCGTTTCTTATCCGTTACTCCGCCGCGCTCCGCCACATGGTTTTCTTCGGCTTGTCTTTGCGTTCTTATCAGTTCGCGGTTTCCACGCCGTTCGGAGTGCACCCGTCACTAACATCCTCGCTCGCCGCCATGCGAATACGCGCATTTCGCTAACTGCGAATCGTGATGCCGACCGTTAGAGTATAATCCGGTTCGGGCTCAGGCTGAGTATTTGCAACCGAGTCGGTCATTTACCGTTATCGACGTTCGGAGTACTGCCCTGGAGAACTCATCTAACGCATGTTCCGATCCCGCGCGGATTTCACCAGTTCGATTCTGCCGCGGCGCGATGGTTCTATCCTCGTTAGTGCTTTTCTGCGCAACGGCAAGCGTCTGCCAGGCCCAAACCCACGAGGTGGTTTGCAACGCTGGCAGCGGTAATTTCGAAGCCGAGTTCCATACTGGTGTAAAAGTGCAGGTTGGGGCGGCAAGGAATGGAGAATTGGCAACACGAGCATGTGAGGCAGCGCTCAGTTGGAACAGGCAAAAACTAGTAATTGCGGCCGGCGCTACGTGGATCGACGTCGATGCACTGGGAGTAAACCTGGGCGTTGGTGTACCAGTTGTCACTATTCAAGTGAAGAGGTCCGACGCTGAGTGCTGTATGTCATACCAGATTTATTCTCTGGAGAAACCGCCGCGGTTGCTGCGCACTATTGCTGGCGGCTACTTCAGCGCTGCCGACACCGACCTCGATGGCCGCGTCGAAATCTGGGCTGACGATTTCGCCTCGGTGGAAGGTTTCGAGAACTTGGACATGAGTCAAATGGACTTTCCGCCGACCATTGTTCTCCGCTTCGCAACAGGTCAATTGCTGGACGTAAGTTCCGAGTTCCGATCCTATTTTGATGAGGGAATAGCAAAGGTACGGGCTGCGCTCGATTCACAGGAACTTCGCGATTTCAAAAGTAGTGATGGCAGATTGGTGCCGGCTGCCTCCTCCTCGCCAGAGGACTTACGCCACAGCGAGTACTTGCAAGGAGTGAAACTCAAAGTATTGGAAATCATTTGGTCTTACGTTTACAGCGGCCGTGAACAGGAGGCATGGCATTCACTTGCAGACATGTGGCCCACTGCAGATGTCGACCGAATTCGCGGCGCAATCTTGAAGGCACGAGCTCGCGGGATTTCCGCTCAAGTTGACGGCGGGTCGACGGGAGTTCCTACTGGCCGACAAGAACACGCGACGATCTTCGACGGGATCCACACTCAAATTGCCGGTGTGCCAACGGGAGGTCCCACTGGCCGGCTGGGACGCGCGGCAGTCTCCCCAATAAACAAACCAGATTTAGTCCTACCCGAACCGATCGAGGTGTGGCTCCCTCCTTCGATGGGCGCATCGGAGCAAGTTGTCTTGGATCTGTTGATTGATTCTGCCGGAAAAGTTCGGTCCGCCGGACCAGCTGAAAATGCGAAATCGGTTGACACCGACTTGATGCATGCAACTGCGGAGTGGAAGTTCATTCCTGCATTCAAGGATGGTCGAGCGGTTGCTAGTCGGGTACGCTTGCCGGTCACTCTGAAACGATAAATCCTCGAAAGCGGTTCGGTACACAGGTTGCAGTGAGACTGGGCGGGATCGGCGGTGTTCGGATGGCTAAAACGATTGGTGCGTACGATGCAGAAAATGAAAACCCCCGCCTGCGGGCGCACGCATTAAAGGATGGCGCGCCGGAGGCGAGGGTTATCTCACCGCAAGGGACACGGCGAACAAGCGCACAAAAACTGGAAGCCGCGGAAACTCTTCAGCTACCCAGTACAGCATCCTTGAAAGCCTTGGCCGCGCGCAAACGGACAACCGTTCTTGCCTTGATCTTGATGGCCTCTCCGGTCTGCGGATTGCGACCCATGCGGGCCTTGCGATGCGCCTTAACCGCGCGTCCCAGATTGGGGATCACGAATTTACCCGCTCCACCCTTGCATTCCTTCACAGCCAACTTGAAAAGCTCTTCAAAGAACTGCGCCGCGCCCTTCTTGGTGGTGCCGCACTTTTCGGCGATGTGAGCCACAATCTTGGACTTGCTCATGGGCTTTGCCATATTCGTTTTGATTCTCCTTCTCTCGCTAGATTGGTGCCAGCCGCCGAATTCTGCACACGCGGCGAACCACGCACGGGCGACACTATAAGGACAGTGCGCCGGGCAAAGCAAGTAAAAAACATTCAAATCATGCGAAAAATGGCGGTTTCTGAAGGATAGGACGTTCCAGCCCGGGAAAGGGAGAGATGCGCGGCTGCGGTAAGCGCGGCGGGCAAGCCAAGAAAGATTCTCGCCACGACGACGCAGGGCCAAGCGCAGCCTGGAAACGGTTGGATTCAGCGGCCTTAGCTGCTACTCTGTTGCTCTTCATATTTCCAGGAGGAACTTCGGATGACGCCGTGGCAATCGCTGGAAGCTCGTTTCAACGAGGCTTTGCACCTGTCACGGCGGCCTGTGGCCGTCACTTTTCTCGATTCCGCGCCGGCAGGCATCAAGCGCGTGGAAGGCTCACAACCCGCGGGATGCAGCTTCTGGCGGCTCGCGGCGGACGGCCGGGTCTTTTACACCGTTCCAGCGGATCACTTCAACTGCGCCATCGGCGCCTACACGCACAATATTCCGCTGTCGCCCGAGCGCGAAAAAGAGACGGAACAGACGCTGCAGATGATGTTCGGCGCCGGGTATATCCGGCCGGAGGATGTGCCTGGGATCCCGCAACTGAAGAAGACCCCGGCGGCTACGGTGTATGCGCCACTCGGAGCGGCGCCATTGGCGCCCAGCGTGGCGCTGTTTTCGTGCAAACCCGGAGCGGCGATGCTGCTGAACGAAGCGGCCATGCGCGCCGGATCGGGCGGCGCTTTGCCTCCGCTGGGACGGCCGACCTGTATGGCGTTGCCCGCGGCGCTGGAAAAGGGAACAGTGTCGAGCCTGGGCTGCATCGGCAACCGCGTGTACACAGGACTGGGAGAGGACGAACTGTATGTGGCCGTACCGGGCGTGGATTTGGAGAAAGTCGCCACGGCACTGGACACCATTGTTTCGGCCAATCGAGCGCTCGAACAGTACGCCCGAGATCGCCGCGCACAGTTGGCGACGGCGTAGGGTGAGCGCGTGGAGTCGAGCACGTCAGCGGCAAAAAGCCGCATTGATTTTACTCCTCTGATGTCGCGGTTAAAACCGCGACCCACAAAGATTCGCGAACTCTCCCGCGAGACGCCAATCAGTAGATTGGCGTTCCCAGGGGTGGGTAACGGTCGGAGGCTCTGAGCCCGCATCGAGCCGTGACCTGCGACACAGTGCGAAACGTTGTCTTTTTTGTCTTGTTTTGCCGAAGTTGCTTGACGCTCCCTGCGCACAGCTTTAGACTGGTTAGAGAAAGCCAAAAATTGAGCTGCGCCTGACAGCCTGTTTCTGTTGGTTTGCAAAGTCACAGGAGACACGCGCGAAGGGAAGTGGATTCATGGAGTTACTTGGCGCAATCCATCTGAAAGGCGGCGACCGGATTCCCATAGCCAGGGCGATCCCGATGGTGGCCGTGCACGTGGCCTGCCTGGCGGCGTTCTTCCTGGGCTTCCGCTGGACCTACCTGATTGTCTGCCTGGCGCTGTATTGGTCGCGCATGTTTTTTGTGACCGCGGGCTATCACCGCTATTTCTCGCACCGGTCGTTCAAGACCAGCCGGGTGTTCCAATTCATCATGGCAGTTGTGGCCACCAGCTCGACGCAGAAGGGCGTGCTGTGGTGGGCCGCCAATCACCGGCATCATCACAAGTATTCCGATACCGACGAAGACCTGCATTCGCCGACGCTGCGCGGCTTTGCGTGGTCGCACATCGGCTGGATTCTGGCCGATCGCTTCGAGGCCACGCGCACGGACCTCATCGGCGATTTTCACAAATTCCCCGAATTGCGCTGGCTGAACAAGTATCACCTGGTGCCGCCGATTGTCCTGGGCGTGCTGATGTACCTGATCGGCGGCTGGCCGCTGCTGGTCTGGGGCTACTGCCTGAGCACGGTGATGCTGTGGCACAGTTCGTTTACGATCAATTCCCTTTCGCACATCTTTGGCCGCCAGCGCTACATCACTCCCGACACGAGCAAGAACAATCCATGGCTGGCGCTGCTGACCATGGGCGAAGGCTGGCACAACAATCACCATCACTATATGGCGTCGGCGCGACAGGGCTTTTTCTGGTGGGAGGTTGACTTCACCTTCTACATCCTGAAAGTGCTGTCGTGGTTTGGGATCGTGTGGGATTTGCGCGAACCGCCCCCACACCTTCTGGAGCCAGCGCCAACCTCGGGCGACTAAAATAGCAGCGCCCGAGTCTTAGTTCCGCAGAGATTGGAACGCCCCGGCGATGCCGGGGCGTTTCTCTTTTTGCAGCGCAGCGATCATTCGCCAACTGCTTACGATTCTCGTATTCTTGACTGCGTGACGGAACATTCGACCAAGCCGCCGCGATGGGGCGCGCCGCCGTGGACGATCGATTTTCGTCCGACGCCGCGCGAGCCGCCCGTAGAGGTGGACTTCGCCATCGTCGGCGGCGGGTTCAGCGGGCTGGCCACGGCGGCGTGGCTGCGGCAGCTCGCGCCGGATAAAAGCGTGGTGGTGCTCGAAGCGGGCGCCATCGGCGCCGGGTCGAGCGGGCGCACCGGAGGCATGGCGCTGGCGGAGACCGCCGCCGGCGATATGCCCGGCCTGGGCGACGTGCTGGCCGGATTTTCTTCGATCTTGCGCGATCTGAACGTCGATTGCGACCTCGCGCTGCCGAGCGCGTGGGAGCTGGCGCGCAGCAAGGCTTTACCACATTCGCCGATCTCCTGGGACGATTCGGGCAATCTGCGCGCCGTGGCCGAGGTGCCCGGGGGCACGATCAATCCCGGCAAGATGCTGAGCGGCCTGGCGAGAGCCGCGGAGCGGAGCGGCGCAATCATCTGCGAGCAAGCAAGAGTAGAGCGCGTCGATTTCAGCGAGCCGTTACGACTGGAGGCGGCCGGGCGGGAGCTTCGGGCGCGCGCGGCGCTGTTTGCCTCGAATGCGCAGTCCCTCGAGCTGAGCGGCATGGCCGGCGCCACCGAGCCGTGGTTCGTCATGGCTTCGACGACAAAACCGTTTACGGCAGAGCAACTGGAGGCGCTGGGACTGGCCTCGGGCAAGCCGTTTTACACGGTGGAGCTGCCCTACCTCTGGGGACGGCTGATGCCCGACAACGGAATCCTTTTCGGCGCCGGGCGGATCGAACTCGGCGACTGGCGGGAGATGGAAGCGATTGACATCGCCACCGGCGAGGGCCCTGAGATCTTCGCGCGCCTGCAGAAGCGCGTGAAGAATCTGCATCCGTTGTTGCGCGAGGTCGAGTTCACGCACTACTGGGGCGGACCGATTCTCGTGGGCGAAGATTGGCGGCCGATTTTCCGGCGGCATTCGAAGAGCGACCGCGCGCTGGTGCTGGGCGCGTACAGCGGGCACGGCGTGGCGCTTTCGGTGTACCTGGGCCGCTGGGCCGCGGAGGTTTTGCTGGGGCGGCGGGAATTGCCCAAGTGGGACGGCGCGTGAGAGATTGTGTGGGAAGTGAAAAAAGCATGGCTTTAGCGGTCCGGTTCTGGACTTCGGTGGAGTCCACCGGCCCCCCGAAACCGGAGCTAAAGCCGGATTAATTCTGTTGGCTACATGTCGCGGTCCGCTGATTCGACCCAAGACCGGAGTTAAAACCGCGACCCACAAGGACTCGTATGCTGACTGCGCTGACGCGAGGCGTGAGCCCGTCGATGGGTTCGTGCGAACTGACCTATCTCTCCAGGCAGACGATCCATATCGCCAAGGCCGTCGAGCAGCACGAGCGCTACAAACGATGCCTCGCGGACGCAGGCGTGCGGGTCATCTCGCTGCCCGCGGAGCCGACGATGCCGGACGCGGTCTTCGTGGAAGACCCGGTTGTCGTCGTGGACGAAGTTGCCATTATCGCGCGGACCGGCGCGGAGAGCCGGCGCAAGGAAGCTCCCAGCCTAGCGGAGGCGCTCACGCCCTTTCGCCCGCTGCAACATCTGCGAGAGCCGGCGACTCTCGAAGGCGGTGACGTGCTGCGTGTTGGGTCCACAATTTTCGTGGGGCTTTCGCCGCGCACCAACGAAGCGGGCGTGGCTCAGCTAGCTGCGGAGATCGAGCCGTTCGGCTACGTGGTGCGGCCCGTGCCGGTGCGCGACTGCTTACATTTCAAGACTGCGTGCAGCTATCTGGGCGATGAGACGCTGCTGGTCAATCGCGCGTGGCTGGATACGGCGCCGCTCGATGGCTGGAAGTTGATCGACGTGGCCGATGACGAGCCCTGGGCGGCCAACGCTTTGCGCATCGGCGATACAGTGCTCTTTCCGGCGTCGTTTCCCCATACCGAGGCGATTCTGCGGCGTGCGGGGGTGCGCGTTCAAACGCTGAATCTTTCGGAGTTGCAGAAGGCCGAAGGCAGCGTCACCTGCATGAGTGTGATTTTTGAGACCAGTCCGGCGAACGGCTAGTCTTCCACCATCACCGATGTGGCCAGGAACGTCTCAGCCAGATGGTCACCCCAAGCCTCTTTGACGTCCAGCGCAATGGCAAATGGCAGGAAGCGATCCATCTTGGGCGGCAGTTGCTGGCCGGGTTCGAGGCGATTCAGCGGATCGGTTTCGACTTTTTCGAGAAATTGGCGAAAGCCGGCAATCTGGTCGGCCACCTGCCTGCCCAGCAGTGACCGGCGCTTCAGCAGCGGCGCCCAGCCCAGATTGATGAGCAGGAAAGCGGCCAGCATCGCGTCAAACCAAAGCGAGATCTCCCCTGACAGCTTGTTCATCATGAAGATGATCACTCCGACGAACAGGGCGATGGCGGCCGTTCCCGGAAGCAGCTTCAACACCCCGATTCCGGTGCCCAGCGCGTTCTTCCAGGCGGGAAGGAACGAAATCTCGATCATCAAACCAAGAATGAGCCCGCAGAACAGAATCCAGACGGTGAAGAAGATGGCGTCGAATGGATCCTTGCCGCTGGCGAAGGTGGCCGACGGCAACGCTGCGACGAAAGTCATGAGCACGCCAAGCGCGATGATGCCGGAATGCCGCGTGAAGTACTTGCCGCTGAACTGCTTGGTCAATTCCTCATGAATGTGAAAGATGTAGCGGCCGTTTTGCGCAGAGTTGTGCTGGTCCATGGAGCCACTGAGTTCGATGACCGGCGCATCTTCAAACAGCAGGCCGAGAGTCCGCTTTTCCTCGGGAGCAAGAGCCTCCAAGGCGTCGCGTCCGCACATCAGCCGCGACAACCGGTATTTTCCGCCGATAGGTTCGACGCGAATACATCCGCGCACGGCCAGCTCCGCGATGACCGCGGCGAACGAGCGCGCGTCGGTGGTTCCCTTGGCGATATATCGAGTGGCCGCCGGGGACAGGCCTTCCGGCGGTTCGTAACGCGCGACCAATGGGCCGGGCTTGGGTTCCGGACCGATGCGCAACCATGCGATGAAGTAAAAGAGAAGTAGCAGAAACGGCCCGGCAAGAGCCCACGCGCCGTGCTGCAAGTCGATCTGAGTAAACGCCCCGATCACAAGAAGATGCATGAAATCTCTGTGCCTGCGCTCGCTCCCATCCTACGCGGAAAGTCAGTACGGACGGGCGATGTTGGCGAAGCTGCGCCGCCAATGATGCACTCGGCGTGAGGCAGCGCTTACGCATCGGGCCGGGAGTCCGGTAGAATGGCCTCCTAGTTAGTTGCGCCCAGGGGTATAACCGTGTCCTTTGGCGACGAATTCAAAGACAAAGTGGCGCTGATCGCCGGCGGCACCGGAGCGCTGGGGCGCGAAATTGCGGCGGCGTTTTTGGCGGCGGGCGCGCGCGTGGCGGTCACGTACCGGCTGCGCGAAGAATTCGACGGCTTGCTGGCGGGCGCGCCGCCGGCGCAGGCCGCACAGCTTGCGGGCATCGCGACGGACGTGACCGACGCCAAAGCGGCAGCCGCCGTAGTCGAAGAACTGGTCGCCGAGCACGGCCGGCTGGACATCCTGGTGAACGCCGTCGGCGGCTATGCGGGCGGCAAGAAAGTCTGGGAAGAAGAACTCACCACGTACGAGCGCATGATGGCGCTCAATCTGCAATCGGGATTCACTCTGGCGCGAGCCGTATTGCCGGTGATGATCCGGCAGAATCGCGGCTGGATCGTCAATGTGGCCTCGCGCGCGGGTTATGGACATTCGCCGGGCGCCGCACTCTACGCGGCATCGAAGGCCGGGGCGCTGGCGTTTTTCGATTCGCTGGCCCACGAGGTGAAACCCTACGCCATCAACGTCAATTCCGTCCTGCCCAGCATATTCGACACGGCGGCCAACCGGCGCGCCATGCCTTCGGCCGATCCTGGGCGCTGGCCGAAGCCGCAGGAGATCGCGCAAGTGATTCTCTTTCTGTGTTCGCAGCAGGCGCGCGTGATTCACGGCGCGGCCATTCCTGTGTACGGACGGACGTGACCACGCAAGTTTCACCAACAGTGCAAAAAGCAGATCCCTCGCTGTACACCGCTTCGGGATAACACCTACTTTTTCTTCGGGGGTTTCGGAGCTTGCACCAGCTCGATCAGGATTTTGCGGCCTTCGGCGGCGGGCGCGAGGAAAAAATTGACGCGCGTGCCGTCGGCGCCGGCGCGAACTTCCGGGTAGACCGGTTCCAGCGCGAAGCGGGAGCGAATCAGTTCGGCGGCGCGCGCGACGTCGCGCACTTCGCACTCCACCTGCTGGATGCCCGGACCGAAACGCGCCAGGAATTTGGCGATCGCGCCGGAGGCGGCCGGGTCGCGCGTGGTGAGAACATCCAGCCGCACGCCGTGAGGAAATTGCAGCTCGAACTCCTGGACGTCCTGGTCGGGCGGCGCCTGCGCGAGTCTGATCGATCCCGCGCGACGGCGAATCTCTGCAAACTGCGCCGGCTCGACGGCGAGGCCCACGGTCAGCAGCGGCCCGCGTCCGCAAACGAGTGAGCGAAAATCCGCGTCGGCAAACCACTGCTTCAGGACCGGTTCGGCCGCGCCGCACCCGCGGCGGAAGATCTCGCCTGCGGCGCGCTCGCGCTCCCCGGCATCGGCGGCGGCCAGCCGCGCAATCAAGTCGGCAATTGTCGCGCCGGACTCAGGCATGGGGATTGGATCCGCGCGGCGCGAAGATGGAGGCGACCATGGCCGTGCCGAGAAGTCCGCACACGATGGCCAGAGAAGCCGGCGCGGAGAGATGGACCCACGGCGCGGCCAGCATTTTGGCGCCGACAAAAATCAACACCGCCGAAACGCCGTCGTCGAGATAGCGGAAAAACTCGAGGGCACCTGAGACGAGGAAGTAATAGGAGCGCAGCCCCAGGATGGCGCAAATGTTCGAGGTATAGACCAGAAACGGTTCGCGCGTGATGCCGAATACGGCGGGGATGGAGTCCAGGGCGAACACCACGTCAGCGCTTTCGACCACCAGCAGCGTCACGAAGAGCATGGTGATGGCGCGCCGGCCTTTCTCGCGCACGAAAAATCGTTCGCCATGGGCCGGCTCCGCCAAGGGGAAGATGCGCCGCGCCCAGCGCAGCACAGGATTCTTCTCCGGGTGAAAATCCTTGTGCCCGCGCACGAATAGATGCACGCCGGCATACAACACGAACGCACCGAACAGGTACAGAATCCACTCGAATCGCTGGATGAGCACCGTTCCGAGAGCAATCATCGCGCCCCGCAGCAGGATGGCGCCCAGCACGCCCCAGAACAGTACACGATGCTGGAATTGCGGCGCCACACCGAAGGAACGAAACACCAGCAGGAACACGAAAATATTGTCGATGCTGAGCGACTGTTCAACCAGATAGGCGGTCAGGAATTCCGTGCCGGCCTGGCGGCCGTGGGAGGTGAATATCCAGGCGTTAAAGGCGAGCGACAGCGTGACCCAAACGGCGCTCCATAACGCCGCTTCGCGGAGGGTGATGGCGTGGGCGTGCCGATTCAACAGCCCCAGGTCAATCGCCAGAATCAAGAGCACGCAGAGGTTGAAGCCAACCCACAGCGCGGGTGTGCCCATCTACCGCGGAGGCCGGCTGGCAGGTTCGATGGCGTTGAGATTATTCAAGTCGATGAGAGCAGTCCGGCCGGAGGCGACCTGCACGGGCAGGTCCCATTGCAGGCGAACGTCGCCGGCCATCGCCGGCGCGCCGAGCGTCGTCAGCCAGTAGGTGCCGGGCGCCAAGCCGGTCACGGTGCCGCGGCCTTCGAGGTCGGAGTCGATCTGCGCCGCCAGATAGGTGGTTTGCGCAAGCATTTGAGATCGCCGCTCGATTTTACGCTGCTGCTCCATCTGCAACTGCATCCACTTTGTGGTGAAATCGCTATCGTTGAGCTGCGCGTCGATGCCTTCCACCGACTCCGGATGGGCGGCGATGTAACGCTTGATGGCTTGCATGTATTGGTCGTGCTCGCGCCGATACTTGTCGGGTTTGGCCAGGCGTTCGCTCTCTTTATATTTCGGGGCGGGCACGCCGGCATCGAGAGAAGCGCCGTTACGCTCCATATAGGCGTCGAGAAATTCAGGAATCCCGGAAACGTCGTCTGTGTTCAATCCCTTGACGAAGTCCTTGCCCGAAAGCGACACAGTATTATTTTTCTTCATCCAGGCTTTGAGTTCCGGAGAGACGCTGAGGCTGTCGATGAAGCCGTTCAGATCGACGGGCGGCTCAGTCTGTTCCGCTTCCTTGCGTATGTCCGCAGCACTTTTGCGCAACAGATAAAAGGAAAGGCTGCGCACCGGCTCGGCACGGCCGCCGACCGGCTGGATGCGCGCCTGAAATTCGACGCTTCCCGTCGCAACGGACTGCGCACGCAGGCCGGGAGCGCCCGCAAATCCCGCAATTGCCAGAGAGAGGGCCACGCTTACCGTCCAGCATAGGGATCTCATGCGGCTCATCCTACCAGATTGCCCCACAGGCAAGAGAAACTTGCAAGGCCGGTGTACACAATGGGTACGCCCCTTGTATCAGGGACGGAACCGCTCACAACAGGCGGAAGGTGATCTCCAGCAGGGTGATCGTGGCCACGGGCCGGCCAGTTGGCCCGACAGCGGGCTTGAAACGCCAGGTGCGGACGGACTCCAGCGCTTTCTCTTCCAGGCCCAAGCCCGGGCCTTTCACCACTTCGATATTTGTGGCGCGGCCGTCCGGAGTGATTACTGCCTGCAGCACGACGGTGCCCTGATACTTGGCCTTGCGCGCGTCTTCGGAATATTGCGGCTCGGGACAATAGATGCAACTCGGGTAACCGACGCCGCCGGTGCCAGGACGAAACGCCCCGCCGCCAGTGCCGCCGCCCGAACCAGGACCCAGCCCTCCGCCGCTGCCGCTGCCGATGCCGCCGCCGTCGCCGGTTCCGATGCCGCCTCCAGCGCCGGGTCCCGCCGAGGCGCTCAAGAGTCCGGCGAGCGGATCACCGAAATTGACCGTGTCGGGACTGGAAATTTTCAGCTCCGGCGGGCCCGCGAGCGTCGGATCGGCCTGCAACTTAGGCGTCAGATTCTTGGGCATGAGCAATGGCGGCGTAATTTGCGTCATGCTAAAGCGCGGAATTCTTCCCTTGGTCGGAGGGGCTTGCTGGTGCTCGCCGCCACCGCCACCGCCGCCCGCCGGGTTCTTTGCCGCCGCCAACTGCGGCAGATAAGGCGAGATGTCCGTGATGTTCATGCCACTGGTCGTCGGCGGCGCAATGATCCTGCGCGCAAACGGCGCGGCGATCAGAATCAGGATGGCAACGTGCACGCAGGCGGAAATCACCTGCACGCGGCTGTATTGCTTGTTCCGCGCCCACAAGGGCTTCACCGGCACCGGCTTGCTAGTCAGCTTCAGCGGTGGAAGCTTTGGCGGCGAGATCAGATCGCGCAGGTTGCGGAAAAAGAGGAGATATTCGGGTGGCTGCTCCAGCAGCATATTGGAACGGGAAGCGCGGACGCGCGGGGTGTTCAACGCCGCTTTCAGGCTGTCGGCAAAACTGTTATCGAGACCGTCGGTGCGAAACACCGTTTGCTGGGCACTCTTCGGAACCTTGATCGAGCGCTCGGTTAGAAAATCCTTGAGGTTGGACCACAGGCCCGGGGCCGTCAATCCGAGATCGGAACCCAGACGAGGTTCGGGGCCTTCGGGCAAGCGAACCGGAGTGGCGTTGGACGGTTGGGCAGGGTTCCGGATTTTGAATTCTTGCATAGTCTAGCGCCCTCACAGGCGCGAATGCCTTCACTACGTTAGACTACCCGCGCAGACAAAAAGATGCCCGGCGTCGCAAGGCTGACTTGGACACCAAACCATTGTACCATACGACTCTTGCGTTTCGCGCGTCGCTTCCGGCTTCTGAAAGAGTCACGGAGCCACGCGGCGGGCGCCGAGGCGCTCGCACCGGAGATAGAGACCTTCCTAATTCATGCCCAAACTACTGGATCTGAAAAGTAGTCTGAATCTGCCGCGCACGGCCTTTCCGATGAAGGCCGGCTTGCCCCAGAATGAGCCAAAGATGCTGGCGGACTGGGAGCAAACCCAGCTCTACGCGCGGATTCAACAAGCCCGCGCCGGCGCGCCTACTTATGTTTTGCACGACGGTCCGCCCTATCCGACGGGCACCATTCATCTCGGGACCGGTTTGAACAAGATATTGAAGGACATGGTCGTGAAGTCCAAGACCATGGCCGGATTCCGCTCGCCGTACGTGCCCGGCTGGGATTGCCACGGTTTGCCGATCGAAACGCAGGTCGAAAAGGAGCTCGGCGGGAAGAAGGACTCGGTGCCGCCGGCGGAATTTCGCCGCATCTGCCGCGAATTCGCCCTGCGCTACGTGGACCAGCATCGCCGCGATTTCAAGCGTCTTGGGGTCTTCGGCCGCTGGGAGCGTCCCTACCTCACCATGGACCCGCATAACGAGGCCAGCATCGCCGGGGCTTTTCTCGATTTTCTCGACAAGGGCTACGTGTATCGCGGGCTCAAGCCGGTCTACTGGTGCATTCAGGATCGCACGGCGCTGGCCGAAGCCGAAGTCGAATACGAGGACGACACCAGCCCGTCCATCTGGGTTCGCTATCCGGTGGTCGAGTCGGCCAATCGCCCGGCGAAATCTTCGGGCGGCTTTTATGCGCTGGTCTGGACGACCACTCCCTGGACTCTTCCCGCCAGCATGGCGCTGTCGTTTCATCCGGAGTTCAAATACGTGCTGGCA
>Ga0210394_10005707_pt1 | contig 13839 bp, 16 predicted proteins | sample IncBWC12MmetaG_FD_160121 | JGI IMG/M metagenome (GOLD analysis project Ga0210394, IMG submission 160121) | Forest soil microbial communities from Barre Woods Harvard Forest LTER site, Petersham, Massachusetts, United States - Inc-BW-C-12-M | ecosystem: Environmental > Terrestrial > Soil >...
TTGGTCAAGCAGGCCGTGGAAAGACCGGCCTCAGCCAAACCAAAGGTGGCGCGCAATCCGGCGCCGCCGGCGCCGACGACGACGACATCGTAGGTGTGATCGATTAATTTGTAGTCGCTCATAACCTCGAGAATCCGAAGACGACGCGCAAAATCGCAAAGATGCCCGCTCCCCCACAGAGCACATAGAGGAATCGCAGCACCAGCAGCGTGAGCACCTTCATGCCGGTCGCCGTCACATAATCCTCGACGATCACGATGGTGCCCAAATAAGAGTGATAGGTGAGCACGGCAACCAGCAGCAGCGCCAAAAATCCGCTGATGGGCACCGACAGCCATGTGTGCACGGTGTCGTAGTCAAGAGCCGGCAGCGTCAGCAGAGAAAATACAAACCAGAGCGTCAGCGGCACCAGCGCCACGGCGCTGATCCGCTGTGCCAACCAATGCGCGGTGCCGTCTTTGGCAGAACCCATTCCCAGCACCCGGCCCAATGGACTGCGCAAACTCATGATCGGTGAGCCCAAAGCCAAGCCCAGACGCTCACGGTCAAGAGCAACGAGCCCAGCACGGCAATCCAACCGCTCGCATGGCGCTGCGTGCGCTCGAAGCCCCGGCCCGCATCCCAGAACAAGTGGCGCACGCCATTCAACAAGTGATACATGAATGCGAACGTCCAGCCGATGAGGAGCAAAATGCCGAGTGGGCTTGCGAACAGCGCAGCCGCCGCCTCATAGCTTTGCGGGCCTTGCGCCAAGGACACCAGCCAATAGCTCAAGGCAATCAGGCCTAAGCCTAAAGCCGCACCGGTCAGCCGGTGCAAGATCGACAGGGTGTTGCCGATCTGCCAGCGATAGTTCCAGAACGGTGAAGTCGGCCGGGCACGTGCGGGCATCATTGCTCCATGCGATTAGAGGTAGCGCATCGCTAAAAATCGATGCAGCGGCCACGGAGTTCCCAATCGCCAAAGCGTGTCGGCTCCGGACCGTCGCGTCCGCCGATCTCGATCGGCATCTCCGCGGCGGCCTCGCGCGGCTCAGGCAACGGCGTGCTTTCGCCAGGCAGTTCCAGGCTCTCGACTCGGATCGGGATCTCGCAATTCGGCATCACAGTAAAGTTTGCCAGAAAATGGGGCCGCATAACCACGCTGCCGGCATGAATTAAGGCAAAAGACGAATACGCGCCGGGGCTTGACATCGCGGCCGTCGAACCCATTTCATGGCTCATGGCCAGCATTGCGGGATCCGGTTGGGCGCGTTTGGCGTATTTGGGAACATTGCGATTCAGTGGGCCGGATGCGTTGAGTTTCTTGCAGGGTCAAGTATCCAGCGACACGCGCCGTCTGAGCGAAAATGTTTCCTTGTTGAGCTCATATTCCAGTCCGCAAGGCCGCGTGCTGGCGCTCATATATCTGTTGCCTCATTCGAGCGGCGTGGCGGCAATTCTGCCGCGCGAGATCCTGCTGCCGACGTTGCAGCGCCTGCGCAAGTTCATCCTCCGCGCCAAGGTGCAGATCGAAGATGCCGGCGAGGCTCTCGCCGTCGCCGGCGTCCACGGCGACGCGGCGCTTTTAGCCGCCGGGCTGCCGGTACCGCAGGATGCGCAAGCGTACCTCGAGCACGATGGCATCGGTGTTGCCCGCGTCAGACATGAGAATCGATTTTGGGTGATCGGCGATCCGCGCAAACTCGCCCACACCCAGGCCGGCGACGCCGCGAGCAGCGGCGAGTCCTGGCGCCTCGCAGACATTCGCGCCGGCCTGCCGCAAGTGTATGCCGCTACCAGCGAAGCCTTCGTCGCGCAGATGCTGAATCTCGATTTATTGGATGCAATCAGCTTTACCAAGGGCTGCTACACCGGTCAGGAAATCATCGCACGCACCCAGCACCTGGGCAGGATCAAGCGCCGGCTGTTTCGGCTGCTGCTGCCGCCCGGGACGTGGAGCGTGGGTCAGGCGTTGAGCTTGGCCGACGGTCGCCAGGGACGACTGACCGAGGTGATTGAAAGCGGCGGGCGCATCGAAGCGCTCGCAGTGCTGCCCATCGATTCGGCCGGCATTGAATCGCCGGCGGGCGCGCCCGTGGCGGCCACCGAGCTGCCGCTACCCTACGCAATATCGCAGCCCGCGTAGCGACCCGCTGTTCAAAACTCGGGACGCATGTGCGGGAACAGCAGCACGTCGCGGATCGAAGGCGAGTTGGTGTAGAGCATGACCAATCGATCGACGCCCAACCCAAGGCCTGCGGCGGGCGGCATACCGTACTCCAGCGCCCGGATGTAGTCGGCGTCGTAGTACATCGCTTCCTCATCGCCCGCGTCCTTGCGCATGACCTGTTCCTTGAAGCGCTGTGCTTGATCCTCAGGGTCGTTCAGCTCCGAAAATCCGTTGGCCAGCTCGCGGCCGCCGATGAAGAACTCCCAGCGATCGGTGATGAAAGGATCCTGATCGTTGCGCCGCGACAGCGGCGATACTTCGGCGGGATAGGCATACGCAAAGGTGGGCTGGATGAGCGTATGTTCGCCGCTTTTCTCGAATATCTCGATCTGCAGTTTTCCGGGGCCGTCGGCCGCTTTGTAGGGAATCTTCATCTGATCGCAAACCCGCCGCAGATACGCGGCGTCGCGCAGCGACATCGGATCCAGGTCGGGGTTGTTCGCCAGAATGATGTCCTCGATGCTCATGCGCGCGAAGCCTTTCGACAAATCGAACTCGGTGCCCTGATAGATCAGCTTGCGGGATCCCAGCAAGCTATCGGCAAGACTTTGGAACAGGGTCTCGATCAGCTCCATGAGATCGGTGTAATCGGCATACGCCTGGTACAGCTCGAGCATGGTGAACTCGGGATTGTGCTGCGTCGATACGCCCTCATTGCGGAAATTTCTGTTGATCTCGTAGACCCGCTCGAAGCCGCCCACGGTAAGCCGCTTCAAATACAACTCCGGGGCGATGCGCAGATACATTCCGACGTCGAGGGCATTGTGATGGGTCTTGAAGGGACGCGCCGCGGCGCCACCGGGAATGGGATGCAGCATCGGCGTTTCCACTTCGAGAAAGCCGCGCGAATCAAGGAAGGCGCGCAAGTAGCGCACGATGGCCGAACGCATGGCGAAAACGCGCCGGCTCTCCTCGTTCATGATCAAGTCGACATAGCGCCGGCGATAGCGCATTTCAGTATCGGCGATGCCGTGCCACTTGTCGGGCAACGGGCGCAGGGACTTGGTCAGCAAGGCAACGCGCTCCGCCCGCACCGACAACTCGCCGGTTTTGGTGCGAAACAAGGTCCCTTCGGCGCCGATCACATCACCGATGTCCCATCCCTTGAATTCATCGTAGGCCGCGCCCAGCGCCTGCTGCTGCAAAAAAATCTGAATGGCGCCGCTCGAGTCCTCGAGTTTGGCGAAGCTCGCCTTACCCATCACGCGCTTGGCGCGCATGCGGCCCGCCACCTTGATGCGAATTGCGTCCGCCTCGAGCGCCTCGGCGGACTTGCCTGCGTACGCCGTCGCCAGATCCGCCGCCAGCGCATCGCGTCGAAAGCCGTTCGGAAATGCATTGCCGCGTTCGCGCAATTTCGCGAGCTTGGCTCTGCGCTCTGCGATCAGATGATTTTCCTCGTCGTCGCTCATGATCTTCGCCTAGAGTCCCTGCTTCAGGCTGGCCTGCATGAATTCGTCGAGCGCGCCGTCGAGCACCGCCGTGGTGTTGCCAATCTCGACGCCGGTGCGCAAATCCTTGATGCGCGACTGATCCAATACGTAGCTGCGGATCTGGTTACCCCAGCTGACGTCCGATTTCGCGTCCTCGAGAACTTTGGCCGCCGCATTGCGCTTGTTGAATTCGAGTTCGTAGAGCTTGGCCTTCAGCTGCTTCATCGCCGTCGAGCGGTTCTTGTGCTGGCTGCGCTCGCCCTGGCAGGCCACCACGATGCCGGTCGGTATGTGCGTGATACGCACCGCGGATTCGGTCTTGTTCACGTGTTGACCGCCGGCGCCGCTGGAACGGTAGACATCGGTGCGCAGGTCCGCGGGATTGATCTCGATATCGATGTCGTCGTCCACCTCCGGGGAGACGAACACCGAGGCAAAGGAGGTATGCCGGCGGTTGCCCGAATCGAAGGGGGATTTTCGCACCAGCCGGTGCACGCCCGTTTCGGTGCGCAGCCAGCCGTAGGCATAGTCGCCGATCATTTCGACGGTCGCGCCCTTGATCCCGGCCACTTCGCCGTCGCTTTGATCGATGATCTCGGTCTTGATGCCATGCGCGTCCGCCCATTTCAGGTACATCCGCAGCAGCATCGCCGCCCAGTCCTGAGCTTCGGTGCCGCCCGCGCCGGCTTGAATATCGAGAAACGCATTGTGCGAGTCCATCTTGCCCGGAAACATGCGCTGAAATTCAAGGCGTTCGACTTCGGCGGCGGATTTTTCGACGTCGGCCTCGATATGCTCGGCGGCTTTCAGATCCGATTCCGCGGCGGCCAGCTCCAGCAGTTCCGCCGCATCATTCAAGCCGCTTTTGAGATGATCCAAGCTGCCGACGACCTGCTCGAGTCTTGCGCGCTCCCGGCCCAGCTCCTGAGCACGATCCGGGTTGTCCCAGATTCCCGGCTGCTCGAGTTCGCGCGCTACCTCTTGAAGTCGCTCGTGCTTATTGTCGTAATCAAAGATACCTCCTCAAGGAATTGGTGCGTTCCTCGAGATCTTTGATGAATCGCTTGAGTTGATTGATTTCCATTGCGGCGAATCCTAACACATCGAAAGCTCAGCTTAAGCGGACCTGCTGGCAGTTCAATTGAATGCGCTCGCTGCCGCGAAATTCGTTGATCTCGAGGCGATAGGCCAGTTGCACGGTGGCACCGCGGCGAAGCGGCGCGCTTGGCGCTGGCGCGGCGCCCGCTGGTGCTGCGTCCGTTTGCACGGCGCCCGCATATCCGAATGCGATTGCCTCGAGCGCGGAGCCGGGAGCGTGGGGCAAATCAAGCTGCATTTTCATGTGTTTGCCGCCGACGATCTTTGCATCGACGATGGTAAATTCGCCGTCGAATAGCGGCTCCGGAAAACCCTGGCCCCAGGGACCCGCGCCGCGCAGCGCACGGGCCGTATCGAGGCACAGCTCATCTGCCGTGAGGGCGCCGTCCGAGTAAATCACCCCGGTGAGGGCGTCGCGGTCGGCGCGCGCGGCGATTTCGGTTGCAAAGGCGCTGCGAAACGCCGCCAGGTTTCCCGCGCGCAAGCTGACCCCCGCCGCCATGGCGTGGCCGCCGAATTTGTCGATGAGATCCGGATGGCGGGCCGCGATGCTATCGAGGGCATCGCGAATATTCACGCCAGGCACCGAGCGGGCCGAGCCGCGCAGCGAGCCATCCTCGGCGCGCGCGAAGGCTATCACCGGGCGATGCAGCCGCTCCTTGATCCTTCCGGCCACCAAGCCCACCACACCTTGATGCCAGTGTTCGTCGAACAGACAGATTCCCAGCGCTTCGGCTCCGGCGGCGCCTTGCACCGCATCGGCGGCCAAATCAACGGCGCTAAGCTGCATGCGCTGTTCGATTTCCCGCCGCTCCTCGTTGAGTTTGGTGAGCAGCTGCGCCAGGCGCGCCGCCTCACCGGGTTCCTCTGCCAGCAGGCAGGCGATGCCGACGCTCATATCGGTGAGTCGCCCGGCCGCATTGAGCCGCGGCGCCACCGCAAATCCCAAATCGGCCGCGGTGATCTCGGCGATGCGGCGGCCGGCCGATTCGAGCAGCGCTCGAATACCGGGGACGCATCGGCCCGCGCGGATGCGCCTGATTCCCTGCGACACCAAGACGCGATTGTTGTGATCCAGCGCAACCACATCGGCAACCGTCCCGAGCGCCACCAAGTCCAACAAATCCGCAACGCGAACCTCTTCGCCCAATTTCTTGGCGAGCGCCGCGGCCACATAGAATGCCACCCCGACGCCGGCCAATGCCGGACTTGCGAAGCGGCTGCCGGCGAGATTCGGATTCACGATGACCTCGGCGCGCGGCAGTGTGGCGCCGGGCAAGTGATGATCCGTGACCAGCACGGGCACGCCCAACTCGCGCGCGGCCTCCACGCCCGCCACGCTCGATACGCCGTTGTCCACGGTGACGATCAACGACGGGCGGCGGGTCGCGGCCAGCGCCACGATTTCGGGCGTCAGGCCGTAGCCGAAGCGAAAGCGATTGGGTACGAGGAAATCGACGTGCGCAAAATGCATGGCGCGCAGCGCTCTGATCACCAAGGCCGTGCTGGTGGCACCGTCGGCGTCGAAATCGCCGATGATGAGCACGCGGCCGTTGGTGCGATGCGCGGCGAGCAGCGCTGCCGCCGCGTCGACCCCGTCCAAGGATCCGACCGGCAGCAGCCGATCAAGCGAGAGGTCCAAGTCCGACTCGCAGCCGATGCCGCGTGCCGCATAGACACGCCGCAGCACGGGGTGCAGATGAGCGGCGAAATCCTGCGGGGCCAGCGCTGCGCGGCGCCGGATCTCCATGGCGCTCAACCGAAGAACTCCCACCAGGGCTTGCGGCGCCGCCAAAACCTCAGGCGTGCGCGCGCCGTCACGCCGAAGCAGCGGGCGCCGGCCGACAAGTCGAGCCGCGAGATGCCGCCCGAGCGCAATTGTGCGACCGCGGGCTTCAGCCACTGCGCCTCCGCATGATGCCACGCATCGCTGCCGGGAACCTGCGGCACGATGATGACTCCCGCGCCGCCCGACGCCGCGCCCGCGAAGGCATTGAAGAACACGTCATCGCCGGCGCAAAAACCCGCAGTCTTGGGCAGTGCGGCGAGCGGCGCGCCGCCGCCCCACAGCCAGAGGCCCGTGATGGGCGGCACCCCTCGAGCGCTCCGCGCACCGTTGACGACGTGCTCGAACAGCCACATCTCAATTTCGCTCATCATTCGCCGCACCACCGCCGCGTCGGGGCCGGCCGGCAGGTATTCTTCGATGTGCAGGTTTTGCACCTCCTGGGGATCGCATGTCGTCACCTGCAGCGCTCGATCAAAAATGCAGTATAGAGCGGCGGATCGGCCCGCCAGCAAGCGAGTGCCCGAATCACGCCAAACGCCATTGAAATCCAGCGCCAGCGCCTCGGCTTCTGCGCGCGTCAATGCCAGCAGTCCGCCCGGCGCCAGGCGCACATTGCTCATTTCCGCGACGTAGTGAACCGGGGCAGCCAGGCAAACCCAGGCCGCCTCCATGGGACCGCTTTCCGCGCAGAGCGCGGCTGCAGCCACCGCCGGCATGCTCAGCGACGGAGGCGCGATGATGCGAAACGCATCGCTGCGCCAATCGTGCACCGGGACGAAACCATCGGCGCGGGCCAGCAGTTGCTCCAGGAGTGCAGATCGTCGCGGAGCGGCAGCGGCGTGTGCGGCAGCGGCGTGTGCGGCAAAACGAAAATATTGGGCAGACACGAACGCTCCGGCGCAGTTTTGAGTATCTTAAGCGCATGCGATTCAGCGAGGATTCAACTTCAGGCATCAATGTGATTCGCGCCTACGGCGGCGGCGAGCTCAAGGTCAATGACAGTCTGTATCGGGGCGCCGTGATCTTAAGCGCATCGACGCTGTCGGCGGAGCCGGACATTCGCGACCTCGCGGGTCTCGTCGCAGTCGATGCCTCGCGGATTCTCGCGCTCGATCCTGAACTCGTGCTGCTGGGAACCGGCTCGCGCCAGACCTTTCCCGCCGCGTCGTTCGGCGCTCAATTCCTACGCGCTGGAATTGGCTTCGAAGTCATGGACACGGGCGCGGCCTGCCGGACTTTCAACGTATTGGTCGGGGAACAACGGCGTGTCGTGGCGTTGCTTCTCGCGTAAGAAAAAAATAGCAGGGCGCAGGGAATACACAATCAACATGTTATCGAGAAATGTTCTACTTCTTATTGATCTTGTTGTTTTTTCTGTTCCAATCTGTGTAAGCCTGGCGCCCCGCAATGGACCTTCCCGAGGGGCCACAGTAAAACATAGGCAACTGTCGCTCGCAAGAGACGAGTAACGCTCCAGATTTAATTGAAATTAGTTAAATATTAATTAGTTACGAACTAAAAAAAGAAATCACTTTACCTGCGGAAGAATGTTTGTGGGATCGATCGGCTTGCCGTTGCGGCGAATCTCGAAGTACAACACCGGCTTTTGCGGAGCGCCCACTCCCATGCGGGCGATCAACTGACCCGCCGCCACTTCCTCGCCCTCCCGCACCAGCGATTCGCGGTTGTGAGCATAGGCGGACAGCAAATTCTCGGAGTGCTTGATGATGATGAGATTGCCATAGCTGCGAAGTCCGTTGCCGGAGTACACCACTCGACCGGCACTGGCTGCTCGAATGTCTTGGCCCACCTGTCCTTGGATGAGAATTCCGCCGCCGGGCACCGCGAGCGGCGCACCGGGATGCGCGGTGGGCCAGACCCACTTCAGCGCCGATGCCGCAGCTTGAGCGGGCGTACTTGCAGCGCTCGGCGAAGTCGTTGCGCCCGGCGCGATCGAACTGGGCGGCGGGGCATATCTTGCCGGCGGCGCGGGTCGCGGCGGCAGCGCCGCGCCGGAAAGCAGCAGCGCCTGACCCACGGCGATGCGAAAATCAGGACCGATATTATTCCAGCGCGCCAGGTCGTGATAATCGAGATCGAAGCGCCACGCAATGCTGTACAGCGTGTCCTGCGGCTGCACCACATAGATGTTCGGTTTTTCGCCGCCGGTGTCCGCGCAGCCGCCCGACAACAGGCAGCACAGAGGCAGTGCCCAAAGCAATCGCGGCAGGCGCAACGCTATTGCTGCAATCCCGACACCAAGGGAACGAAGCTCACCGCGCCCAAGGATTGGCGGTCAACGCGCGTTTCACCCTTGGTGTAAAGATAAAGCTCCTGGCGCCCGTCGGGTCCCACGGGGGCGATCAGGCGCCCGCCGACCTTCAGTTGTTCGAACAGCGCCGCGGGCACCGCGTGCGGCGCAGCCGTCAACAATATTCCATCGAACGGTGCGCGCGCCGGCCAGCCGGCGTTGCCGTCACCATGACGAAAATGCACATTGCGGATGCGCAGTTCACGCAACGTGCGCCGCGCTCTGCCGACGAGACTCGCGATTCGCTCGATGGTGTAGATCTCTTTGACCAGGGGCGACAGCACCGCCGTTTGATAGCCGCAGCCGGTCCCGATTTCCAAGACCTTGTCCACCTCTCCGGTCCCGAGCAGCGCCTCGGTCATGCGCGCCACCACGAACGGCTGCGAGATGGTCTGACCGAAACCAATCGGCAGCGCGGTATCCTCGTAGGCGCGGCTGGCCAGCGCCTCATCCATGAACAAGTGCCGCGGCACATTGCGTATCCGATCCAGAATCCGCTGGTCGGCGATTCCCTGTTCCTGCAGCCGCTGCACCAGCCGTTCGCGGGTGCGCGCCGATGTCATGCCGATGCCGCTGAGCCGCGGGCCTTCCATGAAGTTAGTCAAGATCGAGCCACCGCTTAAGATCGGGCATCGCCGCGTGACGGGTTAAATCGATTTGCAATGGAGTGATGGACGCGAAGCCTTCGGCAACGGCATGAAAATCCGTGCCCGGCCCAGCGTCCTGACCGGCGCCCGCGTTTCCCACCCAGTATACGTCGCGGCCGCGCGGATCCGTCGCTCTGACGATGGGCTTGGCGCGATGCCGGCTGCCCAACCGGGTCACTTTGATGCCCCGCAATTGCCCGTCGGGCACATCCGGCACATTGACGTTGAGAATGATCGGCCCCTCCTCCGGACCCTGCAGGGGTTCTTGCGCCATACGCCGCACCAACTGCGCAGCCAGCTGCGCGGCGCCTGCAAAATTGCGCGGGCTGTCCGGCGTCATGCACAGCGATACGGCGATGGCCGGCAGCCCGAGGAATCGGCCTTCGAGCGCGGCGGCGACCGTGCCCGAGTACAACGTGTCGTCGCCCAGATTGGCGCCGTCATTGACGCCGGACACCACGATGTCGTGTTCGAAGTCGAACAAACCCGAGACTGCCAAATGCACGCAATCGGTCGGCGTGCCGTTGACGTAGTAGGCATCGGTGTCATAGCGCGTGGCGCGCACCGGCACATCGAGAGTCAGCGAGTTACTCGCGCCGCTGCGGTTTCGGTCGGGAGCCACAATGGTGACGGCACCCAATGGCTTGATCGCCCGTCCGAGTGCCGCCAAGCCCTCGGCGCGGTAGCCGTCGTCATTGGAAAGAAGGATCTTCAACTGATTCACAGCCTGCGCCGCGCTGGCGGGTGTCGCCGTGCGGACTATACTGTAACGCTGGAAACCCCGATAGCCGACGAGTTCTAAATCCATGGGCAAAAAGCCTGCTACCCGCCACGGCACCGAACCGACGGCTGCGGCCGACGCGACCGAATTTCGCGCTGCGGTCAGCGACGTCAAACCATTGCCGCAGCCGGCCACAGCCCCGGGTCGCGTAAAACCCAAACCTCGCGGGCCGCTGCGCAAAGCGGCGCTGCGCGCGTCGCAAAATCTTGACGAGCTGATGCCGCTGGTTGCGACGTCCGCAGTGGACGCCACTGCGCAGGACATCGGCGCCGGCGCCGCGCTGTCGTTTCAACGCGCCGGCCTGCGCCCGCAGGTGATGCGCCGCTTGCGGCGCGGTTTGTTCCCGACCGAGGATGAGCTCGACCTGCACGGTCTGAATCAAACGGCGGCGCGGGATCGGCTGGCCGATTTCATCGCCCGCAGCCGCGATGCCGGGCGCCGCTGCGTCAGGATCATTCATGGCAAGGGCTATCGATCCGGAGCGCGCGGCCCGGTCCTTAAAACCGCAGTGGATCTGTGGCTGCGCCGGCATCTGGATGTGCTGGCGTTTACTTCCGCGCGGGCCATCGACGGCGGCACCGGCGCAGTTTACGTGTTGCTGCGCGGCTGAGCACTAACATTGGCGGCGCGCAGCGTGTAGTCCACGATTTTGTCATTCATCCTGGGTGTGATGCGCGCATGCGCGAATAGGGCGCGAAAATAGTAAGGGGCAGTAAGTACGTCGAGTAGCAGCTCATCGTCAAGGCCGTGGGCAATTTCGCCGCGCGCTTGCCCACGCTTGAGCGCCGCGCGCATAGAATTCCTGCGTGGCTCGAGCACGGCGCGCCGGATTAACCGGGCTAATTCGGGATCGTGAGCCATATCGGCTGCAAGCCCCGCGAGCGCTGAACCTAGGATTCCGGCAAACGCCTTGCGCAAGGTTTCTACGGCCGCCTTCAGGTCTTCACGCAAGGAACCGGTGTCTGGGGCCGGCTCGACGCCAAGTTCGTGGACGATGGCAAACGCCACTAAATGGCGCTTGTTCGGCCATCGCCGATACAGGCTCGTCCTCGCACGCTTCACGCGTCGGGCAATGTTTTCAATAGTGACGCCGCGATAGCCCTTGGAGCGCAGAGCACCGAGTACGGCGGCAACCACGTCCGCGTCGATTCTATTGTCTCTTGGCCTGCCGCGATTTCGAATGCTGCTATGCATCGGAGGGAACCTTTAGCATACACAATGTATCGTATATAAATAGAATCGTTTACCGGGCCGGATCTTAGAAGGAGTGGCCAATGAAGACCAGATTGATGATGCTTACAGTGCTCGGCGCCGCGGTGGCGCTCAGCGCATGCAACAGCGCCGACAGCGATTGGAACAAGGCGACGGCCGCCAATACGCTGGCTGCCTATCAAGCGTTCGTGCAGCAACATGGCAGCGACCAACGCGCCGACAACGCCCGCGGGCGAATACTAGCACTTCAAGATGAACAGGCTTGGGCCGTGGCGCGCGCCGCCAACACGGTCGAGAGCTACAACGCATACCTGCAGACGGAAAGCGGCGGCGTGCATGCAGGCCAAGCCCAATACAATCTGACGGCACTGCATCGCGCGCAGGACTGGCAAGCGATCGAGAACGACGCGTCCGCCGCGTCCCTGCAGACCTTTTTACTCAAGTACCCACAAGGACCAGAAGCCAATCAAGCGCGCACCAAGCTTGGTGCGCTGAACTACCGACTTCAGCTCGCGGATTCACGCACCCAGGCAGGGGCCGAGCGTAAGCGCGCGCAACTGGCAGCCAAGTTCGGCAAAGTGCTCGATGAGATCGTCGTGGTAGCGCCTGCCGGCCCCCACGCCATGTTTCGCGTGACATCAGGGCCTATGAGCCAGGCGACGGCAAACTCAGCTTGTGCAGTGCTCGAACGTGCTCATCAAAGCTGCAAATTAATTGCAGGCACTGGAACGCCTGGATAAAGGCGGAAGCGCGTCACGCTCAGCGAGCGAGCAGCACCGAGGCCATTGCGGCCAAGCCTTCCTTGCGCCCGATAAATCCCAAGCGCTCGGTGGTGGTCGCTTTGATGTTGATGAGCCGCGCCGGCACCTTCAAGTCGGCGGCGAGGTTTGCCGACATCGCGCTGCGATGCGCCGCGATGCGCGGCGCCTCGGCGAGCACGGTGACGTCGGCGTTCACCAGATGCAGCCCCGCTGCCTGCATGCGCTCGGCAACGGCGCGCAGGAACACGCGGCTGTCGGCGCCCCGGTAGCGCGGATCGCTGTCGGGAAAATGCTGGCCGATATCGCCGTCGCCCATCGCGCCGAGCAAGGCATCGCACAGAGCGTGGATGACCACATCGCCGTCCGAGTGCGCAATCACACCGAAGGGGTGCGAGATGCGCACGCCGCCGAGCACCACGTGATCTCCCGCACCGAAGGCATGTACGTCCATGCCCTGTCCGACACGCATATGACTCTCCTCCGTCAATTTCAATATTTCCGCCGCCAACGCCAAATCCTCGACGCGCGTCACTTTGATGTTGAAGGGTGAGCCACGCACCAGCATCGCCCCCAGCCCTAAGCGCTCGAGCGCCTGCGCCTCGTCGGTTACCGCGACCCCGGCGCGGGCCGCTTCCTGCAACGCCCGTCGCAACTGCCCGAAGGCAAAGACTTGCGGCGTCAACGCCCGCCACAGGCCGGTGCGATCCACGGTTTCAATGCCAGGCGGCGCCGAATGGCCGGCCTGCGCCGAATGGCCGGCCTGCGCAGAGACGCCAGCCTGCGCTGCGTTGCTGCCAAGCTCGCGTTTGACCGTATCGACGATGGGCGCCGCCAGCACCGCGCCGACCGGTTCGGGCCCCGCGCCGGGCGCGCGGCGCAGTGCATCGATCAGCGCGCCGAGATCCCCGCCGCTCAAACAAGGGCGCGCCGCATCGTGCACCAGAACCCAATCATCCGCAGCCGCTTGCGGCAGCAGAAAATCGAGCCCATTCATCACCGAATCTTGACGCTGGGCGCCGCCAACCGTGCACAGCAATTTAGGAGAATTCAGCCTGGCCGCAATCGCCGGCCAGTGCTGATCGCCGGCCGCGAGCACCACCACGATGGCGTGCACCCGGGGCTCCGCCAGCAGCGCGCGCAGCGACCATTCGAGGACGCTTTGCCCTGCGAGTGGGGTGTATTGCTTGGGAAGGCCGTGGGTTGCCGGCGCGAAGCGTTCGCCGCGGCCGGCTGCCGGAACAATCGCCCAGAAGCGGCGCTCGGCGGGCGCGCTCATTCCGCGCGAGCGGTAACCGCGGTGGCGGGAGCGGAGGGAGCCGGGGTCGTGGGCGCCACGACTTGATAAAAAGTCTCGCTGGCGGCGACCATACCCAATTCGCTGCGCGCGCGCTCCTCGAGCGCGGCCAGACCCACCTTCAGGTTGTTGACTTCGGCGCCCAATTGCCGATTGCGTTCACTTTGCTCGTGGTTGGCGGCTCTTTGCGCATCGACAGATGCCTGCAAGCGCGCTACTTCGCGCAACCCTTGGTCCGAGAGCCATACGCGGTACTGCAGCAGGACCAGTGCTACACCCAGGATGGCAGCGAAAATCCTCAT
>Ga0210394_10005708_pt1 | contig 13839 bp, 12 predicted proteins | sample IncBWC12MmetaG_FD_160121 | JGI IMG/M metagenome (GOLD analysis project Ga0210394, IMG submission 160121) | Forest soil microbial communities from Barre Woods Harvard Forest LTER site, Petersham, Massachusetts, United States - Inc-BW-C-12-M | ecosystem: Environmental > Terrestrial > Soil >...
CGGAGAGCAGCATGATACCAAGATTTAGGCATATTAAGTTGGAAACGCACTAGTCGCTAATTCTCAGGAGGTTGTTTCCGCTCATAAGGGGAATGCCTCCAAGCGGAGGTGGGCTCCCCTCTCCCACGCAGTGGGAGAGGGGTCGGGGGTGAGGGCGTGCGCGGGCAATCCTCTGCGGCCCAGCACCCTCACCCCCCGCCCTCTCCCGCAAGCGGGAGAGGGGGCCGCCCGTGCCCTTGCAAGCATCTTCGCTCTCCACGACGGGAAACGACTATTGCAACTTCACAACTAGGCTTGTCGCCGTAGCCGCCCGCGCGAAGGCGGCCTGCCCGCCGTAGCCCTCAAGGGCGAAGGCGGGGGGGTCAGGGACGGGCCGCGAGCGCCTGGTACAGCGCCGCCGTATCGGCCAGGCGCTGTGCCTGCACCTTGGTCCGATCCAGCGTCGTCTGCAGCTCCTGGCGCTCGGTATCGAGCAGCGCCAGCTGGCTCAGGCCGCCGGCTGCAAAGCGCAGGCTCGCGATCTCGGCGCTCGCATGAGCGTCGCGCTGCGCCTGGTCGCGCGACTGCAATTCGATCGCGTCCTGCTGCAGGGCGCGCAACGCGTCGGCCACCTGCTGCAGGCCCTGCAGGACCGTCTGCCGATACGCTGCCAGGGCCGCCTCGTAGGCCGCCTCGGCCGAACGCTTGCGCGCCTGCAGCTGGCCGCCGTGAAACAGCGGTTGCGTCAGGCCGGCACCGACGCTCCAGACGTTCACCAGGTCGGTGACGCGAACGCCCTCCGGGCCGGTACTGCCCGACAGCGTGATCTGGGGGTACAGGTTCGCGACCGCCACGCCCACGTTTGCGCTCGCCTGGTGCAGCAGGGCCTCGGAAGCGCGGATATCGGGGCGCTGCTGCGCCAGAGTCGAGGGCAGCGTCAGCGGCACCTCGGCGGGCAGCGCGAAGTCGTCCAGGTCCAGCGCGGCCGGATCGACAGCACCGCCGGGCACCAGTTGCGCTGGCGGCAGCCCCAGATAGACCGCCAACTGATGGCCGGCCTGTGCGAGCTGCGTGCGCAGGGGCGCCAGACTGGCGCGCGCCTGCTCGACCTGCGAGCGCTGGCTCAACAGATCCATCCGGGACACGCCGCCGGCCCGGAAGCGGTGCTCGGTGATATCCAGCTGCCGACTCTGATCGGCCAGCAACTCCTCGGTCAACGCGATCTGCCTGGCGAGCGAAGCGTGTCGCACCGCGGAGGTGACGACGTTGCCGGCCAGCGACAGTCGCGCCGCATCCAGCTCGTAGCGCTGGTAGTCGACCTGCGCCGCCAGCGCTTCGAGCGCGCGCCGGTTGGCGCCGAACAGATCCAGCGTGTAGGACACGCTGACCTTGGCGCTGTACAGCGTGAAAGGCGGGAAGTTGCCGCCGTTGGCCAGGCTGCCGATGCCGAACGCGGCCGGGTCGGTTTTTTCCCGGGTCGCGTTCAGGCTGGCGTCGACCTGCGGCCACTGGGTCGCGCCGGCCTGCGCCAGGACATCCTGTTGCGCCTGAATCAGCTTCATCCGCGCCTGCGCCAGCGTCGGACTGTCGTCGAGCGCCTGCTGCACCAGCTGGTCCAGCGCCGGCGAGCCGAACGCCTGCCACCAGCGGCCGCCGACCGCGTCGGCCGCCACGAAATGCTGCGCATCGCCCCCGGGGCCGGGCGCTGCCTCGGTGACGGCGGGTTGCGGCGCGCTCGTGTACGTCGCCACCGCAAGAGGCTCGGGGGGTCTGAAGTTCGGACCGACCGCGCAGCCGCACAGCGCCGCGGCCGCGCCCAGCGCGATCGCGGCGCGCCGGAACCGCTCGAGCCTTGCGTTTGGCATCCCGCAACCTCCTCAGTCGAGCGTGCGCCGGTAAAAGCGCACCGCGATCGCCATCACGGCGAACATGAAAATCAGCATCGGCCACAGGTGCGGCCACAGGTCCGACCAGCCGGCACCCTTGAGCAGAATCCCGCGCACCAGCCGGTTGAAGTACGTCAGCGGCAGCGCGTTGCCGATGAACTGCGCCCACCGGGGCATTCCGGAAAACGGGAACATGAAGCCCGACAGCAGGATATTGGGCAGGAAATAGAAGAAGGTCAGCTGTACGCCCTGCAGCTGGTTCTGCGCCAGCGACGACAGCATGATGCCGACCGACAGGTTGGACGCGACAAACAGCAGCGCCGACAGGTACAGCGTCGCCACGCTGCCCATGAACGGCACGCCGAACACGAAGCGGGCCGCCAGCAGGATGATGCTGATCTGGATCAGCCCGATCGCCACGTACGGGATGACCTTGCCGGTGATCACCTCGATCGGCCGCACCGGGGTGGCCAGCAGGTTCTCCATCGTGCCGCGTTCGCGTTCGCGCGTGATCGCCAGGCCGGTCATCATCACCATCGTCATCGTCAGGATCACCCCCATCAGCCCCGGCACGACGTTGTATTGCGTGATGCCCTCCGGGTTGTAGAGGCGATGGACCTGGACGTCGAACGCCGCGGGTCCGCCTGCCAGGCTCGACAGCGGGCCGGTCAGATCCTTCTGCAGCGCGGACTGCGCGATCGACGGCAGCGCGCCCAGCGCGGTGCCCACCGCGGTCGCGTCGGTCGCATCGGCCTCGACCAGCAACGAGGGGCGCGCGCCCTTGGCCAGCTCGCGCGTGAACCCGGCCGGGATGTCGAGCACGAACAGCACCTTGCCCTGCAGCAGCGCGCGCCGGCCCGCTTCCTCATCGGGCAGGGTCGCCACGATGTCGAAGTAATCGGAATTGCGCATCGCCGCGATGAAGCTGCGCGTGAACTCGCTCTGATCGGCGGTGATCACCGCGGTCGGCAGGTGCTTCGGGTCCGTGTTGATCGCGAACCCGAACAGCGTCATCTGGATGATCGGGACCCCGATGATCATCGCGAACGTGACGCGGTCGCGCCGCAGCTGCAGGAATTCCTTGAGGACGACGCCCCACCAGCGTGCGATTGAAAACCGTTCGTTCATCACGACGGACGGGCGTGCACCGGCGCGCCTTCGCTGCCGGAAGCACGGTTCATCAGGTAGATGAATGCGTGCTCGAGCTTGGTGTCGATGCGCTCGACGCGCAACCCCGGCTCGGCCTGCGCCAGTCGCGCGAGCGTCGCGGCGAGCGCCGCCTCGTCCGGCCCGCTGACGTGCAGCGTCGTTCCGAACGCGACCGTCTGCGCGACGCCCGGGGCGCCGCGCAGACGGTCGGTGAGCTCGACCCCGTTGCCGCCGGTCACCGCCCAGGTCGACAGGCCGACCGATTCGACGATTTCGCGCGCGGTGCCCTGCGCGAGTAGCTCGCCCCAGGCGATGTACGCGAGCTTGTGGCAGCGCTCGGCTTCGTCCATGTAGTGGGTGCTGACCAGAACCGAAATGCCCTGCGCGGCGAGCCGGTGCAGTTCCTCCCAGAAGTCGCGCCGCGCGCTCGGGTCGACGCCGGCCGTGGGCTCGTCCAGCAGCAGCAGTTGTGGCTCGTGCAGCAGGCAGGCGGACAGCGCGAGGCGCTGCTTCCAGCCGCCGGACAGCGTGCCGGCCAGCTGATCGGCGCGGGCGGCCAGACCGAGGTCGTTCAGCGCGCGATCGACGGCCTCGGCGCGGTCGCGCATCTGGTACAGACGCGCAACGAAGTCGAGGTTTTCGCGGATCGTCAGGTCGTCCCAGTACGAGAATTTCTGCGTCATGTAGCCGACCTGCCGCTTGATCCGGGCGCTTTCCTTCACGATGTCGGCGCCCAGGCACGTGCCGCTGCCGGAATCGGGCGTCAGCAGGCCGCACAGCATCCGGATGCAGGTGGTCTTGCCGCTGCCGTTGGGGCCGAGAAAGCCGAAAATCTCGCCGCGCTCCACGCGCAGCGAGACGTCCTTCACCACATGACGGTCGCCGAAGTGCTTGTTCAATTTGTGCACGTCGATCGCCGGCCCGGCGTCGGCGGCGCTCATCGCGCGCGCGTTCATCGCAGCGTCACCTGCACCGGCTGGCCAGGACGCAATCGGTGCGCATCGGCGCTCTGCGGACGGGCCTCGACCAGGAACACCAGCTTGGCGCGGGTCTCGTTGCTGTAGATCACCGGGGGCGTGTACTCGGCCTGGTCCGACACGAAGCTCAGCACCGCCGGCACGTCGGCGTCACAGCCGTCGCAATGGATCTGCACCGGACGGCCAGGCGCGAGCGCGCCGACCACCGTCTCGGGCACGAAGAAGCGCACCTTGACGTTCTCCGGCGGCAGCATCCGCACCACCGGGCTGCCGGCCGGCACCCATTCGCCGCTGCGGTACATCGTGTCGAACACCAGGCCCGCGTGGGGGGCGCGCACGCTCTTCTGGTCGAGCTTCCACTGCGCCTGTGCCAGCGCTGACTGCCCGGCACGTACCTGCGCCGCCTGCGCCAGGATCTGCTCGCCCCGCCCCGGCAGGCGCGCCACCTCCAGCTGGCTCTGCAGCTCACGCACGTGCGCGGCGGCCGAGAGCGCGGCCGCGCGCGAGTCGTCGAGCTGGCTCTTCGGAATGCCGCCGGCCTGGTACTGCTCCTCGTCGCGCGTCAACTGGGTCTCGGCGCGCATGGCGTCGGCCCGCGCCTGTGCCAGCTGGGCTTCGATGACGTTGAGCTCGGCGCGCCGCTTGCCGGTCAGCAGATCGGCCTGCTGGGCGCGCGCCGCCTGCAACTGCTGGCGCGCCTGCGCCACCGCGTCGGTCTCGTTCTGCGACTCGAGCACGAACACGGGCGCATCGGCCGCGACCGTCTGCCCGCGCGCCACCGCCAGCTGGGTGAGCGTGCCCGGCTGCGAGGACGCGAGGTACACGAACTCGCCCTCCACGTACCCCTGGTAGACGTCGGACGGCCGCTGCGAGCAGCCGGCGCAGCCGACGGCGACCGCCAGCGCGGTGCCCGCAACCACCGATGCTCGCCGCTTCAAGTCCAATGAACGCTTCATCGCGTTGTCCCAGATGGCCGGCGCTTCGCCGGCCGGCCGGCAATTCCGTGCATCAGCAGCACGCTCACATGCCGTTCGAGCACGGCCCGATCGAGCTTGAACGCCGGGTTGACGCGGTGCCAGATCCTGCCGGTCGCCTGCGGCAGCATCACCAGGGCCAGGATCGAGTTGAACAGCAGCAGCGGCTCGATCCCGTCGTTCACTTCGCCCCGCGCCTTGCCGCGCGCGATGTTCTGTCCGAAGCCCTGGACCCGCTTGATCGGAATGTGCCGCAGCGCGCGCTCGCGCAACAGCCCGCCTTCGCTGACGATCTCGCGCAGCCAGAGGGAAGGCAGCCATGGCATCGCCCCGGTGACTTCCAGCATCCGCCCCACGATCCCCTGCACCAGCTCGAGCGGCGCGGCGCGCTCCACGTCGGCCGGATCCCAGATGGCGTGGAACGCCGGCGCCAGACGTTCCTCGACCACCGCGTCCAGCAGCTGCTCGCGCGTGTCGAACCAGTAGTGGACCATGGCCGACGTCACATGGCCGGCGGCGGCCACCTGCGCGACCGTGGTGTTGGCGATGCCGCGCTCGGCAAACAGCGCAATGGCCGCGTCCAGCAGCGCTGCGCGCGCGTCGGAATCGGGCCGGCGGACGCGGCGACCGGCGCTGGAGCGGTGGGTGTTCAGCATCCGGCCACGTTAATTAACTATTTAGTTAATGTCAAGGTCGGCCGAATCGCAGCCGGCCGGCGGTCAGGCCGGCTCAGCGCGTCATCGGCGTCGGGTGGTGTGGCAGACCGCCGTGGGTCGCTCCGAGCGGCACGACGGGGGCGCCGACATCGACGGTTTGCCGCCGGCCGCTGGAATCCACCAGCGTCAGCGTCAGGCGCACCGTGTCGCCTTCCTTCAGCGGATGCACGAGCCCTTCCAGCATCAGGTGATCGTGCCCTTGCTCCAGCACGACGGAGCCGCCGGCGGGAATCGGGAGCGCTTCGAGCGTGCGCATTTTCATCAGGTTTCCGCTGATCGTCGTTTCGTGCACGCTGCAGCGCGCCGCCGCCGGAGAGCTCACCGAGACCAGCCGGACGGCGGTGTCGCTCTTGAGCGTCATGTAGGCGACGGTCGAGGTCTGGCCTTCGACCGTACCCCGCACCCAGGGGTCGACGACTGTCACATCGGCCATGGCGACGCGGGCGGCGCCGGCCAGAACCGCGAGCACCAGAGCGTGCCCCCACCAAGACGCCCGGCTCATCGGCACACTCCGATCCAGACCGCCGGAAGCCTTACGGCTGCCCGATGAACGAGCGCGCGCGCATCCGCGTGCGCTCGACGTTGGCTTGTGCACGCGCGGCGGCCGCGGCCGGTACCGGACCCACACCGGACGCGCCATAGATGTGAGCGGTCGACGATGTCAGCGGGCTCGGGGACTGGGTGGCGTACACATGGGCCCCGGCGCTGTTGGTGGCCGCGTACAGCGGCAGCGGATTGCTGCCGACCAGGGCCAGGCCCTGGTTGTCGCCCAGGAACAGCGCGGTTCCGAACCCCTGATCAGCCTGCGGCGCCTGGTTCAGATCGAACGGAGCCTGCAGTCGCAGCTCGTGCCAGGTGGTGCCACCGTCGTTCGATTCACTCAGCCAGGCGCTGGTGCTCAGCACCGAGGAGCCGGCCACATAGTCGCGCAGGTCGTAATAGGTGATCGCCAGCACGCTGCCGGGAAGGTAGCGGACAGTCGGATTGAATGCCGCCGCCGTCTGGACGCCGTTGACCAGCATCGGCGTGCTCCAGGTGGTGCCGCCGTTCTTCGACACCGAGAGCGCGATGCCGTCGAACGTGCCGCTGCCGGACACCTGCTGCCACACCGCGGCCACGGCGCCGCTGGCCGGATCGACCGCAATCTGCGCCATATTCGGGCTGTCGCGGATCGACGGTGTGCCGGACGGAGTCGGATTGGGGGTGCCGACCGGCGACGGCGTGATCGTCGCCACTGTCGTCGGGGACGATACCGACCAGCCGGTGCTGTTGATGGTCAGGGTGACGAACTGCAGGGTGGCGGTCCCGGTCGTCAAATTCAGCAAGGTGAAAAAATCCAGCACGGCCCCGCTGGGCAGAATCGCGATCTCGTTGTTGAAAGCCTCGGTACCGGCGGTCACGGGGTCGTACAGGACGCCCGTGGTCCAGCTGACACCGGCGTCTTTCGACAGCGCCAGGTAGGCCGGATTGCTGGCGTTGACCCCGCTGCTGAGCCGGTCCCACACCAGATAGACGTTGCCGCTGGCAGGATCGGCCGCGATCGAGTCGCGATCGTTGAAAAAGAATGCGGCACTGCCGAACGGATTGGTGTCCTGGATCACGGCCGCCGGCGTGCTCCAGGAGGCACCGCCGTCGGTGGAGCGCGACACCAGCACAGCGCTCAGGCCATTGGCCGTTGCGCTACCACTGAGCGTGCCATTGGCCGAGAAGGCCAGCGCGCTGGCCAGCATCACTCCGCTGCCGCCGAACGTCACCCAGGGATCGGACGCGCGATCGTAGCCGGCGCCCAGTCCGCCTCCGCCCGCGCACGTCGAAAAAGGCAGCACGACCGGCGTGCTCCAGGTGGCGCCGCTGTCGGCCGAGCGGGCCGCCAGGATCGCCCGGGCACCGATGCCGGTCCACCGGTCCTGCTCCCACACGCCGACCACCGCCCCGCCAGGGACCGCCGCGATCTGCGGCTGGATTCCGGATCCGACCGTGAATGTTTCGGTGGTGCCGGTCGGCACCGTATTGCCGCAGGTCGAGGACAGCGGACTCGAACCCGACACCTGGGCGGTCACGGGCGAGGTCGACGGCGACGACGAACCGGAGTTGCTGGTGCCACCGCCGCAGTCGGACAGCAACGCGGCAGCCAGCACCAACCCGGTGATCGAGGAGGCTCGGCGCAAATCAGTCATGCCCGGATTCTGACATCCCGGCGGCGCGTCCCGCTGCCCCCAGCGCCTCGTCCGAACGGATGCAGGGTGAACTACGGCGTGTCGCCCTGCGCCGCCGCCTCGGAATCGACCTGCGGCGGCAAGGGACAATCGAGCGCGGCGCACAGGGAGCGCAGGCAGCTGGCGGCCTTCCAGTTGGTCGAACCGTCGACGAACGCAACGGCCACGCAGGCTTTGATCAACTGGGGCTTGGCCAGCGGAGCCAGCAGATTCAGGCGATGGAATGCCGCCGACACCTGGTCCAGCGCGAGCGCCTCGCGCGCGACCGGCTCGGGGTCGATGCCTTCCAGAAGTTGCGCGCCGGCCCGATACGCCTGCGCGGGCGCCTGCGGCATCCGGACCGCGGCAATCAACGAAAGGACCAGCCGGGCCTCGGCCGCCAGATCCCGCAGCGGGACGTAGCGGGCCGCGCGCGCCGGCTGCCCCGCCGCCCCCAGACGCGCTTCCAGCACCGTGTACAAAAGAAACTCGGGCAAGGTGACGCGGCCGTCGGCGGCAATCAGCGTGCGCGCCAGAGCGAGCATGCGCTCGCGCGCCGCCGCCGGCAGCTTGCGCAGCGCTGGCATCGCCAGATCGACCAGCGGCAGACGCCAGCCCGCGGGCATCTGCTCTGCCGCGGCGCGAACCGCTTCGACCTGTGCCGATGCGTCCGGGCCGAATGCCTGCGCCACCATGCCCTCCTGGCGCACCGCCATCGTCTGCTCCTGGTCTATCAGCAGCCCCAGCACGAGCAGCTGGGCGCCGGTCGTATCCGACAGGGCCGGCCGCAAGCCGAGCGATTCGACTCGTTCCAGCAACTGCTCCACGAACGGGCGTGAGGCCAGCTGCGGCCGCCCGATCGCCGCCGGCACAGCCGCCGCGGCAGCCGCGCCGGCCAGGCCCAGCACCGGGCTGAGCGCCTGCGCCGCCGCGGCTGCCGCGGCAGCTGCGGCCGGCGCAGCGGCTGGTGCGGGTGCCGGCCCGTCCGTGAACGGCAAGGGCGCCAGCTCGGGCGTCTGCGCAAGCCGAGCCGACCCGACCATGAGCTCGGGGGCCGGCAGGAAGTCCATCGGATGTCCGTAAATGCGCCTGATGCGTTCCTCCAGCGGGGGGTGCGTGGCCAGCCAGCCGTCGGCGAAGTTCAGGCGCACCGGCGCCATGAACATGTGCGACAGCGACTCTGCGTGCGGGTGGTCGATCTGCCCGCCGGCTCCATCGCCCAGACCGCCGATCTTGCGCAACGCGCGGCCGAGGCCCTCGGCATTGCGAGTGAATTGAAGACTGCTCGCGTCGGCCAGGGACTCGCGCCGGCGCCACACGCCGGCCTTGATCAGCCGGCCGAAGAACACGCCGATAGAGCCGATCACGGCGATCGCAAGCCCGACCGCGAACAGTACGTTGCCGCGATCGCGCGAGTCGCTCGAGACGCGGACCCGATCCATGTCGGCCAGAAACCGCCCGAACAGCGCGAGCATCAGCAAACCCTGCAGCACACCGATCAGCTGGATGTTCAGCGTCATGTCGCCGTTCAGGATGTGGCTGAACTCGTGACCGATCACGCCCTGCAGCTCGTCCCGCGTCAGCCGGGTCAGCGCCCCGTGCGTCACCGTGATCACGGCATCGCGCGGGTGCAGCCCGGCCGCAAACGCGTTGATCGTGTCCTGCCGCTCCAGCACGTACACGCGCGGTGTCGCTACGCCCGAGGCAAGCGCCATCTCCTCGACCACGTTCAGCAACCGTCGCTCCAGCAGGTCGCCCGTGGAAGGATCGACCGGCCGGGCGCCGACCATCCTTGCCACCGCCTCCCCACCCTCGCGCAGTTCCAGGATCTGCAGCACCGAGCCGCCCACGATCATCAGCACGACCACGGCGGTCGTGGTCGACACGAAAAAGTTGGGTAACGCGTCCAGTCCGTAGCGGGCCCAGGCCCCGTGGGGCGCGAACAGGTACAAGTAGGCGGCCCCCAGCACCACGTTGACCGCGATCACGATCGCGATCACGGCCGCAGCGAACAGCCACAGCAGGCGCGCGCTGGTGCGGCGCGCCTCGTGCTGCTGCTCGAAAAAGCCGGTCGCCAAGGCCGCCAGCTCAGAACTGGACCTTGACCGCCTTGCGCTCCTCGTCGCTTTCGGTGGCTTTCAACAGCTCGGCCTGCTGGAATGAGAAGGCGCCGGCGATGAAGTTCGACGGAAACTGCTGGACCGCGTTGTTGTAGTTCATCACCGAGTCGTTGAAGGCCTGGCGCGCGAAGGCGATCCGGTTTTCGGTGCTGGTCAGCTCCTCGGTCAGTTGCATCATCGTCTGATTGGCCTTCAGATCCGGATAGGCTTCGGCCACCGCGAACAAGCGCCCCAGCGCCCCGGTCAGTCCGCCCTCGGCCGCCGTCAGCTGCCGCATCGCCGCGGCGTTGGACGGATCGCTGGCTGCGGCCGTATTGGCGGTCACAGCCGAGTTGCGGGCCTTGACCACCGCTTCCAGCGTCTCGCGCTCGTGCGCGATGTATTTTTTCGCGACCTCGACCAGGTTGGGTATCAGGTCGTAGCGGCGCTTGAGCTGGACGTCGATCTGCGCGAACGCGTTCTTGAATTCGTTGCGTTGCGCAACCAGCCGGTTGTAGGCGCCCGTCACCCAGAAAAAGAGCGCCGCGACCAGCCCGAGGAAAACGATCAACCCTATCATCCGGCTCTCCTCCGGTTGGTCAGCGCGGCGCCGCCGGCGTGCTGCCATGTCGGCGCGGCGGCGGCAAGACTACCCGCGATCGGCCGTGGGGCGCAACCCGCGGTTACGGACGGGTTTCGTTGGTCTTGGCGCTGTTCGGAGACTCCGTCTGGCTCTTCTTGATCGCCGCCACGTCCTGGTCGGTGATCAGGTCGAACAGCTTGACCACCCGCCGCACGCCGCTGACGCGGCTGGCGGCCGTGGCCGCGGCGTCGCCCTCGGACGGCGAGACCTTGCCGAGCAGGTACACCACGCCTTGCTCCACGGTGGTCTCGACCACGCCCCCCGGAACCCCGTCGGCGCCCAGCAGCGCGGTCTTCACCTTGCCGGCCAGCAGCGTGTCGTCGGTGCGATCGCCCAGCGTGGCGGTCCCGCCCACCGTCAGCTCGTTGACTACCTCGCGCACGTTCTCGACCTTCCTGGCAAGCGACTCGGACAGAGCGCGCTGCTCGGCGGTTTTGACCTGGCCGGCCAGCAGCACCTTGCGGTTGTAGCTGGTCACGTTGATGTTCATCGCCGTCTCTGGAATGTTGTCGACCAGCGCCGCATTCACGCGCGACTCGATCTTGTGGTCCTCCAGCTGGATTCCGACCGAGCGCCGGTCGGTCGCGACGACGGTACCGCCGGCAGCCGCCGCACCGATCAGCGGCACCACGCAGCCGTCCAGCATGGCGACCGCCACCGCTGCGACGACGATCCATCCGACTGTCCGCTTCATCGAGTTTCCTCCTCAGCGCCAAAGGCGGCGCGTAGCCATTGCATCCGATCGGCTTCGGCGATCACGACGTCGAACCGGCACGGCGGCCAGTGATCGCCAAAATGAACTTGCAGGTACTGCTGCGCCGCCAGGCGAATGCGCCGACGCTTGATCGCATCGACGCTGGCCGCCGCCAGCCCGCGCAACGCGCGGCTGCGCACCTCGACGAACACCAGAGTCGGTCCGTCGCGCGCGACCACATCCAGCTCGCCGACACGATAGCCGACCTGGCGGGCCACGATCTGCAGGCCGTGCTGCTGCAGCATCGCACACGCGGCCTGCTCGGCCGCATCACCCTGCTGCTGGCGCGCGCTGCGCGCCGCGCGAATCCGCAACGAGCATTCTCCGGTCCGGTGCCACGGCAGCCCAGACCCGCGCGGCGGCCGTTGGTTCCGCAAGCGTGAATAAGCCGCGCCTGCGACATTTGCCGCGGCCGTCCGCACCGCCCAGAATGCGACAGGCAGCACGGCCCGAACGGCGGGGCTCGCGCTGCGGAGCGACGCAAAATGGATGATCCCGATACTCCCGACACGTGGGCGCGGCAGCCGCTGTGGACCGCCTCCGGGCTGGACCAGCAGCAGTTGCCGCGCGCATTGTATGTAGTGGCCACGCCGATCGGCAACGCAGCCGACGTCACGCTGCGCGCGCTTTGGGTACTCCGCAATGCCGATTGCATTGCGGCCGAAGACACGCGTGTGACCGCGCCGCTGCTGAAGCGCTATGGGATTGCGACCCACCTGGTCGCGCTGCACCGCCACAACGAGCACGATGCGAGCAGGAAAATCATCGCGCGGCTGGCGCACGGCGAGCGGGTGGCGCTGGTCAGCGACGCGGGAACACCGGGGATATCCGATCCGGGCGCGGTGCTGGTCCGGGCCACGCTGTCGGCCGGTCAACGTGTGATCCCGATACCGGGCGCGAGCAGCCTGTCGGCAGCGCTGTCGGCGGCCGGGCTGAGCGCCGCTTCGGTGCGCTTGCTCGGCTTTCTGCCGACGCGAGTGCAGGCGCGGCGCCGGCTGCTGCTGCAGGCGGCGGCGCGCGACGAGGGTTTCGTGCTGTTCGAGGCGCCGCATCGGATCGCCCAGACCGCGCGCGAACTGGCCTCGGTGCTGCAGCCGGACCGCCGCGTGGTGCTGGCGCGCGAGCTGACCAAGTTGTTCGAGGCGATCGTGCAGACCACGGCCGCCGAGCTGCCGCGGGCGGTCGAGCAGCAGCACGAGCGCGGCGAATTCGTGGTGGTGGTGGACGGCGGCGCGCCGGCCGAGCCGGAGCTGGACGCGCTGGACGAGGCCGGCCGCCGCTGGCTGCAGGCGCTGGCCGAAGAGTTACCGGCGGCACGGGCAGCGGCCATCGCCGCCAAGGCGACCGGGGTGGCGCGCGAAGTCCTGTACCGCAGTTTGATCGCGCAACGCGGCTGACCGTCGACCGGCGGTCGAAAGCAGGCCGCGCGCGGCGTGGTTCGGCGGCTGCTCAGAACGGGGCCTGGCTCACGACCTGCGCAATCACACCGGTCAGCTTTTTCGCGTAATCGATCAGCAGGAATTCGTTCGGCCCGTGCGCGTTGGACTGCGGACCGAGCACGCCGGTGATCACGAACTGCGCGCGCGGGAAGCGCTCGCCCAGCATCGAGATGAACGGAATGCCGCCGCCCTCGCCCATCCAGACCGGCTCGGGGCCGAACATGGCCGTCGACGCCTGCTCCAGTGCCTGCTTCAGCCACGGCGCCGTCGGCGGAGCATTCCAGCCGGTGCCGGCGTTGTCCACATCGAAGCGGACCCGGGCCCCATAGGGCGGATCGGTCTCCAGCAACAGCTTCATCCGCTGCGCCGCGCGCTCCGCATCGACGCTCGGCGGTAGCCGCACGCTCAGCTTCAGTGCCGTTGCGGGCCGCAGCACGTTGCCGGCCTCCTTCAGCGGCGGCAGGCCGGCGGCGCCGATCACCGACAGCGTGGACCTCCACGAACGGTTCAGGATCGCTTCAACCGGGTCCGTCGTGACGGGGCGCACGTGCTCGTCGTCGGCCGTGTCCGCAGCGTGGCTTTGCGGCGCCCAGGGGAACTGCTGCCAGATCCGGTCGCCCAGCACCGCGGCGGCCGTGTGCGCCTGCTCCATTCGATCCGGCGGCACCGGCGCCTGGAACACCGGGTCGCGCAGCTTGCCGGTGCGGGAGTCGTCGATCCGGTCCAGCAGCCCGCGCAGGATCCGGAACGAGGAGGGAACGATGCCCGAGGCATTGCCAGAGTGCACGCCCTCGCCCAGCACGTCGACGCTGAGCACGCCGCCGACCAGACCGCGCAGCGATGTGGTCATCCACAACCGGTCGTAGTCGCCGCATCCGGAGTCCAGCCCGATCAGCAGCCCGACCTGTCCCAGCCGGGGCCCCAGGTGGTCCAGGTAAGCGGGCAGGTCGAAGCTGCCGCTTTCCTCACAGGTCTCGATCAGTCCGACGCAGCGCGGACGCGGCACCCCGGCCGTATCGAGCGCCGCG
>Ga0210394_10005709_pt1 | contig 13837 bp, 12 predicted proteins | sample IncBWC12MmetaG_FD_160121 | JGI IMG/M metagenome (GOLD analysis project Ga0210394, IMG submission 160121) | Forest soil microbial communities from Barre Woods Harvard Forest LTER site, Petersham, Massachusetts, United States - Inc-BW-C-12-M | ecosystem: Environmental > Terrestrial > Soil >...
TGCGGGCTGTTCGACCGCTATCCGAACTTGAAGATCATCACCCACCATCTCGGCGGCATGATCCCGTACTACGACGGCCGCATCGGCCCCGGCCTCGACGTGCTCGGCCAACGCACGCTGGACGAGGATTATTCAAAAATCCTGCCGTCGCTGAAACGGCCTCATCTCGACTATATGCACGACTTCTACGCCGACACCGCCATGTTCGGCGGCGGCGTCCACGCGCTGCGCTGCGGGCTGGAATTCTTCGGCGCCGACAAGGTGGTGTTCGCCACCGACACCCCGCTCGGCCCGATCAAGCCGGCGATCGAGGCGTTGAACAAGCTCGATATTTCCGCCACAGACCGCCGCAAGCTCTTTGCCGGCAATGCGGAAACGCTTTTGCGTAAGTCTTTCAACTAGCCGTCAACCGCTTCGCGCGACCGCCTGCAGATCGTTCAGCCTGCGGATCAGCTCGCTCATGCGGTGGCTGCCGGTCTTTTGTTTGATGTTGCGCAAATGGGCGTAAATGGTGTTGATGCTGATCCCGCGTGCCCGTGCATAGTCGCGCAGGCGCACGCCGGCCTGCAGCGCCTGCGCCAGCAATGCCTCGGCCTCGGTCAGTTGCAGCACATTACACAGGATGCGGATCGCGGCGGTGTTGCGGTACAATGAATCGCGAACAAAGACCGCCACGCGAGCCTGCGATTCGGCAAGATCCGCAGCACACGCGCTCATCACGACCGGCCGTACCGATAAAAGATAATGCACGGTACTGCCGGAGTGTGCGACCGCAAGGTCCGACGCGCCTACGCCCGGCGCGCCGCCGACCCGCGGGTGCAGAATGGCGGCGACCGCCCGCTCAAATTTCGTGCGGGCGGCCGCAGCGGCGATCTCGACCTTGCCGTCGTGCGTTCCTATCCCGTCGTTACGCTGCGTGATCGCTCGAAACGAGCGATTGGCATAAACGACACGACCGTCGGCACCGAGCAGCGCCACGCCGTCGGCAAGCCACTCGAGCGCTTGCTCGAACGGGTCAAGGGCGCCGTCATCGCCCGCCGGAATTGGCACATGCCGTGGTCGACATCTCATCGAGAAGCTCACCACGGGCCCAGTTGCACGCGTCACGCTCCCTCTCATGCGCCGACTGCGGGGATTACTTGAGCTGATCGGCCACACCGTCGATGCCGGCCCTGGCACAGGCTTCTTCCTTATCGGCGCCGTTCGGCACTCCCGATACGCCGACCGCGCCGATAACGTCGTCGCCGGCTTTGATCGGCAGCCCGCCCTGGCCTGCGATTATGCCGTTGAGGTGCGCGAGACCCAGCGTCGGGTTGTCCTTGACGCGCTTGGCGAAGTCGCCGGACGGCGCGCCGAACGTGAAGGCGGTGTAGGCCTTGCGTAGACTGTTCTCCATAGTGTGCGGCGCGGCACCGTCGCCGTGGATCGCCACCACCATCTGACCCTCGCGGCCGACCACGTGCACCGAAACGTGGTAGCCCTGCTTGGCGCAGGCCTCCAATGCCGCCTGTGCGACCGCAAGCGCCATGGCGGCCGGCATGGTTTTTTGCGTGAGCAGGTTGGCCCGCGCCGCCGTCGCGAACGCGCCGGCGCACAGACTTGCAGCAAGGCCAATGGCCGCAACAGCTTTCATGCGTCGCTCCTGGCGTTGCGGCGGTGTGCGACGCCCGGTGAATGCGGGCGAACGCAAAGCGGGCCTTGAACTAAGCCGCGCATTGCCAAAAGCGGAATACCCAAATATCTTTTGCCGTTCAAAGATTTTGCTTATGCCAAAATGGCGAAGATCGTCGATTGGGAAGAGCGGATCGGCCGGCGCCTGAGGCTGCGGGACCTGCACGTATTTTTCACCGTGGTGCAGACCGGGAGTTTGGCCAAGGCGGCCGCCGTACTGCATGTTTCCCAACCGGCCGTGTCGCAGTTGATCATCGACCTGGAACACGCCGTCGGCGCCAAACTGTTCGATCGCGGCTCGCGCGGCGTTTCGCCGACGATCTACGGCCGTGCGCTGCTGGCGCGCGGACGAGCGGCCTTCGACGAACTGCGGCTAGGCGTGCAAGAGATCGAGTTCTTGTCCGATCCGGCCGCAGGCGAAATGAAGATCGGTTGCCAGGAGGCGATCGCCGCCATATTGGCACCGGTGATTGAGAGCTTCTTGCAACGGTATCCGCGGATCGTCCTCGATATTTACGAGGAGGAATTCGACCGGTTCGCCGCGCGGCTGCGCGACCGCAGTCTCGACTTCGTCCTGCAGCGTCTGCGCGACCCGGTGCGATCCAACGACCCGTTCTTCGACGACCTCGATGTGGAAGTGCTGTTCAACGATCACATGGTCATCGCGGCCGGCGCGCGCAGTCCTTGGGCGCGCCGCCGCAAGATCGATCTCGCCGAGTTGGTCGACGCGCCTTGGATTCTAGCGGCGCCCGACACGACGAATTACCGGGCCATCACCGAGGCGTTTCGCGAGCGCGGCTTGAGCGCGCCCCGCATCATCTTAAAAACGCTTTCCACGCATCTGCGGGCCAATTTGGTCGCGTCCGGAAAATTCATCGCGCCATTTCCGAATTCGGTTTTCACCTTCTACGCCGAACGTTTCGGGCTGAAGGAGCTGCCGGTCGGGCCGCCAAGATCGCCGTGGCCGGTGGCAGTTCTTACATTGAAAAATCGGATGCTGAATCCGGTCGTTCAACTATTTCTTACGCATCTGCGCAGTTCGATGCGGCCAAGAAACGCGCAGCAGGACGGACGCAAGCGCCGCGTCTGACCAACGGCGCGGCGTCATGCCGACTTAGCCACGTCCGGCGGCGTGAAGGCGCGCACCGGTGGCAGCGGCGCCCTCCACAGCTCGATCTCGACCATGTTGGTGCCGGTCGACGGCCCTTGGCTCAGCTTCGACGTGCCGCGATCGTGGGTCAGCACATTGGCGTTGCCGTGCGCACAAATGGCGCCGTCCTCGGCGCCGGCCGGGTCGTACCAGGCGCCGCAGGAGAGTTTCGCCACGCCGGGTGACATTGTGTCGGTCAGCACCGCGCCGGCCAGGCAGGCGCCGCGGGCATTGTGAACGCGCACGATGTCGCCGTCCTTGATGCCGCGCCGTTTTGCGTCGTCGGGATGCATGGCGATCGCCTCGCGGCCGTTGATCTTGCCGCGCGCGCTGATCTGTTCCGAATCCATCTGGCTGTGCAGCTTGTAACGCGGCTGGCTGGAGACGAGATGCAGCGGATATTGTTCCGCCGCACTACCGCCGTGCCATTCCGACGGCTCGATCCAGGTGGCATGCGGCGGACAATTGTCGTAGCCGAAGCCTGCGATCTTCTCCGAGTAGAGCTCGATGCGGCCGGACGGCGTCGTCAGCTTGTTGGCTGAAGGATCGGCGCGGAATTTTTCGAACATGACGTGTTCGTCGGCGCCCTTCGGGATCTCAAAATAACCGTCCGTCCAGAACCGCTCGAAGTCGGGAATGGCGGCCTGGTTGGTGCGCACGCTGTCGCGCCAGCTGTCGTAAAGGTGGCGCAGCCACGCCATCTCGTCGCGCCCTTGCGTGAACGCGTCGGCGCAGCCGAGCCGCTCCGCCAGCGCGGCAAAGATCGAATAATCGGTGCGCGCTTCGCCGACCGGTTCGATGGCTTTTTGCATGGCGATCAAGAACGGGTCGCGCTGCGCGGAACCGATGTCGTTTCGCTCCAAAGTGGTCGTCGCCGGCAGCACGATGTCGGCGTGACGCGCGGTCGCCGTCCACCACGGTTCATGCACGACGACGGTTTGCGGCCGGCGGAAAGCGGCGCGCAGCTGGTTGGTGTCCTGGTGATGGTGGAACGGATTGCCGCCTGCCCAGTACACCAGCTTGATGTCGGGATAGGTGCTGGCACGGCCATTGAAGTCGTAAGGCTCGCCGGGATGCAGCAGGCATTGCGCGATCCGCGCCGCCGGAATGGCGCGGTTGAGCGGATTGGGCGCGGCCTCCATGCCCGGCGCGCGGAACGCCGGCGGCGGCTCGGCGATGCCGGACGCGGAGCCGTAACCGAAACCGAAGCCGCCGCCCGGCAAGCCGATCTGGCCGAGGCACGAGGCGAGCAACAGCACCGCCCAATAGGGCTGCTCGCCGTGATCGGCGCGCTGGATCGACCACGACGCGCTGATCATGGTGCGGTTGGTCGCCATGCGGCGCGCCAGCGTGCGGATGGTGTCGGCGGGAATGCCGGTGATCGGCGCCGCCCAATCGGCGTCCTTCGGCCGGCCGTCGCTTTCGCCCATGACGTAAGCGCGCACGCGCTCGAAGCCGATGCAGTAGCGCTCGAGAAAATCTGCATCGTGCAGCCGGTTCGCGATCAACGTATGGGTCAGCGCCAAGAGCATCGCGGTATCGGTGCCGGGCCTGATCGCGATCCATTCCGGCGCCACCGCGGCCGGGCCATCGTCGCGGATCGGGCTGACATTGACGACCGCGACGCCGGCATTGGCGAGCTCCGCGAGCGACTGGCCGATGGCGTGCGCGCCCATGCCGCCCTTGGTCACCTGCATGTTCTTCGGATTGGCGCCGCCGAACATCACCATCAGCTTTGAGTGGCGCGCGATCGACGACCACGAGGTGAGCGGCCCGGTGCAGGCCTGCGCGTTGCCTAAAACGTGCGGCAGGAACACCAGCGCGGTGCCAAAACTGTAGTTGGAAACCTGATCGATGAAGCCGCCGAAAATTCCCATAAATCTACGCAATTGCCCGCGCGGTTCGTGGAAAATCCCCGCCGAGCCCCAGCCTTGCGAGCCGGCCATGATCGCGTCATGCCCGTAATCGCGCTTCACGCGCAAAAGCTCGCCGGCAACGAGATCGAGCGCACGCTCCCAAGACACCGGCACGAACGGCTCGCGGCCGCGGCCCTCGCCGGGCCCGGGTCCAGCCTTGAGCCAGCCCTCGCGCACAAACGGTTGCGCGATACGCGTTTTGGAATGCACCGCCGCGGGAATGGCCTCGATCAAGGGCGACGGATCGGGATCGCGCTCGAACGGCCGCACGCCGACGACGCGGCCATCCTCTACTTCGGCGAGAAAGGCGCCCCAATGGGAATGATTGCGGACGAGCTGGGTCATGCAAAGCCATCGCTCCAGTTCGGCTAAATTGTAACATACCGCGCGGCAACGGAATGATGTAAATTGAAGGTCATGACCACCCGCGAGCAGAACGATTTCCTGACGCTGACCGGCCCCGGCACGCCGATGGGCAACCTGATGCGGCGCTACTGGATTCCGGCGCTGCTGTCGTCGGAAATTCCCGAGCCCGATTGTCCGCCGGTGCGGGTGAAACTCCTCGGCGAGCGGCTGATCGCGTTTCGCGACACGCTTGGCCGCGTCGGCGTGATGGACGAATTCTGCGCCCATCGCGGCGTGTCGCTGTGGTTCGGCCGCAACGAGGAGAACGGGCTGCGCTGCCCCTATCACGGCTGGAAATACGACGTCACCGGCCAGTGCATCGAGGTGCCGTCCGAGCCGGCCGAAAGCGGCTTCTGCAACAAGATCAAGCTCACGTCTTATGCCTGCGCCGAGATGGGCGACGTGATCTGGATCTATATGGGGCCGCCGGCGCAAAAGCCGCCGCTGCCGAATTTCGAATGGGCCACCGTGCCGGGCACGCACCGCTTCGTCTCCAAGCGCACGCAAGAATGCAACTGGCTGCAGGCGCTCGAAGGCGGCATCGATTCGGTGCATGTGTCGTTCCTGCACCGCCACGATCTACGCAGCGATCCGCTCCATGTCGGCCAAGGCGCCGAATTCACCCGCGAGACCGACGCCCGCTTCGAAGTGATCGAGAGCAAGGGCGGCATGGTGATCGGCGTGCGCCGGCCGGCGACGCCGGGCAATCTCTACTGGCGCATCACCCAATGGGTGATGCCGTTCCACACCATGATCCCGCCCTACGGCGACAACGCGCTCAACGGCCACGCCTTCGTGCCGATCGACGACGAGAACTGCATGTCATGGTGCTTCACGCACCATCCGGCGCGGCCGCTGTCGGCGCATGAGCTCGAGGTGATGCGCAACGGCGGCGGTATCCACGTCAATCTCATTCCCGGCTCGTTCCGCCCGGTGGTCAACAAAGACAACGATTACATGATCGACCGTTTGGCGCAGAAGCACCACAAGTCCTATTCCGGCGTGAAGGGCATCGCGATGCAAGACGCCGCGATCCAGGAAAGCACCGGGCCGATCCAGGATCGCAGCAAGGAGAACCTGGTCTCGACCGACAACGGCGTGATCATGGCGCGGCAGCGCCTGACCAAGGCGGCACGCGCCGTTGCCGACGGCAAGCAGCCGGACGGCATCGATCCGGCAACCCATGCCGTGCGCTCGGCCTCGATCGTGCTGCCGGAAGGCGCGAGTTTTTACGAAGCCGCCGGTGACGCGCTCAAGGCCAAGCACGGCGTGGCGCACGCGTCGGTGTGATCCGGCGTCGCCGCCGCATCACGGCACCCGCGAAATATCCTTGCCCGCGGCCGCCATCCGCGCCGCGATCTCGTCTCGCGACCAGCCTGTCAGATTGGCCAGATTGTCCGTTTCGGTCTTGAAGCGTTGCGGCAGCGATGCGCGATAGGTCTTGGCGGCCGCGCAGGCCGTCGTCGACGTCGAGGGGTGATGCAGGATGTAGCGGCCCTGGAAATTCTCCCGGTCGCTGGTCTCGACGAAATTAAGATCCTCGGGAAAGCTTTTGGCGTCATAACGCACGTGCAGGCGCGTCACGAATGGATCGTTGCCGTTGCCCGCCACAGGCGGAAAACCGTTGGTGACGGTGGTATCGCCGCCGTCCCACAGCGCGCCGAGCTCCTTTAGCTCAGCCTTGCTCATCGGCGCGGCGGCACAAGGATCGCACCAGCCCGTGTCCCAGGCATATTCGACAAAAACGCCGTGCATATTCTCCCGCGCCACCGCGTGCTCGAAGGTCGCCTTGTAGAAATTCGCAAAATCATCCCTGACGAACAGCGGCACATTGACGTCCGACGGCACCTTGACGGTGCGATAATTACTGGCCTCGATGCGGCCGTGCGGCGTGAGCGCATAGATGACCAAGTCCTGCGGCCCGTCGGCGTTGACGGTGCCGAGGCGGAGCGGCAGCATGAATTTCGCCGTCTCGTAGCGCACCTGCAGCGGCCGCAGATAAGCGCGCCCACTGTCCTGCATGCGATTCAAGTTCACCTTGGCGACGAAGAAATGCATTTTTTGCTTGATGTAGCTGCCGATCACCGGCTCGGCGCCGCCTGGAATCTTGTAGCCGTTGTCGGTCAGCCAGCGGATCAAGCCGTCGCTATCCTCGGCTGAGAGGATCGAGACGTCGTATTCGGCGACGTCGTAACGCGCTTCGACCTTGACGCCGCGATATTCAGGCACCGCAGGCCGCATCGCCGCAGTCGGCGTAGGCTGGGGACCCATGGCCAGCGCCATGACGCGGGCCTGCTCGCATGGATCGGGATCGAAATACTCGACCAGCCGCGGCGCCGTATAGGCGTCGAGATGATCGATCGTCTTGGTGTCGACGACGCTGATCTGGTCTTTCTTGATGAAGGACGGCACCGGAATGACAAGGGCGAATTCACTGGGTTCGCCCTCGTAGTCGCTCGCCATGGTGATCGCGGTCTGCTGGCCGTTGCGCGTGAGAACGACCTTGGACGATTTGTTGAACAGCTTGGCGTCGGCCTGGGCGACGTAGAAGCCGCAGAACGCGCTCGCCGGTCCCTCCGCAACGGCGAGCTGCGCGACGATCGCGGTGAGCGCGACACCCGCCTTCAACCGGGACAGCAATGGGCTCTTCATCGTGAAGCTCCTTGTGGGGTCCATGCGAATCGTTTGGCCGGAATGATCCGGTCGATGAGAAGCGTGAGCGGGGAGAACGCAATTAGCGCCACATAGAGCGCCGGCCGCATTTGCATGAAGAACGCCAGATAGTGCCCCAGCGCCGCAACGGACACGGCAAACAGCAAGCGGCCGAGGCGCGAATCCGGCGCCGTGCGCGGATCGGAGATCATGAAGAAGGCGAAGATCAAGAGCGACCCGCTCTGCAATTGATGCAGCGGGATGGCCAGCGGATCGCCGAGCCAGACGGCACGGGCGATAAGTAGCGCGGCGTGGCTGCCGAGGAAGAACAGCGCGATGTCGGAACGCTGCGCGGCTTGCAGCACCAGGATCGCGAAAAACACCAACAGCGCCGCTAGCCAGATGCTGGTGCCCCATTGGCCTGGCGATATCCACACGCCGTGTTGCGTGAACAGCAAGGCGACGATGGCGAAGCCTGCGGGATTCCAGATGTGCTTGCCGTCGAGGCGGAAAATGAATTTGGACGCAACGGCGATGACGCCGGCAAGCGCCGGCAGCCACGCCGCATCGGCGCGCAGCAACAGACTCAAGGACAAACCGGTGATCAGCGGCGAGCGCGGGTCGATATTCGGCAAACCGACCAGCCGCGAGCAGACAACTTGCGTCGCCAGCGCGGACAGGATCGCAAGCGCGCTGTAGAGCGGCTTCGCACCGAAATCGATCCAGGTAAAATTAACGAGCAACAAAGACGAGAGCGCCACGATCTGAAAGTGGCGCGCATCGGACCACCAGCGCCTCATGGGCGTTCCCTCAAAACCCAAGCCGAGACCCAAGCCGAAACCCAAATCGAGACCCAAGTCCGCTGATGCTGTGGAACCGCGACTCTGCGATGACCGACCGATGGCCGGATTTAGGCAACACTATTACTTCTTTGTCAGCCGCCGCGCCTGACATTACTTTTTTGTTAGGTCGCGGTTGCGACGCTGCTCACGCGGCGCGAGGCTATGCGTTCCAGAGGTTACGGAATTGCGTGGCCACCAGCTGCTCGTAAGCGACCGGCTCAGGCGTGAGCCGGCTCGCCATGGCGAACTTATTCAAGCCCTCGACGGCTTCGGGTGAAATGCGCGCATCGTAGAACGGTGCGTCGCGCGCGATCAGATCGGCGATCAGCGGTACTTCCTCGGGCGGGAACAGGCGTTCGGCGATTCCGGTGGCGAGCGAAGGATCAGCTTTCAGCGCCTTTTGCGTTTTGACGATCGCACGCACCGCGGCGGCGGCGGCTTGCGGCTGCTCTTCGATCAACCGCTCGGTCGTGGTCAGGGCGGCAAAATTATACCAGCGCGCGCCCGGCGGGCCGTCGCCGCGGCGCAGATCGAGATGGACTTTGGCGACGCCGGCCTTCTCGCCAAGCGCGACCCGCATGCCGTTGCCCCAGTAACCGTCGGCAAGATTTTGCTTGATGGCCTCAACACCGGCATGGCCCATGAAGCGGCCGGCCTGGGTCGGCGGCGCCGGCACGATCTGCGTATCGCCCTGCTCCACGTTCAGTCCCGATTCGGCCAGCAGGTGGCGCAGGCCGAGCACCGGCGATTCCATGGACGAGGAGATCCGCAAGCCTTTGAGCGCGCCGAGGTCGCCGCGCTTGACGTCAAGGTCGGCGCGAACGGCCAAGAACCAGTAGGAATATTGCGACAGCGCGCACAGGAGCTTGGCGCCCTTCCAGGCTGGGAATGCGCGGGTCGCCGCATAGGCCGGGCCGCCGAAGAAATGCAACGCGCCGTCGCGCAGCCGCTCCGGCCCGGTTCGCGCGCCGAACTCCCGCATCAGCTCGACGTCGATGCCTTCCCGCTTGAAAAAGCTGAGCTCCGCCGCGGCAACAGCGACGAAATACGAAGGCGAATCCAGATCCGCGACTGAAAGCTTGAACATCAGGGACGCTCCTTTAGCGCCGTCTTGCGCCACAGCGCCCACGGCCGCGCCGAGGCGCGCAGCATGGCGTCGTTCGAGGTCAGCGCCTCCGCCCGTGTCATGAAATTGATCGGGCCGCCGATGGTGATGGCGGCAAGCTGCTGGCGCGCATTGATCTCGGTGTAATAGGCGCGAAACACGGCATTGGGCAGCGACGGCCCGACCACGGAATCGCCGTGGCCGCGCATCAGCACCACCGCGGCGTCCTTGCCGAGCTTTTTGGCCAAATCCTTGCCGAGGTTCGGGGTCAGGATCATCAGGTCGGTGCCGTCGCCGACGCTTTTGCGGATTTCGAACAGCGGCACGCCGAGGCCAAGGAAGCCGGCATTGTGCAACAACGGCCGCAATTTGGCGCGTGTCACGGTAAACGGCACCACGGTCGGCGAGTGGCTGTGCACCACCGCGTTGACGTCGGGGCGCGCCTTATAGATTTCGCCGTGGATGAAGCGCTCGCGGTAGAGCAGCTTGCCGTCGTCCTTGGCATCGACGGTCTGGCTGTCGAGGTCGAGCATCAGAATGTCGGCGGCACTCACCGATTCCGGCGCGATCGAGCGCGAGATCAGATAGCGGTGCGGATTGCGCGGGTCGCGCACGCTGACATGGCCGAAAGCGTCGAGCACGCTCAATCGCGCCAGCGTGCGGTTGGCGGCGACGAGATCGTCGATGAAAGCCTTGTCGAGCGGCCGTTCGGTTGCGCGCCGCGTTGCATTCGCTTTTGCATTCATCGATCGACGGTCCCACCTGTCTCGGAGCGCGCGGACCGTAACAACTTTATCGGCGGCTCGGAAGTGTGCCATAACGCTCGGCCTATGCAGCAACGCCGCGGCAAGCCATGAACAATGCCGACCTGATCGTCGCCACGCTGAAGTCGGCCGGCATCACCCGCGGCTTCGGTATTCCAAGCGGCAATGTGCTGCCGCTGATGGAGGCGATGCGCCAGGGCGGCGTCGATTTCGTGCTCACGGCGCACGAGGGCTCCGCGGGCTTTGCCGCCGACGTCACCGGGCGCATCACCGGCGCGCCGGGACTTTGTATCGCAACACTGGGGCCGGGTGCGACCAATCTCGCCACCGGCGTCGGTTGCGCGTATCTGGATCGCTCGCCGCTGATCGCGATTACCTGCAATCTCAATACCGATCAGCTCGGCCGCCGCATCCAGATGTGGATCGATCATCACGCGCTGTTCAAGCCGATCACCAAGGCGACCCTGCAACTGCGCAAAGGCGAGATCGGCGCGACGCTTACCGCGGCCATCGCGCTTGCTTTGAGCGAGCCGCAAGGACCGGTGCATCTCGATTTGCCCGAAGACGTTGCGCTGGCGCCGACCAACGAGCCGGTGCCGGCGCTCGCGGCGCCGACCAGGCCTGCGCCCGCCGCCGATGCGGCGATTGAGCGCGCGGCCGAAATGATCGACGCAGCGCGGCGGCCGATCGCCGTGCTCGGCGCGTCCGCCATGCGGCTTGCCGATCCGGCGCAGCTCGTTCGCGTGATCGAGCATTTCAATCTGCCGTTCGCCGCCACGACCATGGCCAAGGGCATGATCGACGAGGATCATCCGCTGTCGCTCGGCTGCATCGAACGCGCCTGCCGCCAGGTTCAGCGCAAGGTGCTTCGTTCCGCCGATCTCATCGTCGGTCTCGGCTACGACACTATCGAAGTCGAATATGAGGCCTGGATCGGCGACGTGCCCTTGCTGCAGATCGACATCGAACTGGCCGATGTCGCGCCATCGGTCAAGCTCGCACATCAGGTCGTCGGCGAGCTTTCTTCTTCGTTGACGCGCCTCGCCGCGCGTGCGGCGACCGCCAATTCGTGGCTCCCTGACGAGATCGCCGCCCATCGCCGTGCCTTTCAGGCGGCACTGCGGCCGGCGAGCGCAGCGTTCACCGCGCACGCCGCAATCGACGCGGTGCGCCGCGCCCTGCCGCGCGATGGCGTGCTGGGCTTCGACGTCGGCGCGCATACCCATCAGATCGCCAGCCAATGGCCGACGCACGCGCCAAAGTCGTTCCTCATCACCAATGGCTGGTCGTCCATGGGTTTTGGCCTGCCCGGCGCGATTGCGGCCAAACTGGTGCGGCCCGATCTGCCGGCGGTGTGTTTGATCGGCGACGGCTGCTTCCAGATGACCTGCGGCGAGGTCGCCACCGCCAAGCGGCTCGGCATCACGCTGCCCATCGTCGTGCTCGACGACAAGTGGCTGGCGCTGATCAAGGTGAAGCAGATCCGCCGCCAGTTCCCGCTCTACGGCACCGAGCTCCAGGCCGAAGATTACCGCGAGCCGCCGGCGCATTATTTCGGCGTGCCGGCGCACGGCGTACGCAGCGCCGAAGCCTTGGAAGATGCGGTGAAGACCGCGCTCGCCGCCGACGGGCCGACGGTGATCGAAGCGGTCGTCGATTCCGAGCATTACCTCGATACGGTGTACGATTGAGCCGTTCAGCCGTGGCGGATTTTCAGCACCAGGATGATGAACGTCATCGCGAAGGTGACGATGCTCGAGCCGATCAGCGGCCCATCGACGATCGCCAGCCCGTAAACCAGCCATAACAACACGCCGATCATGCACAGCGTCGTCCCCGGCAGCGAAATCGCCCGCGTGTCGCGCTCGCGAATGATTTTGGCCGCCTGCGGCACCCAGCACAGCGTGGTGAGCACGGCGCCGGCGGCGCCGATCGCTTCGACAAGTCCCGATGGCATCGCGGCAAACGTCATGCGGATCGCCGTTTCGAATCGATCCGTCGTTTTTGCCGCCTTGCTGTGACAGAAATGAAACCACAAAATCGCGAAGCGCTTTTTTTCGCTGCGCGCGAAGTGCTGTCTGATCTTCCTGCGCCCGCAATGTCATCGCATCGTCACGCATGAATCGTAGAATCATCAAAGCGTTAAATGCGCTTTGTGCCGACGGCTGGATGGCGTGAGCACAACGGGCCGCAAGGCCAGCGCCTGTGATGCAAGCGCCGATGGCTGCGATCAGATCATGAATGTGTCCGACCACACCCAGCGCGTCTTCGACAGCGACCTGAGCAAGCTGACGCAGATGGTCGCCGAGATGGGCGGCCTGGCGCAGAAGCAGGTCACCGATTCGATCGACGCACTGGCGCGGCACGACGTCGGCCTGGCGCGCCGCGTCATCGCGCTCGATGGAACCGTCGACGGCATGCTGCGGCAGATCGAGGAAAAGGCCGTGGCGACGATCGCGCTGCGCCAGCCGATGGCGTTCGATTTGCGGGCGCTGGTCGCCATGCTGCGCATTGCCAGCGACCTCGAGCGCATCGGCGACCTCGCCAAAAACGTCGGCAAGCGCGTCATCGCGGTCAGCGGCGAGAACTCGCAGCGCACCTTGATGCGGGGCTTGCGCCACCTGGCGACGCTGGTGGTCTCGCAACTGGCCGTGGTGCTCGACAGCTTCGTCGACCGCAATCCGCGCAATGCGCTGCGCGTCTGGCAAGGCGACAAGGAAGTCGACGCACTCTATGTATCGCTGTTCCGGGAGTTGCTTACCTATACGATGGAGGATCCCGGCACCATCTCGCTGTGCATCCACTATCTGTTCTGCGCCAAGAACATCGAGCGCATCGGCGACCACGCCACCAATATCGCCGAAGCGGTGCACTACATGGTCGAGGGCCACGCCATCGCCGGCGAACGGCCCAAGGGCGATACGTCGAGCTACGACGTGAGCGAGACCATGGTGCCGGCCTAGTGCGGCAGCGCCGGCGGCGCGACAAAAAGCCCGGAAACGCCGGCATTCCGCGGCGTTAACCGCTCGTTAGGGTTAACGGTCTATTGCTGACCGACACTTTGGCAACGGTGCCTTCCGCCTTTGCAGCACGGCTCTCATCGCAGCGAACACGATGCGTCCGACCCGGTCCCACCGCCTTCTAGCTTCTGCCTCGCTGCTCGCGGTCATCGCGGCGGCGGCCGCGGGATGCCAAACCATCGCGCCGACGGCCGAAACGACCGGAACGCTACCGCCCGGGGCGGCGGCCGCGGCCAGTCCGTCGGATGCGGCCTGGCGGCGCGATCTCGACGTCTACGGCGCGCAGTACCACACCGATCCGACCAAGGTCGA
>Ga0210394_10005710_pt1 | contig 13835 bp, 11 predicted proteins | sample IncBWC12MmetaG_FD_160121 | JGI IMG/M metagenome (GOLD analysis project Ga0210394, IMG submission 160121) | Forest soil microbial communities from Barre Woods Harvard Forest LTER site, Petersham, Massachusetts, United States - Inc-BW-C-12-M | ecosystem: Environmental > Terrestrial > Soil >...
TATATGGTGCACTTCGGCGCTCTTTGTCCACCGGGACCCAGCCACGTTACGGGAATGACCACGATCGGCCGCGAGCTGCGGCGGCGCGGACACCGGTTCACCGTTCTTAACATTCCCGATGTCGAGTCTCTAGCGGAATCCGAAGGCGCCGAGTTTTGCCCGTTAGGCGCCGGCGATCACCCGCCTGGCTCATTTCGCGGCTTTTCGGAAAAGCTCTCCAATCTCCATGGATTGCAGGCCCTTCGCTTCGGGCTCGCTACCGCAGCCGGCGAGATCGAAATGATATTGCGCGACGCGCCGGAAGCGATACGTTCACGGCGAATCGACGCCTTGCTGGTGGATCAAGGGCAGCCCGCCGGATCGACGCTGGCGCAATTTCTGGGAATTCCATTCGTCACGATTTGTAACGCGATTGCGGAGGTTCCCGACCCCTCGGTTCCGCCAGGGGCCACACCCTGGCAGTACAGCGATCATTGGTTGGCGCGGTTGCGCAACCGCGCCGTGCATATGGGTTTCGATATCGCTCTTAAGCCCATTCTCCGAACCATTAACCGGTCTCGCAAGCACTGGGGCTTCAAACCCCTTGCGTCCCTGAACGAGTCGCGCTCGCCTTGGGCGGTGGTTTCACAGCAGACTGCCGATTTCGATTTTCCCCATAAGTCCCTGCCCAAGCATTTCCATTATGTCGGTTTATTGCGCAGAACCGCTTCAGCTAGGATTCCGTTTCCATTCGATCGCCTGGATGGGAGACCGTTGGTTTATGCTACGCTCGGCACCGTTCATTCGGACACGAGTGGGGTCCTTCACAACCTCTCGAATGCGTGCAAGGAATTGGACGCGCAGCTCGCGATTACACTGGGCGGCAGGGGCGATCTGTCCGATTACTCCGGTCTGCCGGGCCAGCCGATTGTCGTTCAAAACGCACCTCAATTAGCGGTTCTCGAGCGGGCGGCGGTTACCTTTTGCCACGGCGGGACCAATACTGTTCTCGAGTCGCTCTCTGCCGGCGTGCCCGTGGCGGCCATGCCGCTGGCCTTCGATCAGTATGGGTGCGCAGCGCGGTTAGCGCGCTGCGGGGCCGGCGACATCGTTCCAGCGCGACATTCACGCGACCAGCTTCATCACCTTTTGCGGCGTCTCTTGAATGAACCCCGCTATCGGGAGCGCGCGCAAGTCATGCGGGAGTCGATTGAAAAAGCCGGTGGCGAGCGGCGAGCGGCAGACATTATCGAGGACGCATTGACGGGGCGGGCACCGGGGCTGCCTTAGTCGATCCCCAGTTTCGCGAGTATGCGGTCGGTCTCCGCCTTGCCGAGCAGTGGCGGCTGGATCGTCTTCGCGTCTCCTTCAGCGGCCTCGAAAGCCACTCCCGCGCTCTCCACCTGCTTCAGAAAATCGGGGTCCAACCAAATGCCTTCGGGGACATTCTCGAACGCATAGAGTTTGTACGATCCCGGCGGGATGCTTTCGATGCTGAAGACGCCGTTCTGATCGAACACGGCTGGGCGGGTATCATGTTCACGGCGGGAGACGTCCTCGGGAATCAGGATTACTTGCGGCGTTGCAGCCTTTCCGATGACGGTCCCGGAGAGCCGCGCGCCATGAGTGCTGAGTACCAGTTCAAGCGGGACCCCGTAAGAGGCGAGGGTAAAGGTTCCATCGGTTGACTCCGCATTCCCGTAGCGCAGCGTCTTGAGGTACACCTGTTTGCGAGCTGGCTCCAACATATAAACTCGATACAGGCCCAAGCCGAGGTCGCTGAATTCGAGACTGCCGTCCTCTTTCGGAACCACGAGAGGATCAACGCCGGGGAAGTCGGCATGTTCCAGGTAGATCGGAACCGGCGCCTTCTTCGCCTCACCATCGTCGGTCCGCACGGTCATATGGAGAGTCTGTGGCGGGTGCAATTCGATCGAGACGTTCCCCACATCGCGATCGTCGACCTGGACCGAGGCGTGGCCCAGCGTGGTCGAGGCCGCGAAGCCCTGCGTAATCCAAATGTCGTAGGTTCCGGAGGACACGCCGGCAATCTCAAACGAGCCATCTGCTCGAATTGTTCCGGAGTGGCTTTGGTCCTGGTCGATCTCTGCGGAGACTCGGCGGGCGAGGATTCCCCTCTGGCCCCACCTCGGGTCACCTGAGGGCATAGGGATGTTTTCACTACCTGATAGCTTCCCTCGGATGCGAAGATTCGAGGCGACGCCGCGTCGCAGCCTGATTTCGAGTCCACTAAGCTGCTGACCGGCCGCGAGGGTGATTGGCGCCGACGATTCGACCTCCGGCGACGACGGATACCAGGTGGGCTGCTGGCGAATCGCGGGTTGATTGTTCACGTCCGGATGATGTTGCTGTTCCCAGGTTGGATCCGGGACAGCGAGAATGTAGTAGCGGCCGGCGGAAAGCCTAGAGAGGCGGAACTCGCCTCGATCGTCGAATCCCCAGGTGTCGCCGGGTGCGACTTCGATATGTCTTCGACCCTTCTTCCACACGGAATGAAACACGCTTACGTATGCATGCGGCCACGGGTCGCCGTCCTCATCCAGCACCCGGCCGGACAAAACCGCCTGCGGAACCATTTTGATCTCGATGCCAGTCAGGCTATCGCCGGCGGACAACTGTAATTCCACGCTGTATCGCGTGTTGAGAAACCCCGTGCATTCGGCGTCCAGGCGGTAATTGCCCGGCGCGATGTTCTCAATCACGAACGCGCCCTGGTCGTTGGTGACCACCGGGTGCGCCGACCCTCCGCCGAATCGTGCCAAACGAAGATAAGCCTTCCGCAATCCTTCGCCGGTGGCCGCGTTGGTCACGATTCCGCGAACGGAAGCCGTCGAATCCGGCTGAGCCTGAGCTGTGAATAACAGCAACAGGGTGTATCCGAAACACAGCGGACGTCCTTTGTAAGTGCAAGAGTTCACTCCGGCTGACCTCCTACGCTGACTGCTAGGGCAATTATAGGACCGAATGTGCCACAGCGTTCGCGGCGGCGGCGCGGCCCATGCGGATGCAGTCTGGGATGCCGATGCCGGTATAGCCGTTGCCCGCCAGGAACAGGCCGGGGACGGCGGCGGCTCGCCCTTGAATTTCCTTCCAGCGCGCGGAGTGGCCCACCGTATACTGCGCCATCGATCTTGGCCACCGTGAAATCGAAGTGAACAGCGGCGCGGCGGTGAGGCCGAGAATCGTGCGTAATTCTTCGCGGGCCATGCCGGTGAGGGTTTCATCAGATTCATCCAGCACGCGGTCGTCGCCCGCCCCGCCAAAGAAGCAGCGCAGCAGGACTCGGTCCGCGGGTGCGCGACCCTCGAACTTGGCGTCGACAAAGGTGCAGGCAGCCATGCGGCGGCGCTCCACGCGGGGGATCAGAAATCCGTGACCCGCGCGTCGTCCGTCGAACGTGCCGGCGTCGTAACACATCGCGACGGTGACCGAAGACGTGTAGGGAATCTGGCTGAGCAGTTCGCCCAACGCAGCGTCGAGAGTTGCAACCAGACCCGCCGCGGCCCACGCGGGACACGCCAGGATTACGCTCGACGCGTCGATCCACTCTCCACTCACGCAGACGCGGAACCCGTTCCCGCTTCGCTCGATCGTTTCCACCGTGCCGTGCCGAACCGCCAACCCCTCGGCCAGCTTCGCGGTCAATGTGCCAAGCCCGCCTTTGAGAGTCCGAAACAGCGGTCCGCTTCCTGGCGCGCGCTTCTGCTTCAGGACAGCGCGGGCCAGGCTCCCGGTCTTGGCCTCCATCTCGGCGAACGCGCCCAGCACGCTGACCACGCTCATCTCGCGAGGATCACCGCCGTACACGCCGGACAGCAGAGGCTCCGCCAGATAGTCGAGAGTCTCTCGTCCGAAATGGTCGATGACGAAATCGGCGACGGAACGGTCGGGATTCGACACGGGCTTGCGCAACAGCTCCAGGCCCATGCGCAGCTTGGTCTGCCATCCCAGCAAAGGCGATTTGAGCAGCGGCCAGACGCGCGTGGGCACGATCATCCGGATGCCCTCGGGCATGCGCACGAGCCTGCCGCGGCGCAGGATGTACGTTACGCGAGTCGCGTCGTTGGAGCCGATGACTTCCGATTCCAGGCCCAGCTCCTTGATTAGCGCCAGCGCCTCCGGTTTTTGCGAGATGAAGCTGTCGGGGCCGCCTTCGATGATGCAGCCGTCGCGAGTCGTGGTCTGGATAACGCCACCCGTGCGCGGCAATTTCTCGATCAGCGTATACGGCGTGCCGGCCTTGACGAGATTATAGGCTGCCGAGAGACCCGCGATGCCTCCGCCAACAATAACGACGCCGGCTCGGCCCTCCAAGTCGTCAGGAACTCGCGAAGGTTCCGCCGAGGCAGGCTCCGTTGTGCGGGCGGGTTCCTTAGAAGACACGGATCGCTACAGCTTAAATTCGCGGACGATTTCCACGCACGCCTTGACGTTTTCAACCGGCGTTTCCGGAAGAATGCCGTGGCCCAGATTGAAGATGTGGCCGGGGCGCGAACCGGTCCGCCGCAGCAGCTCATTGATGCGCATGCGCAGCTCGGGAAGAGGCGCGAAGAGCGCCGCCGGATCGAGGTTGCCTTGGACCGCGGAGCGGTAGCTGATGTCCATCCAGGCCTGGTCGATATTGACGCGCCAGTCGACGCCCATTACGTCGCCGCCCGCGGCGTGAAGCTCGCGGAAGAAGCCAGCCGCGCCGGTTCCGAAGTGGATCACCGGGACGCCGGCAGAGCGGATCCGCTCAATCAGCGCGCGGGAGTAGGGAGCCACGAAGCGCACATAATCGTCGGGGCCGAGCGCGCCCGCCCAACTGTCGAAAACCTGAATGATGCGCGCGCCCGCAGCCACTTGCAAAACTCCGAACGCGCCGAGCACATCCACCAGCTTGCCCATCAGACGGCGCCACAAGGTCTCGTCGCGGTACATCATCTGTTTGGTGCGGACGAAATTCCGGGAAGGCCCGCCCTCCACCATATAACTGGCCATGGTGAACGGCGCGCCGACGAAGCCGATCACGGGGACGCGTCCCGCCAGGGCCTTAGTGACAAGCTGGATGGTTTCCCCGACGTAGCCCAGGTCGTCGGTGTTCGAAATCGATAGGCTGTCGATATCGCTCGAGTTGCGGACGGGATTGTCGATGATGGGGCCCTCGCCGGTGGCGAAGCGCAGCTTCAGGCCCATGGGCTCAACCGGCAAAAGGAGGTCGGCGAAAACGATGGCGGCGTCGACATCGAGAATCTCCACCGGCTGGAGGGTGATCTGGGCGGCCAGATCGGGGCGCTTGCACAGTTCCAGGATTCCGTGCTTGGCGCGGATGTCCCGGTACTGCTTCATGTAGCGGCCGGCCTGACGCATGAACCAGACTGGCCGGACGTCGGTGGGCCTCCGGCGGCAAGCTTCCAGAAAGCGGCTGTTCATCGGAGCCACGCGCATGTAATTTCCACTTACTCCTAATTGGTAACGTTCTCAAAAATAACGGTTCCGGGCGCGAATCGCCCACCCGTTATTTAGGGGTGCCTGCAACCCAACTTAGCACACAGGAGGCAGCCGAAGCCTCATTTTTTTACGATTTTGGGCGGCCGCGGCGGATGCGCTTCAGGATTTGCGGGGCCTTGGCGGCGAGGGCTGGGGGAAGGTCCGCCTCGAAGTACAGTTCGGGCATGTGATAGAGTTGGAGTCGCTCCGATAACTGCAATTTTATGAATTGTTTAGCGTGGTTGATGCCCGCTAGCGTCGAGGCCTGCTCCTTCTCCGTGCCGGAGAGCGACAGGCGCACGTTGGCACGGCGAAAATCAGGCGAAAGGAGCACTTCCGTGACGGTGACTATGCCGATGCGCGGGTCGGACAACTCATAAGAGATCAGCTCGGTAAGCTCCTCGCGGAGGCTTTCCGAGACGCGTTCGTTGCGATGCGGGTCCAAATTTCAGAATACAATAGCTAGGGTGAAAGCGGCCCTTCTCTCGCTGCTCGGCCTTGCCATAGGATCGCGCGCCTTGTGTTGGGCGCAGTCGGTCAGCGTCTATTCGGAGTTGACAAGGATCGATGATCAGGGTAAGGTGATCGCTCCGGAAACGCCGCGGGAGATTCTTTCGCCGGCGGTAGTTCGCAATGGATTCACCTCGTTTCAAGTGGTGGTTGAGGCTCCGCCGGAAGCCAAATGGTGGCTCTTTGTGGGGCAGAATCCGGAGAACTCGGTCAAGCTGACGATGTACCGGGAATTGGGCCCCGAATCGGGCAATGCTCTTGAGCCGGTCGATCTGCCTTACCGGAGTTCGGGGACGCAGGTGCTGTGGCTAGATTTGTGGACCGGTGAAAACGCGCCCGTCAAAAGGATCAAGGTCATGTGCCGCCGCGCCGCGGATGAGATGAAGCACCGAGGCCCGGTTCTTCTGCGCGCTACGCTGGAGCGGCAGTCGAGCCACGGCGTTTCGTAAAGCCACGTGTTCTTTCCTCAGAATGCCGGCGTCCCGCCGCCACGCCGCTTCGGTCAACTCCATCGGGCGATCGAAAAAGTTGCTGCCGGGCAAGACAAAGGATCCGCGTTTTTCGCCGGTGATGCGCCGGCGGATCGCATATTTCCAATAAGCCGCGTGCAAGGTCAGTTCCCAGATGTTGTGACGCGCCGGCGCTGGACGCCAGGCCGCCTGTTCCGCCGAGACGCCGCGAATCGACCCTCGCAGGTTCGGACCGTGCCAGGATTTCCGGTCGAAGGCTTCGTCGAGCAGATCGAGGAGCAATCGGATTTCTGAATCGAATCGGACTGAATCGGAATCGGATGGCAGGACGCTTCGAGCCACAATCCATTTTGCACCACCGTCCGCTTCTTAGCCAACGGTACACAGTTGGGGCGGACCTGGGAGTCCGCCCCACAAAGCATCACTTCCGAGGAACTCGCCGGCGGAGCACTCGCGAGTTTCTGGAAGTGTGGGGGACTGCCGGTTGCAAATCCCGCCGGCTTTGCTACATTTTAATTCTTATTTCTCTTGGGAGGTTTCGGGCGGGATTTCGTCCGGGCCGGTGCGCGCCCCCTTGTCGCTCAACCTCTCGCGATGCGTTACTGATCCAGACGAGCCGACCAGGGTCGGCTGCGGACCGGCGTTCTCGCGGTTCCTTTTTCATCTTTTCGATGTCCTTCGGTAGCCAAGCTCAACCGGCAGAGAGCCGCAGAGTTTAGGACGCTCACTCACGCGCGCTTCTGCGATCCAGGGCTGTAGCCGGACACTGCAGGCCGTTCCCCTACACAGCGCGATGGCGACGGATTGGTGTGTGGGCATGTCTCACCCGCCGACTCTTTCCCCGCCTGACCTTCGAGCCAAGAAAGCTAACGTTCCACATGATCTGCGGCCTAATAAAAACCTTATTTATGGAAACCCTATCAGCTATCTCACATACATTAGGACCTACGCGCGTAAAGGACTTTTGGCGTTGTTAGGGTTTTTCGACGGAGGTGGCGGCTAAGGATTGCACGGAAAATCCCTTGCCTTTAGTGCAGAAAACATGCTAGCATCCCGCATGTGCCAAACACTCGAGGGCCTAGCGCAGATCGCACTTGGTCTAGGACTTACGCACCTATACGACTTCTTGGATTTTTTAGCGTTTGGTCTGGGGTGCCAATAAGGGCGATCAACGCGATGGTGCCGATCCAAAGAACCAGTTCCGGCCTCCGCGGCAGCTTAGGTCGCAAGGTATTTCTGGCTTGACGCTCGCCCCTCCCGTGGCATAATTGCCCGGACGAAAGGACAAAGATATGCTGAAGGTATCGCTTTTATTGCTACTTTTTGTAACTGCGGCGTCGGCGCAGTACTCGACCTTCAATCTGGCGCCGACGGGATGTCCAACGGCCCGCTGTAGTAAGTTCGCGGGCGAGTGGGTAAACGCAGCGCCGCCGTCGGGGACGCCCGCGCTTCAGGTCTCCGACGGAAACACAGGCAATAGCGGCATTGGCTTGGGGTGCGTTTCCAACGGCTCCTTCGTGGCCTGCACGTATACTTTGCCCTCGGGTTCTGGCGTTTGCACCTCTATCAACCGACACAACAACTTGGTCATTTATTCCTGGGCCGGGGGCTCTAACCCCCTGGTCGAGATGTACGAATCCAAATGCCTCTTTGATGACTCGGCGAACACCTCCGTCCCATGATGGATAGCAACGGCGACGTGATCATGTCGGATGATCGCGTCGTCGCCAGGATCGATTACGACGCGGGCACCGGCAGTTATCGCATGTCGGGAGGTTATACGTGGTGCCAGACGCTGCCGAATAGCGGCGCGACGACCTCGTGCGCCGGGGCGGGAATCTATTCTAAAGGTGGCGACTCCATCAGCCCGATCCTGCTCAACGATGGCTATATTGTAGCGATCGCGACCCAAAACCCCGGTTGGATCTACGCCTTTTACGTCGACACAGGGGCGCCCGTCGGACCTGCCATTCAGGTGACGACCGATTCTGGCGTGAATACCTATGAAACGTCCAACACGCCCGCAGCCAGCTACTATACCGGCGGTACTCGATTCTATGTGAGTATGTCTGAAATCGGTGTGCCTTCCGACGCCCTGCTTGCGGCAATCGACGTGAATACAGGAAGCGGGACCCTTACGAACACGTGGACATATACTGACGCTGCATTCACATGCCCATGCGGCGCCAGTCCGGCCGTGCTTCAGGTCGGCAGTTCGACCACCAGCGTGATCTACTTCGATGGAAGCGGATACATCTTCTCCGTCGTGGACAACGGTTCTTCTGGTTCGTTTAATTCGGGCTGGACGGGGGGGCCGACGCTTTTGAGCGGTTCCAACGTCCCGGTATCGGGTTCGATTGACAAGGGGAACGGTAGGAACTGCCTCTGGGAGTTCACGACGCTCGTCCAGACGGTCTACTGTGTCGACCTGAGCACCGGCGCCATTGACGAGCAATTCTCGGTTCGGAGCATAACGGGCCTGAGCCATGCAGTTCCATCGTCTGACATGTCGTTGACGCAAGTCGTCGGGCGGCGATGTCGTCATGATTCTGGGTGTCGTGGGGGGAACTCTTCTACAGACCGGACAGGTCATCGCCATCGACCTCAGCGGCTCCTCTTATTCCTCCTACTGGAGCGGCGTTATCACGCTTGGAACCAGCGGCCAACGCTACGACGGGCAGTTCCCAATCATCACGGACGCCGGGACCTTGACGCCGGTCCTCGTTTTCCCGACTAACATGAGCCGCGCGTCCTTTTATGAGTAACTGAGAATGCGCGATGGACCCCGTCCCGGGGACGTTTCTGCTCTGCACCGCGTGGGGCATTTCTAACTTGCGTTGACGCTGGAAAACCGCCTGGTTGCAAACCCGCGCCGGCTTTGCTACATTAGAATTTCTATTTCCCTTGGGAGGTTTCGGGCGGGGTTTCGTCCGGGCCGTTTGGACCAATCATAATATGAGCCGCACATCAGGCAAGAAGTACACCGCCGCGTCCAGTCAGGTTGAGCCCCGTCCTTATCCAATCGAGGAGGCTGTGCCGCTGGTTCAAAAAGTCAAGTTCGCGAAGTTCGACGAAACCGTGGAGCTGCACGTGCGCCTCGGAGTTGATCCCAAGCACGCCGACCAGATGGTGCGCGGCACCATCGTGCTGCCCAACGGCTTGGGCAAGTCGAAAAAAGTGCTGGTGATCGCCTCGGGCGAGAAGCAGCGCGAGGCGACCGAAGCCGGAGCCGATATCGTCGGCGGCGAAGATATGGTCGCCAAGATCCAGACCGAGAACTGGACCGATTTCGACGCGGTCATCGCCACGCCGGACATGATGCGCTCCGTGGGAAAGCTCGGCAAGGTGCTGGGACCCCGCGGATTGATGCCCAATCCCAAGACCGGCACGGTAACGGTGGATGTCGCCAATGCTGTCCGGGAAGTGAAGGCCGGCAAGGTCGAGTTTCGCGTGGATAAGACCGGCGTCATTCACGTTCCTGTCGGCAAGGTGAGTTTCGCCGCGCAAAAGCTGGTGGAAAACGCATCCATGCTGCTGCAAGCCGTGGTGAAGGCCAAACCTGCCGCCGCGAAGGGAAAGTACGTGCGCAGCGTGACCATGTGCTCCACCATGGGGCCAGGTGTATTGCTGGATGTATCTCCGTACAATTTGAAAGCCGTCGAAAAATGAAAAAGAAACCGGAAAAAGAGAAGGATCTCGAGGCGCTGCGCGCGGATTTGCTCAATGCCGCGCATGTGTTCCTGGCGGGTTACGAGAAGACCAAAGTGCAGCAGGATTTCGAGCTGCGCAAGGTTGTACGAAACGCGGGCGCCAAGTACAAGGTGGTCAAGAACTCGATCGCCGAAAAGGCTTCGGTGGGCACGGGATCGGCCGAGCTGCTGAGGGCTCTGAAGGGCATGAGTTCGATCGCCTACACCTCCGGCGATCCGGTGGCTTTGGCCAAGGCGCTGACGGTTTACGCCAAGGCGAATCCGTCTTTCAGTTTCCGGGCGGGAGTTGTGGAAGGCCACGTGGTGGACGTGGCGGGAATTCAGGCTCTGGCGAATCTTCCGGCCAAGGAAGAGATTTACGCCAAGCTTTTGTGGCTCATTCATGCACCGGCCCAACGGCTGGTGACCGCGGTGAACGGCGTCGGCCGCAATCTGGCCGTCGTGGTGGATCAGGGTGTCAAGGAAAACAAATTTTCGTAGGGTCAGGCAAGCCTGAACTCTACAGTCAAGGGGAGTCGAGAGAAGGACATGGCAGACATCAACGCGATTGCGGAACAGATTCAAGGGCTGACGCTGCTGGAAGCGTCACAGCTCGTTAAGTTGCTCGAGGAGCGGTTGGGAGTCTCCGCCGCGGCAGCCTCGGTAGCGGCAGCGCCGGCTGCGGGTGGAGCGGCTGCGGCCGCCCCGGTCGAGGAGAAGACCGAATTCGCGGTGGTCCTCACCGCGGCGGGCGCCAACAAGATTAACGTCATTAAAGCGGTTCGCGAAGTCACCAGCCTGGGGTTGAAAGAAGCCAAGGACCTGGTGGACGGCGCGCCCAAGACCATCAAGGAAGGCATAAACAAGGAAGAGGCCGAGGCCATCAAGAAGAAGTTCACCGACGCTGGTGCATCCGTGGAAGTGAAGTAAGCGTACTCTGGTGAATAGGATGGGCTGGGTCTGTCCCTTGGGTTAAGATCCGGTGCACGGACGCCGTTTGACGGGTAGAGCGGCGTTTGTTACGATGGTAGCTACCCGGAAAGAGCGCCGGCCCTTGCTACAGTGACATTGGTACCCCGCGACCTGCTCGGCAGTTCGTTTGAACTCCCGCGCGGCTTTTCCCTGCGCGCACTTACCCCGCCCGAGGTGTATCTCCACAACTACCGGAGCCCTCGGGCTGTTTTCTTTTGATTCCGGTGGATTTGTCTTGATTCCGCCACCGCGGCGAAGAAGGATTTTGCGACGATGCTAACCCCCGAAAATAGCGCTGCCTATGAACGAGTCGATTTTTCGAAGATCCGGACCACGATTCCGATCCCGAATCTGATTGAGGTCCAGAAAAAGTCCTATGAGCGTTTTCTGCAAATGGACTTGCTGCCCAGTGAGCGCGACGACACTGGTCTCGAAAGTGTCTTCAAGAGCGTTTTTCCGATCTCGGATTTCCGCGGCTTGAGCCAGCTCGAGTTCGTCGACTACGCCATCGGCAATTGGGAGTGCAAGTGCGGGAACCTCAAGGGCCTGCACCACCTCCGCTCCACCTGCCGCAACCCCGCCTGCGGAGCCACCATCAAGACCGATCCCTTTCATCTGGGCGACGTCTTGTGCCACCGCTGCGGCACCTTCAACAAGAACATCGTCACATTCTGCAACCGCTGCGGCGATCCCGTGGGCTTGCAGCTCAAATACGATGTAGCCGAGTGCGAGGAGCGCGGCATGACCTACGCCGCTCCGCTGAAGGTCACCATCCGACTGACCGTCTTTGACAAGGACCCCGAGACTGGCAACAAGACCATCCGCGACATCAAGGAGCAGGAGGTCTTCTTCGGCGAGATCCCGCTGATGACCGAAAACGGCACCTTCATCATCAATGGTACGGAGCGCGTAATTGTGTCCCAGCTCCATCGCTCTCCCGGCGTGTTCTTCGAGCGCCAGCAGGCGCAAGGCTACTTCCTCGGCAAGATCATCCCGTACCGCGGAAGCTGGGTGGAGTTCGAGTACGACAACAAGAATTTCCTGCACGTGCGCATCGACCGCAAGCGCAAGTTCTACGGCACCATGTTTCTGCGCGCGCTTGGTCTCAAGACCGACGCCGAGATCCTGCGCGCCTTCTACCAGTGCAACGACATCATCATCAAGGATAAGAAGCTGTTCTGGAAAGTGTCTGAGGGCCTGATGGGCCACAAGCTTTCCTTCGCCATCACCAAGGGCGGGGAAACCGTGGTCACCCAGGGCCGCAAAATCACGACCAGCGTGTACAAGGACCTGCAGAAGGCCAAAATCGAGCAGGTCGAAGTCGCCGCCAACGATCTTGAGGGCGCTTATGTTGCGGCGGACGTGATCGACATGGAAACCGGCGAGGTGCTGGTGGAGGCCAATCACGAACTCACGACTACCGTCGTGGGCAAGCTGATCGAAGCCGGGATCACTACCTTCGACATTTTCTTCCCGGAAACCGACGAAGTCGGCAACGTCATCTCCATGACGCTGAGGAAGGACGGCGTGCGGCAGCAGAACGAAGCGCTGCTCGAGATTTACCGTAAGCTGCGTCCCGGCGATCCGCCCACCGTGGACACTGCCACGCAACTGTTCCAGGGCATGTTCTTCGACGCCCGCAAATACGACTTTTCGCGCGTGGGCCGCATGAAGTTCAACATCAAGCTGTACGACAAGGCGGATGCCACTCCGCTCGATCGCCGCACGCTCGATCACAAGGACTTCATCGACACCATCCAGTACCTGCTGAAGCTGCGCAAGGGCATAGGCTCGGTGGACGACATCGACCACTTGGGCAACCGCCGCGTGCGCGCGGTGGGTGAGCTGCTCGAGAACCAGTTCCGCATCGGCCTGGTCCGCATGGAGCGCGCCATCAAGGAAAAGATGAGCGTGTACCAGGAAATGTCCACGGCCATGCCGCACGACTTGGTCAACGCCAAGCCCGTGATGGCCGCCATCCGCGAGTTCTTCGGATCGTCCCAGCTTTCGCAGTTCATGGATCAGACCAACCCGCTGAGCGAGATCACGCACAAGCGGCGTTTGTCGGCCCTTGGACCCGGAGGCCTCTCACGTGAGCGCGCCGGATTTGAAGTCCGCGACGTTCACCCCACGCACTACGGCCGCATCTGCCCGATCGAGACTCCTGAAGGTCCGAATATCGGCCTGATCAGCTCGCTTTCCTGCTTCGCGCGGATCAACGAATACGGCTTTATCGAAAGCCCCTACCGCCGCGTCAAGGATGGCGTGGTGGTGGATGAAATCCGCGTGATCAATCCCGGCGATACCGACGTCAAGGTCGGCTATGTCACCTCGCGAGGGGAGATCGACAAGGTCAACCGCAACGCGGGCGCCAAGAAGCAGGCCGCCGAATTCGAGGCGCACTGCGATTACCTCTCCGCCTGGGAGGAAGACAAGTACACGATCGCCCAAGCCAATGTGCCGCTGGACGAAAAAGGCAAGATCACGGCCGAGCTTGTGAACGCCCGCCAGGCCGGCAACTTCGTGCTCAAACACGTGGCCGAAATCCAGTACATGGACGTCAGCCCGAAGCAGTTGGTCTCGGTCGCGGCCAGCCTGATCCCGTTCCTTGAAAACGACGACGCCAACCGCGCGCTCATGGGTTCGAACATGCAGCGCCAGGCGGTGCCGTTGCTGCGCGCCGAAGCGCCGTTCGTCGGCACCGGGATGGAGCGCGTCACCGCGC
>Ga0210394_10005711_pt1 | contig 13833 bp, 9 predicted proteins | sample IncBWC12MmetaG_FD_160121 | JGI IMG/M metagenome (GOLD analysis project Ga0210394, IMG submission 160121) | Forest soil microbial communities from Barre Woods Harvard Forest LTER site, Petersham, Massachusetts, United States - Inc-BW-C-12-M | ecosystem: Environmental > Terrestrial > Soil >...
AAGCGCCCGGGTGCGGACAAGTATCAGGCTGTCAAGTTTTTCTACCTTGCTGACCGAGAGCATCTGGATCGGTACGGGCGGCCCATTTCATTCGATACCTACTTCGCGCTCCAGTATGGCCCCGTCGCCTCTAATGCGATGGATTTGCTTGAGCACGATCCGCGCGCTCTGAGGGCTGCGGGCATTGAAGACCTGCCGTTCAAAACAGAAGAAAAGAACGGCATCACTTACATTCGCGAGCCGACGCGAGAGGTGGACACCGAACTCTTTTCTCGAACGGATTTGCAAGTATTCGATGAGATATTGGCTGAGTACGGCCAAATGAGTTTTGATGAGTTGTTCAACCTTACTCATGGTCACGTTGCATATACGAATGCGTGGGACAAACGCGGGTTCAGCAATCGGTCGCTAATGGAATATGGCGATATGGTTGAGGATCAAAAAAAACGGGCTGCAATGGAAGAGGATTTGGCTCCGGTCTCCGCGAAGATGTGAAGTTGTGAAGTTGTGATGCAATGCAGGTTGGGGAAATCTATTATTGGGATACCCAAAAGGCCGTAGGCCATGCGTCAAGATTCAAATATCACGTCTTCATAAGCGAGCCTGACGGCATATTTCAGGATCACTCGTTTCTTTTCATCAGTAGCGCTGATTACGGCAGCGACTTTGCCATTTCAAAAACCGAGTATCCGTTTTTTACGAACGCGACTAGCTATGTCAGCGTCGGCGGCATCATCCAATATTCGGATAGCGAATTGAAAGCGGCAACGCCCCAATTGAAGGGGCGTCTAACACAGCAGCACCGGCAGGACCTTTTCAACGCGATTTTGGCTTCCGGCAAAATGCCGGGTCGCGAGGAAAAATGTGTTTGCAACGCCCTCAAATCAGCCTTCTGAATCATTTGCGCCCACCGTCGATTACTACGAACTTGCGACGCAGATCTGGCGGTGTCTCAGTCGGTATTGCAGGCGCAACGGCAAGCGCCGCATCCACAAGCTGCGCAATGCTCCAAGCCTTTTCCGTCACGCCCAGCGCCTTCGCTGGCGTCGTGCGGAGGGCTTCATGGGTGCGGCAGAGATTGTAGTGCGCGACATACAGCGCGACCGCTGCAACATGATTATCAAGCTTCTTTGAGAAACCGTTGGTGAGCCGCGTGAACCGGCGGCTGCCCATGCGCAGCGAAAGATTCTGCCGTTCGACGTAGCTGGTCGAGACGTATTGCTCGGGATCGCCCGTTACTACTTCGCGGCTTACCGCTACTACGGCGGCCGGGCTGTAGCGGGTGGCTGCATCCTTAGCTAGGTTCGTTACCGAATAGGTCTTTACGATCACGCCATGTGAGGCGCTATCGCCGAAGGCATCGCGGATCGCTACGCGGTACGGGTGAAAGCCATCCGTTGAAATCTCGGGCTGACCGATGACGCGACCGCGCAAATCGTGCAGGAAGTCCATCGTGGACTCCATGTTGCGCTTGCCGACGCCCCAGCTAACGATGGCCTTCTGCGTCCCGGCCATCGCGATAAAAACGTACTGGTCACCCTTGGCGTTGATCTCGTGGCGTTGGACGTTCTTTTGCTTTTTCGCAACGAATGACCACGCCTCATCCAATTCCAGTCGCTCAGTGCGAATGCCAACCATCAAGCGGTCGTGCAATTCCATGCAGCCAAGGCCGACGCGGAGGGCCAGGCTGCCAACGGTGCCACGGTTCACGCCGGTCAGGCGCGCGGCGGTACGGATGCCGACGCCTTCGCAAAGAGCGGCAATGACTTCAATCTGCTTTTCGCGGGAAAGGTTGTTCATGGGAGGGCTCAATCCTCGGTTAAGGATGGCCCTTCGGCGACTCTGGCAATCACGCCCTCCAAGGCGTATATTGCTAGGTGGTTATCGCTTCGGGGCTCAATCCCGGGGTGGGTAACTAGGGATCGGCAGCGCTCCAACGCCGTCGGTCCCGCTAGATTCGATCTCGGGGCAGCCCCGCCGGGATTCGGACCCGGACCTCTCGGCCTGTAAGAGCGAGCGTCCTAACCGTTAGACGAAGGGGCAAGTTTGAAGCCGATTGCGAAGCCGCCTTTCCCTGATTGAACCCCGGGAGGGCGGCTTCTCCTTTTTCCTCGCCCCCATTGCTCGGCTAGCGCGCCGGGGGCTCAAACCCTTCTGGTCATGACAATCTCCATGACCCTATCAATCATTTTATTGGTACATGGTCAATCCTTACTACAATAAAATCTGATAAATTTAGCTGCTATGGCTTGATGTTTATTGCCGGACATGCATGATAGCCTCCAAGGCAGGAGGTAAATGCCATGACTGACACCAATGAGACGGCGGCCCAACGTGATCGTAGCCCTGCCTTTCCGGTCGTGTCGCTGGAAGCAGCGCTCGGGAAGCTGACGGAATTTGAGGCCCACTTCAAACGGACAGCCGCCCGGCCTGAAAAGATCGGCGATGCGTGGGGTATCAAAACCAAAGCCTATGTTGATCGAATCGCAGCGGCCTTGCGGTACTTCGGTCTGCTCGAATATCAGGGCTCAGGCAAAGATCGTGGCATCGTCATTTCGGAAGAGGGGCGCAAATATCTGCGTGCTCACCAAGAAGAGACGAAGCAAGAGGTTATAAAGAAGGCGGCGCTTCTGCCAAAGCAGATTGCTAAATTTTGGGGTGAGTGGGGACCAGATCGACCGGCCGAAGCGGCCTGCATGGACCTCCTGATTCAAAAGCATGGCTTTAGCGACAGCGGGGCGCGTGATTTTTTAAAGGTCTATGACGCCACTATCTCCTATGCAGGGCTTTCTGAATCTGATAAAATTGACCCTGAACAGGAAAAGGGCACTGAAGAGGAAGAGGGGAATGCTGAGGAGTGGACCTCTAAACCGGTCTGGCCAAAGCCTCCCGCGAGTCCGCCTCCAGCGCCGCCCCAAGGAAAGGTCAATCTTATGGCGGCAGAGCGAGAATTAACAACGGGGCTTTTGGCAAAAGAGGCGAGCTTCCGCCTGATCGTGAGCGGGAAGATCGGCGTAAAGGAAATTGAGCGCCTGATTCAAAAGCTGGAAATCGACAAGGAAATTCTGGCCGATCAAGAAGGCGATACAAGCGAAGAGGCCGCCAACTAAGGCGGCCTTACAGCAAATAAATGATCGTAAGCACGGTCGCGAGCGCCGCACCGCCAAGGCCGCCGATGCCAAGACAAATGCGCGCTGGGATTGAATACGAGTCGAAATGGGGTTGGTCGATCATGTGATGCTCGCCTGGATTAGGCGGGAGTCTTACGCTCTCAGTCACCGGGTAGATGCCGTTACTAGGTCGGTGATGGAGCCACCATGGAACTATGATCCGAGTCCGTGCTGTTCCATTCTGCTCACCTTCGCAAATAAAATTAACGATTGGTTCACGAATTGGTCCGTCGTCCGATTCAAATTGAGCAAAATCAAAACAGGCCACTGCGATTTTCAAACTAGGCCACTAGCGTCGGAAACAGGCCAGTACCGTTGTTCAGAAAAGAACATATTGCGAACATGGAACAAACGGGGTACAGTGTCTTCCAGAGAAACTGATCCAACCGCCCGTTTGTCCCCCTCGCGAATCCCCGCCATAAGGAGCACCGCTATGTCCGTCACTGCCCTGCGTATCGTCGAAGGATCCTCCATGGATAAGAGTAAGGCCCTTTCCGCCGCGCTTTCCCAGATCGAGCGTCAGTTCGGCAAGGGCTCGGTGATGAAGCTGGGCAAGAACGACCGCTCGATGGATGTCGAAACGATATCCTCCGGTTCGCTCGGGCTCGACATTGCGCTTGGCGTCGGCGGCCTGCCGAAGGGGCGGGTGGTGGAAATCTATGGGCCTGAATCCTCCGGGAAAACCACGCTGGCGCTGCACACGGTGGCCGAGGGGCAGAAGAAAGGCGGCATCTGCGCCTTTATCGACGCCGAACACGCGCTCGATCCGGTTTACGCCCGCAAGCTCGGCGTCAATATCGACGAACTGCTGATCTCCCAGCCCGACACCGGCGAGCAGGCGCTGGAAATCTGCGACACCCTGGTGCGCTCCGGCGCGGTCGACGTGCTGGTGATCGATTCGGTGGCAGCCTTGGTGCCGAAAGCCGAACTCGAAGGCGAAATGGGCGACTCGCTGCCCGGCCTGCAGGCGCGGCTGATGAGCCAGGCGCTGCGCAAGCTCACCGCCTCGATCAACAAATCCAACACCATGGTGATCTTCATCAACCAGATCCGGATGAAGATCGGTGTGATGTACGGCTCGCCGGAAACCACCACCGGCGGCAATGCGCTGAAGTTCTACGCTTCGGTCCGCCTCGACATCCGCCGCATCGGCGCGATCAAGGAGCGCGACGAGGTGGTCGGCAACACCACCCGCGTCAAGGTAGTAAAGAACAAGCTCGCGCCGCCCTTCAAGCAGGTCGAATTCGACATCATGTACGGCGAGGGCGTTTCCAAGATGGGCGAGATTCTCGATCTCGGCGTCAAGGCCGGCATCGTGGAAAAGTCCGGCGCCTGGTTCTCCTATGACAGCCAGCGCCTCGGCCAGGGCCGCGAGAACTCGAAAGCGTTCCTCAAGGCCAATCCCGACATCACCGCCAAGATCGAAACCGCGATCCGCCAGAACTCCGGCCTGATCGCCGAGCAGATTCTCGCCGGTGCGCCCGAGCGCGACGCCGACGGCGAGGAGCCGACGGAGGAGTGATTCCCGGTGTCGCCATCGCATTGGTGCGCGACGGAGTAGCGAGCGTCATGCCCGGGCTTGACCCGGGCATCCATCCTCTTTGAAAGATTTTACTAGATGGATGCGCGGGTCGAGCCCGCGCATGACAAGAGAATCACTCCGCGGCTTCCGCGTATTCCGTGACCGGCGGGCAGGAGCAGACGAGGTTGCGGTCGCCATAGACGTTGTCGATCCGCCCGACCGGGCACCAGTATTTGTCGGTGCGCGAGGTGCCTGCCGGGAAGCAGCCTTCACTGCGTGTATAGGCGCGGGCCCACGCATCATCCGCAATGTCATGCACCGTGTGCGGCGCGTGACGCAGCGGCGACGCCTCGATCTCAAATCGTCCGCTCTCGATCTCGGCGATTTCGCGCCGGATCGCGATCATCGCATCGCAAAACCGGTCGAGTTCGGCTTTCGATTCGGATTCCGTCGGTTCGATCATCAGTGTGCCCGGCACCGGAAAACTCATGGTCGGGGCATGGAAGCCGTAATCGATCAGGCGTTTGGCAATATCGTCGACGGTGACGCCGGAAGAGGCCTTCAAGGCCCGCGGGTCGATGATGCATTCATGGGCGACGCGGCCCTTGGCGTTGCGGTACAGCACCGGGAAATGCGCTTCCAGCCTCGCCGCGACGTAATTGGCGTTGAGGATGGCCACTTCCGTGGCCCGCGTCAGGCCTTCGCCACCCATCATGAGAATATAGATATAGGAAATCGTGAGAATCGACGCCGATCCGTAAGGCGCGGCCGAAACCGGGCCGGCCGGGCTGTTGCCGCCGAAAGCCGGATGGCAATTCTCTGGATGACTTGTCTCTGGATGACTTGGCAGGAACGGCGCAAGATGCGCCTTGACGCCGATCGGGCCCATGCCGGGGCCGCCGCCGCCGTGCGGAATGCAGAACGTCTTGTGCAGATTGAGATGGCTGACGTCGGCGCCGTAATCGCCCGGCCGCGACAGCCCGACCTGCGCATTCATGTTGGCGCCATCGAGATAGACCTGTCCGCCATGGCCGTGCACGATGTCGCAAATCTCGCGAATATGTTCCTCGAACACGCCGTGGGTCGAGGGATAGGTGATCATCACGGCCGCAAGATTCCTGCCGTTGTGTGCCACCTTGGCGCGCAAATCGGCGACGTCGACGTCGCCGCGCGCATCGCATGCGACCACCACGACCTCCATCCCGGCCATATGGGCGGAAGCCGGATTGGTGCCGTGCGCAGAAGAGGGGATCAGACAGACGTTGCGATGGGCTTCGCCGCGCGAGGTGTGATAGCCGCGGATCGCCAATAGCCCCGCATATTCGCCTTGCGCGCCCGAGTTCGGCTGCAGGGAGATCGCGTCATAGCCGGTGATATCGCACAGCCATTTTTGTAAGCGCACAAACAGCGTGTGATACCCTTCCGCCTGCTCGCGCGGTGCGAACGGATGAAGGGAGCCGAACTCGGCCCAGGTCAGCGGCATCATCTCCGTGGTTGCGTTGAGCTTCATGGTGCAGGAGCCCAGCGGAATCATCGCGCGGTCGAGCGCGAGATCGCGGTCAGAGAGCTTGCGCATGTAGCGCAACAATTCCGTTTCCGAACGGTGGGCGTGAAACACCGGATGGGTGAGGAAGCGGCTGGTGCGCGCCAGTTCCGCCGGCAGCGCTTCGCGCGCCCCGGCTTCGACCTCGGCGTAAGTGAGATCGCCGCCAAAGGCGCGCCACACCGCTTCGACGATCGCAGATGTGGTGGTCTCGTCGAGCGCGATGCCGAGCGTGCCTTCGCCAAGGCTTAGGTTTTGGCCGATCCGAAGATTGATTTTCTCGGCCAGCGCGCCCGCGACGATCGCGCTCTGTTTTTCATCAACCGTCACCGTGACTGTATCGAAGAAGGCTTCGGACTTGAGCGCAAAGCCGAGCTGGCGCAATCCGGCTGCCAGCACGGCAGCGCGGCGATGCACGGATCGTGCGATGTGAGTCAGCCCTTCAGGCCCGTGATAGACCGCGTACATCGAAGCAATGATGGCAAGCAACACCTGCGCGGTGCAGATATTGGATGTCGCTTTCTCGCGGCGAATATGTTGCTCACGGGTCTGGAGCGCGAGGCGGTAAGCAGGCTGTCCGCGCGAATCGACCGATAGCCCAACGAGCCGTCCCGGCAGCGCGCGTTTATACCCATCGCGCACCGCCATATAGGCCGCATGCGGCCCGCCATAACCCATCGGCACGCCGAAACGCTGCGCCGAGCCGATTGCGATATCGGCGCCGAGTTCGCCTGGCGAAGCAAGCAGCGTCAGCGCCAGGAGATCCGCGGCGACGACCGCGAGCGCATTTTTGCCGTGCAGGGCCGCGATCGCCGGCCGCAGATCGCGCAACCGCCCGGAAGTGCCCGGATATTGCAGCAGGCCACCGAACACTTCAGCGCCATCAAGCGCAGTCAAGGGATCGCCGACGATCAGATTCCATCCCAGCGGCTCGGCGCGGGTGCGCAGCACGGCCAGCGTCTGCGGATGCACCTCGGCGTCGACGAAGAACGACTTTGTCTTGGTTGGCGCCACGCGCTCGGCAAGCGCCATGGCTTCCGCCGCCGCGGTTGCCTCATCGAGCAGCGAGGCGTTGGCGACATCGAGCCCCGTGAGGTCGGCGATCATGGTCTGGAAGTTGAACAGCGCCTCCAGCCGGCCCTGGCTGATTTCCGGCTGATAGGGCGTATAGGCCGTGTACCAGGCCGGGTTCTCCAGAATGTTGCGCTGGATCACAGCGGGCAAAATCGTGCCGGAATAGCCTTGGCCGATCAGCGAGGTGAAGACCTCGTTCTTGGCGGCGAGTTCGCGCATGTGGGCGAGCGCCTCGCTCTCGCTTAAGGCGCGCCCGAGATCGAGCGGCGCGGTCTGCCGGATCGAGGCGGGCAACGTCTCGCCCATCAGCGCAGCGACGCTTGTCGCGCCCACTCTTTCGAGCATCGCCGCGACATCGCGCGGGGAGGGGCCGATATGGCGGCGCGCGAAGGTGGTCGCGGCCTCAATGGCGGGTTTGAAATGCGCGGTCATCGGATTCCCTTTTCTGTCATACCCCGCGAAAGCGGGGCATCCAGTCACCACAAATGTCTTGAGTGAAATTGGAACGGCACGGCGTACTGGATCGCCCGGCCAAGCCGGGCGATGACGATGAAACTTGCTGTGGCGGTTCGCTGCATGGTCTCACGCGATATGTTTCTGATAGGCGGCCTCATCCATCAGGCCGCCGAGCTCGCTTTTGTCTGCGATCTTCAGCTTGAAAAACCAGGCCTTGCCGGCGGCGTCCGAATTGACCAGCGCGGGCTCGGCCGCGAGCTCGCTATTGATTTCCAGGACTTCGCCGGAAATGGGCGCATAGACGTCGGAGGCCGCCTTGACGGATTCGACGATCGCTGCGGCTTCGGCCTTCTTCAGGGTACGGCCGACCTTCGGCAGCTCGACGAACACGACATCGCCGAGCTGGGATTGCGCGTGATCCGTGACGCCGATGGTGGCGACGTCGCCCTCGATGCGGAGCCATTCGTGATCGGTGGTGTAGAGCGTCGTCATGCGAAATCCTTCAGCGTTTATAGGTGTTGGGAATAAAGGGCATGGCTGCGACCTTGAGCGGCAGGCGCTGGCCGCGCACTTCCGCAAACACAAGGCTGCCCGGTGCCGCGAGTGACGAAGGCAGGTATCCCATCGCGACCGGTGCATTGAGGCTCGGGCCAAAACCGCCTGAGGTCACCGTGCCGATCGTCTCGGACGAAGCCGCATCGGCAAATAACGCCGCGCCTTCGCGCACTGGCGCGCGGCCTTCAGCCCTCAAGCCGACCCGTCGGCGCGAGGCGCCTTGTTCGAACTGGGCGAGAATCACATCCGCGCCCAAAAATCCGCCGGCGCGTGCGCCGCCGTTGCGGCGGCTCTTTTGGACGGACCATTCCAGCGCGCCCTCGACCGGCGTCGTCGACGTGTCGAGGTCGTGGCCGTAAAGGCAGAGTCCGGCCTCTAATCTCAGGCTGTCCCGCGCGCCGAGCCCGATCGGCAGCACGTTCTCGTCGGCGAGCAATTCTCTAGCAAAACCCTCCGCCACATCCGCCGGGACGGAAATCTCAAAGCCGTCTTCGCCGGTATAGCCGGAGCGGGAGACGAAGCAGTCGATGCCACCCAAGCGCCGCGGAGCGGAATCCATGAACCGCATCGAGGCTACCTCGGCATCGAATTTGACGAGCACGGTGACGGCCTTCGGTCCTTGCAGAGCTATCAATGCGCGGTCGGTCAGGGGTTCGATGATGCAAACGTCCGACAGGTGCTGGCGCAGATGCGCTTCGTCCTCGGTCTTGCAGGCGGCGTTGACGACCAGAAACAGGTGGTCACTGAGGTTTGCCACCATCAGGTCGTCGAGAATGCCGCCGGCCTCGTTGGTGAACTGGGCGTAGCGCTGCCGTCCAGGCGCTACCGCCAGAATGTCCTGCGGCACCAGCCGTTCCAGGGCGAGGCTAGCGTCCTCGAGCTTGCCGGATTTGGGCCGAAGCGCGATCTGGCCCATATGCGAGACATCGAACAGGCCGGCATGGCTGCGGGTATGCAGATGTTCTTTGAGCACCCCGGTTGCGAACTGCACCGGCATGTCGTAGCCGGCAAACGGCACCGTCTTGCCGCCGCGCGCGACATGCAGCGCGTGCAACGGCGTTTGCTTCAAGGCGGGTGCGGAAGTCTTGGCAGCGGAAGTCTTGGCATCGGTCGCAAGCATCACGGAGCCCTCGCGGATTTGCACGAGGGCTGATTCCCTCGAAAATCCGAAAAAGCCCCATCTGTCGCTGTGCCTGAGAGTATTATCCCGTCGGCGGGTACCTCCGGGTCAAACCCTTCGGTGCCTCTTTCCAGATGCTGTCCAAGTCACGAGGGTCCTTTTGCCTGAGAGTTTCCGGGGCGGTTGCTCCTTCGGCGCCGGCCTTTCAGCCGATCTCTCCCGACGTGACTATCTTGCGTGAATAGATAGGCGAAAAACCAAGTCTAGCCAAGCCCGCTGGCGAGAGGCCTTAAACCTTATCAAAGGTTTTGAAGGGGCCGCGGCAACCCTCTGATCTCCTTGCACTGTTTCTGGACACGGCTTTCCCCCTTGTCTAAAAGCGTTCTCGCCGAGTTCCGAACATCATTCGCGATTGGACCCTATGAGCGGCGTTAACGAGATCAGGTCGAGTTTCCTCAAGTTCTTTGCCGATAACGGCCACGAAATCGTGGCCTCATCGCCGCTGGTGCCGCGCAACGACCCGACCCTGATGTTCACCAATGCCGGCATGGTGCAGTTCAAGAACGTCTTCACCGGCGTCGAGAAGCGGCCTTACAGCCGCGCCACCACCTCGCAGAAATGCGTGCGCGCCGGCGGCAAGCACAACGACCTCGACAATGTCGGCTATACCGCGCGTCACCACACGTTTTTCGAGATGCTCGGCAACTTCTCGTTCGGCGACTATTTCAAGGATCGCGCGATCGAGTTGGCGTGGAACCTCGTCACCAAGGAATTCGGCCTGCCGAAGGATAAATTGACCGCGACGGTCTATGTCGACGACGACGAGGCATTCGGGCTCTGGAAGAAGATCGCAGGCCTTCCGGAATCGCGGATCATCCGCATCGCAGGTTCCGACAATTTCTGGCAGATGGGCGATACCGGTCCCTGTGGACCCTGCTCGGAAATCTTCTACGACCACGGCGACAAGATCTGGGGCGGCCCGCCGGGATCGCCGGAAGCCGACGGCGACCGCTTCATCGAGATCTGGAATCTCGTTTTCATGCAATACGAGCAGCTCGAAGGCGGCGTGCGCAATCCGCTGCCGAAACCCTCGATCGATACCGGCGCCGGGCTCGAGCGTGTCGCGGCCGTGCTGCAAGGCAAGCACGACAATTACGACATCGATCTCTTTGTTGCGCTGATCCGCGCCATCTCGGAACTCACCGGCGCCGACCCGCTGGGTGCGCAAAAGGCCTCGCTGCGGGTGATCGCCGATCACCTGCGCGCCTCGTCGTTTTTGATTTCGGACGGCGTGCTGCCCTCCAACGAAGGCCGCGGCTATGTGCTGCGCCGGATCATGCGCCGCGCGATGCGGCATGCGCAGTTGTTGGGCGCGCGCGAACCGCTGATGCATCGGCTGGTCTGGGCCTTGGTGCGCGAAATGGGTCAGGCCTATCCGGAACTTGTGCGCGCCGAAAGGCTGATCGAGGAAACGCTGCGGCTGGAAGAGACGCGCTTCCGCAAGACGCTGGAACGAGGATTGGCGATTCTCGACGAGAAGAGCGCGAACTTAAAGAAAGGCGACATGTTCGACGGCGATACGGCCTTCACGCTCTACGACACCTACGGTTTCCCGCTCGATCTGACCCAGGACGCGCTGAAGTCGCGCGGCATCAGCGTCGATCAGGCGTCCTTTACCGATGCGATGGACCGCCAACGCGCCAAGGCGCGCGCGGCTTGGGCGGGCTCGGGCGACACTGCCAGCGAAAGCGTCTGGTTTCCGCTCCGCGAAAAACTCGGCGCCACCGAGTTTCTCGGCTATGAGACGGAGACTGCCGAGGGCGTTGTTGGCGCGCTGGTGAAGGACGGCAGCGAGGTCGATGCGCTCAAGAGCGGCGAGAGCGGCGCGCTGGTGTTGAACCAGACGCCGTTTTATGGCGAGTCCGGTGGCCAGGTCGGCGATACCGGCGTCATGACCGGCGACGGCGTGCGGTTTCGTGTCACCGATACCCAGAAGAAGGCCGGCGATCTCTTTGTCCATCTCGGCACCGTCGAGCAGGGCACGCTGAAGGCGGGCGCGGCGTTGCTGCTCGAGGTCGATCATTCCAGGCGCGCCTCGATCCGCGCCCATCATTCGGCGACGCATCTGTTGCACGAGGCGTTGCGCCAGGTGTTGGGGGATCATATCGCCCAGCGCGGCTCGCTGGTCGCACCGGACCGGCTGCGATTCGACTTTGTGCATCCGAAGCCGATCACCCCTGAAGAACTCGCCCGCGTCGAAGACATCGCCAACGACGTGGTGCTCGAGAACGACGAAGTCACCACGCGCCTGATGGCGGTGGATGACGCGCGCGAGGCCGGCGCCCGCGCGCTGTTCGGCGAAAAATACGGCGACGAAGTGCGCGTGGTCTCGATGGGGAGAGGCGGACGTGAGCAGGGCGCCAACGCGCTCGGCTGGTCGGTCGAATTGTGCGGCGGCACGCATGTCAAACGTACCGGCGACATCGGCTTGATATCGGTGACCGGCGAAAGCGCGGTTGCTTCAGGCGTGCGCCGCATCGAGGCACTGACCGGGAATTACGCGCGCAAGCACGCCAACGAAACGATGCAATTGGCGAAAAACGCGGCCTTGGAGTTGCGGGCGCCTTTGGAAGAAATGCCGGCGCGGATTGCCGCGCTGATGGACGAGCGCAAGAAGCTCGAGCGTGAATTGTCCGATGCGCGCAAGAGGCTCGCGATGGGCGGCGGTGCGAGCGCCTCGAAGGGATCGGGCGCGGCTGGCGTTCGCGAAGTCGGCAACGTCAAGCTGATGGCGCGCGCGGTCGAAGGCATCGAGATGAAGGATCTCAAGAGCCTCGCCGACGACGGCAAGAAACAGATCGGCTCCGGCGTTGTCGCCATCGTCGGCGTCACCGAGGACGGCAAGGCCGGCGTGGTGGTCGGCGTCACCGCCGATCTCACCTCGCGCTTCAATGCGGTCGATCTCGTACGCGTGGCCTCCGAGGCGCTCGGCGGCAAGGGCGGGGGCGGGCGGCCCGACATGGCGCAGGCCGGCGGGCCCGACGGCGCCAAGGCGGATGCAGCGCTGGCCGCGATCGAAAAGGCGATGGCGGGGGTTTGACTCTTCCCTTCTCCCCTTGTGGGAGAAGGTGGCGTGGACGAAGTCCACGCCGGATGAGGGGTTGCTTCCGGGGTCTTCGTTAGGGGGCCGGCGTAGAAAGAACCCCTCACCCGAGCTCGCCTCTGTCTACGAGCGGAGCCGCCCTCTCCCACAAGGGGCGAGGGCACTATAACTGACGGTCGCCGACGTCAGCCCTTCTTCAGAAACAAATAATCCGCTGAGTAAGGCGCCGACTTGAAGGTGCCTGCCTTGTCGCAAGTGCCGTCAAGTTTGCCGCCCTTGGTGTTGATCCGCTGCACCGTCGTGACGCCGGTCAGCACGCCGCTGCCGCGTGACGAAACCACCTGCAATTTCAGCCAGGCAATATCGTCGGATGTTGCGCCCGGCGCGTTGCCCGAAACCTTGCCGACGACCGCACTGCCGTCGATATGCTCCCAGTTCGGCCCGGCGTAATGCCGGCCGATGGTCTTGCCGTCGGCGAAGAGCGTCGCGATCGGTTCGCGGAACGCCCACGCCAATTTGGCGTCGGCGCCCGCCTTGCATTCATAGACCTGCGCGCCCTCGGCATGCACGGTGAGGATAACCGTCTCTCCCGGCGCCGCGATGGCGTCGGCGAGCGGGGTTTGTGCCTTCGCGCTCATCGTTACCCCCAAAAAGAAGGAAAGGCCGAGGACGGTGCGTTTCATAACTTGCATTGGTGATGCTCCGATTATAGCGCAGACGCGCGTTTCGTCATTGCGAGGAGCAAAGCGACGAAGCAATCCAGGATTAACAACGATCTGGATTGCTTCGCTCCGCTCGCAATGACGTCAGGCGGCCATCGCCTTGGTGAGGTTTTCAGCGACCTTGTCGAGGAAGCCGGTGGTCGAGAGCCAGCGCTGGTCGGCGCCGACCAGAAGCGCAAGGTCCTTGGTCATGAAGCCGGCTTCGACGGTGTCGACGCAGACCTTCTCAAGGGTCGCGGCGAATTTCGCCAACGCCTCGTTGTTGTCGAGCTTGGCGCGATGAGACAGGCCGCGCGTCCAGGCAAAGATCGAGGCGATCGAGTTGGTCGAGGTCTCCTTGCCCTTCTGATGTTCACGATAATGCCGCGTCACGGTGCCGTGGGCGGCCTCAGCTTCCACCGTCTTGCCGTCGGGGGTAAGCAGCACCGAGGTCATCAGGCCGAGCGAGCCGTAGCCTTGCGCCACGGTGTCGGACTGCACGTCGCCGTCGTAGTTCTTGCACGCCCAGACATAGCCGCCAGACCACTTCAGGGCGGAAGCCACCATGTCGTCGATCAGGCGGTGCTCG
>Ga0210394_10005712_pt1 | contig 13831 bp, 12 predicted proteins | sample IncBWC12MmetaG_FD_160121 | JGI IMG/M metagenome (GOLD analysis project Ga0210394, IMG submission 160121) | Forest soil microbial communities from Barre Woods Harvard Forest LTER site, Petersham, Massachusetts, United States - Inc-BW-C-12-M | ecosystem: Environmental > Terrestrial > Soil >...
CGAGCATCTTGAAGGGCGGGGGTTATCTTGCCCTCCCGGATGCGCCCGGACCCCATCCCGGCGTCGTTGTCATCCACGAGGCCTACGGCCTAAACGAGAACATCAAAGACATCGCGGGCCGCTTTGGCGACCATGGTTATGCAGCGCTCGCGGTCGACCTGTTCAGCGGTCGCAACCGCGCCATCTGCATGACCCGCTATATGACCGGGATGCTCATCGGCTCAGTGGATCGATTTGGCATCTCCGACTTGAAAGCTGCTCTCACCCATTTGGCCGCTCTGCCCGAGGTGGACTCCGAGAGAATCGGCGCGATCGGCTTTTGCATGGGCGGAGGCTTCGCCATCGCGTGGGCTTGCACCGATCAGCGGCTCAAGGCGATCGCCCCTTTCTACGGAGCGAATCCGAGGCCACTCGAAGCGGTGAAACGTTCGTGCCCCGTCGTCGGCTCATACCCCGAGAAGGACTTCACCGCCGGCGCCGGCCGAGCCCTCGACAAAGCGCTCGACGGTTACGGAGTCTCCCACGACATCAAGATCTACCCTGGCGCAGCCCACTCCTTTTTCAACCCTCACGGTCGTGCTTACAACCAGCCGGCCGCCGAAGACTCGTGGAACCGAGTCCTCAGCTTCTTCGCGGAGCACCTGGCGCCGCCGCGCTGATACGTACGGCGCGCGCGATTATCCGACTAGGGTCGCGTGCGTGCCGGCCAACGCCTCCGACGGCTGTGGTTGATAGTCGCCGGCTGTGAAGGACGATGAGCAGCTTGCGCTGGCCGCGTGCTCCGCTCGCGGTAGTGCCAGGCGCCTTCTTCCAGGAGCCGGTTCGTGTCCAGCTCGCGAATGTCAGGCGCTCCCTGGCGGCTGAGCTTCACCCAGGCCACCTCGTCTTCCGGCGTTACGAATGTCAGAGCGCGGCCCGCCTCGCCCATGCGGGCGGTGCGACCGACTCTGTGTGTGAGCCATTGCGCCGAATCGGGCAGCTCGAAGTTGACGACCAGCCCGACGTGGTTCACGTCGATGCCGCGCGCCGCCACGTTGGTCGCGACAAGGATCTGGCTACGTCCTTCGCGGAACGACGCCATCGCGCGATCGCGAATCGCCTGCGACAAATCCCCCTGCAGCTCGACCGTGTTGTGACCTAGCTGGCGAAGGTTGTGGTTGAGCTTCTTCACGCCATGTTTTGTGCGCCCGAAGATGATCGCGGAGCCGCCGTGACGGTGGAGCAGCCGGCTCAACGTCTGCAGCTTGTGCTCACGCGCCACGCGGAGCATGCCGTGCTCCAGGGTGGGACCGCCTTCGGTCTTCAACCTGACTTGCACGGCGTCTTGCGTGTGCTTTTCAGCCATGTTGCTGACCCAGGTCGGCATCGTCGCCGACGCCAGCACCGTTTGCGGCTGGTAGGTGAGCCCAAGCAGCTTCTCGACGGAGGGGGCGAAGCCGGCGTCCAGCATTTCGTCCGCTTCGTCCAGCACGAGGTACTCGATGCGCGACAGGGACACCTTGCCCTGACCCACAAGGTCGAGGATGCGGCCCGGCGTGCCGACGACGACGTCGACGCCGCCTTTCAATGCGAGCCTCTGCGTCGCGTATCCAACACCGCCGTACAGGACCGTCGAGCGCAGGTCGCATTTCATCGACCGGAGCACCTTCTCGACCTGGAGCGCGAGCTCGCGGGTCGGGGTGACGATGAGGGCTTTGGGGCCGGCACCGCGCCGGGGCAGCCGCTCGATCATCGGGATCAAGAAGGCAAGGGTCTTCCCGGACCCTGTGGGCGCTTCGATGACGACATCGCGCCCCTGCATGAGGGCTGGAATCGCTTCAGCCTGGACTTGAACCGGCTCGTCGATTCCGAGTGCGGCCAAAGCCGCGAGGGTATGCGGGCTCACGCCCGCGTCAGCGAATGATGACAACGTTTCTCCTGATCCTCTCCAAGGTCGTATTTGCCGCGACGATCAGGACACCGTTACCGTGACGGCGAGAGAGGACCCGAGCGAGCGGGCCGGCAGAAGCCGGCCGAGGCACTCACTCTACCGGTTTCTCCAGAATCACGTTTTCGGCACTATACAAATGCCCCGATGAACCTCGTTATCACGGGCGCCCGGCGCCCGGGGGACGGGAGATGGTTGGCGGTACAAGGTTTGAGCAATAGCTCGAGAAGCGGTACCCTCGCCAAACATGAACGGTTTGGTCGATCGGTTCGGCAGGACAGGCTTCGCGGCGCTTTCGAGCCTCATCTGGGCGCTGCCGATGGCCGCCTGGGCCGGCTCCGCCGATCTCACCCCGATCGACAAGACCGCGTACCCCTGGATCGCGCTGGGGATCGGGCTCGTCATGCTCGCAATCTGGATAGTGCTGCTGACGCGGCTCGCTCGGATCCCCGTATCGCCACGGCAGAGACGTTTTGACATCGGTCAGATGTCGCGGCCCGAGAGGGTCTGGATCCTGGCTGCAGCCGCCTTCGCCACCGGCATGATCGCCTGGCTGAACGCCGCCGCCACAGTCGACTGGGGCCCGCTGGGCACGGCGGTGGGCGCGGGCAAGGCCGGGCCGACCATTTTTGCTGTCGCCCTGGCGATCTTCCTCGCGGCTATGGTGGCCGGAGTCGTATTCAGCTGGCGAAAGGCTGCTGCGGCCTACAGCACCCGCATCCACTAGAAGCAGCCAAAACCCAGCCCTTCGGGACGAATGGCAGCGTCACTTGGGCACCAACACCGTGTTTTGGGCCCAGATGATCGTCTCGAGCAGGATCGGACGACTGGCTGGAATACTTGCTTGCGCAAGCAAGTAATAGCGTCCAGCAGCGGCGCGTAGAGCCGCTCCAAATCCCAGGAGGAACAACAAGTGGTCAGGTACGAAATCGATCCAAGTCACACCAACGTCGGGTTCTCGGCAAAGCATCTGGCGGTGTCCACTGTGCGCGGGCACTTCAGCAAGTTCGATGGTTTCTTCGAAGGCCCGGACGACGACTTCACCAAGGCACGAGGCGAGGTCAAGATCGACGTCGCCAGCCTCAGCACGAAGACGGACCAGCGGGACAACCACCTTCGCTCGGCCGACTTCTTCGACGTCGAGAAGTTCCCTTACATGACGTACAAGGTCACCGGCGTGGAGCACGTCGAGGGAGACACTTACCAGGTCAAGGGCGACCTCACGATCAAGGAAACCACCAAGCCAATCACGCTCGAGGCCACCCTCGAGGGCCGGGTCGCCGACCCGTTTGGGGGCAAGGAGCGTCTTGGCGTCACTGCCAAGGGCCAGATCAACCGGATGGACTTCGGACTCAACTGGGACGGCATCGCCGGGGCAGTGCCCATGGCCAGCCACACCATCAAGCTCGAGATCGACGCCGAGATCGTGGTCAAGGTAGCGGAGGTCGCACAGGTCTCGTAAGGAACTGAGCGAAGGGGCCGGGGAAATCCCGGCCCCTACCCTGTCCCCACCAGCGAGATCACCCTTACCATGAGCCCGGTGTCAAAGGTCAGCCGCGCCAAGGCGCTGGAGCTGTGGGAGGTCTTGTGCCGCGCGCACGGCACGATGAGCGCAGCCATCGAGAAGGACATGCAGCCCGACGCAGGGATGCCTCTGGCCTGGTACGAGGTGCTGTTGCATCTGACAAGGGCACCACAAAGGCTCATGCGATACCAGGACCTCGCGAAGGTCGCCGGCATCAGCGACAGCGGCGCTTCTCGACGCTTGGAGCAGATGGTCAATGCCGGCCTCATCGACCGCAAGACCTGTCCCACCGATCGGCGCGGGGTCTACGCGCACATCACTGCAGCCGGAGAAGCAGGCTTCGCAAAGGCGCATGCCGTTTTCCTGCGCAGTCTCGACCGTAACCTGGCCAGCCATCTCGAGCCCGACGACGCGGACGCGATGAGCGCCGCCCTCTCGCGACTGTCCTAGCCGTCGCGGCTAGCTGGCCTCCGCCTTGTGGGCGAGGTTCGTCAGCAACGTCCCAAAATCCTTCGAGACGCCCGGGCCCAGCATTCCTCGGAGGAATCCCAGCGGTCCTTTGACCTCGACCATCTGGCTGATCTTGCTCTCGGCGCCGACGGGTTCGACACGGCAGTTGAAGCGGAACATGGTGCCTGGAATCACGTTTGTCTCGAGCGCAAAGAATCGCCCCGGCTGCACGTCGACGATCCGCATCTTGTGATGCTGCCCCGCCTTCGTGTTCATGATCGCTGTGCTGCCTGAGGCGAAAGAGCCCTGCAGCTCCATGGTGTCCACGTTGGGATTCCACTCGCCCCACGTGGACGTGTCCGACCAGATTTTCCACACCTTGTCTGCCGAAGCACTGCTCACCACCGACGTCCCGTATTCAGCCATGAGTCGGATTCTATAGTCCCGATGTGAAGTCCACCGCAATCCCCCTGGGATACGGCATCGATTTCGGGACCAGCAATAGCGCCATCTCCATCGCGTACCCGGACCACGTCGAGGTGCTTACCCTCGGGGCCGCACACTCCTCGCTAACGCTGCCCTCCTTCGTCTACCTGCACCGGTCGGGCCGACGCAACGCCGGCGAGGAGGGCGTCAAGACGTTTCTCGAGTCCGGCCACCGCAAGACCGACTGCTGGAAGTGCCCGCTCGCGCCTTACGGCTGGGACACAGACTGCCGCCAGTACCGAAAGGGCGGCGGCTGCAGCGACGCGCGGCTGCTGTCGGGCGTCAAGCACGAGCTGGCGAAGCTCGGCTTCTCAGGCACCAACTCGTGGGCTGTCGATTTCCCGGTATCGACCCTGGTGAGCGTCGTGCTGGAGCGGTTGAAGGCGGATGCCGACGCATCGGTTGAGCAAGCGCCGAATCGCGTGGTGCTGGGACACCCCGTGGTGTTTGCCGGCGCGGACCCGCACGACCGCGCGGCCTCAGACGCCGAGGCGTTCAAGCGCCTCGCGCACGCCGCGACCAGCGTCGGGTTCACGGAGGTCGAGTTTCTTCCAGAACCAACAGCGGCAGTGATCGGTGAGGAAAAGCACCTCGGTGTGGAGATGGCTGTCGATTTCGGCGGCGGCACTTTCGACGCCGCGATCATGGATTCGCGCAGCGGTACCCCTCGGATCACAGGCATGGCCGGCGTGGCAGTCGGCGGTGAGATTCTCGACGGCGTCATGTTCGAGGCGAGCGTCGGACCCGCGCTGGGGCTTGAGCGCTTGCCGAGCTGGCTGTTCAATGAGCTGCGCACGGCCAGCTCGGTGCGGCTCCTGATGGCTGATCCCGGCATCCCATCGATCCTCTCCAGGATCGGTGGCCGCGAGGCGCAGCTCGTCCATGCACTCCTTTATGAGGGCCACGCCTACGACTTCTACAAGACGATCGAAGCCGCCAAGATCGCTCTGTCGGATTCGGAGGAGATCGAGCTCTCTTATCCCGCTTTGGACCTGCGGATACCGCTGGGGCGCCAGGCCTTTGAGTCGATGATTCGACCTGAGCTCGACCTCGTCAAGCAGGCGATTGCGGATGCGATGAAGGAGGCCGCGATCGAGCCGGCGGATGTGGACCGCGTGCTTTTGACGGGCGGCTCAGCCTACATTCCGGCGTTTCGGGCGGATCTCGTTGACACTTTCGGCGCCGATCGCCTCGAGCAACGCGACGCCTTCACCGCTGTCGTGCACGGACTTGGCGTCCGCGCGCAGCAGCTCTGGACCTAGCCCTCCGCCACTTTCAGGGATCGCACGACCACCGGCGGCGCCTTTTCCCGAGTCCAATTCAAGAACACGATCACCACGAGCAGCAGCGCGGTGCCAATGAGCTGGACCGGGTAGAGCGGCTGGTTGAAGCCCCAGGGCGGCGGCGCCGATGCGATGAGGGTGGCGGCAACGGGGTAGGCCATCTCGGCGATGGTCGCGAGCGAAGCCGGGGTTTTCGACAGCGCCCGGTAGTAAAGGAGCAGCGCCAGCAGGCCGGGCACGATGGCGATCGCCAGCAGGTTGGGCACGAAGTCACTGAACCGGTAGTGGCCGAAACCGCCGAGTCCGTTCTGCACCAGCACCACCACCACGAGCACCGGCAGCGCGAGTGTGAAGCGCAGCGCTGTCATGCTCCAAAAGGAGATCGAGCCAAGGGCGAAACGTCCCAGCACAGTGCCGCTGGCCCACAGCACCGCCGCACCCAGGGCCAAAAGCCCAACTTCGATGCGGCCGTTCTGCAGGGCCGAGATCGGCGACAGCGGGTCGTTCGCAAAAACCACCATGTAAGCACCAATGATCGCCAACGCCGCTGCCGGCCAGAACCACGGCCGGCGCCGCTCACCGAGGACGATCCAGGCCAGCACGATCGCGATCAACGGCTGTGTCTGCTGAAGCACGAATGTCTCAGCAAACAGCTGGTGCTGAGCGGCGTTTGCGAAGGAGGCTGTGAAAAGGATCGTCGCGAGCGCCTGCGCGCCTGCCGCGATGATGGCCACCGCCGTCCAGCCACGCGCACCGAGAAGCCGCAGCTCGCGGCGGCTGCGGATCAGGACGGGCAGCAGGAACAGGGTGATCAAGGCGTCCTCGGCAACGACAATCTGGGTCGCGCTGAGGTGCTGGACGAGCTGGTTGCGAAAGTAGGCGTCCGAGGCCCACATAGTTGCCGCTAGCGCGACAAACACGACGGCGTAACGATCGATAACTCGATTCATCGGCCCCATTTCAAACGGCCCGGGGTGGCGATTGCTTCCACGTCACGGTTACGCCCGCTCGCTGAGTGCCGCCTCGATGACCTCGGCCGCCCGGAGGTCGCCGGCCTGCCCGCTGTCCCGCAGGTGGTCGGCTACTTTCTGCTTGGTCTGGGCAGTGCCCGCGGGGCCCGTTTTGAACTTGATGTGGCTGCGGACTATCCGCAGCCGCATGGTGGCGAGGCGTCGCAATCGGGGGCCGTAGAACTCGCCCACCTGGATGGGCTCATAGCTGGCGCCGGGCTCGTACGAGCGCAGAAGTCGTTGGAGGGCGCCGGCGACGTCATCCGGCTCGGTTGAGGTTCGCTCCACATCGCACTCGAACGCGACCGCTCGAAAGTGCAGGGTGGCGCGGCCGGCATCCCGCTCGTCCACCCAGTTGTGGGGCGACCACGCGAGGTAGTCCGAGACGAAGAAGGTGACGTGCGGGGTGCCTTGGACAGCTTCGAAAGTGGGGTCCGCCTGAACGCAGTGCAGCTCGATCACGTCGTCGGTCCTGACGAAAGGCAGAATGCTGACCTGCGGGTAACCATCGGGCCGGCAGGCGATCAGCGTGCCGTGGCGCATCTGAGCTACGAAACGGTCGGCTGCCTTCTGATCAGGTGGGTAGTTGGAACTCGCGAACACGCCACCAGTTTCGCTCAGAGCGCCTCAGCAGGCTTGGGCGCTCTGTCCGAATGCTGCGAAGGGGCCGCCGATGGCGGTGGTCATCGGACCCGCGAATGTATAGCGACCGTCAGCAGGAGCCAGGCCGGGGGCCTCGCCGTCACGCGCGAACCAGTCGAGGAACAGCTCGTCCTGCGGGTGCCAGACCGAGCCGGCTGCGGCGTTGGGGTTGCCAGGCATCGGGAACCAAACGCCGACCAGGGGATCACCGGTCTCCAGGGCCGACGAACACGCGCCCGTGGTCGGGAACCGGTACGGCTGGACCTGGTTGATGCCGAACGGGTTGTCGATCCACTCGGCGATCTCGTGGCTGAGCGAGTGGATGTCGGATAACCCCGCAAATGGCAGCGGGAACCGCGGGAAAGTGTTCGGTGTGATGTACGACGAGTAAACGAACGTCCGGATCTTGTCCTTGCCGGCCAGTGAGATCGGGGCATTGCTGGCGGGCGATCCGGCGCCGTGCCCGCCGAGGCTGCAACAGTGAAGGTAGTTGCCGTCCGAGTACTGGCCCACGTTGTTGCTGAGGAAGATCGGAAGGGTGGTGGGCTTGAGGTTCATTTCGTCGATGATCGCCGCCAGCTGCTCTCTGAACCATGTCGAATCCACTCGACCGAACAGCACCCCAAGCGGGTTCAACACCGCTACGCCCATGCTCTCAGGGACCGGGATCGAAACTGTCTCGCGGATGCGCGGCTGGCCGAGGATGACGTGGTACGCGGTGCCAACCTTGCCGAACTGCGCGCGCGCGAACGCGTCGCCGAACTGAACTCCGGAATCGCCTGAGATCGAAAAGCCGGCCGGCGTGAAGATGGGCGAGGCGATGGTGTCGGCCAAGTTGTCAGTGCCGTCCATCGTCACCGCCAGCGGCGTCGGAAAATAGTTGAGGGGCGGAACATTGAGCGAGGAGACGTCCTGGGCGCCCGCCACGAATGTAAAGCTCAGCGGGATGATCATCGTTTCGACGGTGGTCGACTGATCAAGGCTGGGGTCCGAGCCGACCATCGTGAACGGGTAGGCAACGCCGTTGGTGGGGTCGGTGAAGTTTGAGCTCCAGTACGGGACCGTCCGTGGCTTGCGGGTCGAGGCGTTCCCGTTACCTGATGAATCGGACGGGGACGAGTTGATGCCGTTGGCGCTGCTCGCCGCCGACACTTCTGCGGCCGGCAGGAGCGCGGACACCAACAGAGCGAGGCCGCACAGCGCCCAAGCCACACCGAGGTTTCGAGACTTCAACGACCGAACACTCCCATCCTGTTTGAATCGTGCACTGGTGCCCCGCTCGGAGGCTGGTTTGAAGAATAGGGCCGCCATGGGAATTTGCATCCCCCTTAACGCCAATTCTTATCGGCGTTAAATTTCGTCCTCGGCGACGGCGGGCTCCAATGCAACGTCGGGGTGCTGCACCACGTAGACCTCCTCGTGGCGGTCGTGGCCTTCCAGCCGGCGCTTGCCGACGCTCACCAGCCGGAGATCGTCTCGCAGGATGTCGGCGACGATCGAATAAGTCGTCTCGGAGACCAGAATCTGGTTGCCGACCGCCCGTCGCCGCAGCTTGGCGCACCGGTTGACCGCGGGCGACCGGTAGTCCCGGTCCTGGGCGTCGGCCTCGCCGGTGAGCACGGCCATCCGGACGCTGATCGGGATCTGGTCGGTCCACGGCTCGGACATGAGCGCCTTTTGAGCGTCGAAGGCGGCCGCCACCGCGTCGGTCGCCCGAAGGAAGACGGCGAAAAAGCTATCGCCCTCCCCCCGTTCCTTGAGCACCACGCCGCCATTGCCCTCGATCGCTGTGGTCAGGAGCTGATCGTGCCGCTTCATCGCCGCGTACATCTGCGCCCGCTTCTGGAGCCAGATGGGCGTCGACTCGACAACGTCGGTCATGAGGAACGTGACCACCCCATCCGGCAGCACTTCGCCGTTCACCGGGCCTGGGGCGGTCAGCGCAACATCGCCGGACCCATCCCTTGGATTCAGGCTGGCGACGACGCCGAGATAGTCGTCAATGGTCTTGGCTCGGCGGAAGAAGTGCACGTTGTAGGAGGGCAGAAAGCTCCAAGCCGAAAAGCCGTCGACGACCTCCCCCTCCCGGCAGATGTCGGGGGCCAGGCTGAGCAACCTGCCCAGCTTTGCAGTCGCGGGCGGGTCGAGCTTCAGCTGCCCGGCGGCGGCGGCGCCGGTCACCCTGCCGACAGCCTGGTCGGCATCGACGGCGAGGCGGATCGCTTGGACGAAGGTGTCGAGCTCGCCCTGGGTGTCGCGGCAGCGATGCAGCTGCTCCAGGCTGAGCTTCGCCTCGGTCTCGCCGTTGGACGTCTCATCCGGCGCGAACATCGCAATGACGCGCTCGAATGCCTCGTCCACGGCAAACTCGCGCGTCGCGCTCTGGTAAAGATCGCCGACCGTCGGCCACCGGCCATGGGCGACGAAATAGCTCGCGGCGATCTGCTCATAGAGCCAGGCGGAACCGTTCAGCTGCAGATCCACGCCGAGAGCGGCTTGCAGGAAGGCGACCATCGTGTGGTACAGCTCCTGGACGAAGGTGAAAGCGCCCACAGCGGCGACCTTGAGCTCGCGGTCCAACCCGAGTGAGGGGTTGGGCTTGGAGGTCCCGTCGCCGTACGTGAACGCTTCGACGGCCACCAGGTCGCCATGGTTTCGCAGCTTGATCCGGGTCTGCGATACGCGCTGCCCTGGGCCGGCGACATCTGGGTTGTCGGCGACGTGGATCAGGCCGCCCGGGCCCCACGCTCGCTGGATCGGCGTCCGCAGCTGTGAGACGAGAGCGTAGAACCGCTGGATAAAGACCAACGCCTCCTTATCACCACCTGTGTCATAGCCGTCCTGGTGGACGGAACGCAAATCGTCCTCCCAGGCCGCGGTGACAGCTCCCCTCAAAGCGACGATGCCAGGTTGCATAAGCTGCTTGCTCTCCTAATCCGGAGTGTTCGACCCAAATTCCGGGTGGCGCGGGAGGACAGGTTAGTCTGCCCCCAAGAGTCTCCGCTACGTTCAACGTTTCAGGATGGGCTCCGGGTCTGCAAAAGGGTTGCAGCCCGCGCCCCGTAGCCCGGCCCAACCGGCGCCAGAGGCGGCGATTCAGGCACAGATGGTTGGGCTACCGGGCGAAACCGGCGCCAGTCGGGCACCTTGGTCGTGCAGCGGACGTACTTGGCTCACACTTTCCGCAGTGACCGTCGACCCTGCGATCGAAGCCCACGCCAAAGCCGACGACCCGAAAGCTCCCGACATCCCCGATGTCCCCGTCTCCACGCAGCGTGCGCCGCGTCGGCGCCGTCGCCCTCTCCCCGCCATCAATGCCCTCCTCGCCCTTATCGTCTCTGGCGCCGTCCTCTACGCCTCCTTCGCCGGCGCCGGTCCCCTCCCCGCCCTCGGCCCCGCCTTCAACCCCGCAACAGGCGCCTGGACCATGGCCGCCGACGCGGCCCCCGTTCAGAGCCAAACCCTCACGATCCCCGGCCTGCAGCAACCCGTCCGCGTGATGTTCGAGAAGGACGGCACCGCCCACGTGGTCGCGCAAACCGACGCGGACCTCTTCCTCGCCGTGGGCTACGTGCACGCCCGCTTCCGCCTCTTTCAGATGGACCTGATGCGACGCCAGGGCGAGGGCCTCCTCTCACAGGTCGTCGGCAAGGCCGCGCTCGACAGTGACCGTTTCGAACTACAACTAGGCCTGCTGAGGACCGCGCAACTGGAGTGGTCCCAGGCCGACGACATCACGAAAATCGCCCTCACCGCTTACGCCAAGGGCGTGAACGACAGGATCGACGAGGCGGAGAAAACGCACCAGCTTGACGCGATGTTCACGCTGCTCGGCTACCAACCCCAGCCGTGGACGCCGATCGACACGCTCATCGTCAAGGGCGATATGACGCAGACCCTCAACTTCACCGACACCCCGCTCGTGATGGAGCTTCTGAACAAATCCCTTGGCCCGGACCTGACTGCAGCCTGGTTCCCGATCCTGCCCCCAAACCCGCAATCCCCCTATGACTCAGGACCCTACCCAACCCAGGCCAACCCCGCGCCGATCACCGTCGAGAGGTCGGTCACCGACGCACAAGCCACCACCGCGCTCGCGCTGTACAACCGCCTGGCCAACCTTCCGCCCGGCCTGATCGCCACCGGCGGCGCCAGCAACAACTGGGCGGTCGCCGGAGCCAAGAGCACGAGCGGCGGCGCGCTGATGGCGGGCGATCCCCACCTGCACCTGACGTTGCCCTCGATCTGGTTCCAGCTGACCGAAGACTCGCCCGACTATCACACGAGCGGCGTCAGCATCCCCGGCACACCGGTGGTGCTCATCGGACACAACCAGCACATCTCGTGGAGCCTGACCGACGCGCAGAACCAACAGACCTTTTTCTACGAAGAGAAGGAGGACAGCGCGCATCCCGGCCAGTATTTCTGGAAGGGCGCCTGGCACGCCTACACTTCGGTCAGCTACAACATTCCGGTCCTGGGTGGCACCACCGACCACCTAGTCGTCAAGCTGAGCACGCACGGACCGGTGATCAGCGAGCGCGGCCTGACGACATCGGTGTGGTGGGCGGGCAACATCCCTTCGCAGGATTTCAGCGTCCTGATGCGCATCGGCCAGGCTTCTGACTTCCAGGGTTTTCGCGAGGCCCTGCGCGATTGGCACTCGCCCACCCACAACTTCGTCTACGCGGATGACGCAGGCAACATCGGCCTTATCTCAGCGGGCTACTACCCGCTGGTGGCCCGAGGCCAGCCGTGGCTGCCGATGCCGGGCACTGGCGAATACGACGTCACCGGTACGGTGCCCTACGACGACATTCCCCAGGTCTACGACCCGCCTGACAACATCGTTTGGAGCGCGAACCAGCGCCAGGTCGGAGCCAGCTACCCGTACTACATCGGCACCGCCTCGAACTTCTTCGACCCCGGCTACCGGGCAAACGAGATCGAGCGGGTGCTGAGCCAGCCGGGCAAGCTCAGCGCCGCGGACATGATGGCGCTGCAGAACGACACGCGCGATTTCCTCGCCTCGGAAATCGTGCCGATCCTCGTGCGGGCCCTGGCCGGTGATCAGCTCACAACGTCCGAGCAGCAGGCGCGCGATCTGCTCGCGAGCTGGGACTTCAGGATGGACACGGATTCGGCTGCCGCCTCGATCTGGTCAACGTTCTGGCAGGCATATTTGTCGCAGTCGTTCGATCCATGGTGGAAGGCCAAGAACGTCACGGTTGACAGGCACGAGCTCGACGACGCGCTCGGACAGGTCCTGGAAGCATGGACGCTTGCGGGCACTGCCCCGTGCCAACCCCCAGATGGCTGCCAAGCGGCGTGCCCCGCCGGCATGCTGTGCCCTCCGAAACCACCACAACCCCTAGGCCCTGTGCTAACTCAAGCGTTCCAGACCGCCTTCTCGACGCTGAGCACCCAGCTCGGCGGAGATCCCGTTTCCTGGACCTGGGGCAAGCTCCACACCCGCGAGCTCGAAAACCTCGCCCAGGTGACGGGCCTCAACTACGGCCCTCGCCCCGACCGCGGCGATGGCAACACACCTCTCGCGGCGGGCGGCGATCCCTCAACTCATGGGCCGAGCTGGAGGATGGTCGTCGACTGGGGCACCAAGACCTTCATCGGCATATACCCCGGCGGTCAGAGCGAGAACCCGGCCTCGACCTGGTACGAGAACAAGGTCGACCCATGGTGGAGCGGCCTGTACGCGCCGATGCTCTCCGCCGACCAGGCGTCGTTCGCGCCCGGCGTGGCGACGTGGGCGATGCAGCCGTGAAAGGCTGGATCTGGTTCTTCATCACCCTCGTCGGCGTGGCCATTCCGCTGGCCGGCCTGCTCATCGGGGCCTGGTGGCTGACGTTTGCGGCAGGTCTTGTGATCGGCGCCCTGATCCGCCGAGGCCGGGTCGCCATTCCGGCAGGCTCGCTCGCCGGCCTCGTTGCATGGGCATTCGGTCTAGCGGTCCTGCAGGTGTATTACGGCCTCGGGCCCTCAGCGCGCAGCCTGGCTGCGATCATGGGTTTCACGGGCCAGCCTGCGGTTCCGCTCGTCCTTACTTGTCTGGTCGGGCTGCTGCTCGGGCTGACCGGCGCCTGGCTCGCATCGGCTGTTCGAGGTCTGCTCGTCCCGGCGACCCGCTAAGTTCCCGGGCTCTTGACGGCAGTCCAGTTCCAATGCAGTCCGCCGTCCAATGTTCTTGCGATGCTTCCACGGGCGGTGGCGTAGCCGACCTTAGAATCTGCGAAGACAACTTGCGGGGCTATCGGCGCCGCCTGGCTGTAATCGCTTGGATATTGGTGCCAACTCGCTCCCGCGTTGGTGGTCTCGCGAGCCGAGCCCGGAGGAAGTAGCTGGATCCACCGGGAGGCGGTGACAAACGCGATTTGGCCGTATGGCGGAGGGGCGGTCCCAAAGGCCCAGGTTGCACCTCCGTCAGTCGAACGGTAAACGTCCTGGAACCCATTTCCTGAGGCCGCCAGTCCAGTGGCCGTAACGAGCAGCG
>Ga0210394_10005713_pt1 | contig 13829 bp, 11 predicted proteins | sample IncBWC12MmetaG_FD_160121 | JGI IMG/M metagenome (GOLD analysis project Ga0210394, IMG submission 160121) | Forest soil microbial communities from Barre Woods Harvard Forest LTER site, Petersham, Massachusetts, United States - Inc-BW-C-12-M | ecosystem: Environmental > Terrestrial > Soil >...
AGTGTCAAGACAAAAATCTTGTATTTGCCCGCGGCGGTGGAGAAGCCTGGTACGGGCGGGGCACCATCGGCACGGGCGCTGACCTTCGAGCACCGTCCCAAGAGCAATAGTTGCCGGACCGCCTCCCTTCCTTCGTCTGGGCAACCAGAAGGCGGTCCCTACAAAGACAGGACCCACCGCCGCCGGGACGGCAGCGCTACCAGGGAAGCGGCTAGGGTTTGATTAGGGGGCGGAGGTGGACTTCGCTGATGAAGCTTTGCGGGCCTTGCAGGACCAGCGTGGCGACGGCGTGGGCGACGTCGTCCGGGCTAAGTACTTTTTTCGGATCCTTGGTGCCGCGTCCGGAAAATTCGGTGGCTACGCTTCCGGGGCAGACCGCGCTGACGCGGATGCCGTGGCCGCGAAGATCTTCCGCCATACAACCGGTGAGGCCCTGCACGCCCCATTTGGAGGCACAATAAATTCCGCCGCCGGCGAAGGTATTCTTGCCGGCCAAGGAACTGATGTTGATGATGTCGCCTTTGTGCTGCCGGATCATGGAGGGCACAACAGCGCGAGAAACGAGAAAAACGCTTTTCAGGTTGGTGTTCAGGACGAGATCCCACTCTTCCTCGCTCTTGTCCTGGACAGGACCGAAGCGGCCGATGCCCGCATTGTTCACCAGGATGGAGATGGGACCTAGTTTTTCTTCGGTGGTCTTGACTAGAGATTCCACGTCAGAAGCCTTTGTAACGTCGGCGATTTGCGAGAGGACGGAATGACCCAGCTCCCTAATCCCGTTCTCAGACTTTGCCAGTGCGTTCGCGTCGCGTCCACAAATGCTGACTCCAGCACCCAGGGAGGCAAGTTTCCGGGCGATAGCATGGCCGATGCCGCGGCTGCCGCCAGTTACGAGCGCTACCGTACCCTGCAAAGGAATTCCAACGCATTCTAAGGTATTTACATTACTTATCGCGGTCATTTGTTTTCTTCCTCGCACAGGCTACGATTTCTATGCGAAACTCAGGCAACTCTCAAGGATACCGCGCAAGATCAAAACCTTTGAGACGCACATAAGGTTTAACTTGGATTGCGCAAACCCTCAAGTTACCAGGAGAGTTTACTTTGCGTCGGCCCAATAGCGGCTTGCGATTGGGCATGCGCTGCACCTATAATTTCAGGGTTTCCGATACAGGTTGTAAATTCGCAAGGTTCTTCAGTGTAATCCGGCCAGCGGATTTGCTGGCGGGATGAATGAACTAATTCCATTTCAGCGGTTGCCGCGAGGAGAAAAGGGAATGAACGGAAAATGTAAAATGGCAAGCATGGTGGTGCTTGCAGCGCTAAGCCTGCTATTTCTTGGCGCGGCACCAGCGGGGGCACAGGAACCTGCTGCAGGCGCCGCGGGCGCTCCGGCAGGGCAGAAGTACACGATGGCGGAATTCAATGCGTACCAGGCCGCCGCTGCCGAGAAGGATCCCGCCGCGCAGATCAAGCTGCTGGATGATTTCGTCTCGAAGTACCCGAGTTCCGCGCTGCTGAATTACATTTACCCGCTTTACTACCAGGCTTACGCCGCACAGAAAAATTGGGTGAAAGTAATTGAAAACGCCGACAAGGAGCTCGCGCTGGGCAGCAAGCTTACCCCGAACGAGCGCTATCAGGCGTATTCCGCGAGGGCATTCGCGTACAACAACTTACAGAATCCAGATGCAGCACAGGCCAAGGCGGAATACCAGGCTGCGCTCGACGGCATTAAATCACTCGACACGCTGCCGAAGCCGGATGGCATGGACGACGCGAAGTTCGCCGAGGAGAAAAAGAAAACCGCGCTCAGCCTGCAGACTACCGCCGCGAACGCGGCGATGGTCGAAAAAGATTATCCAGCTGCGATTCAGGCATACAAGACAGTGCTGGCCAGCAACCCGGACGATTTCATCACCAACTATTTTCTGGGCAGGGCGTATGCGGCGATGACGCCACCGCAGACGCTGGATGCCATGTGGTCGTTCGCCCGGGCGGCGAGTTCGAAGAACGCGAATGAGAAGCAGTCCAAGCAGGTGAAGGACTATTTGCGCAACACGGTGATTCCGAAATACCAGGGGGGCACGGTTTGCGATCCGCTTACCGATGCGGAATTCAACGAACTGGTGCAACTGGCGTCCACCTCCGTGGACCGGCCAGCCAGCTACAAGATTCCGAGCGCAGCGGACCTGGATGCGGTGCGCAAGGACATGACCATTGCGTCGGTGATGACGGACCTGAAGGCGGGTGGGGATAAAGCCAAGATGACTTGGGCAGCCGCGTGCGGACTGGAATTCCCGGAAGTGCCGACAAAGGCGTTGGAAACCACGTCGGGTACGGACACGGTGGAAATCAAGGGCGCGTTCGTAACCAGCGAAGCGGAGTTTGATGCGGCTACGACAGCGAACATGGATTTCAAGGTTGTAGGTCAGCCGGAAGCAGGGAAGCTGGAGAAAGATGCTTTCGTGCACGTAACCGGGACGCTGATGACCTACGATCCGGATCCAGCTTTCATGCTGCACTGGGATAAAGCGAAGGTGAAGGACGACGATCTGCCGAAGGAAAAGACGCCTGCGAAGAAGCCAGTGGCCAAGAAGCCGGTGGCGAAGAAACCAGCGTAAGACAGAAGAGAGTTGCAGAGGGGCCCCGAGAGATCGGGGCCTTTTTTTTGTGGGGTGGGCCGGGATACAACGCACCAGTTCGCGGTGATCAAAACGCTGAGATCCTTCGTCCATCCTTATCGGATGGTCTCAGGATGACAACTTCGGCAATGGGGCCCGTTTGCTCTACGGCGAAGCCCGGTCCTGTGTGGGACCGCCTTCTGAGGCGGTCCGCTCAATTCGTGAGTAACGCAACTGAAGAAAACGCGAGAAGGTCGTTAGCGGGAACGGCCGCGGTGGTGGTCTAGTTTGTATTCGGTCATTTTGCGACTGAGAGTGTTGCGGTGGATGCCGAGGACTTCAGCTGCGCGGGACTGATTTCCTTCGGTGCGCTCCAAAACACGTTTGATAAAGCGTTTTTCAAACTCGCTGACGGCCTCGTCAAAGAGAATACCGCGCTCGACCATTTGCACGATCAAACCTTCCAATTGATCTCTCATCACGTCCGCACTCTCCGCTGTTCGTATTACGTGCCCGGGCCGGTAAGCTAGTCCAATTCGTGCCCGACCAGGATGCGATAGGCTTCCCGGTATTTGGCACGAGTCGCGTTGACGACATCGGGAGGCAATTCGGGGCCAGGCGGGGTCTTTGGCCACTGGATGCGCTCGAGGTAGTCACGCACAAACTGTTTATCGAAAGAAGGCTGAGGGCCGCCGGGTTTGTAGGAGGAGGCGGGCCAGAAGCGGGAAGAATCAGGAGTAAGCGCCTCATCGATCCAGATCAGCTCATCGTTTAAGAGTCCAAACTCAAATTTCGTGTCGGCGAGCAGGATTCCGCGAGGTTCGGCGTAGGCCGCAGCCTGACGGTAAATTTCCAGAGTGAGGTCGCGAACTTTTTCCGCGAGGGAATTGCCGATAAGAGAAGCAGCTTGTTCGAAGGAGATATTTTCGTCGTGACCGGTTACGGCTTTGGTGGCTGGAGTGAAGATAGGCTCAGGTAGCTTGTCGGATTCTTGCAAGCCGGCGGGCAGCAAGATACCGCAGACTTTTCCGGTGGCGCGATATTCCTTCCAGCCGGAGCCGGAGAGGTAGCCGCGGGCGACACATTCGATGGGGAGCGGGTTGGTTTTCTTCACGAGCATGGTGCGGCCGCCGAGATCCGCAGCGTATTGATCGAACGGAGCGGGAAATTCGGTGGCGCTCAAGATGTGATTAGAAAGGATGTCGCGCAGCAGGTTGAACCAAAATAGAGAAAGCTGCGTGAGGATGCGTCCTTTATCCGGAATGGGGGTGGCCATGATGACATCAAATGCAGAGAGGCGGTCGGTGGCGACGATCAGCAGTTTATCGCCGAGGTCGTAGATGTCGCGCACCTTGCCGCGAGCGGACGGCGAAATGCCGGCGAAATGCGTTTCGCGAAGGACTCTCATTACCGGAGTGGCGCTCACAACCAACTTTCCCCTGACAAAGTGCTCTGCATTCTAACGCACTGCCGGACGAAGTCAACGACGCCGGAGTACAGGTTGGGTGGATTGAAACACGCCGCGCGTGTGCCGGTTTCAAAAATAAAAATGGGGCGGAAGAGCTCCGCCCCGAAAGAGAAGAAATATTTGTAGAGCTACGCTGCGGTGGCGGCGCGGCGTTTTTGCGACGGCAATTCGTCGCCTTCCCAGCGGACGCTGACGAGTTTGGAAACGCCAGGTTCCTGCATGGTGACGCCATAGAGAACGCTGCCGGTTTCCATGGTTTTGCGATTGTGGGTAACGACGATGAATTGGGTTTGCTCGCTCATGTCGCCGATAAGGCGAGTGAAGCGGCCGACGTTGGCTTCGTCGAGCGGCGCGTCGACTTCGTCGAGGATGCAGAACGGGCTTGGCTGGTAGCGGAAGATGGCGATTAGTAGCGCGAGAGCGGTCATGGCCTTTTCTCCGCCGGAGAGCAGCAGCACGTTTTGCAAGCGCTTGCCTGGGGGAGAGGCGACGATGTCGATGCCCGCGTCACCGGAACTGTCGATTTCCGTGAGCCGCATTTCCGCTGTGCCCCCGCCGAAAATGGTGTGGAAGGCGGTGGTGAAGTTCGTGTTAATGGCGTTGAAGGCTTGCTCGAATTTTTCCTTGGTGATGAGATCGAGTTCCTTGATGGCTTGTTGGGTATCGGCGATGGATTGGAGCAGATCGTCGCGCTCGCGCGTGAGGAAGGTAAAACGCTGCTCGCACTCGTTGAATTCCTCGAGGGCCATCATGTTTACGGCGCCCATATTCTCGATGCGCTGCTTCATCTCGCGATAACTGGCTTCGGCAGCGGCAAGTTCTTCGCCAGACATGAAGGCGCTTTCGGAGGCGATGAGATCTTCAGGCTGAGCGTTTAATTCGGCGAGACACGTCTCGCGCAGATGCTGGCGATCGGAATCGTTACGAGCCTTTTCGATTTCGAACTTGCTGCGCTGGTCGCGCATTTCGAGAAGAGTCTGGCGAGCCATGCGGAGATGGTCTTCGGATTGGGTAGTGCGCGTGCGGGTGGTCTCCCACTCCAGTTCGAGTTCTTTCTGGAGTTCCTCTAGGCGGATTTTTTCGGCGCGCAGGACGGTGAGTTGTTGGGTCGATTCTTCGGTTTGTTTTGCGAGCGCCGCGGTCTCTTCGCTGATGGAGGCTTCCTGTTGCAGCAGGGCGAGCTCGCGGCGTTCCAATTCCGCATGCTCGTCGGTGAGGCGCTTCGCGGTGGCTTCCGCAGAGGCCAGGCGCTCGTTCATCGCCGCGAGTTGCACGCGGGCGGTGGAGAGTTCTTCTTGCTCGGTTTGAACGGCGGCGCGGAGTTCGGCTAATTCGGCGGTGAGCCGGGCGCTTTCGGCTTCGGCCTGGGCGCGGCTGGCGGTGGCCATTTCGTGCTGCAATTTGGCGCGTTCGGCGCGTTGCTGGATGGCTTCGATTTCCTTGCGAACGCAGGCGAGCTCGTTCTGGCAAAGATTGAGATCGAGGCCCATGCGCGCGAGATCGCTTTGCGTGCGTTCGTGTTGATGTTGCGCGGAGAAGAGTTGACGCTCGGCTTCGCGCAGTTGGGCGTTGAGCTGATCGAATTCGCCTTCGCTGGTTTGCAGCGCGACTAGCACCGTTTCGAGTTCGACCTTGGCGATGCCGGAACGCTGTTCGAGCTGGATGGCTTCGGATTCGACGGCGCGAAGTTCGCGCTTCATGCCCAGCGGGCCGGCTTCATCCGGACGACCGCCAGTGACCATGCGGCCTTGGTAGCAGGTGCCCTCCGGAGTGACGAATGCGTATTGCGGATATTCGCGGGCGAGCTTTTCGGCGGCGGAAGCGCTGTTGGTCAGATAACCGGAACGCAAGCGCGGGAGAAATTGTTTTGCCGCCGGGCCCAGTGGATCGCGAAATTCGACCAGCTTATCGAGGCGCGAGATGACGCCGTCTTCGGAGCGGAAGTGAACGATAGGCTCGTACTCTTCCAGCTTTAGATTACGCAGGGAATCGACGAAGAAAGTGGCGCGGCCGCCGACTTCGTTGCGGAGAAGCGAGACACCGGCGCGGGCGTGATCGTAGGTTTCGACGACGACGTACTCCAATTCGTCGCGCATATATTGTTCGAACGCGGCCTCGTGCTGCTCGTGGACTTCGGCGTAATCGGCGAGAACGCCGACCGCGCGGAAATCACCACCGCCGTGGCGTTCGTTGGCAGCGAAGAGCTTTTGGACCGCTTCACCGGTGTAGGAGTGATCGTGCAGAATTTGCGTGAGCGTGGAATGGCGGGCGCTGACGCCTGCGAGGGAATTGCGAAGCGCCTCGGCTTCCCGGGAGATCGCTTCACGCTTATTTTTCAGTTCGACGACACGGACTTGCACTTCCCGAGCTTTTTGTTGGAGTGCGGCAACCTGGTTGGAGGCGTTCTGCCAGTCTTGCGCGGCAGTTTCGGCGTCGTCGCGAACGCGGATGGAGGCTTCGAGTACGGCGGTTTCGCGGGCTTCCTGTTTGTGGAGCGCGTCGTTCTGGTGAATTAACGCTTCTTCGGCTTGTTTTTGCTCACCGTGAAGGCGGAAAAGATCCTCGCTAGCTTCGGAAGCAGCGCGGCGCAGGGTCTCCATGCGAGTTTCAGAGCCAGAAATCTGCACGGCGCGAAGTGCGGAGCGGGTGTTCATCTCTTCGAGATGGGCTTTGGCGGTGGAAGTTTCGGTGCGCACGGATTCGACGGTTTGCTGCTGAGCGGCGTTGCGGAATTGCCATTCCAGGGATTGTCCATTTAGAGTGGCGCGTTCGGCGGAGAGCTGTTCGTTGCGACCGGAAAGTTCCACGATACGCGATTGATTAAAGGTGATGCGGTTTTCGCTGCGGTCTACTTCGAGCGCGGTGTGATTCAGGACGTTCTGGTTCTGGCGAATTTCGGCATCGAGAGTGTAGACGCGCTGGCTCAAGCGGTCTTGCTCGGCTTCCTGCTCGTGGATGGATTGGGCGTACTGCGTTTCCTCGGCGGTCAGTTCCGCGAGGCGAGTTCCGACGCGTTCGGCTTCAGCGTCCAGTTCGCGGGCTTTGCCGGCGAGCATCTGGCGAACAATGGCGCGCATTTGATCGCGAATTTCAGAGTAGCGGCGTGCCTTGGCGGCCTGACGTTTCAAAGTGCCGAGCTGCTTTTCGACTTCGACGACGATGTCGTTGACGCGCGCAAGATTGAGCTTGGAGGATTCCAGCTTGGCTTCGCTCAAGCGTTTTTTGGTTTTGAATTTGGTGATGCCCGCGGCTTCTTCGATGATGGCGCGGCGTTCCATGGGCTTGGTGGCGAGGATTTGACCGATGCGGCCCTGCTCAATAATGGCGTAAGAATCGGGCCCCAGGCCGACGCCCATGAACAATTCCTGGATGTCTCTCAGGCGGCCAGTGCGACCGTTGATGAGATATTCGCTTTGACCGCTGCGGTATAACCGGCGAGAGATCACGACTTCGCCCGGCTTGGTGGCTATCACGGGCTTTTCGTTTTTCTTTTTGCGCTTGTTCTTGATGAAAGACGATTCGGATTCCTGAGCTGATTCCGATGGGGCCGTTTCCTGCGCAGCTTCTATGACTGGAGAGGTCTGATCGGCGGCGACCGGTTCAACGGTCAGGTGGTCGATGGGGGAAGTGAGATCGATGATCGCATCGCAGTTGTCTTCAGTGGATCCTGGAGTCGATTCCGGCGCGGATTCTGACGCTGCGTTTTCCAGAACGAAACGGGCGGCTTCGGCGAGTTCGGGATCTTCCATGGTGATAGTAACTTCGGCCAGGCCCATCGGCGGGCGCTTCATGGTGCCGTTGAAGATGCAGTCGGACATGCGGCCTGCGCGGAGGGACTTGTGGCTCTGTTCGCCGAGAACCCAACTGATGGCATCTACTACGTTGGACTTGCCGCAACCATTGGGCCCGACGATGCAGGTGGTGCCGGTGCCGCTGAAGGTGACCACGGTCCGCTCGCAGAAGGACTTGAAACCTACAATTTCGACTTTACGAAGCTTAAGCAAGGTGTCCCCTTTTGTCGTGAACAGCCACTTCGCGATGAGTTTGGGCGCACAGGTGTACGCCAGCGATCAAAAAACAGGTCGAGGGAAAGCGCGAAGAGAGACGACTTTTCTTTCCTCGAGGGGAGGATTTTTCTCGCAACGCTTCTGCCTGTAACAGACAGAAGACACACACGTTTGGCAGGTTCTCTATCAGAGGCCCAGCCGCCTGGCGCTAAGATGGCGGTACGGAAAAAAAGCGTAGCATGGGGAGCAAAAGCTGTAAAGCACTACTCAAGATGTGGGGGTGGAAAACTACACACCACAAGGTAGCGGTTTTGGGTTAGGCGATGAGGACGCCGACCTCGGGGGTTAAAACCGCCGAATTGCCCGAAGCTATCGGCACGGCTGAAGCCGTGCCCTCCCGTTCTCATACGGAAAAGAGACTCCTCACTGGAGCTCATTGGTTAGGGTTGATTGCGCCAGAGGAGCGGGACGTAGTAGACGTCGAGATACCAGGAGAGGCCGAAGAGGATGGAGGCGCCCAAGAGGGTCCAGAGGAAGAGGCGGACTGGCAGGGTGCGCATGAGGGGAACTTCGGGGACTTGGGATTCGCGGAAAAGGATGCCACTGGCCAGGCAAACGCAAGCGGCAAATCCGATGCGAGAGAAGGAAGCAATCAGGCGATCCTCCCATCGGGTGGCCGGGACAAAAAAGGCGGAGTCCAGCAGAGCGTAGAGAGAGATGTAGCTGAGGATGAGGGAAGTGGCTCTGCCTAGATCGAGAAGCATCGCGCAGTCTCCGGCAGCCAGAAGTTGCGGCCGGGAAGAATCCTCCGGCGCGTCCGATACCGATCAGTATAACGCCGACGGAGCGGAGCGTCATTGCGCGCGATGCAACGTCGTAACGAAGGATGGTGACTGATGATTGGGATGCGCGAAGGTTGAGTTTGACGCTTGGGACGTAATGCAGGATGCTGTTGGCCGAGTCGTCATCCAGAATAGAAATGCGCGAGGTGCGTGGTCATGGGAGGATTGGGTTCCCTCATCTATCCGTGGGGACTGATTGTGCAGGGAATCGCGCTGTGGCACTTCGTGAAGCGGCGGCCGGAAAACTATTGGCTGTTCATCATTATTTTTGGGGGGGTGCTGGGCGCCGGCGTCTATGTGGTTGTGGAGATGATCCCAGACATGGGATTGCTCCGCGGAGTGTTCCAGGGATTCGGGAAGCGCTCGCGGATACAAGCGCTGGAAACGCAGATTTTGGACAATCCTTCGGCGGGAAATCTGGAAGAGCTGGCCGAACTTTATTTCGAGCAGAAGAAATATCAGAAAGCGCGCGAAGCCTTGAACCGGGCGATCGCGGCGCGAAGCGATTCGCCGCATTCGTTTTATCTGCGTGGAAAATCGGCGCTGGGCATGGGCGATTACGCAGGAGCCATCCCGGACCTGGAGTACGTCGTTGGAAAGGATGCGAAATTTGATTATTACCGGGCGACGGGATTGTTGGGCGACGCTTATGCGCGCACCGGAGATCTGGAACGAGCGACGGTATATTTTGCGCCGGCCGCGCAGTATTCGACCACGCCGGAGACGCTGTATAACTACGCAAATTATTTGAAGCTGGTGGGGAAGAAGGAAGAGGCGCGGGAGTGGGTGCAGAAATTAGTGGCTAAGAAGAGAACGCTGCCGAGATATATGCAGAGAGTGGAGCGGCCGTGGTTCCGCAAGGGCAAGGCGTTGCAGAAAGAATTGGCAGGGTGATGCTGGTATTCCGGGACTTGTGCCAAGTCGGTTCGATACGATTTGAATTGCATTTTATTTCTGAGATTTCGCGGGGTTTAGCAGAACGAATTTCTGGACCCTCTTGCCGGTATCCACTTCCCCCGTGTAGAGGTCGCCCCGAGAATCAGATACTAACTGGTGAAGCCAGTGGAATTGTCCGGCATTGCGGCCGTTGTGTCCTGTCTGGCCCAGCACGGCGCCATCTTCCCGGCGGAGCGTCCAGATGACGTTGTTTTCGCCATCGGCTACCAATAGAAACTTTTGGTGCTCGTCGGCCGAAAACACGAACTGCCATACAGAACCTATACCCAATGTTTCCGGGCGCAGAGTGAACTCCTTAACGAATTTCCCCTGTTTGGTGAAGACTTGCATGCGGTCATTTACGCGATCGCAGACATAGACAAGTCCATCTCGCGAAATGTGCACGCAGTGTACTGGATTGCGAAACTGTTGATCCGGTGGTGCGGCGGGATTGTAGGCACCTGGGTCGGCGTCATTCGGAGGATTTCCGTACGCTCCCCAAAGTCTCTTGAATGCGCCGGTGTCGGAGTCGAACACAATCACTCGCTTGTTCATGTAGCCGTCGGCGATGTACACCTCGTGCGCTTCGGAATCCACCTCGATGCCAGCTGGGCGGCCCAAAAGGTCGGTACGCGAACTATTGGGCGGATCGGAGGAAGGGTGACCGATCTGCAGCAGAAAATGTCCGTCGTTTTTGAACTTGAGCACATGGCGATCGGTTGGGCCGCTGCTGCCGATCCACACGTTTCCATCTTTGTCGACGTAGATTCCGTGTTCGGACTTGGGCCAATCAAATCCCTGGTCAGGCCCACCCCAGAACTGGAGCAAATGTCCTTGTTGGTCGAACTCCAGGACCGGAGGCGCGGCGATGCAGCACATCGAACGCGGCGGCGTGAGTGAGGCGCCGATTTCGTCGACAGTGTTCGAGGCGGGTCGTTGCAAAACCCAGATATGGTCCTGGCGATCCACGGCCAGGCCGCCGATTTGCCCAATGATCCAGTTGTTTGGGAGTTCCTGCGGCCATGACGGGTCCACTCGATATTTCGGCGGATCCTGCGCGCAAGCCGGCAGAGTGAAAGCGCCGAGCAAAATCGCCGAGGCAAGGCTGAAACTGACTAACGCAATCTTAGATTTGTTTTGGAAACGCAAAGTAGGCATGGGGCGCTCCGCACGGAAGGCTCTCGCCGGTGAGGTGAGACGCGCGCGGAGTATAGGACCGCTGCCGGGATGTGTCAACGCGGCGGAGAGAGATGGGCTAGCAGAACCTATTGTTCGGCAAAAGCGCTAGTCGGAAGTTACGACTGGGAGGCGCTTGACGAGTTCTAACAGTTGTTCCGGCAGACAACCAAAGTTCTCCGCTATATCAGGAGCCTTGACTGTGTCGTGCAACGCGCTCCCCATCGTCGCGAGGACATCGTGAAAGCCGTCGGGAAGACCTTGTTCGGCCCAGTCGCGTTCCCACCCCTGATTGCTCGAGAAGAACAAATCGACAGCCCAGCAGTTTGCGTTCGTCCGGCCTTCGCCAGCCAAAAACATCAGCAAATCCTCCAGGCTCTTTTTTAATCCGAGCGCATTAAGAGGTTCGGACAGGCTTTGCGTATAGACGGCTCGAAGGAGTGGGCGAAGCTCCTGCGAGACGAGTTCTCCATCACGGGGTACGGCTACCGCTGTCCAGGCAGTATCGAAATGCGTCATTGGTCCCGCAACGCCCTCAAGGGTCATGTCACTTTGAAAATATGTGAGCGTGGCTGCAACGCGCCTTTCCTCCGCGTTGTGACTTTGCGCGTGAAGGCGGATTAGCCATGCGGCAGCCGGCTACTTCGCCGGTACGCTATCGAATTTTGCCGACCCTTCCTCGTAAAAGATCGCGCCTTCTGTCTTGTCGCCACCGCTCCAATGCTTGTGACCGCCGGCGACTCGGAGAAAATCTCCCGGCCCGACGCGTTTTTCGCCCGCTTCATCCTTGTAGAGATAAGCGCCTTTGATGACGACGATCCAGATATCGCTGGTATGTGAGTGCATTCCCGCGTCGTACCCGGGCGCGAACTTCGTGAATGTTCCGTGAGCGCCCTTGTCTGAGTCGCCCCAGAGAGCGGCCATGGAGACTCCACCGGCCGGCGATGGCTTGAACGTGGCGTTTGCAGCAGACACGAAGATGACGTCCTTGTTCGCTTTCTGGGCCTGCACAACACTCAGCGAGGCGGCAATCAGTAACGCGGCCACTCCCGACAAGATCAGTGATTTTTTCATTTCGCTTTCCTCCGTAGTTTCTTCAGCTGGAATTTCAGGTTTTGGACGCCTGGACGGGCACCGTTATACACCCAAGCTCGCCGCGTAAGCAAAATATCGCGATGGCATTGGCAGGCGGCTCCCCGAAAACCGCTGCTGAGTCGAAAGTCGTTATAGGCAGCAAGCTTGCAGAGATCGCGCGAACTTTTGTGCCGAGTTTTGCGGGACAGTTTGTTATTCTGCGTCGCGTGAAACTGCCATTTCTGATTGACACCGATACGGCGTCAGATGATGCAATTGCGTTGATCATGGCGCTGCGCTCCCCGCAGATTGAGGTTGTGGCCATCACCACCGTTGCGGGAAACGTGGATGTGCAGCAAGCCAGCCGCAATGCGATCTATACGGCGGAGCTCTGCGATTCGAAGGTGCCGGTGTTTGCAGGTGCGGAACGTCCACTGAAGCGCGCGCCAGTGCGCGCGGCGTGGTTTCACGGAAGCGATGGCCTTAGCGATCGCGGCTACTCGCCACCACGACGTGCTCCGGAAAAACAGAGCGCTGTTGATGCCATCATCGACACGATTGAATCGCACCCGGGGCTGGTCATGATCACGCTAGGTCCGTTGACGAATGTCGCGCTGGCGTTGCAAAAGAAGCCGGGCATCGCCACGAAAGTGAGTCGTTGCGTGGTCATGGGCGGCGCGCCGTGCTGCGAGGGCAATGTCACTCCGGCGGCGGAATACAACGTCTGGTGCGATCCGGAAGCGGCGCGCATCGTGGTAAGAAGCGGCCTTCCCATTGAACTTGTTGGCTGGCACCTGTGCCGCGGCGAAGCAGTGCTGAATTCATCCGACATTCAGCAAGTGCTGAGTTTCGGAACGCGCGTCGCTAAGTTTGCTATCGAATGCAACAGCCGCGCGCAACAGGCTTTCTTCGAACAGACTGGCCAGCACGGGATGTCGCTGCCAGACCCAGTGGCCATGGCGGTGGCGTTAGACGCGTCTATCGTCACTTCGCAATCGGAGCATTTCGTGGACGTGGAAACGGAGAGCGAACTGACCCGCGGCACGACCGTGGTTGACCGTCTAAACGTCGCGGAGGACGAACGCAACCGCGATGTGTGGGCTTCAGCTCTCGCCGGAGGACGCAGAGCAAAGATCTTCTGGAGCATCGACAACGTGCGCTGGAAAGAAGCGCTCTACTCCACACTGAGGTAAGGGCTGAGACTGACTAATCCCGTGCGAAGTTGCATGAGACGGTGCGGGAGGGCTTGTCAACGGACTTTAGTGTCGACGCCTTCGTTCATTAAGGTCCAGTGGGCGCCGGCATCATCGGAGAATTTCGTATTCCAGGTGACGATACCGGGCTTTGAGAAATCGTTGGCGGTGCGAATGAGGATTTTCTTGCCGTCTTTTTCCATGTCGTTGTTGTACGTCCAGATGTCACCCGCGATTGTGAGCGGTACGCTGCGTGGCGCGTCGGATTGGTCCACACTGTAAAATTTATACGACGTGTCAACCGGGTTGTAGGTATAGACGGTGAGATCGTTGCGCATTCCGGCTGGGCCATTAAACAGGTGATCGCAGATCATGTATCCGTTGTACGCGGACCATGCACACGTCATGGTGATGGTGATGCTGCCGGCATGGCTGTACGGCGTATCGTAGAGCTTGCCCTGCGAGGTCCAGCGGCCACTCCAGGCATCGAGTTTGTGCAGTTCCGTGGG
>Ga0210394_10005714_pt1 | contig 13823 bp, 11 predicted proteins | sample IncBWC12MmetaG_FD_160121 | JGI IMG/M metagenome (GOLD analysis project Ga0210394, IMG submission 160121) | Forest soil microbial communities from Barre Woods Harvard Forest LTER site, Petersham, Massachusetts, United States - Inc-BW-C-12-M | ecosystem: Environmental > Terrestrial > Soil >...
AATCCACGGCTGGCAAGAGTGGGAAGTCCGTGAATGAGCTTGACCGCTTCCTGAACCTGAATGCCGCCAATGATGGAAGAGATGGTGGGTGTGGTGGGGATTTTGCCTTCGGTTTGTTCTTCGTGCACCAGCAAATTGCAGGACATGCGCTTTTCGAGAATGGCCCAATCCACTTCGCCAAGAGTGCATTCGTAGCACGGAGCTTTGCCGGGAAGGAAGGCACGCGCCACGCCGTTGATGCCTTCGATGGCGCCGTCAATCCACGGGCGATTCACTTTCCAGGCGCAGCGATTGATCCATAGGCGGGCTTCGCGATTGTCCAGGCCGGCGAGAATCAGATCGCTCCAGGCGAAGAGCCCCAGTCCGCAATCGCGCAAAACGTTGGCGACTAGCGGTTGGACCGCGGCGCCGGGTGCAATCTTTCCAAATGAGCGCGCAGCGGCGTCCGCTTTGTACTGCCCGATATCTTCGGTGCGGTAGAGGATAGTGCGCGAGAGATTGGATTCTTCGATGCGATCCAGATCCACGATCACAATTTTCTGGAATCCAAGCAGCGCCAGATTTTTCAGGATTTCATTGCCGAGTGCGCCGGCGCCGATCACGAGCACGTTGCAAGCCGCGATTTTATTTTGGTCCCACCACGGAATCAGCCGCAAACGGCTGAAGCGATCTTCGTGGAGGTCTGCGCTTTGAATAGTGACCATGCGGCGCGAGTACCTCAGCCAGCGGTGATTTCAGGTTGCAGGCGGAGAATATCTCCGTCCTGGACTTGGGCCTCTGCCAGCGTTTGCGTGTCTTGCACCTGTCGGCCGGAATTCTTGTGATGAAACTTGTAGCTCAGCGGCGCGCCATCAGGCCCGTTAGTAGGCAAGCGGAGCTTCTGCACCAGCACGGCGATGATTTTGTTGCAGGGAGCGTCGTCGGGCAGCTCGACGGGGACGCGCTTGTTTTCCGTGGAATCGTAAACAGTGACGTTGATGGTGGCCATGGACCCTTTCCTCAAACGTAACAACGTTAGCGTCGTCAGTGCTTCTCTGCGCCAGTTCCAGCGCCCACAAACTGTTGCAATTTCTTGCGACCGTCGCCCAGAAAATCCCAGCGCTCGGGATCGAGAACGGCATCGGCGCGCACGGCGAAATTCAAATTCTCGGCGTTGGGATTCATCCCGCGATCGACCATTGAGGTGACGATGCCGATCAGGTTGCCGTGGTCGTCGTAAACCGGACCACCGCTGTTCCCCGGGCTCACCGGCGCGGAGATTTGCAGAACATCTTTATCGGAGCGAGAGATTATCCCGGTGCTCAGCGTGAAGCGGAGTCCCTGCGGGTGCCCGATCACAAAAATATTTTCGCCCTCGCTGATTTTCGATTGCGGCTCCACGGGTTGAAGGAAAGAGCCACTTCCCTCTTCACGAGGCATCCACAAAATAAGCAAATCGAGATGCTTGTGGCGGGCGATGACGTCGGCGCCAGCCCAGGTTCCCGAAGACATGGCGACGAGCGCGCGGCTTCCGTCGCGTGTAAAAAGCGATTCATCGATGACGTGGCGCGCGGTAAGAATCAAGTAACCCTCGGCGGTAGCTTGCAGCACCACGCCAGCGCCGAAACCGTTCGAGGGCATTTCCTTATGCGAAAACCACGTCCGGCGCGCGGGGGTTATCACCGCGACCAGAGGCTTCAGCTCCTCGGAGACCTCCTTGGCAGTCAGGGGACTCACGGAAGGGAGAGTCGGAAAGGTGGTCCGGGAATCGAGCTCATTGAGGTTGCGGCTAACGATGGCCGGAAGGGGCACGAGAGTTATCGCCAGTACCGACGCAACGGACGAAAAAAGGCCGCTAACTATAAGAAGAGTCGATAGATACGAGAGCCAGGCAAATCGGGTTCGTGGTGGAAGCCCGCGCATGGCGACCCTCAGAATTAGGGTAACCAGGCAAAGAAGCGGGAGGACGAGTACCAGGGGCACCATCGTCACTTTGGCCCAAATTGGGACCGGTGGCGGGAGCTTCGGCTCCAAACGGCTTGGCTGCTCTGGCGGGGGCCCTACCTGCACGATCTCGCCGGTGCCGATGACAATTTTTTCCATGGACCCCAAGTCAGTCATAAGCAAGAGTTTGGACGTGGCTCATTATTCAACAGGAGCTACGAAAATACAATCGTACTCCGGCGAAACGGCTAACAGCAGGTTGAGCAAACGACGGCTGGGCGCGCGCAGAACGGTTTCAAGTGCCCGCAGTGAGTTTTCTGTCCGCAGGCCAAGGCTTGAATGCAAAGAACCAAAATGCAATGAGATTCAGACCGGGAAAGATAGCAAACAGGCACCACAAGGGGTTGTGCCCGGCGCGGCGAAGCAGCTTTGCCAGGGGCACGAAGAGGACAAGGAGAGACACAAACAACAAAACGAGGGAAAAGGTGTGAAGTGACCGCGCGTCTACCGCCACGACTTCTCCCATTTGAGTTCACCCCGTTCGCTGAGTTCCCGGGGGCGATTTTTGATTGCACGTCGAAGACCAGGAATTAATCCAGACAGGCCAAACAGGGAAGGTACTGACCGACATGCTCCAGCCGGCCTTGCGGAGTGGTAACCCAATGTCGCGTAATCCAAGGCGGATTATGGCGCACATGCTGCTGATGACCGCATTCCAGATCGGCAACCCAGTCCGAACGCTCATCCAAATGAAACCCGACAATTTTGCGGGGAGTCCCGGCTAGTGGTGCTTGCTGGGCTTTCATAGCACTATTCTACGCTCATTCGCGTGGCAAGGCCCGTTCTCAATTGTCTTCGAACTACTTCTTTGAAAGTTCCGCACGGAAATGACTTTCCACATCCTTGCGACTCAGCGGGTTGGTTGTTTTCGTCAATACGATGGAATAGACGACTTTGTTCCCAGCGATCTGCGCAGTGATGAATGCCGCGTCTTCAGGCACTTCCTGGCACGTGAATTTCACCATCCTGCCGTCATCAAGTGTCTTTATCCACTCGTCGTCTGGCATATTCGCTGCCTGACTGTCTTGAAAGTCGCGTGGTCACCAGGTTTCGTTTAGTAATTCTAGCGGACTTGGCCACGCGCGGCTTCATCAATTCTCTCCTGACCCTTTCCAGGGTCGCGTTGCTGGGCGCGTCCTTGGGCTTCTCGTGAGGGTTCGCGCGGGGCTTCTCGCGGTGTTTCTGGTGAATCATGCATCCAGCATGGCATCGAGATGCCGAGCAGACAGTCACATTTCGCACACTTGCGAAGACGCGGTTCAAACTTCTAGGCAAAAGCGGCACTCTAACATTGTTGAAGAGGCTTGGATTCCCGGAGGCGTAAGTCTGAGCCTTGAATCAGGCCAGCATTACAGGCAAAAAAAGGGAGCCAAAAATGGCTCCCTCTTTTTGTATGACGTATGAACGGACGTATTAAAAGTCGAAGCGCAACGCGAACTGCAACACGCGCGGGTCGGAAGCATTGGTGGTGATGCGGCCGAAGGTAGAGCTGTTGATATCGGCATTCCCCGGCAGAGAAAAGGTTGGGTGGTTGAAGGCGTTGTAGGCTTCGGCGCGGAACTGCAGTTTGTACTTCTCGCCGAACAACGGGAAATATTTGGCAACGGCTAAATCCCAATTGGAGAAGCTGGGGCCGCGCAGGATGTCGCGATTCCCTACCTGCTGGCCGGTTGGGTTGGAGAACGCGGCCTTGGCTGCGACCGGATCCCGGAACAATTGAATGGCTCCGCTGCTATCGGTGTGAACGCCTACGTCCAATGCGGAGTTGTTGCCATTGAAAATGGCCAGAGCGTCGGAGCCGAAGCTGGTGGTGGTGGTGCCGGAGGTTACGGGAAAGGCGAATCCGGAGTGCCATGTGGTTACTCCAGCAAGCTGCCATCCGCCGATGATCTGGTTGGCCCAGCCGGGCACGTCCCGCGCGAACCTCTGACCGCGGCCGAAGGGAAGATCGTAAACGGCGTTGGCGTTAATGGAATGAGTGATGTCGAATTCCGAATTGCCCTTGCAGGTGTTCAGATTGGTGACGTCGCAGACCACCGCAATTGCGTTGACGAAAGGATTTCCCAGGTTATTGGCGACCGCCGAGAAATCGTCGATGGAATGCGAGAAGGTGTAGTTGAAATCCAACTGCAAGTTGTGTGACAAGCGCTTGCGGAGGCTCAACAGCATAGAGTTGTACGCGGAGTAGCCCTTGTTGGAGAGGTAGTAGTTGCTCTGGAATTGCGGAGAGAGGCCGACGCCTGGCGGCAAGAGCGGGGTCGGCGACTGCAGGATGCTGGTCATCACGCCGACGAGGTTGCCTTGTGAAAGAGCCGTTCCGTTGTTGGCGTAGATGACTTGGGTGCAATTGTTTAGGCCGAGTGACGCGGCGTAAACGGCGCAGGTCTGCCCGGGGCCGATGACGCCCTGGGCCTGCAACGCGGCGGTGCCTTGATTTTCGAAGAACGGAATCGCGGCGAGAGTGGTTGGATCCGCTTGTTGGCGCGCGGAAAGTTCCAGCGAGGTAAGCGAATTGACCAGGCCCGTTTTGGAAGCCGGATCGACGAAATTGAAGAGTTGGCCGGAATCCGCGAGGGTCAGCAAGCGGCGGCCAAAGCGGCCGAAGTAATCAATTTCCAATTGGAAGCTGCCGGGCAATTCGCGCTGGAGACCGGCGGAATACGTCAGCGCGTAAGGCGTCTTGAAATGCGGGTCGATGGCGTAATTTCCGAATTGGCCCTGGTTGGATCCATCGACGATCAAATTGCCACTGGCATCGGTAAAGGAGTTCGGAGTGAAAGGCGGAGTGCTGGGAGGAGGAGGCGCTAGTGAGAATGGGGCTACGGCCGTGTTTGTAAATCGCGGGGTAGACGCCAGAAACTGTTCCGCAGTATTGCCACCTATGGCACCGAAGCTGAGGCCCTGAAACAGGTAGCTGGACTGATCCTGTGCGAAATTGACGGCGCTAAGCGCGTTGTGATCATAGATGATGCCAAATCCGGCGCGCAAAACGGTTTTATGTTCGCCAAGGACGCTACCCAGCAAACCATCGTGGTAGTTGGGATTCCAGGCAAGGCCCAAGCGCGGAGAGAAATTCTTTTTATCCCCGGCGTAGAAACTCGGCCCGTGATTGGCTTTGCCGGCGAGCACGTAGGTCAGCAGCGGAGTCGAAAGATAGCCCGAGACGCCGGCATTGCCGTTGGCGATGCGTGTGGAAAGCATGGACGCGAGGTCGGTGCCGGTGGGGATGGCTTCCAGTCCGTTGGTTTCGTACGGGACGGAATCGTACTGGTAGCGCAGCCCGATGGTTGCAGTGAGATCCGGACGAAGCTTCCAGGTGTCCTGGACGTAGCCTTCATATTCGTAGTAGCGGTAATCGCGGCGTGAACCGGTAAGCTGCGGCTCCGCGGTGCCATTCTTCGTGAAGTTGTACAGGTTGATCTGCTCCGACTGTGCGCCCACGAACGCGGTGTAGTACGCATCCCACGTGGAAGTGGCGATTCCCTTGGGATCGATCGCTGGGTCGGAGAGAATGTTGGCGGGCCGGAGGCTGGGATCGAGGCTCTGCTGTGTAATGCCAATTCCACTGTCCACGAACTGCAGATCGTTAATATTCTTGGAGCGAGTGCGGATGGGTTTCCAGAGGCCGCCGAATTGCCACTGGTGCTTGCCGTGGCTCCAGGAAAAGTCATCGCGGAACGTCGGAATCGGATTGATGGCGGTCTGGCCACTGGGTCGCGCGTACGGGGAGCTGATCGGGGTATTCAAGAGCCAGTTCAATTGAAAGACCGGACCGTTGGGATTGAAAGGAACGGTAGCGGAAAAATCGGCGCGAGTCTCACCATATACAAATTGATTGACCTTGGTGCTGCTGATGGTCCAGGTGTCTCCGAGGGCCCACGAGCGACCACGATTGATGCGGGGATTGGTGATCGGATCGCCCGGGAACTGGATTGAGGGAAGCGTGGGCACCGTGTCGTCGACGTTATTGAAATTGAAGCGACCGAAAAGTTTGTGTTTGGCGGAAAGATTGAAGTCCAGCCGAGCGGTGTAGGTGTTTTCGACGACGGGACTCGGAGCGTTGAAACGGAAGATGCCGGAATTCAAGCCATCGCCGCCGGCAACATCGTTGGCCACCGGATAGCGGGTTTGAAAAAGCTTTTCCAGCCCGGGAGCGAAACCCGGTTGCACCGGTGTGTCGCCGGGATTGCCGGTGACGGTGCACGGGCCGTCGATAGTTCCGTGGGAGCAGGGATCGAGCGCGGCAAGCTGTTGCGGGCTTGCATAAGAGATGCAGTTTGGTGCGGACTGAATGGTCGCTGTGGGTGTGCAACCGGGATTGTTGTTTACGTACGCGACGCCCGATGGCTTGCTGGGATCGATGGGCTGCAGAGTAATGGGATCGAAGTTTCTTACATTGTTCAGCGGAACAAAGGTAGTAACTTGCGCCTGGCTGGCATCACGGCGTCCGTCATAGTCGAAGAAGAAAAATAATTTGTCCTTGAATACCGGGCCGCCGAGGTTTGCGCCAAACTGATTGCGGATCAGTTTTGGGCGGTCGACACCCGCGGCGTTGTTGAAGAAACTGTTCGCCTCTGTGGCAGTGTTGCGGTGATATTCGCGCGCCGAGCCATGCCAGCTGTTGCTGCCGCTCTTGGTAGTGATGATAGTTTGTGCGCCACTGCCACGGCCGTTGGTGGCGAGAGGGTTGGCTACTTCGGTGCGGAACTCCTGAATGGCGTCCACGGGAATCGGCGAGACCAAAGCAAATGGCGCGCCTACGCCGAAGTCGGCGGCGTCGATGCCGTCCACGGTGATGTTGTCCTGGTCGGCGCGCGCTCCAGCTACCGAGCCGTCGCGGCTGGCGGCGTTGTCATCGGTTGGTCCACCTCCGGCCGAAACCACCGCGGGCTGCAAGCGCAGAAGATTGCCGGGATTGTCGCGAAATTGGTTCGGCAATGTGGCTACCGCGCGCATATCAAAATTGTTGCCGATGGTTACGTCGGTGGTGTCCAGGCTGACCGAGCCTTCAGACTTCACTTCCACGGTCTGCGTGACCGTGCCGACTTCCAGCAAAATATCCTGCGTGCGCGTGGAGGCCACAGGGAGATAAAGGTTCGCGATGGTGCTGAGCTTGAAGCCATCTTTGGAGATGGCGAGGTCATAACCGGGACCTGGCGCCAGTTGCACAAACCGGTAGTAGCCGGTGGCATTGGTTTTCATTTCGTAGTGGTTGCCGGTGCGGGTGTTGACGAGCTTCACTGTAGCGTCCGCGACAGCGCCGCCGGTGCTATCCGTGACCGTGCCAGCCAAGCCGGCGACTTCCTGCGCATGAGAAAGCGCGGGATACAGCGACACTGCGAGAACACCAATCAAAACTATTCGCAAGAATCGAGACAATTTCCACCCCCCGTATCCGGGTTAGACCCCGGACCGTTGGCTGGGTAATTGGCAAGACGTTGGCCGGAGGGACAAAAGTGACGATAAATTGGAAGTGGCCGTTTACTGCGCAGAACGGAAAAGCCTTAGCCAGTGAAATAGATTCCAGATATTGGGCGTTTTTGCAGGGAGAAACCGCGGAGATATGGAATACCGGATCATGCACCAAAAGTGGGAACAGACCTCCAAAGATTGGAAGAAGGCTAGGTTTTTGATCCGTCGCTTCGGCGATTCGCGTACGATTCGCGAGCTAGTTGATGGTTCCGTGGGTTTCGCCGCTCTGCTTGCCGCGCAGTAGATCCTGCAGGTCGTCGATTTTCTCTTCCATGTGAATGAGTTTCTGCGACAAGTTCTGAATTTCCGATTCCGCGCGGCGATTGACGGCGAAATCCAACTCGCCGCGCACCCGATCTTTCATGTCCTGGCGGTTCTGGCTCATCATGATCACCGGGGCCTGGATGGCCGCCAGCATGGAGAGAAACAGGTTCAACAAGATAAAGGGATAGGGATCCCAGGCCGATCTGCGAAGGGCTACGTTGATGGCGGTATAGATGACGATTGCAGCGCTGAAGGAAATGATGAAGGTCCACGAACCGCCCAGGCGCGCCACGGCGTCGGCGATGCGCTGGGCGAAGGTCTCTTCCTCCTCGATGACTTCGTTGGGATTGCGCATGGCGCGCAGGCGCACCAGTTGTTGCGATGCATGGAACTGGCGGCCCAGCACCGCCAAAAGATCCATGCCGGCGTGAGGCTTGCGCTGCAAAAGAATGGCGATGTCGTCGCGGCTGACTTCGATGCAGGAGGTGGCTTCCACGGCGATGGCGCTGGTCTGGTGGGCGGTCAGGTCGATCATGGAAGCGAAGCCGAAGAATTCGCCATTTTGCGGCTCGTCCACAACCACTTCCTGATGATCTTCATCCACGGTGGTGATGCGGACTTTGCCGGTGACGATGACGTAGGACAAACCGCCGGGGTCACCGGCTTTGTAAATGCGCTGGCGCGGCGCGAAGGTCTTTAGTTCCACCTGCGCCGCGAGGACGCATAGCTCGTCGTCATCCAGCAACGCGAAGAGTGGAACTTGTTTCAACATTTGCGGATCGCAGGCCATCGTTCACCCCATTCCATTCCGGACAGATAGATTCTTCAATTGAGCGCACAAACTTGTGCCGCGAGAAAAACTGCGGGTAGCGGGCAAGAGATTCTAATCTGATTGGGAAGAAGAAGGGCAACGTGAAAAGGAAGGAAAAAGAGGGAAAAATGGGGTGAACGAAAAAAGCCTTGACTTTCGCTTTTTGTTCGCCTACAGTGCGAGGCGGTAGAGGAAACGGGAAACGGGTGGCTTCGACTCCATTGCCTTCGGGCTCTCCCGGGCCGGACGCCACCCGTTAAAAATAGCAGAACGCGCTTCCCTGCCAGGAGCAGCTATGAATGCCTGTGTCGAAACTGTGCCCTCCGCTGTGCCCTCGAAGATTTCCATAGAAGTTGAAGTTGTAGCGCAGGGCGAATCCGTGCCTGCCCGGCGTATTTCTGGAGCGACCCCTGCGGATTTTCACCGCGTACCTGCGACGCAAACATCACCGGCTAAGCGATCCGGGTTCCTTGTCCGCTGGCTGCGTGCGAGAAACCCCTACGCCGAAGGAAGCTTCGCGGCCGCGCTGCCAGTCGGGGCTCTGCCGGGCGTCGGGCCTGCGTACTCGCGAACGCTGGTGCAGCGAGGAGTAACCACGGTGGGGCAATTGCGAAGGATCCCCAAGCCAGTGCTGGTCTCGGCGTTCGGCAAAGCCATCGGCAAGCACATCTGGGGGTGCGCCCGTAGCTAAATCATCAGAATGGTTGAGGTAGCGCCCCGAGCACTCTCGCTATCGTGAGTATTGCGGCTGGAAGCGCTGAGACGCATACTTTTGCCATGGGCGAGCTACGAAAGTTGCGATTGTGTGCGGGGTTAGCTTGCGTGGTGTTGATGACCGCGCTGACTGCCAGCGCCCGTGCCGACGAGATTCGGCTCAAGGATGGAAAGAAGCTGTATGGCGTGATCGTCGCGTACGAAGACAACATGTTCAAGGTCAAGACCGACTTTGGATATGTGCTGGTGGAGAAGGACAAGATCGCGCAGATCATTCCGAGTACACCGTCCGACGCCAACGCCGCAAAAAAGAGCGCCGCGCCTTCCGCAACACCCGTGACCGAGAGCCAGCCGCCGCGCGCCGAGCCTGCAACGGCAAGCCCTGCCGAAACTACGGCTGCTGCTCCGGTGAAACGCGAACGAGCCGCGATTGTTGGCAATCCGAACGCGCGCCCGGAGATTCCGCTGTCCAATGTAAAGAACAGCGATGCGAAAGCCCCCACGATCAAGCCCGCGACCGGCACGGCGAAAACGACCTTGACGTCCGCCGGGGCACCACCGCCGCCCCCGAAAGAAGAACCGCCGGCGAACCAGGAAGAGATTCAGGGCAATCTATACATCAATCACACTAACGGATTTCGCATGTACAAGGCGCCCAGCTGGAAACTGATCGAAGATGCCGGGCAGGCGTTGCCCAACGCGATTGTGGCCATGGGCACGACAAATGAATCCACCTTGCTGGTGGTCGGGCGGGAAAAAACCAAAGGCACACTGGACACCGCGGCGCCGGCCGTCGAGAAGCGCATGCGCGACGTTTACGAAAACTACCGCCTGACCTCGCAGCGAAAAACCGTGGTAGGTGGACAGCAGGCAATCGAATATCGCTACAACGGCATGGCGGACGGACACGACTGGTCCGGCACGCTGGTGGTGGTGGGCCGCGGCGCGGATATTTTCACGGTGTTAGGGATGACCTACGCGGATACCGACTTAATTCAGATTCAGGAAAATGTAATCGCCAGAGCAATCGCCAGCGTGGACTTCAACGTAAAGTAATTCTTTGGAGTGCGGCGGCTTGCCGCCGCTTTACGGCGTTAGCCGCGCCACCAAGCCATCTTCATAGCTCAGTTTTTCCTAGGCGCTTACGCCGCAAAAGCGAGAGCAAGCTCACGCACTCCAAAAATCAGCGGTCGGCTTCAGCTTCGTGGCCTTTGCGGCTTTCGCGAATCATACCGACAAGCGCCTGCACGGAGCGCGGCAGGCTGCGGTCGCGGCGATAGACCAGCGCGAGTTCCCGCCACAGGTCCACGCCTTCCACATTGAGCAACTTCACTTCGCCGGTCTTGACCTGATCGCGCGCGAAGCTTTCGCTGATGATGGACACGCCCACGTCGGCAGCCACGAAGGTTTTGATCATGCCGATACTGGGCAATTCCATGGCAATGCGCAGGCGCGAGCGATACGGCCGGAAAATTTTGTCCAGCACCTGCCTGGTGTAGCCAGTCTTCGGAAATATCAGCGGAGTGCCGGCAAGCTCTTCCAGCGTGACGTGGCTGCGATGAGCCAGCGCATTCTTTGAGCTGACCATGAATCGCAAGCGGTCGCGATTGATGACATGCATCTTCAGATTAGGCGATTTCAGCGGCAGGGTGACAATCCCCAAATCCAGCGAGCCTTCTTCTAATCGCTGCAAAATCTTGTGGCTGAAGTTGCGATAAATACTGATGTGCACCAGCGGATACCGGCGCTGAAATTCTGCAAGAATGTCCGGAAGCAAATAGAGGCAGGTGGCTTCATTGGCCCCGAACGCCACGGGACCCTGAACCACACTGCCGCGGTCGGCAACGATCTGCATCGATTCATCGCGCATGTGCAGCAGGCGTTCGGCGTATTCGAACAAAACTATTCCGGCAGGCGTCAATTCGACGGATTTTGCGGAGCGATCCAGCAGCTTGGCTTTGTAAGCCTGCTCGAGCTGCCGAATCTGCGCGCTAACGGCGGACTGCGAGCGGAATACTTTCTGGCCAGCCTTGGAAAAACTCTTCAGCTTGGCAACCTGAACGAACGTAGTTAGCTGATCGAAGTCCATAGCCCTCACTCTCGGACATGATTATATCGGATTTGTAGTTAGAAATTAGTGAAGTTGGCGGCGGCGCGTCAAGCATATTGGGAGGCCGCGCTCAAAGACGAGGAAGCGGGAGCTTCCAGTGGCACGGCGGGAGTAAATTCCTGGAGATACGGCGCGACACTCTGCCAGGCGCCTTCGACAGTTCCCTGGAAATGCAGCGGTTGCACGCGTACAAATGGCAGATGCCGCTTGCTGGAGAGCAAACGCAACGCGCGGGGGCTGGCGGTCAACGTATGGTGGTTTTGCAGCAGCATGCGCAGATGTGTTTCTTCGTCATCCTCAAGATCGTGCGGCTGCACAAATTCGAGATTCAAAACCTGATCCGCTTCGCTGCGCAGCACGTACGCCAGGCCGCCGGTCATTCCGGATCCGAAATTTAGCCCGAGGCGTCCGAGAATTGCGACGATTCCGCCGGTCATGTACTCGCAGCCGTGCTGGCCGACACCTTCGACGACCGCGACCGCGCCGCTGTTGCGAACCGCGAAGCGTTCGCCAGCTTGCCCGGCAACATACAGCTGGCCGGAAGTGGCGCCATAGAGAACCGTGTTGCCGACCAGCACGTCGCCGCGCTTTGCGGCGTTGTGGCCTGCGCTGATCACCACAGTTCCGCCGGATAGTCCTTTGCCCACGTAGTCGTTTGCTTCTCCGGTAAGTTTGAGCGAAAGCCCGGAACTCAAGAACGCGCCGAAGCTTTGCCCGGCGGCGCCCGAAAACTCGCGGTCGGAAGGCGCAGGCTCCGCGCCGTTGAGCTTGGCGCGAATGCGGTCACCGCTCCAGTGCGTGCCGATGCTGCGGTGGGAATTCTGAATTTCCAGAGAGGCCAACCCGTTCTGATTGGCGGATTCGAGGAATAGCTCGTTGGGCGTCGGGGTCTGATCGATGGCCACAACGTGTTGCAGCACGTCCTTGGATTTCGCCGGTGCAAGAAGCTGCAGGCCGTCCGCGGAAGAACGCAATTCCAGGAACTGCGCGGCGCCACGCAATTCTTTCAAGCTGCGCACTCCAAGCTCCGCCAGGGCGTTGCGGACATCCTCGGCGAGTGCCTGGAAGTAGGCAATCACCATTTCCGGCTTGCCCTTGAATTTTGTGCGCAGCGTTTCATCCTGAGTAGCGATGCCGACCGGGCAAGTATTGAGGTGGCACTGGCGCGCCATGATGCAACCGATAGCCACCAAGGCGGCGGTGCCGAAACCAAATTCGTCCGCGCCAAGAATCGCGCCGATCAGAATGTCCTTGGCAAAACGCATGCCGCCGTCCACGCGCAAGGAAACGCGCGACCGCAATCCAGCGCGCAGCAGAATTTCGTGGGTATCGCGGAGACCGATTTCCCAGGGCAAGCCGACGTTCTTGATGGAAGTCAGCGGTGAGGAACCTGTTCCTCCATTGTGTCCGCTGATGGTGATGACATTGGCGCCAGCCTTCGCGACTCCGGCGGCGATCACGCCAATCCCTGTGCCGGACACCAGCTTCACGCCTATGCGTGCGGTGGGATTCACGGCGCGCAAATCGTGGATGAGCTGCGCCAGATCTTCAATGCTGTAAATATCGTGATGCGGAGGCGGTGAAATCAGCGGCGTGCCGGGCGTGGCGTGGCGGATGCGCGCGATGTATTCGGTTACCTTGCGCGCAGGCAATTGGCCGCCCTCGCCGGGCTTGGAGCCTTGCGCCATCTTGATTTCGAGTTCATCGGCGCGAACGAGATACTCGGCGGTGACGCCGAAACGCGCGGAGGCAACCTGCTTCACTTTGTTCCGGGCTTCTGGGTGGGAATACAGATCGGGATCCTCGCCACCCTCGCCGGTGTTGCTGCGGCCGCCGATGCGATTCATGGCAATCGAAAGAGTCTTGTGTGCTTCGGGGCTTAGCGAACCGAGAGACATCGCCTGGGTGCTGAAGCGCGCCAGAATGGATTCGGCGGATTCGATTTCCTCGAGCGGCAGCGACTGGCCGCTGGTAAGACCCAGAAGATCGCGAAGGAATGTCGCGCCACTGTTGTTCGCCAATTGCCGAAGCATTTCCGCGCTGCCCGGCTTGGCGTTGCGAATCTCCGCATGCATCAAGCGCACGAAATCCGGTGAATTCGCGTGCAACTCCGCGCCTTTGCGGAAACGGTACAGGCCGCGATCGGCCAGCTCCATGCCCGTCTCGCCAAACGCGGCGGCATGCATCGACAAATAATCCTGCAGGAGTGAATCCAGCGTTTTTGTGCCGGCGTAGAACGCGGCGTCTTCGAAAAAGTCGCGGCCAATCTTGGCTTCGAGACCCAGCAAATCGAAAAGGTGGCTGTTGCGATAGCTGGCCAGCGTGGAGATTCCCATGCGCGCGAGAACTTTCAGAAGCCCGGCCTGAATGGCTTTGCGAACTTTATTGAACGAGCCGGGTTCTTCGTGTTCCGCAAATTCCTCGGCGAGGTACGGAACAACCGCGCTGGCTCCCGCGGCCAAAAGCATG
>Ga0210394_10005716_pt1 | contig 13822 bp, 13 predicted proteins | sample IncBWC12MmetaG_FD_160121 | JGI IMG/M metagenome (GOLD analysis project Ga0210394, IMG submission 160121) | Forest soil microbial communities from Barre Woods Harvard Forest LTER site, Petersham, Massachusetts, United States - Inc-BW-C-12-M | ecosystem: Environmental > Terrestrial > Soil >...
CTCTTCGGGCGGGTTCTGGTTCGGCGTTCTGGGTTTGATACTGGCCTGCTTCGCGGGCTGGCAATGGCATGAGCAGGGCGCGAGTGTCGCGACACTCGCGGCGCAACTGGCACAGTCGCAGCAGGATCTCGAGTCGTTGCAGGCGCAAGTGGGCGCAGCGTCCGGCGCCGCCAGCGTGAGCGCTGCGCCGGCCGCCGGCAGGGCCGACAACGGCGCGGCGGAGAATTCCACCATCGAGCCGGTGCCGTATGGCGAGCTGCCGCTCGCGGGCGCGAGACTCGAGCGCATCCAGTCGCTGCTGTCGCGACTCAATGCGCAGGGCTTCAAGGGTGTGGTCGAAATTCGCACGATCCCGGGCCGCTTCTGCATGATCAGTGGCCCGAGCGCGACTCCAATGCTGGCTTCGGAGCTGGTGCCGTTTACCCGATGCGATCAGGTAGGCAATCCGCGCGAGGACAATGGCTCGGTCAGTGCGCGCCAGTCGGTGGCCTTTGCCAACATGATCGCCGCGGCGCGCCAGAGCGCCAACGGCAAGCTCGATGTCGAGATCGGTGCCGGCGGCGCCGATGAGACCATCACGCCCTATCCACCCGTCAGCGATGGACTCACCGCCGGCGAGTGGAACCGCGTTGCGGCCGCGAACAATCGCGTCGAAGTGCATTGGCAGGCGACGCGCTGAAGCCGCCCGGCTTTCTGCCGCCACGACTGCTGCGCAACGCGCACCTGCAGTCGATCCTGGGGAGTGTTCCGCCGCGCGCCTGGCTGATCCAGCGGCGCGCCGCTGCGTTGCTGGCGAGCGCGCAGCCGTTGGTGCTCGAGTGCGGCGATGGCGTGCGACTGCAGGCCTGCTACAGTCCCCTGGCGCAGAGCCGGCGCGCCGCCGACGGCCGCCGACTGGCCGTGCTGCTGCATGGCTGGGAGGGCAGTATGGACTCACCCTACGTGCTGTCGGCCGCGGCGCTGCTGTACCAACAGGGTTTTCCGCTGGTGCGGCTGAACCTGCGCGATCACGGTGCGACCCACGCGCTGAACCGCGGGGTGTTTCATTCCTGCCGGCTGCCCGAGGTGGTCGGTGCCGTGCGCGCGCTGTCGCAGCAGTTTCCGGCCGCGCACCTGTATCTCGGCGGCTTTTCGCTGGGCGGCAACTTCATGCTGCGCGTGGCCGCCGACGGCGCTGCCCCCGACACGATCGCGGGCGCGGTCGCAGTCTCCCCGGTGCTCGAACCCGAAGCGACCTTGCAGGCGCTCGAGCGCAGTCTGCTCGTCTACCGGCAGTACTTCGTGCGCCGCTGGTCACGTTCGCTGCGCAGCAAGCAGCGCGCCTGGCCGGATGAACACGACTTCGATGCGCTGCTGCGCACGCAGGATCTGCGCCACATGACTGCCGCACTGGTGCAACGCTGCACCGAGTTCGAGAGTCTCCAGGCATACCTCAGCGGCTATGCGATCACGGGCGAACGCCTCAAGAACCTGCGCGTGCCGGCACATCTGCTGCTGGCCGCCGACGATCCGATCATCCCGGCGGTGGATCTGCCGCGGCTGGCCGCCAATGATCGGCTCACGATCGTGCGTACCAGCCATGGCGGGCACTGCGGCTTCATGGATAGCTGGGGCGGCGCGAGCTTCGCCGATCGCTACATGCTCGAGCAGTTCGAGCGAGCGGATGCCCAGAGCGGCAACGGCGGGCGCCGGCGATCAGAATCGCGGTAGCAGGCGCGGCGCTCCGGAGTGGTCGAGCCAGGCATTGATGCCGATCGCAAGTCCGATGAGACCGCCCGCCGCCGCGAGGATCAGCGGCGTGTGCGATCCGAATGTGGCGCGCAGCCAGGGCAATGCCAGCGCAACCACCGTGCCCGCGGCGAAGGCACCGCCGATCAAGGTACCGAGCGTGCGGCGGCGCAGGCGCAGGTAACCGGCCTCGAACTCGCGCAGGCGCTCGCGTTCCTCGCGCGCAAGCAGCGCACGCAGCGGCGGACTGCCGGCTTCAATCGCAGCTTCCTGCGCAATGGCCGCGGTCAGGCGCGCACGGAAATCGGCAGGCAGCTGCGGCGGCGGCAACGCGCGCGCGAGGGCTGAATCGAGCGCGGTATCGAGTGCCGGGTGGAGATCGGTCATGTGCTTGGCTCCAACCAAAGCTCCGGATGGTCGAGGCCGCGCTGCTTGAGCAGCTGCGCGAGCGCGGCGCGCGCACGGAACAGCGTCGTCTTGACGGTGCCTTCCGGCGATCCCAACTGTCGCGCGACTTCGGCCACCGAGCGATCCTCGAAATAGAACAATGTCAGCGTGCGGCGATAGCGTTCGGGAAGCAACTCGATCAGTTCCCGCAGGCGGCCCGCGCGCTCCTCGTGCTCTTGAGTGTCGGTGCCTTCCGCCGGCAGCGCCTCGAGTTCGGCCTCGCTGTCATTCAACGTGGACTGCGCGCGCCGGCGCTCGATGGCGCTCAGGCAGCGATTGCGCGTGATGGTATAGATCCAGCTCGACAGCGACGCGCGCCCGTCGTAGCTCGGCAAGCCCTTCCAGATCCGCACCAGACTCTCCTGCGCGGCGTCCTGTGCCTGGGTCGGATCGCGCAGCAGCGCGCAACACAGGCGGAACAGCTTGCGCTCGTATCGTGGCAGCAGCAGCGCAAAGGCGCGCTCGCGACCTTCGGTTCGCAGTAGCTCGACGACGTCGCGGTCTTCGGACGCGGCGCTGTCTACCGCTGGCTGCATGAGTGACTCCTCATGCCTTAATACCCGCGCCGGCCGCAATCGGTTTCAACCCCCCCGAAGCTCAGGTCCCGCCGCGCCCGGCGCTGAAGTTTGAAACCGATTGCGGGCTCGCCGGGTATTAAGCGCGTACCAGCAATTCGAGGACGCGACCGTGACCGACCCCCTGACCGCCACCGCCGATCCCAATGCACTGGCAGCGATCGCCGAAGCCGCCTCGTCGCACACCGATGTGGCCGCGATACTCGGCCTCACGATTCCGATCGTCGCGATCGTGCTGGGACTCGGCGTCGCCATGCTCGGCATGTGGCTCGACTACCGCAAGAAGCGCGAAATGTATCAGCTGCATCACGCCGAGCGCATGGCTGCCATCGAGAAGGGTATCGATCTGCCGCCGCTGCCGCTGGAATTCTTTCAGGGCCACAAGCACCGCGATGTCACGCCCTTCACCTATCTGCGACGCGGAATGATGTGGTCGCTGATCGGAGTCGCAGTGACCGTCGCGCTCTGGGGCACGGGCCGGAGCAATTTCTGGTGGGGACTGGTGCCGACCGGCGTCGGCGTGGCCTATCTGCTTTCTTATCTGGTCGAGCGCAATCGCAAGCCGCCGAGCACTGATGTGCAGCGGCCGCAGTGAGCGATCGATTCAAACCTATTCATCGTCATGACCATCTTAATTCTCGGAGGAACGCACCCATGAACACTCGATCCAATCGCTTCAATGTCATTACCCTGACCCTGACGTCGCTGCTCGGCTTCGGTGCCGCAGTCGGCGCGGCCAACTGCGCCCGGGCGGCCACGGCGCCGTCACTGACGGTGTCGTATCGGGACCTGAATCTGTCACAGCCCAAGGATGTACGGACCCTGTACCGCCGCCTGGAGCACGCCGCGTCCAACGTCTGCATGCAGGTGCCGGAGCGGGAGCTGGCGCGCCACCTGGCCTACAGCCGCTGCTACAACGCGGCGCTCGATTCGGCCGTGATGGCGGTCCGCTCGCCTGAGCTGCTGGCCCTCGATCGCGCCGAGCGCAACGGCCGGCAGTCTTGAGACCCACTGTCCGCACTGTCCGGCGGAGTTGTCCGCGGACAGTGGCGGTCCGGTCACATGATGGCGCCTAAACGTACAAGTGCACATAAAACAGCGGCTTAAGCTTCATGCGAGAGTGGCACGACACTTGCCTTAAGGCACAGCATGCCGCGCTACATGCCGCTGCTGGCCGCCTTGGCTCTGGCTCCGGGATTCACCTCGGCCAACGAGCTCGAGCGTCTGTACGAGCTGGCGCTCGCGCGCGATGCGACCTTGCAGGCCGCGACCTTCGAGCGCGCGGCCGACATCGAAGCCAGGCCACAGGCGCTGTCGCAACTGCTGCCGCAGATCTCGGCCAGTGCCAGCGCCGCGCGCGAGCGCGCCGGCTACGAGAGCGAGTCGTCGCTCACGAGCAGCCTGGCGGCGAGCTGCAGTTTCTCAGCCGATCAGCGCCTGCAGCATTGCTACGGCAATGCGCAGCAGCTCGAGCTGACGCTGTCACAGACGATCTGGAGCTACGAGGCCTTCAGCCGTCTCAAGGAGGCGAACCTGACGGCAGCGGCCGCGGAAGCGACGCTGCGCTCGGCGCAGCAGAACCTGGTGTTGCGCGTGGCGCAGGCTTACTTTGCGATTCTCGCGGCATCGGATCAGCTCGCGGCCAACCTCGCCGAGCGCGAGGCGTTCGCTACGCTGCTGCACCAGGCGCAGGTGCGCGAGCAGACCGGCGTTGGCCCGCGCGGCGACGCGCTGCAGGCCCAGTCCTTCTATGATGCGACCGACGAGGCGGTCATCGATGCGCGCAACGCGCTCGATGACGCCAAGCTGGCGCTGACTGAGATCGTCGGTACGCACGACGATGAAGTGGTCCCACTGCGCGAAGACATTCCTTTGGCGTCCCCTGAGCCGGCGTCGGCCGAAGATTGGGTGCTCTCCGCAAGGCAGGACAACCTCGACGTGCGTGCCGCCCAACTCAAGGCCGATGCCGCCGAGCGCAACATCGGCGCGCAGCGAGGCCGCGGGCTGCCGAGCCTGGCGCTGATCGGCTCGAGCTCGCGGCTCAATCAGGACGAATCGCTCGGCGGCAATCAGTCGCTCGACAGCGTCGGGGTGGCTTTCAGCTGGCCGCTGTTCCAGGGCGGCCTGGTGGCCTCGGCGGTGCGGCAGTCACGCGCGCTTTACCGGCAGAGCACCGCCCTGTACGACGCCGCCCAGCGCGCTGCCGAGCGGCTCACGCGCGCCGCCTTTCGCGGCGTCGTCACCGGCATCAATCGCGTCGGCGCCGCCGGCCGCGCGGTGCAATCCGGCCGGAGCGCCGTCGATGCCAGCCGTCGCAACGTCGAGTTCGGCACCGGCACGGAATTCGATCTGCTCAATGCGCAGAACAACTACTACACCGCGGTGCGCGCCTACAGTCAGGCTCGCTACGACTACCTGACGAGCCTGCTGACGCTCAAGCAGCAGGCCGGCCGGCTCACGCGCGCGGATCTGCAGGCAGTCGATGCGCTGCTGGTGGAGCGCGCACGATGATCCGCAGGTTCGGTCATCCGCAGAACCCCGCCGCGACGGTCAGCCTGCGCGGCACCGAGGGGCAGGACCGTATCCTCGAGTCGCCGCCGCTGTGGCGCCGTCACGGCGTGCTCGCTGCGGTCGGCGCGGTGCTCGTGCTGATCCTGATCGGGCTCGGGCTGCTGCTGCGGCACTTCGCGGGAGTCAGCGGTTCGATCGATCGCGGGCGCGTGTCGATTGCGACCGTGGAGCGCGGCAGCTTCGTGCGCGACATCAGTGCCGACGGCCAGGTGGTCGCGGCGGTGAGCCCGACGCTGTATGCGAGCGCCGCGGGCAGCGTGACTCTGAAAGTGCATGCCGGCGATCAGGTGAGCCGAGGGCAGCTCCTGGCAGTGATCGATAGTCCGGATCTCGCGGCCCGGCTGTCGCAGGAGCAGGCCACGCTCGAGAGTGCGCGCAACGACCGGCAGCGTGCCCAGCGCGAAGCCGATCAGAAGCTGCTCGCGCTCAAGACCGCCTTCGAGCAGGCGCGCGTCGATCAGGACACGGCGCAGCGCGAGCTTGAGCGCAGCCGCAAGGCCTACGAGCTCGGTGCGTACTCGGAGCTGCAGGCGCTGCGCGCACAGGACGCGCTCGAGAAATCGCAGTTCGCCTACGCCCAAGCGAAGCAGAACTACGAGTCGCAGCCACAGCAGAACCGCTTCGATATCGCCAGCAAGCAGGCGCTGGCCGAACGCCAGCAACTGCTGGTCGAGGACCTCGAGCGCCAGGTCGATGCGCTCAACGTGCGCTCGCCGGTCGAGGCCCAGGTCGGCCAGGTGCAGATCGCCGATCGCGCCAGTGTCGCCAGGGATGCGCCGCTGCTGACGGTCGTGGATCTCAAGGGGCTCGAAGTCGAGATCAAGGTTCCCGAGAGCTTCGCGCACGACATCAAGCCCGGCATGAACGGCGACATTCAGGGCGACGGCCGGCACTGGGCCGCAAGCGTCAGCGGCGTCTCGCCCGAGGTCGTCAATGGGCAGGTGAGCGCGCGCCTGCGCTTCGGCGATGACAAGCCCGCCGGTCTGCGTCAGAGCCAGCACCTCTCGGTGCGCATATTGATCGACCGGCGCGAGCACGTGCTGATGGTCGATCGCGGCCCGTTCATGGACCAGGAAGGCGGCGCATTCGTCTACGTGGTCTCCGGCAACGTGGCGCAGCGCCGGCCGGTGCAGCTCGGCGCCGCGAGCCTGTCGAAAGTGGAGATCCTCGATGGCCTGGCCGCCGGGGAACAGATCGTGATTTCCGGTACCGACGCGTTCAAGGGCGCCGAACGCGTGGTGTTGAGCCGATGAGCGCCCGCTACCATCCGCACGAGGCCAGAGCATGCTCAAGATGACCCACCTGTCGAAGGTCTACCGCACCGAGGTCGTCGAGACTTATGCGCTGCGCGATTTCTCGATCCACGTGCGCGAAGGCGAATTCGTCGCGGTGACCGGGCCATCGGGCTCCGGCAAGACCACGTTTCTGACGATCGCCGGGCTGCTGGAGGAATTCAGCGGCGGCGCCTACCAGCTCGACGGCGTGGACGTGCAGGGCCTGAACGACAATGCGCGCTCGCGGCTGCGCAACGAGAAGATCGGCTTCATCTTCCAGGCGTTCAACCTGATTCCGGACTTGAGCGTGGCCGAGAACATCGAGGTGCCGCTGCGCTACCGCGGTTTCAGCGCTGCCGAGCGCCGCCGCCGCATTCAGCAGTCGATCGAGCGGGTCGGACTCGCGGCGCGCCAGCGCCACTACCCGGCCGAGCTCTCGGGCGGACAGCAGCAGCGCGCCGCGATCGCGCGTGCACTGGCCGGTACGCCGCGTCTGCTGCTGGCCGATGAGCCCACGGGCAATCTCGACACGCAGATGGCGCGCGGCGTGCTCGAGCTGCTCGAGGAACTGCATCGCGACGGCGCCACGATCGTCATGGTGACGCACGATCCGGAACTCGCGGTGCGCGCACAGCGCGAGGTGCACATCGTCGACGGGCAGGTCGTGGATGTCGCGACCGAGCCGCGGCTGGTGAGCGGCGCACGCGGCCGGATGCAACTCTGATGTTCAAGTATTACTTCTCGCTGGCGCTGCGCAGCCTGCGTCGCAACGTGGTGCTGACGATGCTCATGATCGCGGCGATCGGTGTCGGCATCGGTGCCTCGATGACGACGCTGACGGTGTTCCGCGCTATGGACGCCGATCCGATCCCGCACAAGTCCGGGCAGCTGTACGCGGTGCAGATCGACAATTGGGGTCCGGCCGATCACTCCATGGACACCGGCGACAAGCTCGAGGACCAGATCGACTACGTCGACGCCATGGCCCTGATGCACGCGCACGCCGGGGCGCGCCAGATCGCCGCCTATCTCACGGGTTTTGCGCTCACGCCCGCGAATCCCGAACTCAAGCCGTTCAAGGTCGATGCGCGCGCGACCTTCACTGATTTCTTCTCGATGTTCGAGGTGCCGTTCGAGTACGGCGCGCCCTGGGGTAGCGGCGATGACGATGCGCGGGCACCCGTGATCGTGATCACCCACGAGCTCAACGACAAGCTGTTCGGCGGCGCCAACAGCGTCGGCCGCACCATCAATCTCGACAACGAGGACTACCGCATCATCGGCGTCATGGCGCCCTGGAACCCGATGCCGCGCTTCTACGATCTCACCAGCTCGGACTTCGAGAAGACCGCGCCGGTATTCCTGCCGTTCACACGCGCGATCGACCGGCACCTGCTGTCATGGGGCAACACCAGCTGCTCCAAGGCCTCTGAAGAGGGCTGGGAAGGCCTGCTCAATTCGAACTGCGTCTGGATTCAGTTCTGGGCCGAGCTGCCGAGCGCAGCAGCGGTCGAAGAGTATCGGCGCTGGCTCAAGAACTACGCCGAGGAGCAGCGACTGAGCGGCCGGTTTCAATGGCCGGCCTATACCAAGCTGCACGATGTTCGCGCCTGGCTGACCTACGAGCACGTGGTCAGCGACGAGACGCGCATCCTGGTACTGGTGTCGTTCAGCTTCCTGCTGGTCTGCGTGCTCAATGCGATGGGCTTGATGCTGGCGAAGTTCATGGGACGCTCGGCCGATATCGGCGTGCGGCGTGCACTCGGCGCCAACAAGCGCGCGATCCTGGCACAGTGCCTGATCGAGGCCGGCGTCGTGGGACTTGCCGGCGGACTGCTCGGCGTCGTGCTGACGGTCCTGGGGCTACTGGGTCTGCGCAGTGTCCTGAGCGAGCAGATTCTCGAACTGACGCATCTCGATCCCAGCGGTGTCTGCATCGCGCTGGCGCTGGCCATTGCGGCCACCATGATCGCCGGCCTCTATCCGACCTGGCGCGCGGCCCAGGTGGTGCCGGCCTGGCAACTCAAAGCGCAATGAGGAGACCCTCCATGGAAGTGCTGCCGATTCTTTCCGCCATGCGCCGCAACAAGGTCGGCGCGATCCTGGTCGCGGTGCAGATGGCCGCGACGCTCGCGATTCTCAGCAATGCGCTGTTCATCATCCAGCAGCACCTGGCCTTGAGCAGCCGTCCGAGCGGCATCGATGAGGCCAATCTATTTGCGATCTCGAACCAGTGGGTCGGGACGCCGCCGGACGAGTCGGCGCTGCTGCAGACCGATCTCGCGGCGCTGCGCGCGCTGCCCGGGGTAATCGATGCCTACGCCACCAACTCCTACCCGCTCACCAACTCCGGCTGGGGCGATGGCGCCGATCTCAAGCCCGACCAGACCAAATCCTCGACCCACATGGCGCGCTACTTTGGCGATGAGCACACGCTCAATACGCTGGGCGTCAAGCTGCTCGCGGGGCGCAACTTCACGGCGGCCGAGGTGGTGGATCGCATGTACAACGACCAGGCGGCGCCCACGGCACTGATCATCTCGCGCGCGATGGCCGATTCGATGTTCCCGCACGGCGATGCCCTGGGTAAGTCGATCTATACGAGCGGCAACAAGGCACAGACATCGCCGATCGTCGGCATCGTCGAGCGGTTGCAGTCGCCGTGGGTCAGTGGCAGCTCCTGGGCGGCGGGCTGGGTCGAGAATACCGCGATCGAGCCCTACCACTACCTGGCGAAGAGTTTCTGCTACCTGGTCCGTACGCAGCCGGGACAGCTCGAGAACGTCCTGCTGCTAAGCCAGCAGAAGCTGTTCGAGATTCATCGCGCGCGCGTGCTCGACAAGGTGCAGACGCTCACTGAAGCGAGGCGGGAGGTCTATCGCGACGATCGCGGCCTGGCGCTGATCCTGGCCGTGGTGTGCGCGGTGCTGCTCGCCATCACCGCCTTTGGCATCGTCGGACTCACGAGCTACTGGGTGGCGCAGCGGCGCCGCCAGATCGGTATACGGCGCGCGCTGGGCGCCACGCGCGGCGCGGTGGTGCGCTATTTCCAGACCGAGAATCTCATGATCGCGGCCACCGGGGCCGTGGTCGGGATCGTGCTCGCGATCACGCTCAATCTCTGGATGGTCAGCAGCTTCCAGCTCGAGCGGCTGCACAACAGCTACGCAGTCGGCGGTGCCGTCATCGTGCTGCTGCTGGGTCAGCTCGCAGTGCTGTGGCCGGCGCTGCGGGCGGCCTCGATTCCTCCGGCACTGGCAACGCGCAGCGTCTAACATTCACGCATGCGCACGGTACTGGTGATCGACGATACCCCGGCGGTCGGGCAGGCCCTCGAGCTGCTGTTCCGGCTGCACGACATCCGCACGCGCGCCGCGTCCACGCCGCAGCAGGGTCTGGCAGTACTGGCGCGCGAGCGCGTCGATCTCGTGATCGCCGATATGAATTTCAGCGCCGACACGACTTCCGGCGAGGAGGGCGTGGCACTGTTCAAGGCGATCCGCGAGCCCTATCCGGATCTGCCCGTCATTCTGCTCACCGCCTGGACGCATCTGGAGTCGGCCGTGCGCCTGGTCAAGGACGGGGCGGCCGACTATGTCGCCAAGCCCTGGGACAACGACAAGCTGCTGGCCTCGGTCGAGAACCTGCTGGAGCTCTCGGAGAGCACGCGTAACGCCAGGCGGCTGCAGCGCGAGCGGCGCGCGCGACGCCAGCGCCTGGCCGAGCAGTACGATCTGCGCTCGGTCGTGTTTGAATCACAGGCCATGGAGAACGCGGTCGAGCTCGCCTGCCGCGTGGCGCGGGCGCCGGTCCCGGTGCTGATCCTGGGGCCCAACGGCGTAGGCAAGGAGCGTATTGCCGAAATCGTGCATGCCAATTCGAGCGTCGGCAGTGGTCCATTCGTGGCGCTCAACTGCGGCGCGATCCCGGCCGAACTGGTCGAAGCGGAGCTGTTCGGCGCCGAGGCCGGCGCCTATACCGGTGCGCACCGCGCGCGGGTCGGCCGCTTCGAGGCGGCCGATGGCGGCACGCTGTTTCTGGATGAGATCGGCAATCTGCCGCTCGCCGGCCAGGTGAAGCTGCTGCGCGTGCTCGAGTCCGGACAGTTCGAGCAGCTCGGCTCGAGCCGCACGCGCAGCACGCGCGCACGCATCATCAGCGCCACCAATGCCGATCTGATGACGCTGATTCGCGAAGGCCGCTTCCGCGAGGACCTGTACTACCGTCTCAACGTGATCGAGATCGCGCTGCCACCGCTGGCCGAGCGCATCGACGACATCCTGCCGCTCGCCGGACACTTCCTGGGACCGGACTTGAGACTCAGTGAGGACGCCGTGACCGCGCTGCTGGCGCACGACTGGCCCGGCAACGTGCGCGAGCTGCGCAACTCGATCGAGCGCGCGAAGCTGCTGGCGCGCGACTCGGTGGTACAACGCTCCGACCTGAATCTGCCGGTGCCCGCGAGCCGCCCGGGAGCCGCCAGCGCCACCGTGCCGGGGCGCGACGAAGAGCACCTCACGCGCGAAAACGTCGAGGCGAGCCTGCGCGCCGCGGCCGGCAACATCTCGCGCGCGGCGCACAGTCTCGGGCTCTCGCGCCAGGCCCTGTATCGCCGCATGGAGCGCTTCGGTCTGCGTCCTCCAAGCGGTACCTAGATGAGTCTCGAAGGCAAGCTCGCAGCGCTGCTGCTGGCCATCGGCGTCGGCGGTGCGCTCACCGGCATGGCGCTGCTGCATCTGATCGACAGCGCCTGGTTGGCATTTGCCGTGACGCTGGGGTTGGGATTCGTGCCGGCCCTGTGGCTGGCGCGCCGTGCACTGCGCCCCGTGCGGCGGCTGCTGCGCGCGATGTCCGGGGCGGTAGCGAGCTATCGCGACGGCGACTTCAGTCTGTCGCTCGTGGTCGATCGCGATGACGAGCTCGGCGAGCTGCTGGTGGCGCACAACGAGCTCGGCCGCGCGCTGCGCGAGCAGCGTTCGCACCTGGTGCAGCGCGAGCTGCTGCTCGATACCGTGACGCAGAACTCGCCCGTGGTGCTGATGCTGGTCGATCACCGCCAGAACGTGGTCTACGCAAATCTCGCCGCGCGGCACCTGTTCAACGAAGGCCGCAGTCTCCTCGGGCAGGACTTCAGCGAGCTGCTGCAGCGCTATCCCGAAGGGCTGCAGAGCGCCGCCGCTTCAGGGGCCGACACGCTGTTCACGGTCGAGATCGAAGGGGTCGACGAGACCTTTCATATGTCGCAGCGACCGTTCCTGCTGCAGGGGCGGCCGCACCGGCTGTACCTGATCAAGCGGCTGACGCGCGAGCTCTCGCGCCAGGAAGTCACGACCTGGAAACGGCTGATCCGCGTACTGAGCCACGAACTCAACAACTCGCTCGGCCCCATTGCCTCGCTGGCGCATTCGGGCGCACAGCTTGCGCGCCGCGGCGACTATGCGCCGCTCGACGGGGTGTTCGGCACCATCAGTGAGCGCGCCGAGCATCTGCATCAGTTCATCTCGCGCTATGCCGCGTTCGCCAAGCTGCCTGCGCCGCGTCCGGAGACGGTCGACTGGGCGATGCTGATCGATGAATTGCGGCAGATGCAGCCGCTGCAGCTGGTGGGAACGCTGCCATCGGAGCCCGGTTGGTTCGATCGGGCGCAGCTCATGCAGGCGCTGATCAATCTGCTGAAGAATGCGCACGAGGCCGGTGGTCCCGCCGAGGCGGTCGAGCTCTTGATATCGCTCAACGGCCGCGAGCAACGCCTCGAGGTGCGCGATCGCGGACCCGGCATGACCGACACCGTGCTGACGCAGGCCGTACTGCCGTTCTATTCAACCAAGCGCAATGGCACGGGCCTGGGGCTCGCGCTTGCGCGCGAGATCGTTGAGGCGCACGGTGGGCGCATTCGTCTCGCGAATCGCGATGACGGTGGACTGTCGGTGCTGCTGGTGCTGCCGGTCGCCTAAACGCTGTCCGAAGTGTCCGCGAGCGGCTGTCCGCGGACAGCGGTGGCCGCGGTCACCGATCCCAACAAAAGCTTGAATAACATGCGGTTACGATCTGGCACGGCGCTTGAATTGTATTCCTTGGTGTACTCACCCAACCGAAGGAATACCGACATGAAGACTTTCAACTCGACTCTGATCAATCTGGGCCGCAGCTTCGTGCTGGTGCTGTCGGCTGGTTCGGCGCTCGGGCTTGCGACCACGGATAAGGCCACGGGCAGCGAGGCGCCGCAGATTGCCGTCTCGTATCACGGCCTCGATCTGTCGCGTCCGGCCGATGCGCGGGTGCTGTACGCACGTCTGCGGCGCGCTGCCGGTGCGGTGTGTCAGCCGGTCTCCGAGATGGAGCTGTCGCGTCACCTGGCCTGGGAGCAGTGCTATCGCGCGGCGCTCGAGCGCGCAGTGAATCAGCTCAATGCGCCGCAGGTGCTGGCGCTGTATCGCGCCGATGCGGGCGCGGCTTCGGGCCACGGCTGAGTCGCTTGGGTTCCACCATCAATCGCCCTTCAGGGGCAGCCGATCGGTACGGGCGATGGCACGACGCCGCGGCAACGAGCCGGCGATTTCATCGAGCGCGCGCTCGGAGACCGCGCGCCAGGTCGTGAGCTTGCCGCCGTAGACCGACAGCACGCGCGGGCGCGTACGCCGATCCCGCACCAACTGCGTTTCGCGTGAGCGATAAAAGGCGCGGTCACTGCCCGCCGGCAGTACGCGCAGTCCCGCAAAGCTTTCGATCAGATCCTGCTCCGACAGCGCGCGCCAGCGCGGAAAGTAGTGCTTCAGCACGCCGAGCAGGTAGTGCACCTCGCCGGCGCTCGGTGACACCTGCGAGGGGTCGCCCACAAAGCGCGTCTCGGTGGTGCCGACCATGACCTGTCCCTTCCACGGCATCACGAACACCGCGCGGCCATCGTGCGGACTTTCCAGATAGTAGATGCCGCGCTCGAGCCGACCCTCGAGCACCAGATGCGCACCCTGCACGCATTCGAGCGCGGGAATCTCGAGCGCCGGCGTGATCCGGCGCGCGACCGCTTCGGCCCATGGGCCTGCGGCATTGACCAGCACGCGTGCGCGGCAGTCCATGGCGCGACCGTCCTGTGCATAGCGCAGCTCGACACCATCATCGATCAGGCACGCGCTCTGGAACGCGGCCGGGCAGGCGAGCTCGGCGCCGAGGGTCTGGGCCGATCGCAGCACTGCGCGCGTGAGCGCGCGATCGTCGGTCTGCCCATCC
>Ga0210394_10005717_pt1 | contig 13820 bp, 12 predicted proteins | sample IncBWC12MmetaG_FD_160121 | JGI IMG/M metagenome (GOLD analysis project Ga0210394, IMG submission 160121) | Forest soil microbial communities from Barre Woods Harvard Forest LTER site, Petersham, Massachusetts, United States - Inc-BW-C-12-M | ecosystem: Environmental > Terrestrial > Soil >...
CCCCTGTACCTCCATCAGATTGTCCGAACCGTAGGTGGCCGTCACGCGCCCCGACTCCGTGAAACTTGGCGGCACGGTGCGGATCAACACGGCTCCGCCCGTCACGTTGCGGCCGAACAGCGTGCCTTGCGGACCGCGCAGCACTTCGACACTCTGCAAGTCATACAGGTCAGGACTGTCGTCTCCAAAGCCGGTTGTCGGCACCTCGTCGATGAAGACGGATACACCCTGGTCGATGCCGGCTGCGTCATTGCCGATGGTCGTCCCGCGAATGGAAATGAACGACTCGGAATGGTTCACCTGATTGAAGGTGATGCTCGGCGCCTTCGCGGCGATCTCGCTGAGATTGACCAGCCGCTCGCGCTGTATTTCGCCGCCATCGATCACCGACACGGCGATCGGAGTGTCCTGGAGTTTGGATTCGCGCCTCTCCGCAGTGATCAGAATCTCTTCAAGCTGGGCGCCCGCGGCCGGCGACTGCGACGGCCCGTCTTCCGTGAGCGCGATGGAGAAGTTTGCCGCGAAACCGAAAACTACTCCTGCTATCGATCGCAGACCTAGTTGGCCAATCCGGCTTCGGTTTCTGATCGATCGTGCCGCCATAACGCCCCCTCATATTGACTACTTTTATCAACATATATTTATTGTCTCGATAAATCGTGTAATAATCAGCTATGGACGTCAATCTTGATTAAATTCGTACATGCGTAGCCATGCAAGATGACCTGTACCTGTCTGCCGAAGCGGCCGCGGAGATGCTTCGCGTAAGCCTCCCGACGCTGTACGCCTACGTGAGTCGGAAGAAGATCCGTTCCCAGCCGGTTCCCGGGTCGCGGCGCAATCGGTATTGGAAAGCCGATATAGAACGAGTCGCCGGCGGGGAGGGCGATGCACCTGCCGCCGAGCGCCCCGGGGGATTGCGTCGCGAAACCGACATCACCCTCATCACCGAACAGGGGCCTCACTATCGGGGCGAGAACGCCATTCGATTGTCGGAGACTCGTAGCGTCGAGGATGTTGCCGCGTTGCTTTGGCAAGCGGATCGGTCCACGGTTTTCACGAAGGCATTACCCAATGCGCCCGCTCAACTGCCGGAGATGCTGCGGCTATTTTCCGGAACCAGCGCCGCGGACCGTGCAACGGCGCTGTTTCCGTTCATAGAGATTGCCAACCCGCGCGCCTATGACCTCACGCGCGATGGCATGTGCCAGACCGGCGTCGATGTGCTGCGCTGGCTGGCGGCGTTCACGGTCAAAACACACTCTCTCAGCAGCGATCCGCTTCATGTGAGTGTCGCGCGCGGACTTGGCGCCTCCGACGAGATGGCCGACCTCATCCGCCGCGTCATGGTGCTGTCGGCCGATCACGGATTCGAGCCGGGAACCTACGCGGTGCGCGCCGTGGCAAGCACCGGCGTTACGCCCTATCGTTCCGTTCTGACCGGTCTTTTAGTTTCGATGGGGCGTAGAACCAAGATCGGCAGGCATGAAGGACTAGCCCGCTTGCTCAACGAAGTGGCCACCGCCCGCGAACCGCAAGATCCCATGGTGCGGCGAATGCGCGAGGGCGAGGAGATTCTCGGGTTCGGATCCTCTCTGTACAAGCATGGCGACCCGCGTGCGCGCGCGGTGCTTCAGCGCCTGACCGAGATGCTCTCCGACGATGCCGACTTTCGAAAACTCCAGCGCGCCATTGCCGTCGTCCACGAGGCCAAAGGACTGGAGCCTGACTTTGCTCTGACCAACGTCTACCTCGCGAGACGTCTGGGCATGGACAGCAAGGACTCGCTGTTCATACTGGGGCGAGCTGTCGGATGGATTGCCCATTCGATCGAACAGTACGAAGTGGGCGGCGTCATACGAGAACCCGCCATGTACACAGGTCCATTGCCCGCCTGAGTCACGACCACCGCTGATATCGGCATATGTGTCAGCGCGCACATATTGTGACGGCGGGCTAAAAAACGCGACATCGATCAGCAAAAGCTGCCTTCTAGCATGCGGCGGTGTTCGACTTCCCAAGGATACCCATGTCCAATCATTCTCAGACCGAGCTCGCGCGGAACATTTCTCTTGCCCGTCGAGTCAGTGCCGTTCTCGCCGCCGCGGTGTTGTGCGGGCCCCTGAAGGCGCAGCAAAAGGAACAAGCACTGGCGGACCAATCATCAACGGGCCAAGCACCAGCGGACCAAGCGCAAACGGACCAAGCGCAAACGGACCAAGCGCAAACGGACCAAGCGCAAATAGATGAAGTCATGGTGTCGGCTCAAAAGCAAACCGCCCTCGACTCCGAGGCCATCAGTTTGTCGCCAACACCAGACGCCGAACCGCATCTCGAGAAGGGCACCTCGATCCTCGTCGGTCTAGGAGTGCTCGAGTCTCCTGTTTACGACGGAGCCAAGAACTCGAAGGCGTCGCCGTTTCCCTATGTCGATATCCACGGTTGGTTTCACGACCGGGTGTACGTGTCCAGCGTGCGCGGACTCGGCGTGAATATCCTTGACGAAGGACCCTTTCGGGCAGGCGTGGCCCTCAACTACCGTGGCGGCCGGACCAGCAGCGACAGCGACCGGCTAAAAGGACTGCCGGATATCAGCGGTTCGCCCTCGATAAGAGGGTTCGTCACGTATTCGCTGAAACCGCTGACGTTCGAGCTTAGCGTCAAGAACGAATTCGGATCGAATCCCACGACCGAAGTGTCTTTTGGGACCGCCCTCGGGTTCGTTCCTGCGCCGAGGTTGCACCTCTCGATTGGCGCGAACCTGTCGTGGGTGGACAGCCGATTCACCAGAAAATACTTCGGTGTTACGCCCACGCAAGCCGCCCAAGCAACGGCCGAGGGGAACCCGCTCACGGCGTACCTGCCGGGCTCAGGGCTTTCCACGGTAGGGATGACGGCGACCGGGGTGTATGCGCTGACCCACCACTGGGGAATCATCTCGCGCCTGGGACTCAACGAGCTCATCGGTTCGCCCGCAAAGGATAGCCCGCTTACCCAAAAGGACTTCGGCGTGAGTTTTGGAATCGGCGCCGCCTACAAGTTTTGAACGGGTCGGCACGCATCGAACCGGCTCGGCAGCCGCTCACGTTCTGAACAGAATATCTTTGGAGGATGACAATGAAAAATTCGATCAAAAAGCTGATCAAGATTGTACTCGGCAGCCTCGGTTTGATCGCGGCAGCGGCCATTGCAGTCGCCGGCTACCTGACCTACCCCGGGACACCGAGCAGCGCCTCCAGCCTGATATTCAAAGGCTACGTGCCGCTGCCATCCGATAGCGTGCTCTCAGTGCTCGATTATTTGACGGTGAGCGATGACATGCTATTCGTCACCGGTGAGAGTACCGGCGATGTGTATGGAGTGCACATCAACAAGAGCTCGTTGCCAACGGCTGCCGATGTAACGAAATGGCCGGGGGAGGGGCCCGCGGCGCATGGTGTCGTCATCGACCCCTTGACTCATCTTGCGTTTGTCACGCGTAGCGAGGCAAATACCGTCGATATCTTCGATTCGGCGACCATGGCCGTGATCAAACGCATACCTGTGGCGGACGATCCCGATGCAATTTTCTACGATGAGTTCGATAAACTCCTGTACGTGGCCAGTGGCGATTCACATCTCGCGACGTTGATTGATCCGTCGACCCAGACCATGATCGCTACCATCCCACTCAACGGCGCGCCGGAATACGCGGCGTTCGATGCGTCGACGAGGCTTCTGTACCAAAATATGCACGATACCAGTACGGTAGCGGCCGTCGACATCGCAAAGCGCGCCGTCCTGCAGGGTTGGCCGCTGCAAGGTTGCGTGGCGCCTACCGGGATGGCGATCGACGAGGTCCACCGCCGCCTGTTCATCGGGTGCAATGCGAATGCCGTGCTGGCGGTCTTCGACTTGAACGAGCATCGCGTCGTCGCCACGGTGCCGATTGGCAAGGGGCCAGACTCCGTCGCGTTCGATCCGGAATTACATCGCATCTATACGACTGGAAAATCCGGGGTGCTGGTCGTCATACAACAAGACGAGTCGAATGGATACAAAGTACTCGACACCATCCATCTGCATTATGGCGCGCACACTCTGACGTTGGATCTCGCTACGCATGCCCTGTACGTCGCGTATGCGGGCCTGTTCGTCGATCCGCGCGTCGCGGTGTTCATTCCTCGTGCCCAGCCGCTGTTGCCCCACTCGCTCGGAGGACAGATGTGAGACGTGGGTTGTTAGTCGCCAGCGTGCTCGGCGGCGTGCCCCGTCACCGGCAATCGGATGCGGGCTACCAAGCCGCCCTCCGGCCGATTCTTGAGGATGATCTCGCCGCCATGTCCCTGTACGATGGCTTGAGCCACCGTTAACCCTAAACCGACACCGCCGGTGGTGCGATTGCGCGATTTATCAATCCGGTAGTAAGGGCGGAACACGTTCTCGAGGGCATCCGCCGGTATGCCAGGCCCCTGGTCCTTGATGGCGACGACCAGGGCGCCTTCTTCACTGGACAGTTCAATTTGCGGCGTCTTGCCGTATTTGACGGCGTTGTCGATCAAATTGGTAAAGGCGCGCTTCAGGGCGAACGGCCGGCCTCGATACACGGCGTGCGCAGGACCGGCGTAGCCGATATCGATGTCTTGATCGGCGTAATTATTCGCAATGGTGAGAAGAACGTGCGGGAGATCGAAACTGGTCGTCTCCTCGGCAGTCGCATCGTCTCGAAAGAAGGCCAAAGCTTCGTCGACCATGTTCTGCATCTCATCCACATCCCTGAACAGGCGTGCCTGTTGCTCCGGGTCCTGGATGAATTCGCCCCGCAAACGCATGCGGGTCAACGGGGTGCGCAAATCATGCGAAATGGCCGCCAACATCATGGTCCGATAGGCGACGAATTTTTGAATTTGCGCCTGCATGGCGTTGAATGTCTTGACCACCTGCTGCAATTCTCTCGGCCCTGTTTCGGGGATGGATGGGGCCTGCGGGTTGTGTCCGAATTGGCGCACCGCCAAGGCGAGCCGCTCGATCGGCAGCGAGAACTGACGGGCGGCAAATGCGGTGACGATGGTTATCGATGCCGCCAGAAAGCCCAGCCAAATCGCCCAGCGATCGGCCCAAGGCATCCCCCAAGTCCGTTTCATCACACTGAAGACAAGCCAACTTCCATCGTTCAATTGCACAGCCACCACGTAGGGTACGAGGGGTCGATTCCGATCGAAATCGATTCCCGGCGGCACTGATCCGATGCGATCGGGCCTGAAAACGGCGACGGCTCGCTGCAGGTGGGCACTGATCTCCTTCTGCGCGTTTTGGTCCTCGCTGCGTGGTCCGGCATCGAGCGACACCGACGCGCGGGACGCCGCGGCATACCAGTTGATGCGGAACTCGGCAGGCGCCGCGGCCGCTGCAAGTGCCTGCCGCATCGACGGTGGAGCCGCCTCGACCATGCGCACGATGTCCGCGGCTTCATTCAGCAGGCTTGATCGCTGCAACGGCTCATTGGACCACACGCCACCGAAGGTTTTGAACAAACCGACCAGCGCAAGCGTCACGGCGACGGCCAGGACCTCCGTCACGGCGAAGCGGCGCGCGACGGTGTCCGACAGCCATGACCAGGACCTCATCCCCGGCTCACCGTGGGCGCAAAGAGGTAGCCGCCGTTGCGCACCGTGCGGATCAACATCGGATTCTTGGGGTCTTCCTCCAGCTTGTAACGAAGGCGGCTCACCTGTACGTCGATGCTTCTGTCGTAAGCCACATGCGACGAGCCGCGCGCGAAATCGATCAGCTGGTCCCGCGTCAGCACCCGCTGTGGATGCTCGGCGAAGGCCAGCAATAGGTCGAATTCGCCTCCGGAGAGCAGCACCAGCGCGTTGTCGGCCGAGCGCAGTTCGCGCCGGGCAACGTCAAGTCGCCAGCCGGCGAAACGCAGTACCGGTCGGGTTTCACTGCGTGTCGGTGCCGCGGCTTTCTCGGCGGTCCGTCGCAGCACCGCTTTGACTCGAGCCAGCAATTCACGCTGATCGAACGGTTTTGTCAGGTAATCATCGGCCCCCAATTCGAGGCCGACGACGCGATCCGTATGGTCCGCCATGGCGGTGAGCATGATGATGGGTACCGGCGACTGGGCGCGCAGCCGCCGGCACAGGCTAAAGCCGTCCTCCTCCCGCAGCATGACGTCGAGAATCACAAGATCGATCGGCTGCTTTTCCAACGCGGCGAACATCGCAGCGCCATTTTCCGCAACCGAAACGATGTGCGAGTGGTTGCGAAAGAAGTTAGTCAGCAAGGACAGAATGTCCTCGTCATCGTCGACGAGCAGAAGATGGGGCATTGAGAACATTCTCCCAAGAGAACATGCACATATACCCGGTTGATGTCCGGATATCAGGCCATTGTGTCGACACCTACACATTGTAGCTTTCGGCGCGAAATTCACACATCAGGGGCAAAAAATGCCCCGCTAGGATCGCTGCTGTCCACTTAAGGAGCAGCCATCTTGATTCACTCCCGATTGACCATGCGAATTGACAGATTGGCGATCGTCGCGGCGTTTGCCGCGGCATTGTCGCTCGGCGGCTGCGCGACGCTGCCCCCCGGCAGCAAACCCGATCCTCGCGACCGCTTCGAGCGTGCCAATCGCTCCGTGTACGCCTTCAACAAGGCGATCGACCATGCCGTGCTGCGGCCGGTGGCGCGCGGCTATGTCAAGATCACGCCGCGGCCGATACGCCGGAGCGTCACTAATTTCTTCGCGAACATCGACTATCCGATCACCATCATCAATGATGCTCTACAGGGTAAGGTGCGCGACAGCCTGAGTGATGTCGCGCGTTTCGGCATCAACACCGTGGTCGGCGTCGGCGGCCTCTTCGACCCGGCATCGCACTGGGGATTCGAAAAGCGCGATGAGGACTTCGGCCAGACGCTCGGCAAGTGGGGCGTGCACTCCGGCCCGTATCTCATGTTGCCGATTTTTGGGCCTTCCACCGTGCGCGATGCGCCGGCAAAAATCATCGATCACTTCAGCACCCCGAGGCCCTACCTCCTCAATGGCAACGCGGACCTGGGCCTCTCGGTCGTCGGTGCCGTGGACAAACGCGCCGGACTGCTCGATACCGACGCAATGATAGACAACGCTTACGATCCCTATGCCTTTTTGCGCAATGCCTGGTTGCAGCGTCGTGAATATCAAGTGCGCGACGGTCAAGTCTCGCCTGATCAAGTCTCGCCTGATCAAGAGAAGAAAGACGATAGCGGTCAATCGACGCCGCCCAACTGATTCGAGGCTTGTCAAGCACTGGGCGGAAAGGCCATATAATGCACGGCAAACTACCTCTACTGGAGGCGGCACGTCGCATCTTCAATATTGCGGGGGAATCTGTTGGCAAATCGAACCGTTGAAAACTTTCCGCAGACGTATGCGCGAATAGGCGGCGCGCTATACCTGGCGATCATTGTTCTCGGTGCTTTTGCCGAGGGATTCGTCGCGGACAAACTTCTTGTACCGGGTGACGCTGCAACCACGGCTCATAACATTATGGCCTCGCCGGCATTGTGGCACCTCAGCGTCGCAGGCGACTTGATCGTCGTGTTATGCGCTGTTCCCTTGTTGTGGATTGAATATTTGTTGCTCAGGCCGGTAAGCAGGCAGCTGGTTTTGCTTGCTGTGTTGTTCAATGTGGTGTCGCTTGCTGTTGAGGCTATCAGCAAGTTGTTTCTTCTTGTAGTAATGCCCACATTGGGGAATGGCGATTACCAAAAAGCATTTGAACCGCAGCAGCTGCAGATTCTCGCGAACCTCGCGCTTAAGTCGCATGACATTGCCTTTAATATTGCCTTGATATTTTTTGGTTGTACCTGCCTTGTGAATGGTTACCTGATCTTTAGATCGGGCTATTTGCCAAAACTCATAGGCATATTGATGCAAGTGGCCGGTTTGAGTTATCTGACCGCCTGTTTTGCGGCGCTTTTCGCCCCCGCATTCTCGGATCTGATATCTCCCGCCATTCTGGTTCCGCCGTTGATTGGCGAATCGTCATTTTACCTGTGGCTGCTGGTGAAGGGTGTGAATATCGCGAGGTGGAAAGAGCGAGTTAGCGCCATGACGGTGGATTCTTAAGCCCAGTGCGGCCGCCGGCGTGTGCAGGAGCCTCGGCGGCGTTCATCGAGGTCCGAACTAATGGGTTAGCTCCGCCCGCAGCTGTGTCGCCGTTTGAGTATCACCCAGGCGTTCGGCGGCCGTGATAGCACCGGCCAGCGCTCCCCGCCGGCGCGGCGCGAACGTGAGGGCTGTCTGGAACTCGTGCAGCGCCTGATCCGGACGCTGCAGATCGAGCAGCAATTCGCCGAGCTGCTCGCGGGCCGGGACGATTGGGCCCGGGGTGACCGGAAGCTTCTCGACTGCGTCCTCCTGGTCTGCCGCCGCACGTAGATTGAGAACTGCTGCTTCGGTGTCACCGTCAGTCGCCATTCCCCAGGCCTGAGCTTCCTTGATTAGCACATCGACCTGCGTAGCCCAGTACAGATTCCCAACAGATTTCAATTCGCTCAGGCACGCTTGCAGCTTGCCTAGGTCCGCGTCCGGTGTGCGCGGATTTCCTCCCCGAGCCCGACCGAGGGCTCGGGCCCAATAGACCAGGGCGGCAACCTGCGGCGCCGACTGCGGCGGCGGATCGAGAGACGCGGCGTTGTCCCAATCTTGACGTTCGATTGCCAGACGAACCGGCATGGCGGTCGCAGCGTATGCCGATGTGAACTGAATCGCTGGAGCATCCTTCATCAATCGAAGGTCTGCCACCACTTGCTCTGCGTCCGTAGGACGCCCGCTTTGCAGGTAGGCGTAGGTCAGATAGTCCATCGCGTGCAGCTCTTCCCCCAGATCGCCCTGCAGGTGCGCCGCCGCGCGCGCGGCCTGATTCGAGGCGATGGAGTCGTCCCATAGTCCCAGGCGAGTGTAGATATGCGAGGGCATGTGCAGCGCGTGAGGAACCGATGGAGCGATCTTGGAATACGCGCGGGCTGCAACCAAACCTTGTGGGGCGAGTTCCGCGCTGTCGTAGGCATGGATCAAATAGTGAGCCAGTCCGGGGTGCTCAGGTTGTTGGTGAAAGATGGGTTCGAGAATCTCGCTAGCTCGTTTCTGATTGCGATGTGCCTTATCGACCGGTGGCGCGGTTGCGATGAGTGCCAGCGCATAGAAGATCTGCGCCTCGGTATCACGCGGATTGTTTCGAGCGACAGCGGCCATCGCACGTGCATACTCATCTGCGCGTGCCGCGGGCGCCTCATGTTCGAAGTCACGATAGTACGCGTCCAAAGCCTCGATGAACTGGCGCTCACGAAGCGAGCCGGCTCGCATTTCGATGGCCTTCCGAACTTGCGCGGCGCCTTCGCGCAGTTCCTCGCCAGACGGCGGTTGCCAAAGCGGGTGGAAGAGGGACATGGCAATCCCCCAGTGGGCGATTGCGCAGCCTGGATCTCGGCCGGCGACGTCGCGAAACGCCTGTTCGGATGCGGCGTACGCGAAGGAATGCAGCAGGGCCAGCGCTCTTTCAAAGGCGGGCTTGACCGCCGCCCGGCACGACGTCGGGAACATCACGGTACCGAGCCTCTCGGGCGTGGGATGTGAGAGGTGCTCATCGTCCCCGGCGTGTACCGATGCGCCGAAGGACATCGCGAGTACGATAGCGGCGGCTCGCTGCATCACATATCCCTCCTGTGCCGACGCCGTTTTAGCCTCGCTCGAGCGGCATTGTGAGGCAGTGCGGTCCGCCGTCCCGAGGCCAGAGTTCGCGCCCCGAGAACGTCGTAACGCGGATGCCCGCACGCCTCAAGGCGATGTGCGTCTGGGTGGCGCCCTCGTACGCGATCACGTGTCCCGGCGAGGTCGCAACAACGTTGGCGCCCTGTTGTTCGTGTTCGGGCAACACCGTCGTGAACAGATGCTGGATAGGGTCCGTTGTGGGCGGTTCGCCACCAACGAAATGCACCGTGTAGCCACGGCTGCGGACGAAGTCGACGAGCTTCATCTCACTGACGCTGGTGTCTTCATCCGCAGAGCCGGCTCGAAACAGCCGCACCAACCCGAAATCCTTCATGAATTCCCGCGCTGCCTTCAGATCGTCGTCGCTTACCGAGCCGTCGGCGGCCATTCCCTTGAGAAATTGTGTGTAAGGGTCCTTGCCGGCCTGTGCTGCCTCCAGGAACCATGGCAGTGTCAGAGCCTGTTTGTCCGCCACGTGCGTGAAGTAGCTGTCCAGGTGCAGAAATGCCGAGCGCAAGCCGAGCCTCTTCCCCATGGGCCGCAAGGACTCGACCTTTCGCGTCTGCACCGCCAGTACATCCATCTGCAGGCGCCGTGCGAGTATGGGCGCGATGCGCGGATCCGTTCGGTTGCCGACGCCAAGGAACAAGGTATGTTCGTCGACGAGTTGAAAATCACCGCCTTCGGCCAACAGCCCCTCCTGCCTGGCGTCGAACAGGACCGGATAGCGAGCAAGCTGCGGCGCCCAGTCAAAGATGAACCGCAGCAGGACCTGCTCGCGCACCCGTTGTGCGGAGCCGACATTCAGAAGGACCACGCCCCCCGGCAGCGTCACAGCCGTATCGCGACTGAACATGAATGAATTGATGCTGTCGACGACGTGCCGATAGCTCCCATCGGGCCACGTGCGGTATTGCGTCGCGGGGTCGCGGCCGAGAAGCGTCTGGGCGGTCACGATCTTGGGATCGGCCGCAAGCTTCGGGTGCGTGCCACGCAGCCACGTTTCCCAGGTACCGCGCGAGCGCGCCGCGGCGATAGCAGAACTCAGCAAGTCGGGTATCGTTAGGATGTCCGCGCCGCTTAAGTGAATAGCGCGCATCAGTTCTTCGTGCTCGTCAAGCATCGCCTGCCCGACCGAAACCGGCATCGGCAGGACGTCGTCGCCGGTGCTCGACGGCGCGAACATATCCGGACCGGGCGGACACATGATGACGCGCCGAAGTCGAGCGACGTCACTGGTCACGAATGGCGACTGCACGGTAACGGCGCTGACCCCGGGTACCGCGGTGCCCCACCGCAGAAGAGCCGCGCCGGCGCTCAGCAATCTGATCGCGTCGCGGCGATCGAGGCCGGTGGTCTGCTTCATGCGATCTCCCCTGCCTACGAAGTTGGCGACGCGTCAGCGCTTGACGATGATTATTATTGCATTTGTTGCTCAGGCCGGTCACTCGCGACCTGGGCGTGCCGAGGAGTCTAATCCCGATACGGAAAGCAGCCCTCTACGTCCAATTGAAACAGCTCCTGGAATTCAATGATGCGGTTCGTCTTTTTTTGGCGAGACGATTGAGCATGGCGTCGAGCCCCATGATGTAAGTCTCCGCGCCAAAACCCGAGATCACCCCGACAGCGACTTCGGCAATCACTGAGCGTATACCTCGATGCTTTTACGCATCCCCTGGTTGTCGTAAAAGGCCACGCCGGTTTCAGCTGCTTTTTTAGCGATTTCAGCGACGAAGGCCTTACCGATGTCGCGCTGTTCGATACTCCCCCACGGACCCGGCACCAACTTGCCGAGCCAGCCTACCCAACGCGGCGTATGCGCATTGCCGACGATGATGCCTGGGCGGAAAATCGCCAAGCGCGGAAAATTCACCGCTTGGATCGCTGCTTCTTTTAAGCCCATTATGCGGGCATATTTAATCCGGCTGCCCGCGTTAGCACCGACTGCCGATAGCAAGCAGAATTGCGCCACGCCCGCTTGGCGCACACGGCGAGCAAAGGCGCCGACCACGCCGACTTCTAGCTGTTTGAGCTGCTCTTCGGTCCATTCCCGGGATCCGCTGCCTACACCGACGCAGCTGACGGCAGACACGCGATCGCCCCCGGCGACGACCTCCCTCGCCAGATCGGCAACACGCATTTCGAAATCAGCAGCACCCGTATCCATCACCGCGTTGCGTAGGCGCGCAGGATCGGCGATCGCCACTGATTTGCGGGTCACCATGACCACTTCACGGCATACAGAGTCAGCAAGCAACGCTTGCACCACTGCGCTGCCGACTTGCCCCGTACCACCGATGACGATCACGCGAAACTGTGGATTCATAAGCTTCCAACTCAATCGTTCGCCTTGCGGTCAAACCTTGACAGGTCGATAGCTTCCGCGGAAGTAAAAACCGTCTCCATGGTGTCGGCGTAGCCGGCGACTTTCCTGCTCGTCGCGGCTGGGCCCTCCAATTTTCTATCCAATTTCATCCAGTTTGCGTGTGTTTGGTAGCCGCACCGGCCAATGATTTCGGTACTCCACACACGCACAAATGCGTTGACTTTTACAAGTGTTTGTTGTGTAATCACAATGATCGGTCTGTTAACACATTGATCGCATGAGTTTATATAACCGAATTTCTGTTTTTCGCGCCGAGCAAGGCATATCTCGGCGGCAATTGGCCGAAGCGGTCGGCGTCAATAACCAGACCATTGGTTATCTTGAACGCGGTGACTACAAACCGAGCTTGGAACTCGCCCTGAAGATCGCGCGTCATTTTGGGGTGGCTGTCGAGATGCTCTTCTCCTTCGAGCGCTTCGAATCCATTGCCATGACGCTCAAGCGCGCAGGAGAAGATGAATGAAGAGACCCGTCATAGAAACATTCCTGTCGAGGCTGGATAACACTCTGCGGTGGACCGGAATACCCGCCCGGGTCGCCGATGCGATGTCCGATGCTCCCTCGGTCGATCGCAAGCACCGGCCATTACGCTGGATCCCGATTTGGCCGATCGCTTTCTCGTGCGCCCTATTCATTCTTTCCTTGACCTGGCCGTCAGCGCTGGGTCGGGTCTCACTGGGCGGCGTCATCTTGGCACTGGTGCCCTCTCTGAGCGCCGTCATCGTGGCGCTGTTGCCGGTTATCCATATGAACGGGCCGTTGGGAAAACCTTCGCTCGAAGATGATGAGCGCGAGGCGGCGCTGAGAAAGGACTCCTTCTTGTTTTGCCTTGGACTGCTCGCCTGTGTCAATTGCCTAGGCCAACCTTTCCTCATGATCCTGTCTCACTGGCAGAATTGGCAAACCGCGCATAGTTTGAGCGTCGCGATATCGGCCCTGATGCTGAATGCCACTTTGTTCGGAAGTTTGCCGACACTCTATGCGAGCTGGAATTTACGGCAATTGCCGAAAGAATGATCGGGTCTGCGATCTGCTTGGAGGTTCACAACGCGTCCCCTTTGCGAAACTCAATTTCCCTGGGTAACTCAATCGAGGCATGGTGAGTTGCCCAGGAAGTTACCCAGACATAGGCCGGCTTCGATTTGTCTCAATTGAACACGGGAAGTTCAGGTTGCGGCCACCTGCCGCCGATATTTACGGGAAAGAAGCGGCGTTGCGCTAAGCGGCCGCCCTCTCTTTGCCTGCCGCGGGCCCTCCCAAACGTGCACATGTGCACATGTGCGGGGCGATGATCGTTCGTATAGATCATGACCCGAACGCGGGCGAAGCGGAGAACCGTAGGCACAACGCAGTCGGCGCTCAAGCAGTCTAACGCACGGATAGCAGGCGCATACGCTCCCGCGATTCAGAAGGCCAATGCAGACATAGCCGGCGCTAAAAATAACTGTTGAAGTTGTTGTAAGGGCGGCTTATGCCGCGGGGGCTGCAATCAGAAAACAAACTTGTGGATGCTACGGCCCTGCAGTATAGTCCACTACACTTGTAGTAGCTGGTGCCAAATGGGTCTGCCGAAACTCAGCAAAATTGAGCTTGAACTCATGGAAGCGCTCTGGACGAAGGGGGCTTTGTCCATTCGGGAAATTCAGGAAACGTTCCCGGAAGCGAAGCGACCGGCCTACACCACTG